>Ga0209521_10004269_pt1 | contig 11410 bp, 12 predicted proteins | sample Rifsed19ft4_FD_184016 | JGI IMG/M metagenome (GOLD analysis project Ga0209521, IMG submission 184016) | Soil microbial communities from Rifle, Colorado, USA - sediment 19ft 4 (version 2) | ecosystem: Environmental > Terrestrial > Deep subsurface > Rock core/Sediment | place: Rifle, Colorado... | reverse complement strand
ATATCATGAGATACAGCTTTGAGCTTGCAAAGGATGCAGGCTGCGCTGTACAAGTGCATACTGAAAGCTCAACTGAAGAGGGGCTTCTTGAAATCGCCAGAATTGCCGGGGATGCTGGACTTCCTGCACAGAAAGTAGTGAAACATTTTTCTCCCCCTATGGTGAAGATCTGTGAGAGGACTGGTATTTTCCCAAGCGTTCTTGCAGGTGAAGATGCTATCCGGAAAGCACTTGCCGAGGGAACGCGCTTCATGATGGAGACCGATTATATTGATGACCTGGAACGACCTGGTTCTGTGCTCGGGCCAAAGACAGTCCCAAAAAGGACAAAGCAGCTTATTTCAGAGTGGGGAGAGGATGCTTTTTGGAGGATACATAAGGAGAATCCAGAAAGAGTGTATGGAATAGAGGTCAATATTTAGGAGTCATCCTTTATGTTTGGTCAAGCATCTTCAATGTCTCCCTGGATTGATGACTTTTTTAAAGTAATAATACCGGAATATATATTAACCAGATGGTTTATCCAGTAGTACGGGGAGGTATTCAATGTTAGAAACTCCGCAAGAGAGAGTGGCATTATTAAAAGCTGGTATCAACGGAAAGAAAATCGAAGAGTTATATATAACATTTAATAATTTAAAAGTAGTTAACAGCCCGGTGCTTTTTAATCTGCTGGATATAAATCACGAAACAAATGATAAAAAAGCGATGCGCCAGGAAGCAACATCAATATTAACACCATTCAGGAACATTCCTTTATCTAATATGAATTTGAAGTAGCTAAACAGTTCTTGTTTTTCACGTTTTTGCTTAATTATCGTTATATTTATAGCCATCTTCTTAGAATTATATCAACTCTATATGATCCGGGATTATCTCACAATTGATGACATTGGTCTAAAGGGTAAGACTGTTCTATGCCGGCTTGATCTGAACTCGCCAATGGACCCTAAAGGCGTAATTCTTGACGATAGCAGGTTCAGAAGCCACCTTACAACATTAAAGGAACTTGATGATTCAAAGGTAGTCATTTTATCCCATCAGAGCCGCCCCGGTAAAAGTGATTTTACCACCATGGAGCCGCATTCAAAGCTCCTGTCAAAATTATTACGCCGAAATATTGATTACATTGACGATATATTTGGTTCCCATGCTATTGATTCCATAAGAAAAATGAATAATGGTGACATTATCCTGCTTGAAAATACACGGTTCTATTCAGAAGAATCACTTGTTCGCACGCCAAGAGAACATACAAGGACCCATATGGTGAAATGCCTTGCCCCTGTTAATGATGTTTTCATGAACGATGCCTTCTCGGTCTCGCACCGGTCTCATCTTTCAGTAACAGGATTTACTGAAGTCCTGCCCAGCGTGGCCGGAAGAGTAATGGAAAAAGAGATAGATTCGCTTAACAGGGGATTATCCTGCAGCCACCGTCCATGCATATATGTGCTTGGCGGCGCGAAAGTTGATGATTCCATCAAAGTCACAAAAAACGTGCTTGAGAGGGGTTGTGCGGATAAAGTCCTGGTCACGGGCGTGGTCGCTAACATCTTTCTTGCAGCATCTGGGGTGAATATAGGCAGTGCGAACATGGGTTTTATCGAAAAACAGGGCTATCTGCCGCAGATTGAGATTGCCCATGATCTGCTTGGTCGTTTCAAGGAAAATATCGCATTGCCTGTTGATGTGGCTTTGAACAACAATGATGAGCGGATGGAAGAAAAGGTCATCAGATTGAACTCAGACCTGCCGATCCACGACATCGGTATCGAGACCATGGTCAGATTCTCAAAGGAAATCAGCAGTTCCAGGACAGTTGTAATGAACGGACCTGCAGGTGTGTTTGAAAAAGAAGCGTTTGCCCTGGGTACATACGAACTCATAAAGGCTGGGACAAAGTCAGGGTTCTCGGTCATAGGAGGGGGGCATATTGCAGCAGCTGCCGAGCAGCTGGGTATTTCAAATAAATTCTCACACGTGAGCACAGGAGGCGGTGCCTGCATAGATTTCCTTGCCGGCGAGAAACTGCCGGGTATAGAGGCATTAAAGGATGCCGCGCGCAGATACAGAAAAAAATAGTACCGGTTTTGATTTTACCGGTAATATGACAGCACTCATCAAGGATATAGTTGAAACCCATCCTTCATTCAATCATATCGTTCTTAATAAAATCCTTGTGGCGATCTCACCCTCTAACGGCAGCAGAAACGGCATAGTCGCGAAACTCAGACCTATGAGGTTTGAAGGAGGCTCAAGAACCAGGGTATTCCAGGGGTTTCAGTACAAAGCGCCTGAGATAAATTTCGGGAAAAACAGCATTCTGTATATTGTATACTTCCACTTACCACGTTTCCTTAATCATGGAAATTTCGAGAACAGACTTGCCACCGTGCTTCATGAACTGTACCATATTTCCCCTTCGTTCAATGGAGATGTGAGACGTTTTTCCGGCAGGAACTATGCCCATGGAAGCTCGCGTAAGAAATATGATGAATTAATAAATATATATACTAATGAATATCTCAACAAAACACTCCATCCTGAATTGAGTGCTTTTTTAAGATAAAAATACACGGAGCTGAAGCGAAGATATGGTGCGATCCATGGCGACATGATCCGCATCCCTCGTTCAAAGCCTGCATATATGCCTAGGCGATATCCTTGGTCGTATCGATCTGTATACCCTCTCCGACCCTGAACTTCATCATCTCGGTGGTTGGGACCCTGCCTCTTAGCTTTGGTATCGAGAGCCTGCTCGATATCTTCTCCGAACTCTTCTCAATTTCAACCTCAAAAATAACATCGCATGCCTTCAAGATCTCATTTTCAAGGTTCTTTTCATGCGTATCCTTGAGGCCGTATAAGAACGTGAGGCAATTCAGGTTTTTGGTGGACTCGTATATCACATTCATGAGACGCTTGATCACACCCCGATTGACGCTGAGGTTCAGGTAGAATGAGAAGGAGTCAAAGATCAGGTTTATATCAGCACCTGCTTCTCCCCCTTCTGCTATTATTTTTTTCAGGTTGGATTCCGTGAACTCCACGATCTTGGCATCAGCGAACTCGTTGCCCACATTGTCAACCATTTCTCCCTGAGCTGTGATATAGTAGGCGCTGTATATGTCCACGAACATGATGTTATTTATCTTGAAGCCATAATTCTGGATATCGCGTATTATATGCCTGGGATGCCTCTCGTTCGAGAAATAATATGTCTTGCGCGCCTGTGTGAACTGGTATAAGAATACCTCTGCCATGGATTTGGGGTCTGCGTACAGATACACAACAGATCCAGAAGGCAGTCCGCCGCCAAGGGATCGGTCAAGGATGGTTATGGCAGTGTTGCGATTTACCTGCTCCCTGGCATTCTGCACAGCCGTCTCTGCAGACGCCTTTGGCATCTCTTTCACCACTGCCTGCACAGAAGCGGCTGTTTTTTCGTTTGGCATTTTTCTTCCTTTTTATATGATATTTTATCCTTACTTAATAAATCTGATCATGGTAATGATGTGATCCGGAACATGTCAATAAGAACTTTGATGAATACTGGCTTGCATCAGCAAAAGCTTTCTTTATTTCCTTGACCGGTTCAAAGTATCGCTGCAGAGCTCTTTCCCGCGTTTTGAGGTGCTATTATCGGGTCTTAATTCCAGGGCTGATTCGTAGCACTGCATTGCCTCGTTAATCTGTCCTTTTTTATAAAGTGCGCTCCCTTTATTGTTCAAAACCACATGATCACCCGAATTAATTTCAAGCGCTTTATCATAGCAGGATATGGTTTCATCGATCCTGCCCAGTTTGCTCAGGGCAAGACCTTTATTGTTCCAGGCTGTACTGTTCCTGGGATCTATCTCCAGCGACCTGTTGAAATATCCGATCGCTTCCTCATACTTGCCAGATGAATACATAGTGTTTCCCAGTACCAGAAATTCCTCTGGTTTATGACCCTTTTCCTGCTGATTCGATCCGGATGAAGTTTCCCGGGAACCTTGCATAATGCTCACCTTTTCTGATGCCTGAGTTCCGGTAAGATCCAGTTTCCAGTCAAACTGCGCTTCTTTTTCCTCCTTTGGCATGTCTGTCGCGAATTTCTGTAAATCTATCTTTTCCTGCGCCTCTTTCATTTTCGCGATTGCAAACCCTTTATTGCTCCAGATCTTTTCATTCTTTGGGTTTATTTCAAGCGCTTTATCATACGATTCGATGGCTTCAACAAAACGATCGAGCATTACAAGGGTCATTCCCCTGTTGTTCCATGCAGTTTCGTCCTTCGGGTTTATCTCGATAGATTTATTATAAGCGGAAAGGGCTTCTTCATACAGCTTCCCGCTCTCGAACAACACATCTCCCTTGCTGCACCAGGCTCCAGCATCATCTGGATTTGCCCTTAGTATTTTATCATAACAATCGATCGCATCTGCCAGCTTTCCGAGCTGTGCCAGAGCGATACCTTTATTGTAAATGACCTCTGGATCATCCGGTCTGAGTTCCAGCGCCTTATCATAGCACTTTATTGACTCAGCAAGCCGCCCTGTTCTTGCAAGTGCAAGACCTTTGTTGTTCAGGATTTCTGCTGAACCGGGATTTATCTCAAGTGCTTTATCATAACATTTTATGGCTTCTGCATACATGCTGCTCTCGACAAGAGCATTGCCTTTTGTGCTCCATTCTGAACTCTTGCCATTCTCCCTGGCTGCGGTATCAACTTCTCTTTTTGGTGGGCTATCTTCCTTTGGCGCCTTTGTCTTTTTTTTCCCAAAAATCATATCGTACCCTGAATTTTAATATTATATTGATATTTATGTATTTAATACTTATTTAATAGTATTTTTTTTTCAATTTATGCTCGCTTTGATATCATGTTGAGTGATGTAAATGTACATGATAGCAGTTCCCGCAGGTATATTGGTGTTGAAATCCTTCAAAGCTTCGTCAAAGTGTATATACTGCGACTGCGTGACAGAGAACGTTTTGCCAACCAGAGCACCGTATATCTGTGCTCCCTGTTCTACCGATATCTTTGATTTATCTGCTGCATACACAAATCCGCAGAACTCACTCTGCTGGCGGAACTGTATCTCATATATTGATGAGCTGTACACCTGGAAAAGCGTGGAGGTCTGATTTGTATTGTTATATATATTTATTTTTGGATAAGTGCCGCCTCCACCGCTTACAACCATTGCCACATTTGTCCCTCCTGCATTAGCCCCTCCTCCTTTCAAATATATTCGAACAGGATGTGGACCGGTAACAGAAATATTTGCTTTTGTGAATTCAACATAATCAGTACCGGGTATTTCAGCAGCAATCTCAACTGCACCTCCTGCTGTATTGAATACCAAATTTGTGCTATCGAGTCTGATCTTTGTAATATAATAGTTCCCGCTGTTCATGACGCAGGAGACGCTACCCAGATCAATTGTTCTATTTTGAACACCGCTCAAACACGAAGAGGAAGGATTCGATCCAGTCTTATAATCTGCTATCTTATTATCAACCATGGCTGTCGTATCCACAATTCTTATTTCATCAACCTTTGGTTTCACTGTACCTCTCACCACCAGATTACCTGTAGGAGGAGCGTACACGGGTGATCCATATGCATCACCTTTGATCTCACCGCAGCTATTGCCATTTCCGCATTCGATGCTCTGGTGACTCATAGCACTTCCATTAACAACTGCACTATTAGTAATTTTTATCACTGCATTTGCCCTGATACTTCCACGGTTCGACCTGCTCAAAGTGTAACTCCCTTGAGAAGAATTATAACTATCTATTTCAGCACCATTTCTTAGCTCTATTTCATTCGAAGCGAGAGCACCATATGAAAAGTTCGTGATCAGAGGCGGTGTCTCAAGAGTTACGGTTACTTTCTTTTCTGCAGGATATGAATAGACCTTCACCAGATTTATGCTTTTAAAATAATCTGCCCAGGCGTCATAGTATTTGCTGTAGATCGTTATATTTACCTTTGTTACATTATCCGGGATCGGGTTCGTTAAAGTCGAATTGGGATATATTTTTGTGGTGTTTCCATCATTATTTACTTTCTCTATTTTTAGAGAAGCTGAACCTTTCCCGCCTATTGAAGAATTCCCGGAAATATTGACTATCGGTAAGGTGAGGGTAACCCCATTAAAGTGAAACTCTGGGGGGGAAAGCATAACGCTTCCAGCAGGATATTTGCTCCAGACACCTCCGCCTTCGTATGCGATCTCCCTTTCTCCGAGCATGTAGACGGTTTTTCCCATCTCTATGGGGATGGACTTCGTCACATTACTTCCACTTTTTAACTCAATGAGTACAAAGCTCTTTTCAGAAGAATTTGGCTTGACAATCATGGAACCTCCGCCAAGATTGATATCTGATCTTTGCATTCTGCTTTCGCCGAGAGAAACCTGGCTTGCACGTGAATCTAAGATAGTAAAAGCCTGCTCAACATTTCTGACGCTTACCATTTCCTGCATTTTATAAATCGAAGGCACACCAACCAGTGTTATCAGAGATATCCCAGTAAGTGTCAATCCCAGGATAATGAGGTAACCTACTACTTCAGATGCAGCATTTTCAGATCTTAGAGGCTTCATGTTATCACCGTGTAAAGACTTGATTTCAGTATATAAACATCCAGATTCTTGGTAGTATTCAAACGCCCTGTTACAGTAAAGCTACCTGATTGCACTTCCCATCCCATTTTCTTATCAAAGTATTCCTTCCATCCAGAGGAATAGTTTCCCGTGATCGTTACAGTGAGATTGCTCATATTGCTGTAAAAAAAAACCTCAGGCGAGCAGGGTTTATCTGGACAGATTGTTACTCTGCTTATGCCGTTGCCACCAACATACGAATCACCGTTTACGTATACAACGGGTATTAGGATTTTATTGCTGTGGCTGGTAAAAAGCGGTTTGTAGGCATTCAATACTGTGCCTGTTGGATATTTTATCCATACACCCGTCCCCTCATAGGCAACCACTGTATCACCGACGCTATTTTCTAAACTGCGCAACAGCGTGGGACCCTCAAGAGTGATCTCCTTGTTCGTAGAATTGGTCGCATTGATTTGAATAGTGCTGGCCCCTGTAACCTTAAGTGCACCTCCGTACATTTTAACCTCCATTCTCTGTGAAGGTGCCTTTCCGAGCGCCACTTTATTGATGTTATCTGCCAGAACATTAAAACTCTTCTGTGTATTTTCAATATACCTTGCTTCCTGAGCGTTCCTTAATATTGGATAGCCCACAAGTCCCAGAATGCTGAAAGAGAGAATAAGGATGCCAATTATGGTGACAAAATCCAGTACTTCGGCTACTGCATCATCTGTATTCAGGAAATATCTCAGCTTAGGGTTTTTTTTCGTATGAATCATCCAGCCTTAAGAATATTCTGTCAGGCATCGTATTTAAAATCTGTGATTATAATTATGATGATAATGTCAAGTTCATCGCTCTTCTATATCAATGCTGTTATTTATATATCTGAGCACATAATTTCCTGCACCGCTGTATATATTTCTCCTGGTGAAATTGACTGAGGTACTGAAAGGAACTGCGATCCTGGCTCCATTATCAGATTCCATTATTATCTGATTGGTTGAGTTCGTGATATTAATCGAATAGCTCTTGGCGGCTATGGATTCTGGCATTGAGAACTCATATTCAAGGGTGTTGATCGTGCCACTATAACGACCCGTCATATTGATTAGCGTGTCCACTGTGGTAATTTTGATGGCAAGCCCTTCACCCAGGATTTTAAAGCTTTCACGCATTGCAGACTTTTCAGAGTTCTGCGTAAGTGTATAGAACGATATTATCAGACCTGTAAATACCAGTACTGTAATCGCGAACATGAGCATGAAACCCACTGATACTGATACAGCTTTATCATTTCTTAGCATATTTTCAGGGCTCATCTGGTCACCACGGTACAGAAAAAGGGATTGTGAAGTTGGCACGCAGCCTGCTTGTATAATAACTTAAAGTGGAATTAATGATGAAGTGACGCTCTCTATAAAAGGTTCTGCCGTTCGCTGTCCCCTGAATTTGGAATTTTCCATAAGCATTATTACCGTTAATGAAATAAAGAGAAACAGGACCCGGGGGAATGCTCTGCTTAAAGTAATATGATGTAGAATTCAGATCAATACTCTGACCTGAAACATTACCATACGAAGTACCCGTGGTATTGGTGATTTTATATCCGGAGCTGTTGAATTCACCTGACCATACCGTGTAATTTGAAGAATTTCTGGCTTCAATTCTAAAACCTGTAATGGAAAAAGTCGTATTCGTAAATCTAAAGATACTGACAGAGCTGGCGTTTACCCCTTCCACCACACTCCAGTCCGGTCTCCCTCCTGCCATTCCATTCTCTGTGAAATTTGCATACTGGTTGCTCTTCCATCTTTCGATATCCCAGCTCACATTAATACTTTCCCCATACATAGCATAGATCTTTGAGAGATTGCTGCTGAAATTCTGCATCTGATTGCTGAAATTATTGAATTTCAGGGACACATTTTGCCCTGGATCTGTTGAATTTTTATATGCTTTTCTGATTTCATCTTGCGTGATCATTATCAGATTGGCTATTTCATCTTTTGAGAGCTCGTTGCCAGCCTCAACCGCCATGTTGCCTTCAAAAAGAAGGCTGTTCAGCATTACGGTTGTTATCACAAGTCCTGTGCCGATTATGAATCCTGCAAGCAGCATGAATTGAGCATCAGTATTTTTACCGAAATCCATCACATCCTCCACATCACAAGTCTAATATCAACAATATTGAAAAGATTCGATGAAGGGTCTATGTCTGGAATGGTCGCAGCAACGTTGTCCGTATCCTGAAGCACGATTTTTCTGGAGACTATTACAGCATTATTTGAGGGGGCACCGGCATAGATTATTGACCCGGTATAGGGTACAGTCTTATTGTTTGAATTAATGAGATATGTCAGTTCCACTTTATGTGCGATTCCCTGCTTGACCAGAGTTGAGCTCAAAATATTCGTCAGGTTGTTGTTGAGATTATTTTGAGAGGTCGCATTGCCAACCTCAACATACTTTGAGCCGTCGTATATGTATTCCGTGCCGTTCCAGTTTATTATGTCGTATTTGAGTTTTGATGTATAGTTAGCCTCTGAGTAATCCAGAACATTAAAAATGTCCTGGCCAAGTGTCTGAAGCTCAGATTCAACGCGCAAACTTGAAGTTGAAGCTGTTAACGGCGTCATTGAGGTCGCATCAATGGCATATATCATGACCATAAGAAGAATCGTTGCTGAGGCCACACCCTCAAGCGTATGCAGCTGGCCTTTTTCATCAAACATTACCATACCCTCACTGAGATGTACACTGTTTCATTATATCCTGTCGAGGAATTTACAATCAATACAAAACGCTTGCTCGTACCTGTCTCCAGATTTTCCAGAAGTACCGGACCATTTGGATTCTTAATACCACTCCTGTTGAACAGAGTGCTGTTCGTGTGTGAAACAGAAACATTCACATCAAAAATAATCTCATTGCTCAGCAGACCCAGATCTCTGAGCGCGCTGTCATACTCGGTCCTGTTGGAATAATTCAATCTCGTATTCATGAAATAATTCAACTTTCCCTCGTCAACTGTACTCCTTGATCCGGATTTATCAGCAACAAGAAGGCGCTCTACAAGCACAGTGCTTGACTTTTCTGCAGCAAGTGTGACTTCGTCTGAATACGACTGAAAGGGAGCAAAAAGACCATACATGAACTGGAACACAAAAGCGGCGGTCAGAAGGAATATGCTCATGCCTGCTATATAATCCACAGCAAGCTGCCCGCGTTCACTGCCAATGAATCCTGTTCCTTTCCTGGATCTGTCCTGACCCTGGATGCGATGGATGATCTTGAGATCGGTAAAGCGGAATCCATGGATTTTCATTATTATTATAATAACCATACTGATTCTATAAAAGTTTTCTGGCTATCTGAAGGCAGATATCCTGCGCTTCAGGATTGATCGGAACAACTTCGATCCCATCAGGATCTGAAACTCCTATATCGAGTTCAGCTGCCCTGGCTATCTGTTCCTGCCTGAATATTCCGCCCATTGAGACCTCATTCGTGGTCCCGAATATCCGGAGTACGGCAACCCCCACAGCATCCAGCGCCACCCTGTCCTTGCTTGCAAGCAAGATCCCTGGTTCTATTAGCGTCCCTCTATCAGGTCCGCCGCTTGAGAAACCTTTTATTCCATCCATGATCACGAACTCTGGATGATAGACGGCATTGATCTCTGCTATCATCAGCCTCTGATACCTTGAGGAGTGAAGCTCTGACATATAATTGTAACCCTCTTCCCGAACATATTTTGCCACCATGCCCACGCTGTTCTTGAGCGACATTGTAAAATGCCCTCCGAACCTGTGGGTCTTAAGGCAGCAGGTCTGCACTATTGCATCCGCCTCTTTAAAGACCTGCGGGAATAGAAATCCCCGGATCCAGTGGTTTCCTTCGTATCTTACCCATTCGCTGCTCTTCAGTTCATCAAGTATCACGACATCATATCCCTGCTTTCTGGAATGTTCCATGACTCCAAGATCCAGAAGCACGCTCTCTGTGTCCCCCATACCGCTTCTTTCTGCCAGGACCACGCCTGCATTTCTCTGTTTGAGCTCATCAACTATTGCCGCAAGTGTATCTATGTGCGTGGAAGCAGGAAATGGATCAGAGCTATTGTAGTTCGCCTTGAGCGCCACCTTCTTTCCTGATAAACTTAAAGGCTCAAATTTATTCAATAGCTCTTTTATTCCATTTCTCCTGTCTGTGGTTTTTATGATATATACTTTTGATTCAGATATTTTTCCCATGCCAGAAATTATGGAAAAGAATGATGCTGCAAGCAATTTAAGGAAATCCCTCCTCGATGCCATACTCAATAATAGGATCTGCACTTGATATATTAATATCGCTGCATGTGCTTCGAAAATAAGTCAGGTAATTGCTATAATCCATAAGTTAATCTGTTAAAGTTCATATAATCAATTGAATAAATCTCGATAAATGCATCGGTGATGCCTTAGAAATACTTTTTTATTCAAGGGATGATCTCGCATCCATTATTGAATTCAGGATAGTTGAATTCCCTCAGTTCAATTTTCCCTTCCCTGATCATCGCCTGAATCCGCGGCAAAGCAGCCTTCAGTTCCTTCACGAGATGCCTGACAGTTGAACAGATCAGCTCATATCCATTCTTCCTGAGCATATCCTGGGCACGGTTCACAAAAAGACACCTCCCCCCGCAGATTTTGAAGATCTCGCATGATAAACACGGCTCTCCGACGGTGACCCTGCTGCAGAGCGAGAAAGGAGGGCAGTCAAAGATCGAACTCAGAATCGAAAAATCAAAATCAATGGAT
>Ga0209521_10004267_pt1 | contig 11416 bp, 16 predicted proteins | sample Rifsed19ft4_FD_184016 | JGI IMG/M metagenome (GOLD analysis project Ga0209521, IMG submission 184016) | Soil microbial communities from Rifle, Colorado, USA - sediment 19ft 4 (version 2) | ecosystem: Environmental > Terrestrial > Deep subsurface > Rock core/Sediment | place: Rifle, Colorado... | reverse complement strand
GTATGTTTACTTTTTCACCAGATTCACGATACCAAGATTTGTATTCTTCATAAACTAATGTATTTAGAGATTTCTTTAATTCAGCACGATTTTTATATGGTGTTCCAGTACAATTTTCTCTATGATAAACATCGACAAAATATTTAGAAGAATCAGCTAAAGTATCGTCTAAATCAATCGCACAAACTTTGTCAGTATTGCTTATTACTTGAAGAATTTCCTGATTGTATCTTTGACGAACAACCATTGATTTTCTAAAAAACTCTTTAACGAATTTATCGTCGTCAATACCCCAGATTATACAAAGATTCAATAAAAATTTAAAACAGTCAATGATTTCTTCAAGAGTGTTATGTGTAGATTTTGCTTTATCTTCTTTTCTATGAAGTTTCCAAGACAGAGTGTCAAGGATTTCACTAAGTTCTTTGTGCATTGAAAGAATATATTCTTTCGTAAATTTAATTTTGTCTTCATCAGAAATATTATCTGGATCATAAAAGTATTTCTGGAAATCTTTTTGTTCTTTAAATATTTCTATTAATCTCATATAACTGTTTTAATAAATCATTAACTAATACATTATGGCGCCAATTTGCGTATCGACCGAAAAACTTAACATATTTAAAATCAATATTTATATCATTTTGAACAAGTTGCCCAACTTTCATTTCAACTCGATCTTTTTCACATTCTAATGATTTTATATTATTTCCTTTGTATTCGAATACAACACCACCTGGTACTTTTGTTATTCTATGAAAATCGAACTGTGGTTCGGAAACATATATATAATCATAATTTTCGAAATCATTAAAAGGACAATGTTCCAAAGTTTCAGAAAATATAAAAGTCGTTGAATATGATTGAAATGATTTAGCTATATTAGATTTATCACAAAGAAATAAAAATGTATTCATTGGTATAGTTGAAATCAGTTGTTTGTATTTCAGATTGCCAGATTTAGTTAATATTTCTTTATTTTTTAAATCTATACCTTCTATTTTTTCTAAAATAACTTTGTTATCGATTTTCGTTTTTATTATCTTTATAAGATCATCGACTCCAATATCGAATGAATCAAACTCAGTTTTATTTGCTGACATTACTGATTTATATGGTTCTGTAGACGATCCTCTAGTTTTTTCAAAATATCTTTTTCTGTTTTCTTCAGTGTTTTCTGAATGAATATGTCCATCATAGAAAAATCCGATTTTAATTTTTTTAATAACTGGTTTGATATCTATTTCTTCAAAAAATCTTTTTGTTGAATCATCAACATGAAGATATTTTGGTCCGAGTTGAAACTTAGCAGAAAACTGTCCACCTATTTGATCTGTTATAATAACAGCATCTGGATTAAAATATGCTTGTAACAGACCAGCTATGCCTCCTCCAAGTATTACTTTGTTTCCTCCGTTATTTTTTTGCATAATCCTAATGGAAATAAAAATCTTTTACTTTGAAAAATAGTATCTTTCACATTCGGATTTTCGGAATAGAATTTTCTAAAATCAGACATTTCTAGATGAAAACTTCCATATTTGGGTAAATTGATAACAACAAATTCGATACTTTTATCATTATAAACCCATTCTTCAAAGTTCTGTCCTTCCTCACCATATTCTACTGGATTCCATCTTTGTATATTTCGATGAAACCAAGCTTTCCAATATTTTTTTTCTTTCTCTAAAACTACACCTTTTCTGTTGTTTTTATCAATTACCGTTCTTATTTGTGAGAAGACTTCCATTTTGTATTAGTTCACCTGATTCTGACATTTTAATAACATTGATGATGTGTTCACCTTTGATATAATATCGTCTCTGTTTATTTCGTTTCAAAACGACTGCTTTAAATAACTGATTGTTATTTTTGTCAATATCGCTATGAATGATTTTCTGTAGAGTAGGTTCACTATGTATCCAAGGAATCAACCTGGCAGTCTCTCTAATGGAATAATATCTTTCTGATTCTATTGTCGTTTGTTTTGTTAACATATTAGTATTCACTTTGTAGATAAAATAATGCAGCAGCCAATCCTTTCATATCTAATTCTCTGGTCGATTTTTCTATATATTTTTTCTTAATCAAAAACTCTTTTAGAGAATCTTTGATTTCTTCAGGTGAAAGATTTTTTGATTCTGCAATATCATTTATCAGAGCGTGCATTCTTTTATACAATCTGTTTTTTGTTTGCGCTGGCTCTTCATTTACCAACTCTTTGATTTCTTCCTCTTCTTTATTCGTTTCGAAAACGAGTAATAGCAATTCAGAACCCTTTTTGAGACTTTTTGCCAGATCTAACACTCCATTTCTTTGAGATTCATCGACCATGAACTCAATCTTATAACTTGCAGTAGCGTCTGGTCCACTTATCTTATTATATTGTGCACCAATGATACGCATATTTTAATTAGAATGGTCTGTCGTCATCTTCATCGTCTTCAACATCTTCATTGACGTTTACTTCTGGTACTTTTACTTCTTTTTTCTTTGGTGTTTCAGTCATTTCAGTTTGTGTAGATGATGGAGTGGACGTAACTTCAATCCGTTTTTTAAGTTCTTCAGCCAACTTATCAACGTCTGCTAAAGTTATTTTCTTTTTATCAGAAAAAAATAAAGGTGCTAATGCAGCAGCTAACTGATAAGATACAACAATTGGATTCATAAAAGAACCACCACCACTTCTTGGAATAAACGGTTTTTGATTCGGATCTTTAAGATTTAAACCAACTTGTTCAAAACCATCTTTATCTGTCCATTTTTTTTCCTCAATTGTTACTTCAATCTCATCGCCAACTTTCCATTCTTCTCCCCATTTACCCATTGAAGTTAACTTTCGATTTTTATCATCCATAATTGTCGTTATGGAATACATTTCACCTGGTTTAAACTTTGAAGGTTGTTGTTTTCTACCAAGTTTGACAATCTTAATTTTTTCTATGTTTGACATTTTATTTATCGAAATTTAATGCTTCCTCATATTTGTAACAGTCACAATATCTAGGATGATTACGAGGACGATCAAATTCGTTATTATTAATTTTATTAAGTATAATTTCGACTTCTTCGAATGTTCCTGCTAACTCATCGATTGTACAGTGTTTAGAGAGTACTTGAAGTATTTCCCCTCTGCCGACCTTTTTATATTTTTTAAGTAAAACAATATAAATCGTTTCAAGCGGAAGCACATCATGTTCTGTCAAATACCACAGATTATAAAGCAAGGTTTGAATTTTATAATTAGCATCTGTTTGACTCCATTTATTCTTAGATGTTTTATATTCCACTACTCTACCCTCAGTAGTCAATCTATCTATTCTTCCAGACATAGGCAGACTTGATGTTTCACCAGTCAGTGGATTTTTTAAATAACGTTTGATATAAACCTCAGATTGTCCATCAGATAAATTATATAACGCATTGAGTGTTGGGTATTCTTTAAGATAATTACGTATCATTTCATAACCTAAATCAATGTATTCTTTATGAAGTCCTTTTTCATCGTCCATCAATTTTTCTTTATCAAAATGTTGTTCAAATGGTTTAAAAGGTTCTTGTTTATCATAAATACATTCGACTGCTTTATGTATAGCTCCACCAAAAAGCAAATGTATTTGTTTTTGTGGAAGTTGAATTTTTGATATATATCGATAATAAAAAAGACGGGGACATGATATATAGTCAATCATCATTGATGGACTGAAACGGTCAATTTTAGAACTCGCTATTTTTCTTTCCATATTCTTTTTGAAAAAGTTCTCTTAAATAATTAATTTGTTTATCGACATATTTATTTTCTTTGATTCCTGCTTTAATCTTTTTAGCAACTCTTTTTAAATCTAAAATAGATTTCGCGTTAAGTATAGCATTGATTTCAACTGTGATACTTTCGAATTCTTTCGTACCTGGCATTAAATCTGGTTCTCTTGTTTTCTTTTGTTCAAAATCAGAAGATTCTTCTTCAGAAAACACAGAAGAATATAAATTAAGATGTTCTAGAACAGCTATATCGAATGCTCGTTTTTCTGCCATTTTTCTTAAATATCCTCTTCCTTTATTTGGTGTGTTAACTCTATTTGACTCTCCAGTAATTGTTAAATCCCTTTCATCTGAATGGATACAACCGCCATCAGTTCCATTTTTAGCTTTGCAATGAATGGTAACTCTAACAACATGTTCTTGTTCATTTTTGAAATCAGGTATAATATTAGGTGATTCCACGACTTCATAGTTTTTACTTATACCAGCAATATTAGCAATCGATTTAATCGCGTTATGTGTTAAAATCCATGAATTTGCTTTATTCAAAAACCAACAGTCGTTTTTACCGATAACATCAGTAACATTAGTTTTTTTACCGGATTTATCAAGAAAAGTAGCATTTATTAACTGACTATCCTTTTTCTTTTTCTCGTCATTCGATATAGCTTTAGTTGCCATAGTTTTCATATTATATCAGTTTGTAATATTTGTAAATATATAGATGATATTATATTTTATCCTCTATATCTATATTATACCATAAGTACAAGCATTTGTAAATACCTTATTTGATTCCTTCTTTCCTATTTTCTTTATCTTTTTCCTCATCAAAACCTTTTTCTTTCCAAGAAACTATTGTTTCTCGTCTTTTTTTCTTTTTGGGTTCTGCATCACCTGATCGTTCTCGATATGTACCTATGTCTTTCTCGTATATCATGTCGATATCAATTCCACCTTCTCCCATACGATTCTTATCTATTGAAATAATCATATCATCAATATCTTCATTTTTGCCTTTATTGTTCCATAATGTTAAATAAACATCTGCATCCTGATATATTGTCGAACTAGATTTTGCATCATGCATTGTCACTCTTTTTCTTTCTTTTTCTGGTTTTCGAATATGTGAAATCAATACTATTGGTATTTTCAGATCTACTGCATAATCTTTTACTGCTGAAACTGTTCGACTTGTTTCTTGCACGACTTGCTCATTATCTCCTTTAACAAATTTCTGTAAATTGTCAATAAGAACAAAATCAATATCATACATTTTACAAGCAGCTAATAAAAGTTCACCAAGTTTTTTAGGATTTATATCTGCTTGTGCACCCGAATAAAAATATAAGGGATAATCACTAAACTTTAGTTTTAGTTTTTCCCATTCTGGAATGATCGACTTGTCTTTCATAATATCATCTGTTTTTATTTTTGTTTCAGCCGATATCATTCTCAGAAGATGATATTTAATCTTTCCTTCTAGAAGAAATACTAAACATCGATGACCATTATTTAAAAAATGATGAATAAAATTAAAATTGATAGTTGTTTTCCCCACTCCAGTATCTCCGGAAACAATAATCAAATCTTCTTCCTTAAAACCATGTAAATATTTATTTAATGTTGGAAAAGGCAATTGCAAACCATTAAGAGCATCGTCACCATCGAGCCATTCATCTATCTCTTTAATATATTCAGCTACATCTTTTATATTTTTTATATTAAATCTTTTAGCATTTTTCACCAACTCGTAAAAATCTTCTCCAGAATGTTCATGTAAATAGTCATTTACGTCTTTTGTTGGAAGAATAACATTTTTACATTTCTCAAGCCCTAATTTTTCTGCCATACTATATGCACCTTTTTGTCCAGGTTGATCTGAGTTAAGACAAATATAGATTTCTTTAAATTTGAGTGTGAATGGTATCCATTCTGGTAAAAATGTTCCTGCACCTGTTGATAAACCAACGACATTTTTTATTCCAAGTTGAGTAGCAGCAATACAGTCAGTCTCGCTTTCTACTATAACTAAAGCTTTTTTACTTATATCAACATTATCGATATTAAAAAGTATCGAAGGTTGTCCTGACACTCTTCTGAAATCTTTCTCTTTATAGTTTCTCATTTTCAAGTTCCAAAGTTTTCTATCTTGAAAATGAGGTATGACTATCCAGTCTCCGTCAACACCAAGTTTAAACTTTTCGATCGTTTCTGGAGTAAAACCTCGAACTTTAGTTAGATATTCGTATGCTTCTTTGTCTTTATTCAAATCAGCTATATAATCGTTCAAGGCTTCGATATCCAATTCTTTTTTGTTTTCGAATAGTCTGCTAACACTTGTTATTTCATCGATCCCACCAAGTTTTCCTTTTAGTTGATACAGATTTCCTTTTTCAGCGCAAATCTTACAATCCCATAAACCCTCAAATGAAATATAAAATTTCCATCGTTCATCAGAACAAAGAGGACAGACTTTTACGTTATATTGCTTGTTAGCAACCTCTTTATATTCCCAATCTGTTTTTGATAAAAAATCTAGAGTTGCGTTCATTTATACTAATTTTTCAGTAATGATATTATATAAATCATTTAAAGTTTTTATTGGTATATTCTTACCATTTTCATTTGTTACTGTATTTTTTTTAGCTTCTTTGCCATGATCTAATTCATATAACCAATATGAAATATAATCATATTTATCATTCATCGCTTCTTTTAAAGTATTAACAATAAGTGCTTCATATCTACCAAACGTTATGTAATTAAAATCGGGTTCAAATTTTTTGAATGCTTTATTCAGATTATTTTCGTCTTTTTTTAGTTTAATCAATTCTGTCATTAGTTTTATAAATATTTGTTTTTTCATCATGCGTTTTTAAATCTTTTAATAAACATTAACATGAAATTCGACCTTTTATTTTTTTGTTCTAAATGGATAATCTCCACTAGCTATCTGATGACCCGTTTCATAAAGATCATCAACGACTTTATCACATGTTTCTAATGGTTCATTGTTTAGTTTTAATCCTCTTTCCCTTTCAGAATAGTTTTCAATCTCCCTAACAAAACTATTTTCTGAAAGAATCCTTTTTGGTATGACTAAACCATTTGCATATCCCCAATCTACATAAGGTTTACACCAATAATCACCGCCGTCCCAAGGCTCGCATGGAGGCATTGGAAGATACGATTCTGGTATAGAAATACGTTCTATTATTTTTTCTTTATTAGACAAACTGATATATAATCCATAAGCTATGATCAAACTAGCAATCAATATTATTATTCCTATATTAAGTTTTCTATTTTTCTCTCTCATATTATTTTTTTGAAATAATTTTCTACTTCTCTTCTTAAATCTTCATATTCTCCAGCATCTGCAATTTTTAATAAGTCTTGTTTTATTTTTTCTTTTATATCTTCAATCTCGATTTTTTTATCTATCGGTTCGACTATCGGTGTGCCTGTTTCATCAAATTGAAAGCCATTAAACATCATTTCGATATATGTTAACATAACTAAAGCTTGTCCTCGTTCTTTACAATGTCCTTTAGGAAACTGTCTATCTAATATATTAAACATCGTATACCAATATTTACTTCTTTTTTCCATGTTTAGTTGTATGAACCTCTTCTAAGTTTTTCTTTATCGACAGAATGTCTTGGTGTTAAATTTCTAAATTGTTCTATTCTATCTTCTGAATAAAAAAACCAAGTAATGCCTCTTTTAGCATTGTGTTCCATCCACCAAGAGTCATTTGAAAAATTATCAACGCCTTGTAATATTTCTTCTAATGAAAATTCATTTAGACGTGTTCTGATTTTATCCTTCGCGTTTTTAGTTAATCTCGAACCTGGTAAAATCTTTTCTACATAAATATCGAATATTTTTTGTATTTCGTCTTTTTTTGTTTCTGGTTTGATTTGTTTCTTTTCGTCAATCTTTTCAATTATGTTTTCTTCAGAATTAAGTTTAGAAGAAAAAATCAATGAATCTGTTTTTTGAAGTATTCTAACATAAACTCGATTTCCGATTCCACGTTTAATGTCAATATAATCAACATCTTTCAAATCTTTGATTATCTTTGAAATTGAACTTTTACTTTTGATTCTAGTTAAATAAGGTATTTCTTTTATTAAATGAGCATAGTCGATCCATGTCCAAATCAATTTGTCTTCAATCAGTCTTTTATCAATGACATTTGGATGTTGATTTATACAAATATCTCTAAGATAATCTAAAATCAAACAGTTATAAATGTCTTGTTTGCATTGTTTATAAAAATTTCTTGCATTTAATGACAAACCATATTTCATATTTTTTTTACAAAACTAAAAGCAGTAGACATGAACCGAGCCACCGAACTCGTGAGAAACCGAAGCTTCCCTAGTCTACTGCTTTTAATCTTGTAATGATATTTAGTTTTTATAAACGGTGTTTTGTTCATAATGAGTCTGACTACATTTATTCAAAAATCCTCTTTCCTCATTATTGTTATTATACCATATCTTTAAATGTTTGTAAACATGTTTCAGACTGATAACTTTGTCTGAAGTTCTTCCCAACATTTGTTACATCTTACTCTAAACCAATGAGATTCATTTTCAATCAATTTACCTTCTTCAGCACATTTTTCACAAACCGTTAATGATTTTTCACTAGCTTCATCTATAATGTCACTGATCTCATCACTGGCATTATATGTATACATTTCCAATCGCCCATATTTTTCTTTAACTTGTGTGAATCTAAACTCTGGTGAAACTAATGGTTGTATTTTTTTACAGACGTCGTATATTAAATCGTACCAGCCATCTCCTACTTCTAAACCCCAACACATTGTCGTTTTCATCATAGAAAGATGTCTTTCAGAAAACATTAAATCAAACTCCTTGAATATTTTTTCTTGTAGTTCTAATCTCATAACAAATTTTCAATTTTTTCTTTATCGAAACCAATTATAATTTCACCATCGATATCTATTACTGGTACTCCAAGTTGTCCAGTTTTTTTAATCATTTCTTCACTAGCTTCGGAATCAATTGCTACGTCTTTTTCTTCATATTCGATGTTATTTTCAATAAAATATTCTTTTGCCATTTTACAATAAACACATGTTTGTGTTGTATATATAATTACATTTTTCATATTTTTCGAATATTATTTAATTATTATTTAACCCAAGTGACAAAAGTAATCATTTTTTCATCTTTATTTAATTTCTTTTCGAAAACTGATTGATTTCCAATTCTTTTTATTTCTTTTCCCCAGTCATCTGCAATATAGTTCTGATCTGCAAAAGATTGTTTAATACTAGAAAATGTATCGAGATGCGAATATATAAATTCTAGTTCTTCGTAATCATGTTGATCAGGTTGTAAATTAGTAACTTGTCCCTTAATTATACCGTCTGGATCGTCAGTATAATCTAAACAAGAACCAATATTTGTGTTATCAAAGATTTCATCTCTATGAGCAAGACCAAACGTATGTCCAATTTCGTGACATGTAAGATATCGTCTCCAAGTAGGTGTGTCATACTCGATTAAATCAAAGTATGTGTCATTGAATTCCACAGTACTTTTCGTAATATGTTCTCCAATAGTCCAGATTGTAGTTACTCCTAACCAACCATTAAATCCATATCGTTTACTACAAATTTCAATTTTGCCTTTAGCTGCTCTACATTTACTCGATTTGAGAGAACCAATGATAATATTCGTATTTAAAACAGAAGAGACACTCCAATTATCTGATGCAGTTAAAAGATATTCCGACCAATCACTTGTTGTGTTATTACTAAAATTTAACGTAAAAGGATTTGATGTTCGAGCCCAATGGTAATTAGCCCACGAGTGATCTGCAATTGCAACATAAGCGATTAAAAAAGATAAAATGATCGGAATAAATAAATATTTTTTCATATTTTTATATTTGTTAAATTTTTAGAAAACTAAATCCAATAACGTATAGAATTAATAATTAACGACTAGGACGTTCACAGAAATCCTTTTCTTTCGGAAATGAATTCTGTTCCGAAATATATAGAGGTCGTCTGTAAAAATCGATTCCTATTTTTTCGAGTTGTTTTCGACTGTTATAAAATACCTCGAGGACTGCGTCTGGTTGTTCTTCTCTGTTAAATGAAACAGAGATGACTTCATTTCTTTTTGTTTCTCCGAAACCTGTTCCGATTTCTTGAGAAACTGTCATCATGGATGATCCTTTAATAACATTAAAAGAATTATTAACGTTTGTTATAGAAGCTTTATTCGAGTATTCTGTATCTATAGAAGAATTAAAAAATATTTGTTCATTCCACGGTTTACGATTTTTTTCCCGAGATATAGTTACAGTTGGCCAATGAACGTAAATTTTTTCTTTTTCTCTAAAAACAGCAACAGCGATACTTCCAATATTATTTCCCATTCCTTTTCTTTTTCTGTAAGAATCTTCTGGAGTTGAAAAATAAAATTCTGCGACTTCATCGTTGTTTAATCTCCATCCATCGATTGTTATCGAGTTGTAAGCGTCAACAATGTATCCACGAGAATCGAATGAACCATCTTTGCCATCCATAACTGATAAACCATCCACTGTTGGTACAAACAAAACTCGTTCTGAAGAATTATTTCTCAATCGGATAGAAAATACAGAACTTTTTCTACCCTCAATAAACATTTTATGTTCCAATGAATATTCTTTTAACGGTCTCCCATTAACAAAAATATTCATTTCGTAATTTTTTTTAATCATACTTTTTTAGGTTTTACAATGCCTCACATCTGAGGACTTCTTACCTACACATATGAATTGGATTCAGTTTTTAAAGAACTTAACAATGAATACATCATCTTCAAACGTTAACTCAGCTTCTTCAGCGTTCTACAATGTTAGTTAGCGTTATTCTATTTACGTTTTTGATTCTTTTTAATAGAAGGAGAAAATAGGAATCGAACCTATCTTTAACTCTCCAGAGTCTCCTTGACATTATCACAGAGAGCAATAATATCTACAAGAATGTTAATCCTTGTATATGAATTTCAAAGGAAGTTCAATATTTAAGTCAGCCATATTACCTCGCATAACTTCATTGTCTCCGTCAAAGTCATCAATCCATGTAATCTGATTATTGTCGTCTTTGATTTCAATTACAAATCTGTCGCCGTCGTCATAAGAGAAATCAGTTAAATCAAACTCGATTCTAATGTCTACATCCTCACCATCAGTCAACTCGATTGAATCATCATCTGTAAGTCTAATTGTGTGTGAACCACTAGAGTTAATAACATTTCCTTCAGTTGATGTCGCAAAATCTGTTTGATCAACTTCAGAACCATTTACAAATACTTTGACTAAAACATCATCAAATGAAGTGCTGTTATTAGCATAATTGAAGTTTAGAAGAATTCCGCCAGTCGATGTTGCGAATGCAGAAGTTTTGTCATCGCTGTTAAACTTAACAGAAAATACGACGTCATCAGAAGGAGTAAGAATTGTGCTTCCACTCTTTGATAGAGAAATAGTTGAAGCATTCGATGAAACACCATTTATTGCAGATAAGTTTACAGTCGATTCGAGTTCTTCATTAGAATTTTCTCCAGTAGCAACAAAATTTTCAAGAATAACTTCGAAATCATCTAATCTGATT
>Ga0209521_10004266_pt1 | contig 11423 bp, 10 predicted proteins | sample Rifsed19ft4_FD_184016 | JGI IMG/M metagenome (GOLD analysis project Ga0209521, IMG submission 184016) | Soil microbial communities from Rifle, Colorado, USA - sediment 19ft 4 (version 2) | ecosystem: Environmental > Terrestrial > Deep subsurface > Rock core/Sediment | place: Rifle, Colorado... | reverse complement strand
TGAAAGTGAAATTACTATGCTAGATGTAGATATTATCAAAATGATTAAAGCAGTAATGAACCGGTTCATTTTCCATTTTTTTAATAATGTAAGTACTATTAATCTTTGTCTTTTTACATTTGCAATTAATAGTCTACCCATGTTTCTTTCCCGCCTTTATTAGTGCATTTACATTTTCATATTTCGCGTCGTGTGGTACAATATCGTCGTTTGCTAAAATGAATCCGTCGCGACCCACGTTCTCTATGAGATTTTTACAATATGCTCCAACTTGCGCGGGCGAGCCTGAGGAGAGTAATCTTCTTGGTACGTTACCGTAGATGCATACGTGTCCCCCCAGTATTTCTTTAGCTCTTTTGATATTCGTCATATGCCCCAGTTCAAGTATGCACTTCTGCTTAGGGAGTTCGAGGAAATATTCTAAGAAAGGTGTCCAATCAGTATCACAATGGAGGCGTGGTGTAAATCCATTCTTTACTAATTTTTCAGTAGCCCATTTTAGATATGGGAAGAAATATTTCAGAAACATTCTTTCAGATAAGAAGGTCGCTGATGCTCTTCCACATGGTAGGAAGACGAATTTGCAACCAACTATTCTACTCTGATTTTCCCCTATTTCTACGGCTTCTTCCCAAACAGCGTCACTAGCTTCTTTCACTTTGTCTCCTCTTTTCAATATGTCTTGGGTCATGCCGCGCCATGTTCTTGACATGGAAAACTGTACAAACGGGATTCTGGTCATGCCTCCACGGTAAACAGGTACTCCCTTGTCTTTCTCCCAATGTCTGTAGATAGGTAAGAAAGATTTGAATATTTTCTCCTCAATTTTTCTGTTGAATTTCTTTCCTTGTCTTTCTAGCAAAACCGAAAGTAAGCCATACATTCCCTTCTTAATCGCTATGTCGTAATCCTCCGGATTCATAACTGGCTCATCTATTATTGAATGAGGAATCTGAGCTGAAAAGTCAATACCAGGTATTTTTACTTTGGCTGCTTCTATCTTAGACCATCTGGTTCCCAGTGTCCAAGCTGCTTCAACAGCGTCCCATCCTCCCAGCCTGTTGTATGCAGTCTCAATAGCTTCAGAAGCTTTTTGAGGCGTTAATGCGAACTCCTCAAACTTCATGCTTTTCCAATAGGCTGCGGCATATTCTAATCTAATTATGATTGGGATTCTGTCAGGTGTGCTGCACTCAATAGCTTTAGAAAGCCTTTCACCTAACAAATATGCTTTTTGGAGCATTAATCAATCAATCCATAGAAGATATACCTATATTTTGTTCTCGCGTGATTTCTTGATATAAGCAATGATTAGTCAACTCTAGTTATCTGTCTACTCTTCACACGTTGAGTATTTTTGGTTTTATTAGATTGTTGTTGCGAATAGTTTTTTCCAGTCAACGATTCAATCGTCGATAAGCATTCCTTATAGAGTTCATCAGCCATCCCAATTTCTATCAGTGCGTATCGCTTCGACTTGAATCTCTCCCCAACTATGCGCAGCCCCATCTGGATTTCTTCCAGTATCTTATCTGGTAAATCTCCTCTTCTTATTCTTCTTTTGATTTCAGAAATCGTCTTTTTTTCATCTAATTCTGCTATCGCATCTTGAAATGTCGGCATCTCTCACACGTTTTGCATTGTTCTTTTTAAGTAGTTTCATTATTTAATAATTTCGAAAGATGCTTTATTGAAATATTCTTTGAAAATATTATCTTTTTGGCGCACTACTAAAATAGTGGGCGTTTTTCTTCTTTTGATGAGATGCTTGTCTGACGTTGATGTAATCTTCTTTCAACCTGCAGTAGGACGTCAATACGGCGTTATTTCGCTAGGTTTTCTGACTTTATCGAGTTTCTTACGAAAGAACGGCTATTCCTCCAGAATAGTAGCTTTAAGTGGCAAAGATACAGTTGGTACTGTTACAAAGAAAATAAATCAATTCAAACCCAAAGTAGTGTGCGTAAGCCTCCACTGGTACATACATTCGTACGAATCTTTGAAGATAGCAGAAGCTGTAAAGAAAGCTGATTCTTCAATGAAAGTTGTGGTTGGAGGTCACACTTCCACTCACTTCGATCAGCAGATATTGAAATTTTCACCGAATATCGACTTATTGATTAAAGGCGATGGTGAAAAACCACTTCTCGACTATATCTCTACGCTGGAACCTGAGAAAGTTGAGAACGCTTCATATAGAATTGGCGATGCTATTATTTCCAAACCTGTCACATATCGTCAATTATCACTCGAGAATTTAACTGCTTCACAAGAAAATATGGGTGAAATGATAGATGAATGGGATGAGTATCTTAAAGCAACAAGAATAAGAACATCCGCTCCTATCCCGTCCGGAAAAATCGTTGAAGAAGTATTTACTAATCCTAATGAATTCTATCTATTCTTGGGTAAAGGTTGCAACTATAATTGTTGTTTCTGCGGTACCTCAAAGACTGGGTTAACAAGAATATTCCACCGTGGTTACGCATTGTTCAGGCCAGTTGAGGATGTGGTTAAGGATGCTGAGAATCTTAAGAAGAACGGTGTTGAGAATCTTTTTGTTGATTTTGGACCGTTTCAGGATGAATTATTTTTCAAGAAACTATTCGGCGAGCTTGCCAAGTTAGAATTGGATATAACATTTCTGCCATGGAATCTTCCTTCTAATGAGTTGATTTCACAGGTTGGTGAAAGTTTCAGGAACTTCGAAATACAGATTTCTCCTGACTCTGGTTCAGAATCTCTTCGTTCGAGTTTATTCGATAAAGGGTTCCATAGACAGTTCTACTCTAACGCTGAACTTGTTAATCGAATAGAAAATATTTCTGAAGTAGGGTCTTCACGTGGCGCCCAGTTATTTCTATGGTTCATCTGTGGTCTCCCATTCGAAACAGATGCTGATTACCTAGAAACCGTAAAACTGGCTGTCGAGATGAAAAAGCGGTTTCCTCATCTGTTCAGAAAACCGCAGGATCAGCTCAACTGCGTCCCTCTAAGGTTGACACCTGGTGCCCCTGTCGACTTGTGGCCTGAGAAGTTTGGGATGAGAAAGTTCAGAAGCACTTTTGAAGAATATTATGAGTATTGCAGACAGATGGAGTTTGGTGGCATAAAGCATCCGCTTGGGCTAGAGCGTTTAGACCTTTCAGAAGCAGCGATTGTAAAGAGATCTGAAGAATTCAAAGATATCATTAACAACGCTTGAGAAAGAGACTCTTAGACTATCTTAGTCAAGATGTTAACTCATCTTCTTTCTAAGTATCTCTAGGTTTACTGGAATATTCTTTGCGTCTTCCAGTGTAGGGAAGATCTCTGCGTCTTCAGGGATTGGGTTGGAAGTTGCTATTCCTGGTCTTGCAGGTATTTTTCCTCCTAATCCCTCTACTCTAAACTGCCAATCTTCTGAGAGGGCAAAATCGAAGGCTCTATCAGCCCACTCTGGGTTTTCACCATGTTTGAGAAGCGCTATAGTAGGTGCGAATGTAGCCATGTATGGTACGTCTTTAGGCATCCGGTGAGCTACAGGTCGGTTCTGGATATCAAGGTAGTATGAGATGCATGCTAAAGTAGCTGGTAACCCAACGTGGCTTCTTCCTAGCCCGATGTTAAGCGCCATCTCCGGCATACAGGCGTAAGTTGTTGGTTTCATCTCTACTATTCGGTCTATGAACGGGTTCCACCACTTCTCTCCCATTATTCTTTTGAGGCTAGTTAGGTAAGTGAGGCCCATTTGCCCTTCAGTGTTATGAATTATTTCATGGGCTGCAAGTTTTCCGCGCCACTTTTCATCGACAGCTTCTGACAGAGAGTTGGGCGCTTCTTTCTCGTTAACTAATTCGGTGTTATATGCAAGGCCTACTGGTGAAAGAGCCATAGCGCACCATCCATCTATTGGACTACAGAGGTTTTTAGGGTATATGTCAAACTCTGGTGATTCATAAGATCTCAATAAACCTGCCACCTGTAGATTCAGAATCATCCAGTGAGGCCCTATGACTATGTCGGCTGAGTGTCCTTTGCTCTCAACCTCGTTTTTTATCCTCTCGAATACCATCTTAGGATGATCTCTAAATGTTATTAGGTGAAAATGCTCGTCAGCATACTTTGCCCTTAGGGCGATATCGAAGGTATCAAGAATGAATGAAAAAGATGTGCATACTACTAGTTTAGTCATACAATAATAGACTTTGATTACCTTTATTAATTTTTCAATTACAAATAGCTAGAATTCTAGACTTATGGATGTAAAAATGCTTAGAATTTTGTTCTGCATTCGAACTATTCTACTCAAGTATAGAAGCATCTTTGGCATCGAACCTCTGAATTTAATACCGCCTTTAACTACTTCACTTTGAACCTTGTCTTTTCCCTGCGCTATCTTAACCCACTTGTCATACGGTGCTGTGAACCTGAACTCTGCTTTATCGTCGGATCTAGCTTCTGATGAGCTTATTTTTCCATTTTTCACGGTTATAAGAAAAGCGGAGTTTCTATCACTGCATTCGGCAATTATTGTTGTGTTTATTCCTGAGAATACTTTTTCTAACTCTTGATCCTTGTTAAGTAGTTCACTTGCTTCTTCAAAGAATTCTTTTGACCAGAAGCGAACCATTGTTCTTCGCAGTTCAAGTTTCTTAATGGGATTAAAACGTTACCTCTAAATCGTTCTAATTGATGAAATTATGCGCCAGCGAATAGTTAACTATCTTAGGTTCTGCTATGCGCTTTTAGGTATTTGGGCACCATTTCTTGGAAGAGGAGTTTGGTGGCTTTAGAATAGGTTTCGAATGCTTTCTCATCCTTTATATGGATTAATTCTTTAGCGGTTCTATTGCAGTAGCCGCATAAGCTGCATTGCTGAAGAGGATTACAACCTCCCTTGTTAACGACTGTTTTGAAGAATTTGTCGAGCTTGTTGTTGTCGATGTAAACCTCGGGTTTTCTGAAGTCTTCTACTCCGTGCCTTTTGAGCATTTCTTTAGCAGTATCTGACCTTATTGACCAGTCGGGGTAGGTTGGGCTTATTAGGTCAAGTAGATTTCCATCATACTTTCTCATTGAGTAAGCGCCTGCTGTCCTTATTATCCACGGGATAGGCATCTGGCGGCCTTGAAGTTTGAACTTATCGATCTTGAAATGCTTCTCATAGAATAAGGTGTCTTCTGGCCTTATCCATGGAGCTTTAAGTATCTCAGCAGGATCTTCGATTCTGTCTTGAGCGCATTCTAGCATGCAGTAGTCAAGGCCTTCGTCGACAACCTTCGAGCGGTGGGAGCTTAATGTGTGATGGTAGAGCGCATAAGGACAGTTGAAGAGGCATGACTCGTTCACTAAGAGTTCAACGTCTATTTTTCGTGACTTTGAAATTAGTTGTAGAAGTTCGAAGTCCCTGTTCACGCCAGCTGTCAGGCATATAATGTCTGCACCCATCTCCTCCCACCGTTTGAACTTCTGAATTGAATCAACATGAGCGTGAACTGATATCTCAACCTTTAAGCTAGGAAACTCGTTTTTTACAAGTCTTAATAGGTATGGAGAGGATATTGTTAGGATATCTGCGCCTGTCTCGTATACTTCGCTGAGATATTTAGTGATCTTATCGCGGCCATCCTTTTCATACCCCAGTTCCCCTAAGCATAGAGAGTTCGCTAGATAGTTCACCTCTAAACCTATTGATTGAGCCTGTTCAGTGAACTCTTTGACTCTTGTCATGGTGAAGTCTCCAAACTTCATCACAAGCTCTGAAACTCTTCCGTGTCCGATGACTGAGTAGGGTAGTGAACCGTATACCTTGCTAATGCTTCCATGTTTCTTATTCAGCACTTTAATCTCGTCTAAAAGAGCGATTTCGAATCGACTCGGAACTGACAGTTTCATAACTATTAGAAATGGCTAATTCATATAAATAGTTAAATTAGTTATTCATAAATTTACTCATTAAACTTCTAAAAATGTTTTTAAGTTATCAACATGATTTAAAATAATAGTGAAGATTATGACAAATCGTAATACGTACGTTATTTTAGCTGTTGCAGCTATTATAGTAGTTTTTGGTGTCGCAGCCGTAATTTATATGCCGGGTTCTGAACCTACAACTATTACAACTACTGAAACAACTACTGCTACAACTACTGCTACAACTACTGCTACAACTACTGCTACAACTACCGCTGTAACTACTGCTACATCTACTGCTACAACTACTGCTACAACTACTGCTACAACTACTGCTACAACTACTGCTACAACTACTGCTACAACTACTACTACAAGCACAACCACTACCACTACAACTGTTGAGGCATTGGAGAAGGATCTTTTGATTTATGGGGTAGCTGATCCTGTGGATGTAAAACCGTGGATAGATGGGTTTAATGCGAAGTATCCTGGTGTGAAAGTTGTATATGTGAATAAGACTCCTCCACCTCTCGCCACTCAGATTAGAGAGGAGGTAGCGGCTGGGAAGCCGACTGCAGACGTTGTTATGATAACTCTCCCCCTTCAGCTTACATTTACAGAACAGGGGTATTTCCTTGCTTACAAATCTCCAGAAGCATCCGTTTTCCGAAGTGATTTTAAGGACGCCAGTGGGTTCTGGACAGCTGTTCAGGCAAACCCTGTGATTCAGGTGTACAACCCTAAGACGCTTTCTGCAAGCGATCTGCCTAAGACAATCGACGATTTACTTAATCCGAAGTGGAGTGGAAAGATGACCATTCACGATGTTACATTAGGCAGTGTGGGAACGAGTTGGCTCGCTTCTTTGAAGAGTGTTCTAGGAGAGGAAAAGTGGAATACGTTTATCAAAGGAATAGCTGCGAATAAGCCTGTCAAGTTTGCTGCATTTGAAGATGTAGGAAGAACTGTTTACGAGGGTGAGTATCAAATTGGGTTATCAGCTTATTTGCATGACACTTTGCGTTATAAGAACGCAGGTGCACCTCTTGAGCAGTTTAGGGTCGAAGGGTTGCCAACTCTCTTCACAGTTACTCCTGTGAGTATAATGGAGAACACTACGCATCCAGTCGCTGCTAAACGATTCGTTGACTTTATGCTTTCAGCTGATGGGCAGAAGCTAGTAGGTAACACTGAGGTTAGAATTGCTGTGAGACCTGGAGTTGATACAAAGTATTCTTTCGACAAGCTCCTTGGAGGGCAAACAACGGTGCTCTTCCCCCCAGCTGAAGTGAATAAGAATTTGAGTAGCTATACAGCACTGTTCAAAACGTTATTCACACAATAATAGCGTAAACATATACTAAATATATGTTGCGAGATAGGCAACCTCTTGGTGAGGCCTAACGATTGATATTCAGAGGCTTGACCAAGAGTCTATCTCGAATAACGCTTCCACTGATTTTATTAGTTATGGGTGTGCTAATCGCTATTCCCATTGTCTATCTGATGTTCGGAAGCTTATGGAGCTCGAGACCAGGATCTCCAGGCAGTTTCACTTCAGGGAACTATCTGAAAGCCTTCAGTGAAGGCAACAGCCTTAATCTGCTCGTAAATACCTTAATATTTGCTACCGGATCTGCCTTACTTGCGACTTGTGTCGCTACTGTTCTAGCCTTCATAACATCGAGAACTGACACGCCGTTGAAAGGGTTGTTCACTTTCATTCCATTGCTACCTTTAATCGTCCCAGGTGTGGTTGAGAATCTTGCTTGGATTTATCTTCTGAGGCCTAAGACAGGGCTGATCAACATGTTCCTAGTCGACTTGCTTCATCTTCCGGCTCCACCGTTTGATGTGCATTCTTTGGCTGGTATGATATGGATTCTAGGTCTTGGCCTTGTTCCTCTCGCGTTTGTAGGAATAAGAGCTGCGCTGGTTTCAATAGATCCTACTTTAGAAGAAGCTGCCAGAGTTTCTGGTCGGGGAGTTAGGTCCGTAATATTCCGTATTACGCTGCCTCTAGTTTTTCCCTCTATTGTCTCTGTGTTTCTTTTAGCTTTCATAATATCTTTGGGTGCTTTCGAGACACCAGCTATGATTGGGATCCCTGGGAATATTCGCGTGTTTATGGGTGAAATATACTACTCAGTTACGTCCCAAATTCCTCCTGACTACGGTTTGGGGACTGCTCAAGCAACGATTCTACTATCAATCTCAATGTTGGCAATTTATATCTATAGACGTTCTACAAAGAGGTCTGAGAGATTCGCCGTAATAACCGGTAAAGGTTATGCGCCGAGGCTTATGAAGATAGGCAAGTGGCGGTATCTAAGTCTATCAGTGCTTCTAGTTTACCTATTCATCAACATTATCCTTCCATTTTCTACTCTTCTTTTAGTTTCTTTTCACCCATTTTGGGAACCGAGGGATGTATTTGGAAACCTATCTGCTAAGAACTACACTGATCTAACTGCATATGAAGCTCTGATTCCGAGTTTCTTCAATAGTGTGTTTTCATCGTCAATAGCGGCGACAATAGCGGTGTTTGCGGCCAGTATAATGGCCTACTATGCATTGAAGACTAGGGTTAAGGGGCGCGGTCTTATAGAAGGCGTAGGTATGCTTCCGATATCATTCCCTGGACTCGTCTTGGGAATGGGGCTTTTTTGGCTATTCATTACTCTCCCAATATATGGAACGATATGGGTTATAGTAATAGCGTTCCTGATAAAATACATACCCCACGGCTTACGGTTTGTCTCCGGGCCTCTTCTTCAGATACATAAAGACCTTGAGGATGCGTCAAGAGTCTCAGGAGCTTCCCTTCTTTATACTTTGAGACGAATAGTTATGCCACTGCTTAAACCCGCATTTCTTGGCGGATGGGTGTACATATTTATGATAAGCTTCAGAGAGCTTGGAACAGTAGTTCTTCTAACGTCACCAAGTAATCAGGTGATATCCGTTACACTGTTTAGCATGTGGTCCATCGGTCACGTTGAAAAAGCTGTGGCTGCAAGCATGCTTCTGGTTGCTGTGTTGTGGAGTTTTGTAATACTCGCCAGTTTAATCTGGAAGGTAAAATCCACGATTCAATATACACCTTAGAAAAGAAAGAATTATTTTGGAGTTTAGGTGTCGGTCTCGATTAGACCTCACTTCTCAATAATCTACTTTCGTCTTTCAACAAGTCTTCAGTTTATCGCTTAGATGGAAGATGAAGATAATCATGCTTCAAAACATCCTTCAGGTCAATTCTTTTCCCTCCTACCACCTTCAAATATATCTTAACCTCTTCGTTCTGAATATCTATAATATTATAGCTATTAGCGAAGAACCCCCTAGTTCGCTCTGACGAAACAGTTCCCGCGTTGACAACAAAGAAATCCTCTAGCCGCCATATCCATGGCCTGTGCTTGTGACCACAGAGAACGAAATCAACAGACTCCCTAGCTATGACTCTTAGAACATCTCCCGCATCGACTATCCTTATTCTATCAGTTCCAGTGTCCGGAACTGGGATGAGGTGATGGTGCATAACCACTACTTTCCGTTTATCCTTATGTTTTTCGAGAATCTGCTTAAGCCACATAATCTGCCTATACCCTGCCTCGCCTTCATCTCTATCAGGCCGAGCAGTACTCAGGGTCACGAAGACCGTGTCTTCAATCTCCACAATATTCTCAGGTGAGAAGAAATGCCTAAAGAGGTAGTATCCTGTTGATCGATAGTCATGATTTCCACTGCACATCACTATCTTCTTCGACTCTATCCTTTCAAGCGCGGTCTTCGCCTGCTTATACTGAGCAACCAGACCCTCCTCCGTCAAGTCACCTGTAACAATAATACCATCCGGCTTCAGACCATTAATTTCATTGACAGCACTATCAAAAACCGCTTTTTGAAACTGTGGGCCGCAATGAATATCAGATATCTGTACTAAAAGCAATTTTAATACACTTCCAATTGCTTGTCACGTTGATTCATAATTTCACTTATTATTATTTGAGTACTATTCTTAAAATACTTTCGTCGTTGTCAGCGGCTTTTTTGATAGCAGATTGGTTGACACCTATTTTTCGTGAATATGTCAAGAGTTTAGGGTTTATTTTAGTCATTTTCAAGGGGACCACAGGAAGATATAACTCTGTCCATGACATATTGTCTTTCGATGAGCTCTCAACCACTCGCAGGTTTTATCGATGAAGTGAAGATTAATGAGACTCATCTTTCTCGACAGGCTTTACGAGAAGATCTCGGTAATCTTGACGAGCTGATGGCTTCTATTGACAAAGTGGGGTTGCTTCAACCAATAATAGTTAGGCCCGTTGAAGGTGAGTTTGAGGTTGTCGCTGGAAACAGAAGATTTACAGCCTGTAAACGTCTCGGTTGGATAAAGATACTTTGTCATATCGTGGAGCTTGATGACAAAGAAGCTTTTGAAATCTCGCTTATTGAGAATGTTCAGCGTAACATGCTTAATCATATTGAGGAGGCACAGGCATTCAAGAAGTATGTTGATGGCTATGGATGGGGTGGGGTCAGCGACTTGGCGCGTCGAATAGGTAAGACTCAAGTCTACGTAAGTAGGCGGCTGAGGCTTTTAAACCTGCCTAAGGATGTTCAGAATGATATTGCTAACAACCGATTAAGCTCGAGCGTGGGTGAGGAAATACTTGCACTTAATGATCAGGATAAGCAGGTTGAGATAGGTGCACGTGCTGCTGAGGAGAAGCTTTCGCGGAGCGAAGTTAGAACGTTAGTTAAGAAGATACGTGACGATGAATTAGAGTCTGACGATTTATTCGTTGATAGTTTACCATACTCTTACTCGTCTCTTGAACAACAGCAAAGGATAACTGATCGTGCCTTAGCTAGAAGCATAGCTGCTTTGAAAATCTCGCTTTACAGAATAGATGACGCAATAAATTTACTTGAGGAAGGATGGGTGGTCAGACAGATTCTTTTCGAGCATAGAAAAGAATTACACTCCCATATTGATGCGTTGATGACTCTTCGCAAGAGGTTTTCAAAAAGTCAAGGGCGTGTGTAAACAGTTGATATTAATCGATCTATTCTAACGTTGGGTACTCCTCGCTCTTAATGACTATGCAGTCTTCTGGTTTAATTGTTAGAAACACTTTTTCATCCTCCTGAAATATATTCTCTGTATTCTCTCTCACTTTGATTAGTTCGTCGCATATCTTTACGAGGTATTCAACGTAGTCTCCTTCGAAAAGCCGATTCTTCACGAGACCTGAAACAACGTTGACTTCGTCTCGCTGCTCTCGGCTCATCTTAATTGAGTTTCGTCTGAGGCTGATCATGACTTCTTTATCGTCTTTGAGTATCTCAGGAACTTTGCAGTATAGATGCCCTATTGATGTCTCTATCAGTGTCATTAATTCTTTTTGAGTGGATGTTTGTATACCTTTCACAACATTCATTCTGCATAGGAAGCCTGCTACGAATCTGTTTGGTGGATTACTGTAGAGCGTGTCAGGGTTTCCTGATGCCGCTACAAT
>Ga0209521_10004264_pt1 | contig 11426 bp, 8 predicted proteins | sample Rifsed19ft4_FD_184016 | JGI IMG/M metagenome (GOLD analysis project Ga0209521, IMG submission 184016) | Soil microbial communities from Rifle, Colorado, USA - sediment 19ft 4 (version 2) | ecosystem: Environmental > Terrestrial > Deep subsurface > Rock core/Sediment | place: Rifle, Colorado... | reverse complement strand
ACTTGACCCCTTCTGGCTGGACCGGCGCTCGCCCTTGTAGGCGCCTCGGCGTGCTCGCCCGGCGACCAGGCTGAGCCGGGCGAGCTTGCGCCGGGTGGGCTCGTCGAAAATCATGCAGGCGGCCTACCGCTGTGCGCTGGGCACCAGATCCAGCAGCTCGGCGATGATCTGGTCGGGGGTGATCCCCTCGGCGACCCCGTCGAAGTTGAGGATCAGCCGGTGGCGCAGCGCCGCCGGGGCAATGGCCGTGACGTCTTCGAAGGCCACGTTGTAGCGGCCGGAGAGCAGTGCGGTCACCTTGGCCCCCAGGATCAGGGCCTGGCCTCCGCGCGGCGAGGCGCCATAGCGCACGAACTGCTGAGCTAGCGGCGTTGCCTCCGGACGGTCCGAATGGGTGGACACCACCAACCGCGCCACATACTCGCGCACGTGGCTGGCGATGGGGACCCCGCGGGTCAGGCTCTGCATGGCCACGATCGCATCTCTCCCCACACAGGCTTCCACCTCCGGGAGCTCCTGTCCGGTGGTGCGTTCCAGGATCTGATTGAGTTCGTCGGTGGAGGGGTACGGGACGTTCACCTTGAAGAAGAACCTATCCACCTGAGCTTCAGGCAGCGGATAAGTGCCTTCCATTTCGATCGGATTCTGGGTGGCCATGACGAAGAAAGGCTGTTCCAGCGTGTGGGTGCTGTCGGCCACCGTGACGGTCGCCTCCTGCATGGCCTGCAACAGCGCCGATTGCGTCTTGGGCGTGGCGCGGTTGATCTCGTCGGCCAGGATGAGATTGGCGAAGACCGGCCCGTGTTGGAAGCGAAAGGAGCGCTGGCCATCCCGGTCGATCAGGATCTCCGTCCCGGTGATGTCCGCCGGCATCAGGTCGGGGGTGAATTGAATGCGGGAGAACTTCAGGTTCAGCACTTGTCCCAGCGTGCGGATGAGCATGGTCTTACCCAGGCCGGGAACGCCCTCCAGCAGCACGTGTCCCCCGGCGAGCAGCGCGACCAGCACGTGGCGGACGACCATCTGCTGGCCCACGATCACCTTGGTCAGCTCGTGCTCGATGCGGCCGGCGTTGGCATGGAACAGGTCGGGCGTGATGGGATCAGACATCGGTTCCCCTTGACAGACTCAGCAGCCGCCCGCGTCAGGGCGCCAGCGAGCTGAAGTATTCACGAACCAGGGCTTCCAGGTGCGGTGGCGGCTGGAGGCTGTCGATCGCCAGCCGGGCGGAGGCCTCATAGCGGCGGTACACGTCGGTGTAGGGCACCCGCGCCTCTTCCGGTATCCCGGGCGCAAGGTCGGTCATGCCGAGGATGAGCTCTCCGGCCTGCCCGCTGCCGCCCAGCGACAGCGGAAGGGCGCCGTCGCCGCCCAGGCGCGCAGACGGCTGCAGCGGTTGATAGGGGCGCTCCCCGCCGTCGCCAGGCGCATTGCCCTGGGCGATCGGATCGCTTCCGCTGACCGCCCCCTGCCCGATCTCGGCCGAACCCTCCCCGCGCCCGGCACCCCCGCCCGCGCCCTGCCCGCTCGAGCTGGCCGCCCCCATGCCCGCCTCGGCATCACTCCCACCTGTGTCACCGTTGCCCGCTCCAGAGACTCCGCCCTGCGCCCCGTCGCCGGCGATCGCCTGACTCTCAGCCGCCTGGAGCAGGCGGGCCTGTGCCGCGGCTAACTGGCCGGCCGCCTGGCCAGCCACCTGGGCTTGAAGGATCTGCTGGCTCGACTCCCCCAACGCCTGGGCCGCCTGGTTCAGGCTCTGTTGGGCGGCTGCTGAATCACCGGTTTGCAGGGAGGCGGCGGCATCACGAAGTGCCTCGGCCAACTGGGGCTCCGAGGACCGCAGCATCTCGGCAGCCGCGTCGAGCTGGCGCGCCTGGGCTTCTGCCTGCGCGGCGGTGGTTGGGCGCAGGTCCATCTGCCGCAAGGTCTCGGCGGCCTCCTGGAATTCGCCCTGAGCGAGTTGTGCGCCCAGCGCCGCCAGGTCCTGGTCGGGGCCCTGGCTGAGCCGCTCGCCGGCCGCTCGCAGCGAGTCGGCCAGCGCCGTCGCCTGCCCGGTGGCCAGCTCGCGCAATTGACCCTCACCTTCCCCCAGGGCTGCCAGCGCCTGTTCAATGGTACCCGCCTGCCCCAATCGCTCCTCCGCAGTCTGAAGCGGCCGAAGTACGGCCTCCCGCCGGTCCGGGTCGAGCGGCTCTACCTGGGAGACTTCAACCTGAAGGGCACCGACCCGAGCGCGCTCCTGCTCGACGGCCTCGTCGATGGCGGCCTGGCGTTCTGCCGCCTCGAAGGCCGGGCGGACCAGCCACAACGGCAAGAGCGCAAACAGCAGCAGCAGAACTCCCATCAGCGCTGCGCGGCGGGTGATGCCCACGGGGAAGGCGCCCCCCGCCGCGGCGCGTCCACAGGCCTGCAGTGTGTCTTCCAGCTGGGAGCGAGCTAGGTCCCCCGGCCATCCGCGGCGCCTCTGCTCCACCGCCGTGCTCAGGCGTTCCCGCAGGCCCAGTCGCTGATCCAGGTCGATCGCCGTGGAGAGCGAGGACCGGGGCCAGGCCAACGCCAGGGCCGCGGCCAGCCCCGCCCCGAGCACCGCCCCCAGGGCCAACAGCCGCACATAGGCCTCCGGCACCAGCGCCCGCGCATAGAGGGCGGCAAGAGAGACCGCCAGCCCTCCGGCCAATCCGGCGCCTGCGCCGTGCAGCCCCCAGCGCGCGGCCAGAACGAGCTTCAACCGGCGTCTCCACCCGCCGTGCACGCGATCCAGCTGGGCGTAGCGTTCCTTCATCAGGGCCAGGTCGAGGGCCTGCAAGGGTCAGACCTCCGGTCGCCGCACCGCCCGGATGCTCACCCGGATGAGCACCGCGCTCAGCAGCAGGGAACCCAGTACATAACCGATCCAGGGGGAAGGCACCGGCAGATCCGAAGGATTGGGGAACTGCGGGCTGCTCGGCAGGGGGATCAGGTAATACCACAGGGATTGGCTGTCGACCAGGATGGCCTCGGTGGCGAGCGCGGCGATCAGCGGATTGGAGCTCACCAGGATCCACGCGATGCCCAGCAGGACGACTGCCGTCACCGGGCTCAGGTCGCCGCTGCCGCCCATGAACAGAAACTCCGCCACCGGGGTGGCGATGGTCAGCAGCAGCATCAGCAGCATCGGCAGGCCGGCGACGGTGAGGAAGCTGACCGCGTAGGCCAGCACGGTGGAGGCCAGGGTCCGCTTAAGCACGCTGGAGAAGAAGACCCCCACCGCACTCAACGCCACTGTGGCCGTGATGAGCATCACGGCGGCCACGACGATCTCCTCCAACTCCACGCCGCCCATCAGAAAGGCCAGGCTCTGAATGGGGAAGGCCGCCAGCAGCAGCAGGAACAGGAATGACAACGCGGCCATCAGCTTGCCGGTCACCAGGTCCCGAGCTGAGAGCAGGGTCGTGCGCAGGATGTCGAGGGTCTGATGTTCGCGTTCCGAGGCGATGGCGCCGGCCGTGATCCCGGGGGCAATGAAGCTGATGGTGATGAACTGGAGCAGGACCGCCAGGCCGAAGATGCCCTTGCCGACATACTGACGCAAGGCCAGATCGTAGCCCGAGGCCAGCGAACGGTTGGCCAGGGGCAGGAACGCCAGGCTGATGCCGCCGCTGAGCACCATCAGATAGGCGGTCAGCACCACAAAGGCCCGTCTGCCGCGCATCCGCCCGCGCAGCTCCTTCAGCACCACCGGGTTCTTCCGAAGCTTGGCAATCCAGCTCATGTCACCAGCCCTTTGGTGACGCGCATGAAAACGTCCTCCAGGTCGTGGCCGGCCTCGCGGAACTGGAGCACCCGGAAGCCAGCCCGCTGCAGTGCGGCCAGCACGTCGCTCAGGCCGGGGTCGTCGCCGGAGTAGTGGAACTCCAGGTGCACGCGACCAGGGGTGTGGTTCCCTGCGGTCAGTTGGGCGTTGCTCACTCCTTCCAGGGCGTTCAGGCACGCGATCGCCTCCTCACCCCGCTCCAGCAGGGCCAGCTCAACCCGTCGGTGGCTGGCGAGCTGAGTGCGCAACGCTTCCAGCGACCCCGTGGCCACGATTTCCCCGGCTTCTAGAATGCCGATCCGGGAACAGATCTCGGCCACGTCGCTCAGGATCTGGGTGGAGAAGAAGATGGTCTTGCCCATGCGTGAGAGCTCCACCAGCAGTTCGCGGATCTCCACCCGGGCGCGTGGGTCCAAGCCGGAGGCGGGCTCGTCCAGGATGAGCACCTGCGGATCGTGCACCAGGGTGCGGGCCAGGCTCAGCCGCTGTTTCATACCTCTGGAGAGCTTGTCGACGAAATCCTCCCGCCGGTGATCGAGCTCGACCAATTGGAGCAGATCGGAGATCAGACGGCTGCGCTCGTTCTCCGGGATCTTATAGCAGGCGGCAAAGAAGTCGAGATACTCCCAGACCTTCATGTCGTCGTACACGCCGAAGAAGTCCGGCATGTATCCGATCACCCGCCTGACCCCACGCGGATCCAGGCTGACGGAGTGACCCGCCACCCAGGCGTCGCCGCCGGTCGGTCGCAGCAGCGTGGCCAGAATCCGAAGCGTGCTGGTCTTCCCGGCGCCGTTGGGGCCGATGAAGCCGAACAGCTCGCCCTGGTCCACCGACAGGGTCAGGTGCTTGACCGCGGCCAGCCCGCCGTAGTTCTTGCTGAGCTCGCGGATCTCGATGATGGCGCTCATGGTTCAACCACCAGGGTGAAGACAGAGCGCTGCAGCAGGATGGTGGCCCCGGCCTGGGCGTTCTCTACCTGCAGCCGGACTTCCCCGCCCGGGCCCACGTAATCCCCCGGGTCAGGGATGGGATTATCCCCCCAGGTCAGGCCGGGGATGGCCTCCCAAGAGGCTGCGCTGAAGTCCCAGAGCAAGGCGAACTCTTCCGGCCCCAGCCCGCTGGAGGACCCCTCCAGGTGCAGTACCAGCCCCTGCACGGAGTTGTACCCGATCCCGGCCGAGGGGGTGAAGCTCAGGACGTAGCTTCCTTGCGCGAGCTGCGTCCCGTAGGGAGAAGGATTCAAACTGGGAGGGTCCGCCTGGACCACCTGCCAGGTGAAGTAGTCCGGATCCAGCAGCAGCACCCGCGGCGGAAGGGTGGGCGCAACGATCGTCGCCGGCAACGCGATGGGCGGGCCGGTGGGCTGGGCCACCGGCCGGGCGGCCGGCTCCGACGCCCTCTCCAATTCGATCAGGTACAGCGTGAGGTCCTCGGCATCGCTGGCGGTGGCCAACTCAACCTGGAATGGGGCGCGGTCAGACCAGCCCACCAGGTACATGCCCGACCGGCCGAACTCGTCCATAGCCGGCTGGATCGCCGACAGCAGGCTGGTGCGGCGGACGAGTTCGATCCCATCAGCGCCGGAAGCACCGTAGGGGTAGCCGCTCGAATACGCACCGAGCGCCGACAGAATCTCCCAGTACGCATCTCCCGCGCCCAGCGATAGCGGAAGGCTCTCCTGGACCTGGAGGGGCTCGTTCGGGTCGAGATCGCCCAGGGCAATCGCCCCGTAGAAGGTCAAAAGCGTGGCGTTCTCCAAGCGGAGATCGGGGCTGGCCACCTGGCCTCGCACCTGAAACGTAGTGTTGCTGGCTTCGGTGGTGAGGCTGTGGGGGAACCTGGGCGCCGTCACTTCCCCCTCGAAGACCAGGCCTCTTACCGAAGCGGCGTCGAACTGCATTTCGCTGTCGCCTGGCCCTGCCTCGGACTGGTGGAACTGCCAATCTCCCTCCACCAACGAGTAGCCTGCCGGCAGAGGGCGTGCCAACAGCCCCGGCGGGAACCGGACCTCCAACACCCTGCGATTCGGCGAAAAGATCCCCAGCACGCCGGTCACCTGGGCTCGCTCCCCTCCCGCCGGGACATGCACCACCGCAAGCCGGTTGAGCACCGGACGGCTCCCGCGCGAGAGCGAGCCAACCCCTATGGCGACTCCACTGAACACCACCACCAGGGCCGGAATCGTGATCCAGGCCAGCTCGCGGCGTTTTGCCCGCCGCAGCAAGAAGTAGTGCAGCGGGCCCATAACGAATACATACAAGACCAGGAAACCACACACGGCCCCGATGGGGGGCAATGTCAGATTCGGGAACAGCGAGGCCGCATCGGCGGCGGTGCTTTCCTGAAGCTCCAGAAGCCCACCCGGTGCATAGGGCCCATCCAGCAGCAGCGGGCCGTAGAGCAAGGGGGTGGCTGGCCAGTCCTCAAGCGGCGCGAGCGTCGGGTCGGCGGCCAGAAAAACGATCTGACCCATCCCGAATCGCCGAACCAGGGCTACCGGGAGTTCCCCTTCCTTGATCAGCACTACGGCATCGGCGGTTGGTATCCCGACAGCCAAGATGGTCTCCCCCTCCGGCCCTGGCCCCGCCCCCAGGTAGGAGCCCACCGACTCCAGGCTCGTCACCAGTTCGGTCCCGGTCACTTCCAGCGGCAGCAAGTCGGTTATCCCTGCTGTCGTCTTCTGCCAGCTCGGACCACCGCAAACCAGCAGCCTCCCCCCGGAGGCGACCCAGGCCTGCAGGGCCTCTCGCTGGGCGGTGGTCAGGCTGCCGGTGTCCTGGTCGTCGATGATAAGGGCGTCCAGGCCTCCCAGAGCCGGCCCCCGCTCCGGGAGGGATTCGGCCGAAAGCCACACGAGCTCCACGCGTTCGACACCAGGCTGCCCCGTGACATCTCGGATCAGGTTGAACGGGGTTGGATCAGCCGCCAGGACGCCGATCAGCCTGGATGTGGTGGAGAGGCGGATGAGCGGGATGTCGGACTCAGAGAGGAGTTGACCCTGCAGGCTCAGGCGGATGCGCAGCGAGCGTGTCCCACTGGTCGGATAGACGTAGAGGGTGTCGCTCTTGCGGGCGCCGGAGGGCAGCGAGATCGATCGGCTGTACTGGTTGGCCCTTCCGCCGGAAGTTGGGCGGGGCAGCGCTTCGAGCAGGACTTCGGCGTCCGGTCCGTCGTTGGCCAGCGCCACCCGAACCGGTATCCAGCGCCCCTCTTTGAAGTAGCCGTCAAAGCCGGCCGAGGCGCTCAGGCTGATCCCACTCGGAGCCTGCGCCCGAGCAGGCCCAACCGCTGGCGCCAAGGCCAGAGCGAGTGCCAGGCCCGCCGCCCAACGCAAGACTACCGGGGCCATGTTGCCCCCTGAGCCCCGCCGAGGGATCATAGGTCAAGCTTGACAAAGTACCGTCGCTCTGTCAATGGGTCCCCGGCATGTTCACTCGGCCGCTCACAGGCCGCAGGCGATACTACGTGGGCCGCAGTTGCCGGACAGGGGCGTCACGGTGGCGGAGTCGGGGTGAAGATCATGACGGCGATCTGATCCATGCGGTTCTTGGCTTGCGCATAGATCGAGCCGCTTACCGCCGGGTCGCCGCTCCAGGTCACCGTGTAGTAGGCCTCGTAGGCCGCCTGCAAGTCCCCCCCGAGATCATACAGTTGTGCCAGGTTGTAGAAGCTCTCGGGCCGTGGGTCCAGCTCAGCCGCCCAGGCGGCGTAGCCGGCGGCAATCTGATAGTGCCCCAAGGCGGCCTCGGCCTCGCTGAGCAGCGAATAGACCTGGCCCCGTTCCGGGAGGTCTTCCAGTCCGTCCAGCAGGGGCATCAAGAGGGCGATTGCTTCGCGCGGCTTCTGCTCGTCTCCCAGCAGCGCCTCGGCCCGGGCGAGAACGGTTTGGGGGTTCTGGTAGATCACTACTAGGGTCGGCGTTGCCTGGGCCGTGCCGGCGGGGGCAGCAGTTGCATTGGCCGAGGGACTCAGCGACCGAGTGCGGTATGCCCGCGCCGCAGCCCCAATCAGGAGCAGGGCGAGCAGCCCGCCGGCAAGCACGCCTTTCAGCAGGTCGCGCATCGTCTCGCCGCCGGTCCTGTTTCGGGCCATGGACGCTGCTGAACCATGCGCATTCCTTGCCGCCGGTGGTTCAACACAACACCCCGATAGCCGCTCCCACTTCAACCTGATCCATAGCCATAGGTGACCGTGTTCCCCTCCTGATCGCGCACGACAGCGGTGACCAAGAGGTTATCAATCTCAATGGCCCAGTCCACGTACGGGTTGAGTCGAATGACGAGGTCTCCCTTGTTACTCACGAGCTGACTGCCGGGATAGTACCCCTCATAGACGTTTTCGCCCCAGTGACCCCCACGGGTCCCCCACCCCTGACGGACGTGATCCCAGGTTTCGAGATGAATATAAGTCCTCTCCTCGGCGGGCGATGAGCCGAGCAGGTAGATGACCAGCCTCTCGGTGGACTGGATCGAGGCGGGCGTCCCGGGCCCAAGCTGGAAGTGGAAAACGTAATCCTGCCCAGGAACGAGCGTGAGCGGCCCGGTACCGGCCTCCGGGTCCGCGGGCACGGCGCCCTCCGGGATGGTGATGAGGTCCGGTGTCGGCCTCGGGGTGGATGTCGGCCGAGGCAGGGTGGGGGTCGGCGCAGGCGGATGGAAGCCATAGGTCAAGGGCAAGCCGTCCGCCCGAATGGCCTCCAGGACCATGCCGACGTCGTCGAGATACAGTTCCTGGGAACCCAAATTGTGGATCCGGAAGAGGATCTCACCCGAGTTCGATATGTATCTCCCAGCACGGCCGATATAGTAGTCGCCCTTGTTCCCGTTGATTCGTTCGAAGCTGCGCGAATCATCGGAATGCGCCCAGACTTCCACATTCTCGACCAGGCTGACCCGGTAGGACAGCAGATAGAGCCTGAGGGAGCTGATCCAAGCGGGGCTATAGCCCGTTTCGGGGACGAAATGGATGTCCAGCGTTTCATCCGGCTGCAGACGGATTGGCCCGGTGGAGGCGCTGTGTGGCAGCCGCAAAGGCGGCCGGGCGCGGGGCACATCCGCCGGGAGTGGAGGGATCGGGGTGGTCGACATCCAGGCCGAGGCCGTTACTTGCGAGGGGGAGGCGCCGAGCTGGGCGAGTTCCGCCTGAATCCGCTCCAGGAACGCGCCCGCGTCTCGGAACATGGTCGCTTCCGCCTGCTGCAGGAGCTGCACGGCCTCCTGATGCCGCCCATCGGCCTCCGCCGCGAGCGACAGGACGTAGAACCGGAGCCCTCCCCTCCCCCAGCTATTGGCCATCCCGAGGTCCAGGTCACGCATGGCGGCCTGCGTGTCCCCCATCTCCTGTTCCATGAGTGCCCGCAGGACGTAGCGATCGCCAGCGTAATCCGGGCTCTCGGCCAGTAGGGCGTCCAGCTCTGCCAGCGCCTGCTGCGCTTGGCCCATGTGATACAGGATCTCGATGCGCTGCTGCTTGTAGTTGGTACATGGGGGACAGATGGACAACGCGATCTGGGTGTGCTCCAACGCGGCCGGGTAGTCCCCCTGGTGCATGAGGACGTACCCAAGCGTGTTGTGCAGGCCGGCATTCGGCGCGGCCCCTTCGCCTCGCTCTGCGATCTGCCGCGCAACCTCCGATTGGGCCTCCGCATACCTGCCCAGCCGGACCAGCATGTAGGGGAGCCCCGTCCGCGCCCAGGGATAGCGATTGGGCAGGTCGAGCGCGATCAGCATGTTTTCCAGTGCGATCTCGGACAGTTGTTCCTGATCGACCCGGTACTCGACGGTCTTGGACAGGTTGTCATAAGCGCGAAAGCGAGTGTAGTAGTAGTCGCCGATCGGCCGATCCGCCAAGTCAATCGCCACGTTCGAGTCTTGCCGCGCCAGGCAGTTGTATTCCCGATATTCTTCCAGGGACCTCTGGTTCCAGGTCAGCTCTAGGTAAGAAAGCGCCCGGTTGAAGTAGGCCTGGTGGTCACCCGGGCTGTGGCGAATGACCTGGTCCCACAGGACAAGCGCCCTGCCGTAATTCTCGTCCTGCATTTGCCCTTCGGCCTCCGTTTTCCAATCCGTGACCTCCTCGGCTGACGCCGGCGAGACCGGTGTGGCAATGGGGCCAATGATGGAGGAGGCCGGGCAAAGCCACGACTCGGCCTCTGCCTGGGCAGCTTGCACGGCCTGCGTGCCCGGCGGTGGCGTGGGGTCGATCTCCTGGTCGAAGGCCCCCAAGAGTGCGAAGGCTCCAAGTGGGCAGCCCACCAGCACGAAGCCCAGTAGGGCTCCGAGTCCGAGCAGCAAAGGGCGACTTGGTTTGCTTCGCCGCATGGTATTCCGCGCCGCACCCGTAGACTAGCGGAATTAGCTTCCAGATCAAATGGTAAAGCTGTAATGGCCAATCCTCCTCGGGGCTGGCGCTGGCCAGCCGCCCCAGCCTGGCGTTCCACCCGCCCGGCGGGACCCACGGCCCCCTCGGTCTCCCTCCCCTGCGGTGGTGACGACTAGCCGTCCCATTGGGTGACTTTTCCCACTCTAAGGACATAGAGGCTCTTACTTATCATGTTCAGGAACGCTGCCATCAATCCGTGCAGGACGAGGCTTGAACCGCGCAAACGACCAGACCAACGCTTCTCCGCTCCGGATCTTGTGCATCACCCAGGGCCAGTGGGGCGAACGCATCGCCGCCAACATCCAGCAAACCGCCCCTGCCGACTGGTCGGTGGAGATCCGCAGTTTCCCGCGCGTACTGCCTCCGGTGATCGACGACCCGGAGGATTTTCTTCCCCCCGACTTGCCCGAAAGCGACCTGTTGCTGGCCCTGGGTGAGACTTCCAGCCTGGCACAATTGGTGCCGGAGATCGCCGGAGCCACCGGGGTCAAGGCCGTCCTGGCCCCCATCGACCGCAATGAATCGCTTCCGCCGGGTCTGGTGGGGCAGCTGCAGGGCTGGCTGGGCCAACTGGGCGTCGGCGTGGTCTTCCCCCGCCCCTTCTGCTCGCTGACCGAAGAGACCATCAACCACGGCCGCATGCAGACGACCTACGATGAACCGCTGGTCCGGCGCTTCGCCTCCAGCTTCGGCAAGCCGGAGTTGATGGTTCAGGTCGAGCATGGCCGGGTCGCCCAGGTCGAGGTCATGCGGGATGCCGCCTGCGGCTGCGCCCGCTATGTCGCCGAGCACCTGGAGGGCATTCCGGTGGACCAGGCCCTCGAAGAAGCCGGCATGCTGCATCACCACTTTCCCTGTCTGGCCAGCATGAACCAGGACTCCGACTATCACGACACCCTGATGCACGTCTCCGGCAATATCTTGAAGGATGGCCTGAAGGAAGCGCTGGGCGATCATCTCAAGGTCGCCTACGTGCGCCCGGCAGGTCAGGTCGAGCAAGCGCCCAGCGAATTGGAGGCCCCCAGCAATGGAGAAGCTGCTGCTTAGCATCCCCACGTTGTACGCCGATCATCACACCGCGGCCGTGCGCACGATCCTGAACGGCCTGAAAGGCCTCTCCGAAATCTTCGTGAGCTCCGCCGCCAAGCAGGTGGCGTTGAGCTTCGATCCGAAGCTGATTGGATCCGAGGCGATCGAGGCTGCCCTGGCCGAGCACGGGTATGCGGCCGGGGAAGACGAACCGGTCTAC
>Ga0209521_10004258_pt1 | contig 11439 bp, 15 predicted proteins | sample Rifsed19ft4_FD_184016 | JGI IMG/M metagenome (GOLD analysis project Ga0209521, IMG submission 184016) | Soil microbial communities from Rifle, Colorado, USA - sediment 19ft 4 (version 2) | ecosystem: Environmental > Terrestrial > Deep subsurface > Rock core/Sediment | place: Rifle, Colorado... | reverse complement strand
AGACTCATGGCGACTTAATGGGCCATCGCAACCTATGGAGATTTCGATAATCTCCTTCGCTTCTTTTTCGGTCATCCTAATTCACATAAACATGAATTAAACGGATTGGCGCATAGGGGGCATTCGGCGTCCTTCCGGTCATTCTCGAATTTCTTCCACGCGAAGGTCTCTCGCCAAACCCGGGGATCTCTTTTTCTTCCAGGATCATCCCAGCATTCCATGCCGAGGAAGAAATAGTGGCATCCTCCTTTTCGGCTCGGTTTTGAATCGTAAGGATGGTTTTTGCGGTGATCGCCGCACTTGGCGCAGAGATCAATGGATTGATTTGGCTTCATCGTTTAACCCAATAGTTCGGATACTTTTTCTTAAACACCGCGAACTCCAGCTGATCCTTTCCCGTCCCTTGGCACGAAACACATGGTCGGAGGCGAAAGAAAGCTTCCCGTGCCTCTTTCTTTAACTCCCGTTCCCGGCGCATCTTTTCAAGAATGGCGGTGTCGCCGAATTGTAATTGCGATTGATTATCGTCAGTAGGATTCATCGAATTCTATTCCGTAATTTCTTTTCGCATACTACGAAACGCCGCCAATACATCTCCTTCGCCGGAAGCCGGATCTCTGCGGATACTAAATTTCCGGCTATTCCATTCGAGTGTTGTTCCGCATTCATAACAACGTAATTCTGTCGTGAAATTTTGATCTACCGTCGTTGATCCGCATCGAACACAAAAAACAATGGCCCTTGTTTGAGCATAAGTTTCCCGATGTCTTTTTAATTTTACTTCATCATCCAGGAATTGTTTTCTGATATCCCCGTGAATGAAAAACGAATCATCATCAATTTCGTCACCCATCTAGAAATCCTCCCTTATCAATCTTCTGACTGCATCTGGGAATGAATATCCTTCTATCCGCATAAGCCAACCCACTGAATCAACGGAGGCCTGACAGGAAAAGCAATAACCGAATCCTTTTTTGATCCACATGGATGGATGTTTATCTTCGTGAAAGGGACAGATAATTTTATTGCTTTTCGTAATCTCAATCCCGAATTCATCCAGTAATCTTTCTAGGGGATAGAATGATGCTTTCCTGATCTGATCATCCGACAAAAGATAATTTTTTCTTCCCGTATCCCTAAAATTCAATTTCGCTTTTGTCATCCGCATAAGATGCTCGATATGGGAAACCTTCCTATCGATTCGAATCGCCTCATTTATATCGCGTCCGCACTTCATAAAATAAAGCCTACGCCAATGAGAATATTTCCATGTCAAAACAGATAATTTTTCCTGATTATCCGAAGCGGACCAAACATCGAGATCGAATTCCTTGTCTATTTCCTGTTCCCATTTTTCGATCTCGATGGCCGGATTATAATTCTTGTACTCATCATCCATCTTTTCGAGAAACCCGATTTCACTGTCTGTGTAATCCGCCGATTTGCACCAAGCCAGCCATCCGGGAACTTGTCGGATGACAAAATAAATATCGGTTAAGTTACGCTTTATCTGATCTGTTACCATTTTATCTGTAGACAAATGTTGTAATCAAAAAATATACGCTAAACGACTTTGTTTTACATGTGTTTTAACGTATTTTTTTAAATGTAGAAGGCCCATATACTCAGTGATTTTAATCAGTATCCTTATATATTATATGTTTCTTTATATTCTTTATTCTCTTCTCTTTAGTATAGGGATGGCTATTTTCTTCTACAAATTGTTTTTTGTATCTAGAAATAGATCTATTCAATGCTTTTCTAAAAATCTCCTACGTTGAATGTAGAAATGTAGAATCTACGTAGATCTACAAATGTCAACATTAGGACGCCAGCCAACCATCAGCTCCTTCTTTTGCCTTGTAGACCAGCCCACCCTTTGGACCCCTATTTATTTCAATCAAATCCATATCTTTCAGCGATTCGATGACTTGCTTCATAATAAAGCTTGAGACCTTTACATTTTGTTGAACGACCCTGTGTTCACATCCTTCGAGTCTCATTCCGTCGGCCTTCATGATGACGCGTAGAGCCTTCTTCATATAAAGATCGAATTTTCCATTTCCGATTTGAATCATATCTAGGCATCGAATTGATTTTTCTCCGAGTTCTGTAGCCCTGGTAACATCTTCATCATTTGCAAGGAAAACGCCGGGTTGGTTCGCCTCAATCCCTTTCGCTTCATATCTCATGATGCAATTTAATATCGCTAACTTCCGAACAGTAATTGACATTCGATGATAGTTTGCATCCCACATTCCCCCCTGATGATTAGAATAAAATCCCTGATACCACTCATTCCAGCGGTATTCAGCATTCAAGAAATCAACATGGGAACCCAATTTAACATCTAATATTCTTCGTATATTTTCCAGTTTACCGATTAAAGAACTCCGTTTTTTTCCATCCGCCATTTTTGGCCAAGGGGATGGATTTACGATCAGATCATTGCTTATAACCCAAATGAATCGCGCCAAGAATCCACCGGATATATCGGCAGATTGGATAGCTTGGTTTAACCAATCGGTTGAACAGGCCGCCGTTATATTTAAGAATGGTTTTTCAATCGTATAGGTCTCGACATTATCAACCCCCTTTCGTCTTCGAACAGGATCTCCATCATACATACTGCTTAAATCTTGAATGAAACCAGAAAAGTAATTATTGTTTTTCATCCGATCCATAAATCCCTTAAATTCATCTATTTTAAAAACTCCTGTTTCATGCGGAGTTCTTTCTTTGTCGGCAAATTCAGCAATAAATGATTCGCGCGACGAACAATCGGGGATAAGAATATCCCGATGGATTTCCCGAATGATATGAATAGCCATATTTTGCGACCAGGATTTTCGATGAATACTTGACGGAGCTATAAGTAGAAGGTAAAGATTCGGATAAAGATCCTTATATCCAAATTTCGTGTGAATACTTTTCCCGATTACACTGGAGAGAATAAAGTAGGCAAGATATTCATGGAAAATACGCGGAGCATCCGTTTGCTCTGTGGCATATTGAAGATAAAGATCGAGAAATGTTTCTGGCTTTTTGGCTGAATCCAACTTCAATTTCTCCGTCTAAAAAAATGCCCCACCCCGATTCAAGATAAGTTGGCACCGGTCGAGAATCGGAAGCGGGGAGAAATTTGATGTGAATAGAACCGATGCCATGAGGAGGGAATCGTAAGAAACACGAACAGTGAAGTCAAGGGGAATGGAGAAAAAAATATCCAGTCCCTAATCGGAGAGAACTACCTTAACCGGAGGCTAGTGGTCTGTCGGTTGGGAGACCGGATATCTTTTAGGATGGCGCACCTGAGAGTGAGTCATTCCGCCGGACGTTCGTCCGATGTCTCGGCAGGCCAGGAAATCGGTGGAAGATGAGAAAAAACAAAAAGGCGAAATCTTCCTCTCTGGGCATTTTCCTTGTCCATTGTTTATAAATCTATGATGCTTAAGATGCTAATCTTGTCGCCCCAAACACCCAGGCGTCTGTCGAGAACCGGATTCTCTAGATTAGGATATCTTTGTTTTGATTAAATTGAAGACCAATCCAGATCTTTAGCCTTATCTGTGCGGGAAACAACAAGTTATTATATGCCCGTCGAGTTTTGGTGTGAAGCTATTCCCGCTTCTTATTCGACTCTTCGCTTTTTATTCTGGATTTTCATCCACTGGAGTTATCGAGCTTCGTTTGATTGAAATCTCCAGGTTCGATTTTAATGAAAGAATTCAAATAAAAAATGAAGTAGAAGTCAACAAAGTTAAGAAAAAAATACCCGATCCTAAGCTCGATAACATCAACCTGAAGTTGAGGTAGGAAGGACCGGGTATCTTTTAAGATGGAACACCCTGAGAGGGGGCCATCACGATGAAAGATGATCGTTCAATCAGCGACCATCCCCATATAATCTTAGAGAAACTTCATCGCGTCGTCAACTCAAGAGCTTTCTTTAATATTTCTATGGCCGAACCGTCTTTCAGCTGATAGTCGGTGAATCGAAATAACCGGTAGCCGAGTAGGGCGGCCTGATTGTATTTCTCAATATCCCTGAGGATGGCTCCCGGATACGAGTGGGCACCCGCCCACTGTCCCTCTTGGTTCTTTCTCCAGAGCCCCCCCTCGCACTCGATCAGGATCTTCTGTTCCGGGTAAGCAAAATCGGCCACCCATTTTCGGTCAGCACAAAACTTAAACTGAGAAACGGGCTCAGGGAGATGGTTTTGCCGGATCAGAAGAAGCAGGGAATTTTCCAGCTTCGTCCGTTCTGAGTTTCGGATCAGCGATCTGTAATTATCGGCCTGCCATCCCACATTCGGACCTTCGTCCGTTAGAAATTTTCAATCTTAGGCCGCCGGTTTGGTGGCGATTGTTTCTTTCTTGTTAAATCTATGCTGAATAAAGTTCCAGGCCGCTCCAACGAGACCACCGGTTGCAACAATAACCCAGGCCTCAAGTTTTCCCCAGTCAACAGTAACGCCCGAATCTTTCAAGAAAGCTTGAACACCGGCGAGTCCGGCTACCGTTGTGATTCCATGTTTCAGGAATTTACCGACGACCTTCTTCAGAATAACGTTGCCCAGTATCCACATTTTCAATTTCTCAATCATGGCAAACCTCCAGTGAAATATTTTTCCTTTTCTTCTTTAGTAATCCATCCCTAGACGCATCTTGCATATTGTCGAATCGAGTTCCCAGGTACAAATGTTTGATATTTACACATGCCTTAAAATTGCACCGGTGGCAGACATGCAGACCGTTTGGAATTGGCCCTTTATAAATAATCCATGCCAGCCGATGCGTATCCATGAATGTGATGAAATTGTACTGTTTCCATCCTATTTTCCCGTATCCGCTTTTTGTTCTGGATCTCGGCCAGATAATACAGCCAGGCCTATCCATCGAGCCGACAATATTCATGAATCGTATTTTAACCGACGAAGGCGGTGGCGTCATCCCGTCAACCCGCCATTAATCGCAATCCTGTTGATCAAGCAATCGGCTCGACCATCCTGGATAGGCCTCATTGAGCGGCTCGACCAATTCATTATCCGTCGGTAAATCAAAATCTTCACGCGTCCGCGTGTGCTGAGAAACTTCATGAAAATAGAACTCAAGATTTTTGTTTGGATCAAAATAATTGTCGGCCATAAAGAGTACCTCGTTACGAGTATATCTTTATTGACGAAGAAAACAATTATTTACTTCTTGTCAAGGACATTCATCCTCCGTATTTTCATCCCCGTTCCACCAGACTTAATTCCCCCGAACCGCCATCGCCAACGAAGCCAAAACGTTTTCGTTTTCAACAATTCCTTGGCCCACTCTAGAGTGGAATTTAAAACCGTTTTCTTCTCTCCGGCTGCCATTTTCCGTCCTCGTCTTTGTAGAATTTCCCGAATTTTTCACGCATTCCATTCGTCAGCGGATTATTTTTCCTATGCTTTAGGCAAACCTCATTGATCTTTGTTTCCATGTATTCGTCGATAACGGCTGGATTCACGAGCTCCGGACGTTCATACATAAAATCAATCACCTCAAACCAGAGCCATAAGGTGTCTTTCATTCCCTGCTTGCATCGAAGAATAGAACCTTCAACGAACCGGCTCAATACTCGGACCGGAACGGGACAATCAAAACATTCCTCGCGTATTTTTCTTTTTTGAAACTTCTTAAAAAACGAGATCTGTTCTTTTTTCGTTTTTTTAAGTAAATCGGCAGGATTTGGTTTATGGTAGAGATTGCAAAAATAATCGAAAAAATCAGAATGCCGACGAATGATTTTCGGTTCGATAGCGTATAGAATTGAAAAAATAGAATCGATTGTATCGAGACAAATATAATCGATGGCCTTGGATATCCGTTTTGTCTGTTCGAGCCATTCCATGAGCGATGATTGTCGTGCCATTCATAAACCTTTTAATTCCCTTCAATCAGGGAGTAAATTTCGAAAACGCCCAGACAATAAATGAGATTGTCAATCCGACTGAGATGGGCGCGAAAATTGCGATAGCCAAACGCATGACCCAGATCTTCGCCTCCCTCGATTCGTGTTTGACCTCCTCGATACTGGCCCTCGTATCCAACGTCAACGCCGTAATCCGGCCATCTCTGATTTCGTCCTCTTTCATCTTCGAGCCCCACTGCACCCGAAATTCATCCCAATCACTCTTGAAATCCTTGAGCGTCTTTGCTGTGCCGAATTCAAACCGTTCTTTCAGAACATCCTGTTTACTGGAAACCATGTCCATGCTATTGCGCATATCAGCCTGGAAACGAATTGATTCGCGGTAGAATTGTTCAAATGAAGATTTGGCGTTTTCGATATCACGTTTATTCTCCAATCCCAATTGAAAGGCAGCCGAGTCATTTTTATCCTGTTCCGTCATATATCCTTCTTGAGCGAGACAGTCCAGAAAAAGTAGGTCGGCCTAGAATCTTTTCCGAAAGCGAAGTTGGCTCCTCGATCCAGGCGACAGGTCTGGGCGGGCCCTACATTGGCGATCTTGGGGATGTCCTTCGTACTGACATCCCACTGGGCCGAGCTACCGGCCATCCCGGGTCGAACGATAGCGACATGCCCGGATTTATCTGGATCTGGATTCTTCCAGGCCGCAACAATAAGCCCACCTAAATTTGCATAATAGGCTGCCGTCGCACCCGACACGTCGAGCCAGTGGTCATCCTTGTCCATCAATTCAAACATCTTGTTGGCTCGTAAACCTTCAAATCCGGCGAATCCTAATTTGACGCAAACCTCATGAACAAAGCGATTACAGTCCGTAGATCCATCATCTGGACTAAATTCACCACTTCCATAAGGTGGCTTTAGGCATTTCGTCCACGCCTCTAGGATCGCGTCCACCAATTTGGCGGTTCTCTCGCTGGTCATTTTATTATTCCCGGCAACATTGGTTACCTCGATAGCAGGAGAAGTTACTTGATCGATAGCCCGCCTTTTTAACACACGGCGCTCTATTACCCAACCTTCTTCTCGTTTTTCTCTTAATTTAAAAATCCATCGAAAGAACTCATTGACTTTCATTGTTATTTGTTAAACTGGATAGTGGAATACATCAATGCGAAATTTCCAGACAATTTGTAATCCATTCTTCGACGATTAATCATATCGTAAAACGATATACCTGGAAGCATATTTAATGAATTAATTTTTTTCCGCATTGATTATTTGCTGGAGAGCCTGGCCCATAATAAAACTATTAAAAGGCCCTTCACTCGACATAATTTCTTTTAATAATGCATGATCCTGATCTTCCAATTCAATAGAATCTTCTTTCGGGTCCATGTCCATTAACGTCATTCCAATTAGCACGAGGCGCAAAGCTTTTTCCCCGCTGAATTTTCGAGTCATAGCTATGCAGTTTGTGAATATCGACCGATAGGTTGGTATCTCCATCTTCGTCGGATCTTCATTCGGCAACAGAAGCACGCGCACCTTGTCATTCAGCCCTTTTATCGTCTTCATTTGTTTCCTCCCTCTTTATTTCAATCGGTCTTTGTTTTACTGGACCGATGGTTTCAAATTCAGTCAAGAATTTTCGTTCCTTCTCGTCGCGATCATGGATGATTCCCATCATATAACGAGCCGTCCCCGTAAGTCTATCGATTGAGCCCTTGGCCTCATTCATGATATTGGCCAACTTATCAACGCTGGCCGTTGTATGACGTTCCATCTGCGCGACTTCCGTTTGAAGTACCGGAATCCATGAAATCGCACAATCCCACTGGTCTAGCGTTTTCTCTGATTGCGGATCTTTGCCATAGAGATGCACCCAAAATCGACACTGTAGAAGATTTCCCAGTTTATCCGTCGGAAAATCAGCGCGCCGACCGGCGATACATATTTTCCCATTCAGGGGACAAACCATTTCTAGACGTTCGCTTGTATCCTGCATATTTATTTTTAAGCATTCTTAGAGCACATAACGATATCAGCGTAGGCCAACGTGACATTAGATAATGAGCTTCCGCTGGCTGCTCCATGATCATGAGCTACGGTTTGGTTCGATTCATTGGCCAAACTATTATTGTATCCAACTCGCATTAAGTCTCGGCTGAAAGATCCGGCACGAGCGAATGTAATTAAATCAAGTCCATTTGATGTCCCAATCCATTCACTTTCGGCTACTCCTGCTGTGTCAGACGAATCAGAAGTTACTGAATGCGTATGCGCATCAATTGAATGAGTATGTCCTTCGGATGAAATTGTATGCGTATGGGACAATGTAATCGCCGAACTGATTGCCTGTGATCCGCCCGCTGTTCCTCCCGTTGATCCGCTAACGACGCGTAATCCTTTATCATCCTGGGTCGTTAATTTCGTCCATGTCAGCGGGGCCGCTGCTTGATAGAAAAAAGAAACTGATGTCGAAGGAATAATGTGATATTTGATGTAATCGTCGTTGGCCCCGAGCTTGTTCAACCGTTGTTTGGAAACCAATTTTTTATAGGCGAATTCGGAAGTTAAATCCGTATAAGATGAGGAAGCGCCCGTTAAATCTTTTGAGCATTGAATCACATCAAAGTAAGCCAAAGTCACATCAGTCAATGCATTCCCGATTGTATGTGTATGGGTTCCCGGAGTCACAATATCGACATTTGTAGTCTGGGTTGGCCATCTTAATTCACTAGCTGTTGCTGCTGAACCATCATATCTCTGATAGTGATTTGATCCATCTATGACATATCTTCTTCCATCTAAAGCTACTCCGCCTGTCTCGAACAAGGATCTAGGGACATGATCGTGATTTGCCGTATGCGTATGTGATCCATCTGCTGAAATTGTGTGCGTATGTTGAAGAGTTATCGTTTGACTGAATCCAGCGCTTCCGCCTGTCCCGCCACCGGTTCCCGTTTCCACCCGCAAGGCCGCATCGTTTTGTGTCGTTAGTTTTGTCCAACCCGTCGGTGCATTTTCCTGGCCGAAAAGTGCAATTGATCCTGATGGAGTCAGTCGATCATAATTATATTCATCATTCTCGGAGAGATAGAGATCAAATTCATCAAAATCCGTTTTTTTATTATGGCTGAAAACGGAAGTTTGATCCGTATAGCCAGAGGAGGTATCTTTCGTACAAACAATGACATCGACATATTTTAGGGAAATATCTGTCAGGGCATTTGCTAATGATCCTCCATGATTATGATCTCCGCCGGACCCCGATGTTCCGCCGGACGTATCCGTTCCAGCCCTCATTTTATACAGCGATGTTGAACCAGAGCCCGTCGGTCTATTCCCGATACTTCCCAAAGATTCGGATGTATTGGCTGGCAAAGCATCGTGAAGAGATGCATCTGTTACCGTATCAGTATCTTGCCCATGGCTATGTTCATATGTATGAGTATGTGTTCCACTAGAAGTAATTGAATTACCATGTAACAGCGTAATAGCTGTTGCGATATCCTGAGATCCGCCTGTCGATCCGCCTGAACCAGAAACAACGCGGAGAATTTTTCCGTCGAGCGCAGCCGTCGTATCTTTTGTCCAGCCAACAGGAGCCGAGGCTTGAAAGAACGCGGTTTTCGTTCCGGTTTCCCATCCATTGTCTTTTAAATAATCATCATTCTCACCGAGAGCATCCAGCTTCGGTGAGAAGATGGGATCTTTATAGACAAACGCAGTAGTTAAATCTGTATATGCCACAATTTAAAACATCCTATAATCTGGTTCCGTTGTAGCTGCGCTGCCAAAATAGGCGAAGGCCTTATCATCATCCGTGGCCGTATCGTAATCATCCGATTGCGGACTAAGTCCATCGCCTTCATTTGCTTCGCTGCCGATGAATCCGAATTGTTGATCCGTATTAGAATCACGTCTCAATCCTATTTGAATAGCCCTCGGCGATTGTCCTAAACTTCGTCCGACGAGTGAAACCTCGCCGGGCATTTCAGTGACGCCCATCTTCGTGTCCGTCAATAAAACGCGATCCCCGATCTCTGTTTCAAGAGCATCCATCCCGGTCATAAATTTGATATTCAGAGGAGGATCTCCATATCTTGTAACGAGTTTGTCTGCGAAATCTTGGACATGCAGACCGTTCGATGTATACCATGGAATCTGGAAATCAACGCCGAGTTCTTTGTAATTCGTAATCGAGGTCGCATTCTTTTTTATAAATATTCCGTCTAAGACAAGGCTGGCATTCGACCACGGCCAGGTCTCGGTGGCCAGGTATTCGACGGCGACCGAGTTTAAAACTTCATCAATCGAACGGTTATAAGAAAGGCTGGTTATTTTTTTCGCGTCAGTAAATTCTGTGGTTATCGCGCCAAATTGGGGGATATAGGTTGAGAATTTAATCCGCCCATCGTTTCCAACATAAAGAGATCCGACAACAAGAACCAATAGGTTTTGAAGAAATTCGTTAGCCTGCGTATTATATGGAATATAGCCAGTCAAATCGAAAAGCCCTATTGTGTCGATATTATCAATCGCCGTCACAAATTCATTATAATCCAGGTCCGTATTGGCATCGGATTGTGTGCTATCGAAATCAAAGACAAGGCCAGACCATGTTTCCTGGGTATCCGTGCCCCAATTGTAACCAGTAAGAATAGACCAAATGATTTCACCCAAATTCACAGCATCCCATTGTGGATATTGATTCGTCGAGAATGTGATTTCATCATTCAAGGCCCAATTTGTCGCCCCGCCGGAGATCTCGAATTTGATCATCCCATTATTCGCCGTGAATTCAGTTCCGCTCGTGGCCGTTCCTTGAGCCCCCGATACGGAACCTGTAACAGAAAAAGTAGCAACCCCATCTGCGCCGCCGAGCGTACAGGCAAGCGTCCAATCCTGCGTCGTTGTTGTAAAGGGTTTTGTACTGATAACAGAAATGATGCCATTCCCGACATTGACTGAATTGAAAGCAGGGATTTCATCGGCAGGCCGGACGTGAAGCAATTGATCCATAAGTCGCCACATAAGATCGCGGCATCGTAACGTCACCTGTGAATTAACGCCATCTGTTAGAAGCTGATCGATGAATCCAATACCTTGCGTCGAATATTCCGTCGTTCCGTCGGGGAGAACAAAACCAAGACTGAGTCTAATTTTAGACCCATGATAATCGGTATTATAAAAAAGGGAAGTGGCTACATATTCACTGAATTTATCGTCATGATTGGCGAGAACCACATCAAAAGAACCAGCCTGGATTTCATCTGGAGCCCGTTCTTTCACACTTTGAAGATTAGCCCCGCTTAAGAAGTAAGAGGAAATATCCGTCGTTACGGATGTTTTTGAGATATGCTCGACTTTGATAACCGGATGAGAATCCAGTTTCCGGTCCATCTCGGTTTGAAACGCGGCGGTCACCATGGGATGTTCATCCCTTGGGACATTCGTCCCCTCTTTATCACTCGCATGGTTAACTAGCTTCCAGAGCTTTGAGACGTTGATCGATCTGTTTAAATGCT
>Ga0209521_10004241_pt1 | contig 11455 bp, 11 predicted proteins | sample Rifsed19ft4_FD_184016 | JGI IMG/M metagenome (GOLD analysis project Ga0209521, IMG submission 184016) | Soil microbial communities from Rifle, Colorado, USA - sediment 19ft 4 (version 2) | ecosystem: Environmental > Terrestrial > Deep subsurface > Rock core/Sediment | place: Rifle, Colorado... | reverse complement strand
CACCAACACCGCCCACCCCTCCAGTACTTCCGCCTTGTGTGTTGTTACTCCCTCCACCACCTCCTCCGGAATAATTAAGACTGGTTCCTGTAATGGATGACGCCAAACCCGGGCCGCCATATCCACCGATAGGAGTAGAAGGATGACCATTCCCACCAACAGCCGAACTGCCTCCACCACCGCCACCATTAGACCAGGTAGTACCACCTGTGCCAGCCCCACCAGCAAATCCTTGACCTGCTGTTCCAGCCCCACCAGCATAATCTCGAGCACCACCGCCACCACAACCACCAGCAGCGCCTTGCGCCCCATCAATTGCTCTTCCGCCTCCCAGTGCTGTTATTCCATAAAAAGATGAATCTTCCCCCTGTCCCCCAACCGATCCACCGTTCCCGACAATAACATTATAGAAGGAACCTTGATTAAGAGCATAATTTGATGCTGTTAAAACCCCTCCTCCACCGCCCCCAGCAGGACCATTACCATAACCTACTGATCCCCCACCTCCCCCACCGACAATTAGGTAAGATATTAGATACTGAGCAACAAATGCTTCAACAGCATCAACTGGTCCTGGTTGTCGAACGATGCCTCTTTTAGTATCTGTGATAGCCATGATATCACCCCACAATCCGATTGACCCACCCAGATATACTCAGAAGATTGGTTGTTTGGGCGAATGCTCTAACCACCAAAGCATTATTCAGAAGAAGACCAGGAATGATCAAATACAATCCCGTCTTTGACGGAATGGACATTTGTATAACATCGTCTGGGCTTGTAACACCACCCCACTCAATGGTTAATGCGAGAGCAGCAGTATGATTATTGGTCACATATAACCAAATCTCATCCATAGACGTTACACCCGCTACTGCCGTATGGAGTATTGTTCCTGGCGTAGCGATCGCACCGATCTTTATCGGTCTACCGTTTGTAGAACCCGACAGTTTTAATTTTTGATATTCTGCCATTTTGAATTTTCTCCTTAGGAAAAGACTTGAGTCTCAAGAACTGCCGCACCACCTCCGCCACCTCCGGCCATTGGAACGGTTACAAACGGACAAAGATAGGTTCCGACAGTATTGGTTATGTCGGCTGTATAAATCGAAGTAACCCCAGCACCGACATAGATCTGAGCGAGAGAGTATTGATGCTTTTCTTCTGTATCGATCAAATCTGGCGGAACAGGACTCGAGGCTGGCGTTCCTGCTATTATCTTTACGCTGTTCGATCGAACAGCATTAGATGCATCGACATCAATAACAGCCACATCAATCCTAAGCAAAGTCGGATGAGCATCACCAATCCCCAAAACCAAATCCGCATCGTTCACTGTCCAGGTATGATCGAACCAAGCTCGTCCTGCTCCAATAATCACATTCATGCCAGAACTTTGTCTGACTACAAAAGAAGTTCCAATTGCTTCGAAAACACCGTCGGTGAGAACGCCATCAAAAAAGCTTGACATTTGAACGGCATTATACACTCTGTCTCCCCCAACTGAATTGTAAAAACCAAAAGTTATAGCCATTTATGGGCCTCCTTTATTCTATTTTCTCGAATGTTGGATAGATGTTTTCTCCCGAAATGTCCTCAGAAAAGATTAGTTCTGTAACTCTTGTTCGCCCCTGTAATCCATATTCGTTTATTACCTGAACAATGTCTCCTAGTAAAAAGTCTATTCCATATACATACTGTACTGTGGCATCGACCTTTCCATCAAAAGTGGAGATTTGGGTGCTGTTTAACAAACTAAAAAGTCCTCTTCCATATAGTTGAGAATAGTACTCTTCGGGAGAAATTACTTCACCATTAACCCATGTGGAAATATCTCTGGCGTCCGTAAACTTTTCTCGCCTATTTAGGTCTGTTCCTGCACCGCTCGGAATCATTACCATCGTTGTTAAACGCTCTGATCCTTCCCCCTCTCCAGCAACTAAAGTTACTGTTTTATATGGAACTTTTGAGTGGTAATAATTACTGTCTGAGAGATTATCTAACTTGGGAGAAAAGGCCACGAACGGATTAGTAAGTTGGCCAAACGATCGATCTGCTCCAGAATATAACTTGAATACAAACGTTCCGCTCGGAGAGAGGGTTATTTTAAATCCAATTTCGTTTGATTCGCATAATTGTTGTATGACTGTATACAAATTATCTCCTGTAAACTGGGCATCAACAAAGAGAGAGGTTATATTTGGATCTGCCGACTCTTCGAAGACAAGACTTGCCATTCTTCTATCAGGATCTTCTGGAGCTATCGCATTTTCATCAAGAAGTCTTTTTATACCTGCCTGAAGACTTCCCGACAAAACGGTTTGATTCCAAATTATTCTACGATCAAGAATCGATTCAAGAGATCGACCTCTGAGGATAAATTTGTTTCCGTCCTCCAAATCTGTTTTGAGATTTAGTGATTCTATGATCATAACATGCTCAGAACCAATTAACGAAAGATAATAGTCCTCCTTTAATGCGCTTATCGTTTCCTCGGTTGCTCTCGTAAAGATCTCAAAATCACCTAAGCCGAAGTATCGATCAGTCCATATTAGAGAATCGAACACATCAACGACATATGTCTTTATTAGATTGGAGTCGAGTATTGTTAATTTCATGTTAAATGCCCTCGTAGATGGTCTGATATTCAATTCTAAACTGTAAATTCGATGGACCAGAAGATACAGCATAGTAAAATATATTGTCTCCTCTTTCTAATGAGAACCAATCAGAGTCCTCTCCAAGAGTATTCAATATATTTATAAACTCTCCATCCCTAATAAGAATAACAGATTTGTCTCCCTTTACGGTGGATATAACAATCTCATCTCCAGAATGAAGTCCTTCCCCGGTCAAAGCAACCAGAATATCAGAACTAATGCTCATCTCTTCTCCGGTTGTAAGATTGTAGATTACCAAATCCTCTACCAGACCTGTGACATGAACATACATTATGAATCCAGGATTAGAATCACCCTGATAAATAATGTTGTTTTGTGTCTCGCCAGAGATATTCCCGAATATAATCAACTTCTCGGTTAGAGATTCGTTCGAAAACGGAAACTGGAACATACTGACAAGATTGCTGAAATTTATCACAGTATAATCAAGAGAATAGAAGTATGAATTTGGACAGATAACCGATATAAGACATGCTTCTTGTTTGCTAAATATATTTGGCTCATTTGATTCGACATAGCCAAATGTTCTGTAAGTTCTTATATCTGTTTCGATATCTATAACTACTTGTCTTTTTAGAGGAAAGAATTTGTAGGATTCTCGTCTTGTTTCTTCTATTGTTGGCTTTTCCAAAAAGCCTAGATTGAAAACAATGTTTCGTTCCCCTACTCTTGCTGAATTGTAGACAGAGCCGTCCAAAGACAATGACTCTGTCGTATTTATTGTTGCCTTAGCCGGCCCAAGACCTTCAACCCCCCGAACGAAGAACCCAGATTGCTCCGGGCTCTTCAAATCGAGGACAACGGACTCATTCAAATGATTAGTTACAGTGATTGTTTTGATCATTTAACACCTACCATTTCCTTTGCTAGTGTCAACTGATTCCTGGTCTGTCTATAAATTTCAATCCTAGACAAGGCACTTGGAGAATAGTTGTTTTGAGTAAATGAGACAGCAGGCGTTTTGTCCGTCTGTTGCAACTTATTCGAGGAATCTGTCTCCGACGGAGACGCGACCACATTCGAAAGTCTGTTTGCTGCTAAAGTTAAATTGAGTCTCTTCGTACCGAAAATACTATCGATTTGAGATTCTCCTTTCCTTATGTCGGTTAGGTCAATAACTGGACGAATAGTTGGAGAGAACTCCATATCCGAATTAACAGCGTTTGAGATACTAGACACAATGTCCGAAAAAGCTGAGACTGTGCGACCACCAAGATCCTTCGTAGCCTTTAAGATGAGAGTGGCGAATTTCGTAATTCCACCAGCCAAACCCCTATCGGCATCCATACCAACTTCAATTAATTCCTTAGCTGGTGAAGCGATCCCAAGCGTTTGCTTGATCTTATTTAGAACAGCAGCAGCTAATTCTCCAGCACTTTTTACAGCAGTACTAATATAGTTTTTGATGCCCTGTCCAAAACCTATAACTAGGTCTTTTCCAGCATCTACCATATTACTATATTTGCTTTTAAGTGCTTCAACTATTTTAATGCCCAAGTTAACTATCTCAGATATAACCAGGCCCACATTATTCTTAAATCCAAGAATAAGTCCTTTTATTATATCCAACGCAAGAGCAATAAATACAGTTGATGCGGAATGAATACCAAGGTAATCTTTGAAAGCATCTAAAAGAATTTTCCCTAATTCTTTCATTGCTTCTTTGGCATCTTTACGGCCTTCAATTAATCCGGTTAGAACGCCCTTAACTATGGCTAAGCCTAAACCACGCACAGACTCCATTAATCTTGGTGTATTTTCTTCGATGGAGGCGGACATGGCGTCAATCCAGGAAATGATCAAATTCGCTCCTGAGTCAGCCAGTTCGGGCAACTTTTTAGATACAGCATCCAAAAAAGCAATGACAATATCGTAAGCCAGCTCAACCACGTCTCCAATATTGGCTTTAACACCTTCTAGAAAACTAATCAAGATGTCATAACCTGCTTGGACAAATGTTGGCATTTTATCATCTAAAGCTCTTAGAAGATTGTCAACCAATGTTATAACAACATCTATAATCTTTGGTATGATTTCAACCAATCCATCGAGCAAGATGTTTAGAAGCGTGACTACGCCTTCCAATAACACTGGTGCACCCTCAACGAGTACCTCAACCAACGTCAAAAGAGCTTTCCCAAGTTGTCTAACAATCATCGGTATTAAACTCACAATGCTTGTTATGATTAGAACTAACGCCGCAGCTCCAGCAGCACCAGCCGCCGATAATGCAGCGAGTCCAGCCGAGAAAGCCAAGACACCGACACCAATACCAGCAGCACCAACTCCTATAAGCACCATTGCGACAGCGAGGCCCAATAATGTCGGGATAACTGGAGTTAATACAGCACCAGCTACACCAAGAACAACAAAGGTTCCAGCTAAGGCCAACAATCCGAGGCCAATTTCTTCTAACGACATACTCCCCATGATTTTTAGAGCGGGAGCTAATATCGCCAGGGCAGTTGCTGCGACTAGTAATGCTGCTGATCCCATCAAAGTTCCTGACATTGCTGACAGGGCAAGAGTTAAGATCAACAAACTTCCAGCCAACACAACAAGGCCTTTTGCTATTTCGTCCCAACTCATACCACCAAAAGAAGACATAGCCTCTGCTAGAATTACTAAACCAGCAGCCATAACAACTAGGCCAGCAGCGGTTATTATTAGCGTTGGGGGGATAAGATATGCCGCAGCACCAATAATCGTTAATGCTCCAGCCATAGCAACAAGACTCTTACCAATTTCCTCCCACGACATGGTCCCCATAGTACCAAGAGCATTTGCCATTATTAGCATAGATATAGCTAATATACCAACCCCAGCAGCAACAGCAATTAAACCAGGAGCTCCCCCAGTGAATGCTATAAAGGCCGATAACTCGGCAAATATAGCAGCCATTGCCAACAAACCTTTGGCTATACTATCGTCGTCCATATCTGCTAGCTTTGAAACAGCGGTAGTTAGTAGAAGGATGGCTCCTGCTAGAATAAGAATTCCAACAGACTTAAGAACACCAATCCCACTTAAATCGGTTGCCTTCAAGAATAGAGCCAATTCAGTAACCAAGACACCAACTCCAATAAGCCCCTTGGTTAGAGTTTTTGTGTCTAATTCTCCCAACTTCTTTACCGCCGAAGCAAGAGATCTTATCGCGAACGACAGAACAATCAATGCCGCAGCACCAACAATCATTTTTGGTGAGCTGTTTGCTAATTGACCAGATACCAAAGTTAAGACTGGGATTAATAGAATAAGCGCCATGAACCCTTTCATTAGTTCTTTTGAGTTCATCTTTCCAAGTTTAGAAAGGGCTCCAGCCATAATTAGCATTGCTAGAGATATACTAACAAGACCAACAGCCATTGTTCCCATTTGTACTGGATTAATAGTAGAGGATATCTTTTGAAAGCCCAATAAAGATGTGCCAAGCTGAGCAAACATTATTGTCATTGCTGTTAGGGCCATCTTTAACTTCTTACTATCGATCATAGATAGAGCAATAATAGATAGAGTTAATAGACCCAGGGCAGCAGCAATCTTTAACAAAGTGTCCGCTTTTAGAGACGTCTGCCAAGCCATAAGACTTCCTTTAACACCATCCAATACTCCCTTAATGCCAGAAAAAGCATCTGATCCCTTGTTAATGAATTTACGTACAGCTAAAAGAACTCCAGCAAAGAGACCACCATTGATAATAGCGAACACCTTTTCAGGATCGAAATTATCAAGAGCTAGCATAATCTTATCAATATACTTACCAGCTCCTTCGGCTATGACACTACCAAGTTTTAGGAAGGTTGGACCAATCTTTGTTAAGACCAAACCAATTAACGCAATGAACTTTCCTGCCGTTTCGAATATCTTACGAAGTGGTTCAAAACGAATCTTTAAATCATCAAAGAAGGTTGATATACCACCTAATTTAATATTCTTTAAAGATTCAACACCACCCGAAAGAGAGGAAAACAACCCCTTAATAAAATCGATTACTGGTGCGATCGCCTTGCCAACAGCCATTATAGCTACTGTAAAACCATCGGTTCCTTTTAGCCCATCTCGCAACTTAACAATAAAGTCGCCAACTCGAGCTAAGAGATCAGAGAATCCTCCAATGGTTGGACCCAAATTACCAGTTAATCCAAACAAAGCCTTACCTAGGGCAGAAATAGCCATAACTCCAATGTCTAGAAAGGCAAACAAACCTTTAAAGATTCGTTTTAGGTTATTTGCGCCCTTTTCTCCTATTTTGAATCTTTCTGTCAGATTCTTCAAACCAACAGTCAGATTGAAAAGTTGTTGTGCCGTGATAGGAGGGAAGATCTCTCTTAGCGCCTCCTTTACCGGTTTAACAATAGCAAGAACTGCTTCAAAGGCATTCTTAACAGAAGCAATTAATGTGTCCCGTCCACCTAAGTCTTTCCATGCCTGAAGCAGGTTATTACGAGCATCAGCAGAAGCACCAAGCATTCCTCCAATAACATCGTTTATTCGAGTTAATGTCTCCTTCGCCTCTCCGAAATCACCAATGATAATCTGCCAGGTCTTAGCCCAACCAGATTGAGCCGCTTCTTTGAGAGTACTGAATAATTGAGTGAATGTCTTAACTTTGGTGGCCGCATCATTAGCAACCTGCCCAAGTTTAATAATTGATACAATTTGTTCTTCGCTGTATCCCATTGTTCTAAGCTGGTCTTCGTTGAGATCTCCGGTGAATTTGGCTAGTGTTTCGGTCAGGATATCACTTGTAAGCCAACCCTTTTCCAAAGTATTTCTAAAAGAGCCCTCATCCTTGATCATCTGATCAATACCCACTCCATGCAGACGAGCGGTCTCTTTTAGTGCATCTTGAAATACCGCACCACCCATACCAGCATTCACAACTGAATTCCAGTCCATCAGTTTAACGGTACCCGAGGCAAGAGCCTGGGACAATTGATACATGGCTGTACTTGCCTGATCAGCCGTTGAACCAGATACAGCAGCAAGATTGGCTATACCTTTGATAGCGGATACAGCTGTATCAAGATCGATACCAGCAGCAGTAAACGTACCAATATTCCTCGCCATCTGTTGAAAATTATAGATGGTCTTGTCGGAGTATTCGTTTAATTGATCTAAGGCTTCGTTTACTTGGTCGAGAGTCGTTCCTTTACTAGAAGTATTAGCTAAAACGGTCTGAATACTTCCCATTAATGTTTCGTATTCATCAAGACCCATTTTTATTGGATCGACAGTCAAAGCTTTAACAATCCTAGTTCCGGCTTGAATAGCGGCATTAGTCATATTAACTAATGTTGTAATCGCGATAACGCCCATAGCAGAAAATCTACTGGCAATATGATTAACACCATCTGCTATTGAACCCAAATTAACATGCTGCGCGGCCGCCGTGATACCAGCAAAACCTTTAGCAGCATTTTCAAAGTTGAGACCCTTTTTAAGTTTATCAATAGTATTTAAACTATTCCCCACACCTTTTTCAAACTTATCATTTTCGAACGACATCTCAACAATTCGTTTATCAATAGTATCGCTCATAGACTAATCACCTCCTTCCATAAATTTTCCGCAATTTTATCAAAGATAGGTTTTATTGCAGGATTGATAAAGTCTTTCCCCTCAACAAAGGAACCAGATTTAGTTCCATGTCCATATTGAAGAAGAATGACAATGGGAATCCCATCCACCATATTTGAATTAGTCCAATATATATCAAACCCATTTCGTTTTGTAAGGATTTGATAGTCCCAAGAATTGGCTGTTAAACCACTATCCTTAGGGGTAGCAGAGGAGAGCACTCGAATTCCTTCTCTTCCATATTTTTCAAATATGGGACGATATTTCTTGTCCTTCAAACCCCTAAAAAATTTTTCGGTTAAATCAAAATTACCGCGATGTTTAAAAGTAATCAAATCAACCTCCTTTTTACATTAGCCAGGGGTATTATACCTTAACTTTCGAGCTTCGTTTAACGCTCTGTTCTGACTAAGTAGCTCCCTACGATTGGCCTTCTTTGGCGGCTGATTCTTAATGTTGCAAACATTGATCAACGTTAATAGACGATTGAGATGCCATTTTTGACACTCAAAAGGTATATTAAAAGAAACCATCCAGTAATAAATAATTTCTGACGTAACAGTCTCTTTATTGATCGTTTGTCTTTCTTTACGGAAAGTTGTTGCTGTCATAGGAGCATCAATATATTCCGCTATTTTATTGATGTTCTCTTGTGTTATGAGATTATAGAAATTGGGATCAATATTTTGAGTGATAGTCATCGCTCGAATATAATCCAAAGTTTCTTCTGTGGTTTTATCTGTTTTTGTCAAAAAAGGTTTGCACCATTTGGCTTCCCACTTCGATAAAGAAACGAGAGAATGCTCCAATTGCAATTCTTGTTCTTTCGATTGAGTAAATTCGTTAAGAGTTTCATCAAAAAGCTCGATTGAAGGAATTATAATCTTTAGCATCTCTCGCCTCCTTTGTATTTTCGTTTATTGTTCTTACTTCTGTGATGGTACGATTGCGTTTATAAACTTAGCCGCAGCATCAGCATCTGTAGCCAATTCCATAAATAGCTGACTATATGCCTCTGTTTGAGAAAATGCCTCCGACAGTTCTTTGCTTTTTATAAAGCGTTTTCCATCTGCAGACTTCTCTCCATATGCCTTGAGAATGGTCTCTTTGAATAGTTTAATAATCTCAGCACCATTCTTCGCAGCCACAATCTTTTCAATCATTTTAACAAGGCCGCCCTCAATAGACAGTTCCATCTCAGTAACTTCAGCCTTGGTTAGGTTGAAATGAAATATTTCTGTTCGTTCAACGTCATCATAATCGACGTAAGTAATTTGTTGCTTTAACATTGTTACTCTCCTTTCAAAAATGACAAGGGCTCTACTCAAGTTGAATAGAGCCCTTTTTACTTTTTCTGTTCTCTTGTGTCTCTTATGGTTGAGCCATCAGGGTGATGACTTCGTCCGGAAGAGGCAGACGACCGGTGGTTGCCGGAGTCACGCCGTACAGAATAACTTCCAAAGCGGCGAGATCGACAGGATCGGTCTGAGTTGAATCAATAACAATAGACGCCGTAGGTTTGAAACCCGTTACCGGTACAGGGGTCGTGGTCATTTCCCAGCTAAAGGTGATCGCTTCTGGTGATTCGTTGATTGTCTGATAACCCTTTTCAGAAGGCGATACCATACAACCATAAATCAAGTGAAGTTTGTATCCAAACGCTTGACCGGAAACATCATTTCCGATGATCGTTCGATAGCAAAGACCAAAGGCTGTTCTGTTCTGTTGACCAATGAACACTCCGGGCTCAGGTTCGGCAGAACCATCACATACACCAAATTCATCGGGATATGTGAAGGCCTCGATAGTCGCGCCGAACTCTTCCGCAGAAAGAAGGTTGAGATATTTAATGTTGTCGGCAAATTGAGGGTTCGCTTCAGCACCAGAAGGACTTTCTGTCACAGCAGTAAGACCGTTCCAAGCCACTCCAACTGGATACGTCCCTAGAACTGGGTCTTGAACATATAGAACGCCATGATCAACCCCAGTTTCGTAAATTTTTTCGCCAACATCATCCCATACGATAAGTTGTGCCATATTTTTTTCTCCTTGTTAGAATAAGATGTTAAACACATCATGATTAAGAGCTTCAGAAGTGAAATGCCGATCAAAAACGCATTGCGGTAGTGCCGCTATTTTATCTGGAATATCACTATCTGGATTCGCATCGATCACGGTCACCGAATATTGCTTCATGAGCAAATAGGGATCGTTATCGGCGAATTTAGTTCGAATATTGCTACGAGAGTAAACAATACATGGATAAGCCATCATATACCCCGGAGGGGGTTGAAAGTATACATTTTCAGAATCAATGATGGTTTCGAAAAGAGTTTGAAGGTCAAGCCTTAGGCCCATTGTATACCCCTCCAATCGTTAATATGAACCGAGGTCTCTGAATTTCTATAGAAGAGACCTTCCAATAGACCCCGGCCCATATAACATACTTCATCGCTGAGAAATTCTCATAAGCAAAGTCATCGGCTATGATACTTATACGATTACTAATCGTTAAGTCATCATTTACCTGATTTCCTTTTGCCCACTGTTTTGCTTCTCGTATAACGTCACCAAAATACTCACGTTCAGTAACTACATCGGTCCATACGCCTGGCGACGTTTCCGTACTAGTGGCATAGCCGATGTTTCCATGAAACTTTGCCATTCGAATTTTCTTTATCGATTATGCAGTGCGTTGCTCAATAACAATCGCCGTCTTCGGATTAACCAAAGCGCCGGAGACACGAGTTTCCATCAAGTACTTGTACTGATTGTAATCGATATCAAAATCGTCGAACATGGCAATATTACCACCCTTGTCCGCGCCGATCGTGTAATCACTCGGATTAACGAGAACAGCGAGCAGATTGTAGACCACGTCAGGATCAGGAACGGTATCCGTTCGGGTAACGCCTTCCATGACAGGAACTTCCACAATACTCGAAACGCGAAGAGCGCCCAAGAGATCGGCCATTGTAGGATAAAGGCGACGTAGAAGGGTGTCCTTGAGCAGAAGCATATCAGTCAAGAAATCGCTTGTCGTGAACATGATAGGATTTCCGGTACCCTTATAATCCTTACGGGCACGAATAATTGCTTCCATAACTTCGTCTACAGTATCCGCGGCGGGGACATCAACACGAATGGTGTACAACACATCATCCTTATAGATAGGACGAATATTCGTTTCGTTG
>Ga0209521_10004240_pt1 | contig 11455 bp, 10 predicted proteins | sample Rifsed19ft4_FD_184016 | JGI IMG/M metagenome (GOLD analysis project Ga0209521, IMG submission 184016) | Soil microbial communities from Rifle, Colorado, USA - sediment 19ft 4 (version 2) | ecosystem: Environmental > Terrestrial > Deep subsurface > Rock core/Sediment | place: Rifle, Colorado... | reverse complement strand
CCGCCGAGACCGCCGGGGTTCGACGCATCCATGACATCGGCGCGTCCCGTTATGGCGGACAGCGGCAGGCCACCGGCCAACCCCTTGGCCATCGTCACGACATCCGCCTTGATGCCCGCGTGCTCGAGCGCGAACATTTTCCCGGTGCGCGCAAAGCCCGTTTGAATCTCGTCGGCGACAAAGAGGATGCCGTGCTCGTCACAAAGCGCCCTGAGGGCGTGGAGGAAGTCGAACGGAGCGATGTAGAAGCCGCCCTCGCCCTGCACCGGCTCGATGATGATAGCAGCGATGCTCGAGGGGTCGGCGGTATACTTGAACAGGGCCTTGAGGGCAGCGAGGCTCTCTCCGCTGCTGACCCCGTGATAGGTGTTGGGGAAGGCAACGTTGTAGATTTCGGCGGGGAAGGGCCCGAAGCCCTTCTTGTAAGGAACGACCTTGCCGGTCAGCGCCATGCCCATGTAGGTGCGGCCGTGGAAGCCGCCGCTGAACGAGACGATCCCTGGACGGCCGGTATAGGCGCGCGCGACCTTGACCGCGTTCTCGACCGCCTCGGCGCCGGTCGAGACCAGCATCGTCTTGGCCGGGCCGGCGACGGGCGCAAGCGCATTCAGCCGCTCGGCCAGGCGCACGTAGGATTCATAGGGCGTGACCTGGAAGCAGACGTGACTGAACGCCTTCATCTGCTCCGCGACGGCGGCAACGATCTTCGGATGCTGGTGGCCGGTATTGACCACGGCAATGCCGGCGGCGAAGTCGATGTAGCGCTTGCCGTCCTCGCTCCAGATCTCGGCATTCTTGGCGCGCTTGGCGTAGATAGCGGTCGCATGGCTGACGCCGCGCGGCACGGCCGCTTCTCTCCGCTCATGAAGCTCGGCCGAATTTGGCATGTGGACTTTCGGTTCTCTCTTCTTAGACTCTTCAGCGTGAGGCGTCAGGATTGGAGCACGACCGGGCTCGAGCCGACCCAACTCACCCAGACCTTCTCGCCCCAGCCGAAGTTGTCCTGGTCGAAGCGGGAGCGGTTGGGACGCGATATCCGGATCAGCCGGCCGCCATCAAGCAGGACGTGGAAGATCGAAATATCGCCGAGATAGGAGATCTCCTTGATCTCTCCCTTGGCGACGTTGTGGGCGGCCGGACACTCGGGCACCGAGGGCGGCGCGCCGGAATCCTTGTGCAGGTTCATCTTCTCGGGGCGGATCGCGACCCAGACGGACGACGTCTCCTTGCCGGGGACGGCATGGGGGACGTGGATGCGATGCGGGTCGAGCTCGGGGCAGGCGACGGTGGCCTGGTCGGGTCTGTCGTCGACCAGCGTGCCCTCGAACATGTTCACCGAACCGATGAAGTCGGCGACAAAACGGGTGGCTGGAAACTCGTAAAGGTCGGAGGGCGTGCCGACCTGGGCGATCGAGCCCTTGTTCATGACGGCGATGCGCGACGCAATCGCGAGCGCCTCGGTCTGGTCATGGGTGACCATGATGAACGTGATCCCGACCTTCTGCTGCAGCTGGGACAGCTCGAAGCGCATGGCCTCGCGTAATTTGGCGTCGAGCGCGGAGAGCGGCTCGTCGAGCAGCAGGACCTTCGGCTTTTTCACGAGCGCCCGCGCGAGCGCCACGCGCTGGCGCTGGCCGCCGGACAGTTGATCCGGCATGCGCGCGGCAAGGTGGCCGAGCTGTACCAGGTCGAGGGCTTCCTGCACGCGCGTGTCCCGCTCTGGTTGAGCTACGCGATCGATCTTGAGACCGTAGGCGACGTTGTCGGCGACCGTCATATGCGGAAACACGGCATAGGACTGGAACACCATGTTCACGGCGCGTCTGTTGGGCGGGATATCGCCCATGTCCTGGCCGTCGATCAGGACGTGGCCCTCCGTCGGCACCTCGAGGCCGGCGAGCATGCGCAGCAACGTCGTCTTGCCGCAGCCCGAGGGCCCGAGCAGCGCGAAGAACTCTCCGGGCTCGATGTCGAGGCTGACATTGTCCACGCCGACCGTGGAGCCCCACCGCTTCGAAACGTTGCGGAAGCTGATGATGGGCTTGACGGCGGCCTTGGCGCCTTTGGCTGTCGCTTGGTCCACAGTTCTCTTCCTCTACGCCTTCGTCTGCGACCTGCTCTGCATCGCCATCATGACGACCATGAGCACGATCGTGAGCAGGATCAGCATGGTCGATGCGGCGTTGACCTCCGGCGTCACGGAGAAGCGCAGCATCGAATAGACCTTGACCGGGAAGGTGATCGTGTCCGGGCCCGACGTGAAAAACGTAATCACGAAATCGTCGAGCGACAGAGTGAATGCCAGGAGACCCCCCGCGATCAATGCCGGGCGAATATGGGGCAGCAGGACATCGCGGAACGCCTGCCAATCGTTGGCGCCCAGGTCGCGCGCGGCCTCCTCCTGCTCCTTGTTGAAGCTCGCAAGCCTGGCGCGCACGACGAGCGCGACGAAGGGGAAACAGAACGATACGTGGGCGATGATGATGGAGCCGAGATTGAGCGGCCATATGAGATTGTTGGGCCAGGGCAAGACTCGCGTGAAGAACAGCAGCATGGCGACGCCCATGCAGATTTCCGGCACCACCAGCGGTAGCGTGAAGGCACCCTCCACGACTGCCTTGCCCATGAAGCGGTAGCGCCACAACAGAACCGCAGCGAGCGCACCGATGACGAGCGAGATGAGCGTGGCCAAAAAGGCGATCGTCAGCGAGTTGCCGAAGGCGATCAACAGGTCTTCGTTGCCGAAGAGCTTCTTGTAGTAGTTGAGCGTGAAGCCGCGCCAAACGGTGTTGCGTTTGCTGTCGTTGAAGCTGAAAGCGATCAGCGCGACGAGCGGCGCGTAAAGGAAGAAGAAGACGGCGAACAGCCACAGGCGCATCTGCCACAGGCGATTGTACTCGAGGGGGGCGCGTCGCTGGGCCATGGCTAGATCCCGTGACCGTCCGCGGGCTGGCCGCGGGCGGCATAGGCGCGGAAGGCGATGACCGCGAACGTCGCGTACATCAGCAGGAAGGACAGCGCGGCGCCGAACGGCCAGTCGTTGGCGCGTTTGAACTGGCGCTCGATGACGTTGGCGATCATCTGGCTGTCGGGTCCGCCGAGGAGATCGGGCGTCAGATAGGCGCCGAGCGCCGGGACGAACGTAATGATGATGCCGGAGAGTATGCCCGGCAGGGCCAGCGGCACCACGATCGAGAACAGCGTGCGGAAATGACCGGCGCCGAGGTCGAGGCTCGCTTCGATGAGAGACTTGTCGAGCCGATCGAGCGCGGCATACAGCGGCAGCACCATGAAAGGCAGATGGACGTAGACGAGTCCCACCACCACGGCAAAATTGTTGTAGAGCAGCTGAAGGGGCGTGAAGTCGCCCAGCGGCTGCAATCCCACCAGCGTCAGGAGCCAGCTGCCCTGGTTCCACAGCCATTCGAGCGTGAAATTGGCGTAGCCTTCGGTGCGCAGCACCGCGATCAGCGCGTAGGTGCGGATCAGCAGGTTGGTCCAGAACGGCAGCATGATCAGCAGCAGCATCCACGGCCGCCAGCGCTCGCTGGCAAAGACAATCGCCAGCGCCACCGGAAAGCCGATGATGAGACAGAGCAGCGTCGTGACGCCGGCCACGAAAATCGACTTGGCGAAGATCTGGAGGTATAGCGGCTGGAGCGCGCGCGCATAGTTGGCGAATGTGCCGCTGATATCGACTTCGGTCAGGCCCTGGTTCTGGCCGAAGCTGTAGGCCCAGACGATCCCCAGCGGAACGAGGAAGAACACTACCACCCAGGCGATGGGTGGTAGTGCCGTTGCCAAGAAGGCCAGCCGACGTTCTTGTGTTCGGGTCGCCACCGCGGCCGTTCCTGTCGCTCGCTAGTTCACATCAATTCCGCTTCATCAAGATGCGCGCAGCCGCGTCATCGCTTCATCGAGGAGACGCGTAAACTCGGGGCCGAGGTACCGAGGATACTCGCATTTGGCCATGACCTCGGCGGGAGGGAAGATCACCTTGTTGTCCTTATAGGATGCGGGCATCAGCGCGACGGCGGCCGCGTTAGGAGACGGGTACTGGATCGTCTTGGAGATCGCGGCCCCGACCTTAGCGTCCAAGATGTAGTTGATGAACTTGAGCGCGTTCTCGGGATGCGGTGCGCCTTTCGGGATCGCCAGGGTGTCGGACTGCTTCATAGCGCCTTCCTTCGGCACCACAAAGTCGATGTCGTCGTCCTCGACCATGATCTGCGCGATGTCGCCGTTGTACTCCATCACGAGGTCGACCTCGCCCGATAGCAGGAGGTCCTGGCCATTGTCCTCGTGGAAGGCTTTGATGTTGGGTTTCTGCTTTGTCAGCATGGCCTCAGCCTGCTTGATCAGCTCCGGCGAGTCCGAGTTCAGGGATTGGCCGAGATACTTGAAGCAATTGCGGAAGAGCTCGCTCGCGTCCGACATGACGGCGATGCGGCCCTTGTACGCGTCGGAATCAAAGAGCCACTTCCAGCTATCGGGGATCTCCTTAACCTTGGACTTGCGATAGCCGATGCCGATGACGAGCCAAGTATAGGGCATGCTGAACTTGCGGCCGGGATCGTAGGGCGCGTCGGTGATGAACTCGGGCGCGACGTTCTTGATGTTCGGGATCTTGGCGTGGTCGAGCGGCTCGAGCAGGTCGGCCTGGATCATGCGCTCGACGAACTCGCTGCCCGGAACGATGACATCGTAACCCTGGTTGCCCGCACGCAGTTTGGCGAAAAGCTCGTCGTTGGTGGCAAACAGGCTCATATTGACGTCGATGCCGCTCGCCTCCTTGAAGTCCTCGAGCGTCGTCTCGCCGATATAGGTGTCCCAGTTGTAGAAATTGAGCTTCGGCTCCTCGCCGGCCGCCCACGCGGAGTATTTCTTGGCCGAGAGGCTGATGCCGACGGCAGCGGCTCCGAGACCTTTAAGAATTGAGCGGCGTGATGTGCGTGTGGTCAAAGATTTGGCGGGCGCGTCGGTCATACTCACTCTCCCCTGTGCTTGCTGGCGGCTAGTTGGGCTGCGGTTTGGTCGTGGTGTTCTGTGCGATGCCAAGTATGGAGGCTGGCGGCTATCCCCGCCAGCCCATTCGATAGCCACTTTCCGTCTCGGCGTGAGCAATCATGCATCGATGGCCCCCAGGCAGATGTATTTGACCTCGAGGTACTCCTCCAAGCCTTCCGCGCCGCCCTCGCGGCCGAGACCGGATTCCTTGACGCCCCCGAAGGGCACGACCTCGTTCGAGAAAATGCCTTCGTTGACGCCGACCATGCCGGCATCCAGCTTCTCGGCGACGCGCCAGGCGCGGCTTAGGTTCTGGCTGAACACATAGGCGGCGAGCCCGAACGGCGTGTCGTTGGCGATCTTGATCGCGTCGGCCTCGGTGTCGAAGCGCACCAGTGCCGCGACGGGGCCGAAAATCTCCTCGCGCACGATGCTCATGTCGGGAGTCACGTCGCCCACGACCGACGGGCGATAGAAGAGCGGGCCGGCCGGGTCGAGCGCGCCGCCGGTGAGGACTTTCGCGCCCTTGTTGACGGCGTCACCCACGAGCGTCTCGACCTTCGCGATCGCCTCGCTGTTGATCAGCGGGCCGATAGTGGTGCCGGCATCGAGGCCGGGTCCGACCTTAAGCTTCTTGACCGCGGCGACGAGAGCCGCCGCGAAGCGGTCGTAGATGGCGGACTGCACCAGGATGCGGTTGGCGCAGACGCAGGTCTGGCCGGCGTTGCGGTATTTGGAGGCCATGGCGCCGGCGACCGCCTGGTCGAGATCGGCGTCGTCGAAGACGACAAGCGGCGCGTTGCCGCCGAGCTCGAGGGTGAGCTTCTTCACCGTGTCGGCGCATTGCCGGTAGAGCGCCTTGCCGACGGCTGTGGAGCCGGTGAAGGAGAGCTTGCGCACCCGGTCATCTTCGCAGAAGACCTTGCCGACGGCCGGCGCATCCGTGGTGGTCACGATGTTGAGCACGCCCGCCGGTAGCCCGGCGTCGAGCGCGAGCTTGGCGATGGCAAGGGCGCAGAGCGGCGTCTCCGCCGCGGGCTTGACGACGATCGTGCACCCGGAAGCGAGCGCGGGCGCCACTTTCCGCGTGATCATGGCGATCGGGAAATTCCAGGGCGCGATCGCGGCGACGACGCCGATCGGCTGCTTGATGGTGAGGTAGCGCTTGGAAGCGACGGTGGTCGGGATCGTGCGCCCGTAGGCGCGCTTGCCCTCCTCGGCGAACCACTCGATGAAGGAGGCGCCATAGGCCACCTCGGCACGCGCTTCGGCCAGCGGCTTGCCCTGCTCGGTCGTCATCAGCTGGGCGAGGTTTTCGGTCTCGGCGGTGATGAGATCGAACCAGCGCTTGAGGATGGCCGCCCGCTCCTTTGCGGTCTTGGCCGACCAGGCGGGCAGCGCGCGGCTCGCGGCGTCGATGGCGCGGGCCGCGTCCTTAGCGCCGAGGTCCGGGACGGTCGCCACTTCGGCACCCGTCGCCGGATCGCTGACGGAAAAGGTCCTGTTGGAGGTGATCCACTGGCCATCGATCAGGGCCGCGGCCGGAAACTTCTTGGCGATCATGTTCATCGGCAATCTCCGTCAGCGTATCGTGATCGCGACGTCATGGTGAGCCTCATGCGACTTGCGCGTACCACAAATGATCGAGCGGGGTGACGATGCGCTCGAAGTTGCTGCGCTCGGCATGCTTCAGGCGAGAAAAAACATCCTGGAAGGACGCACCGAAAGCTCCGCGAACGATCTCTGAGCGCTGGAAGAGATCGAGGGAGTTGACCCAGGCGGTCGGAAGGGGCGGCGCTTCGATCGTCTCCGAGTTGCCCTCGACGGCCGGCCCCGGATCGATCTGGTTGGCAATACCGTGGCTCACGCCGGCAAGGATGGACGCGATCACGAGGTAGGGATTGGCGTCGGCGCCGGCGACGCGATGCTCGATGCGGGTCGCCGCGCCGTTGTCGCGGGGAATGCGGAGCGCCACGGTGCGATTGTTGAAGCCCCAGTGCGCGGCCATGGAGACATAGGCCTTCGGCACATAGCGCCGGTAGGCGTTCGCCGACTGCGCCCAAACGGCCATGAAATCCGCCATGGTTTCGCGCATGCCGCCCAGCGCGTGACGAAAGAGCGGCGAGGAGAGGGAATCACCGGCAAAAAGGTTCTGTCCCGATTTGTCGAGGAGGCTCAGGTGGATGTGCATGCCCGAGCCCGCCCAGTCGTGATGCGGCTTGGCCATGAACGTGGCGTCGAGCTGGTGCGCTCGCGCCGCCGCCTTCACCGCGCGCTTCAAGAGCAAGCCGTCGAGAGCCGCGGCGACGGCATCCGCGCGATGTTTGAGATTGATCTCGAACTGGCCGGGACCAGACTCCTGCATGACCGCGTCGACAGGAAGACCCTGGACCTCACAAATTCGGTAGATGTCATCGATGAATGGAGACAGCTTGTCCATCTCCTCAAAACCGAAGGTAAGCGGCCGGCCCGGATCGTCGGAGAGACCTTCGGGTGTGTGGAGCGCGAAGGCGCCATTCGTGCTCCTGCGCGTGACATAGAACTCGAGCTCCACGGCCGCGACGGGCGTTTGACCGGCGCGCGTGAACCGCTCAACCTGGTCGACGAGCACCGCGCGCGGGTCGAGCTCATCCTTGACGTCAACGACCATCACCGCCTGGGCGTGCCGGCCGTCGCCGACGGGGATCGGAACCAGCGTCCGGCTGAGAAGGTGGCACTGGTGGTCCGGATCGCCGGTCTCCCACAAGCGGCCGGTCTCCTCCACGCAATTGCCGAGCGGGTCCATGATGAATACCGAGGTTGGCATCATGAGGCCGCTCTTGGCGACGCCGAGCAGGTCGGAACGGCGGATGCGCTTACCGCGCGGAATGCCGTTCATGTCGAAAACGAAGGTGTCGATCCATTGCACCACCGGGTTCGCGTCGAGGAAGGCCTGCGCCTCGTCGATGGTGAGCCGCGCGTTCGTCATGATGCAAGGCCTTTGGCTGCGGCGCCGAAGCGGCGGAACAGCGCTGTCGAGACAGGGTTCGACTTCACTCCCCACTCGGGGTGCCACTGTACGCCCAAACAGAACGTCGCGTCGTCAGGTCCGCGCACGGCCTCGACCAGACCATCCTCGGCGAAGGCCTCGGGCTTCAGCCCAGGGGCGAGGCGCGCGATGCCCTGCCAGTGCAGCGAGTTGACCATGATCTCGTCGCTCCCGACCCAATCGCGCAATTTGCCGCGCAGCGAAACCGGGTGGACGGGGCCATACATCTCATCGAGAGGGAGTTCCAACCGCGCACGGTGGTCTTTGTGTCCGTTCACGGCGTGAACCGCTTGATGCAGGCTGCCGCCGAGAGCGACGTTCAGCTCCTGGAAGCCGCGGCAAATCGCGAAGAGCGGCGTCTTGCGCTCGACAGCGGTGCGGATCAGCGGAAGGGTCAGCGAGTCGCGCAGCGGATCGAGCGCGTCCGGCTTGATCGGGGTTTCCTCGCCGTAATGTTCCGGCGCGACATTCGAGACACTACCCGACAGGAGGATCGCATCGGCGACCTCGAAGATGGCGCCGATGTCCGCCATGCCGGGACCGACCGGAACGAGCAAAGGCTGGCACTCCGCCACCTCGGCGATCGCGGTCGAGTATTTGCGGCCGACGGCGTCAAAGGCGTGACCTTCGATCAGCTTGGTGCAGGCCGGGATGACGACGATCGGACGGCTCATGCTGCGAGTTCTCCGGCGACGTCGTTGAGCGTGAGATCCAGCGCGCGGCGGATTACCGCTTCCGCTTCGTCGAACTGGTCTTGCGTCCAGATCAGCGGCGGAGCGGTGACCATGGTGTCGAACACGGCGCGCATGATGAAACCTTCGCGAAAGAAGTGATCGCGGCAGATGAGGCCGACGCGGCCCGGATCGGCGAAGCGGCGGCGGTTCCGCTTATCGGCGACGAGCTCGATAGCGCCGAGCAGCCCGACCGAGCGAACCTCGCCCACGAGCGGGTGATCCTTGAATTTCGCAAGCAGCTTCGCCAGTGCCGGCCCCGCGAACTCCTTGACGCGTGGGACGAGCCGCTCCTGCTCGATGATTTCGAGATTCTTCAGCGCGACGGCGCACGCCACGGGGTGACCCGAGAAGGTGTAGCCGTGATGGAAATCGTCGTCGTGCGCCATCAGCGCATCGACGATCTTGTCGTCGACGATGACGCCGGAGAGCGGGATGTAGCCCGATGTCACCGCCTTGGCGAAGGTGATGAGGTTGGGGCGGATGCCGTAATGCTGCGAGGCGAACCAGGTGCCGAGGCGGCCGAAGCCCGTGATCACCTCATCGGCAAGGAGAAGGATCCCGTATTTGTCGACGATGCGTTGCACTTCGGGCCAGTAGCTCGCGGGAGCAATCTTGACGCCGCCGGCGCCTTGCACAGGCTCGCCGGCGAACGCGGCAACGTTCTCAGGCCCGATCGCCAGGATCTCATCCTCGAGAGCGCGCGCGGCGCGAAGGCCGAAGGCCTCCGGCGATTCGCCCTCCCCGGACTCGCCGTACCAGTAGGGATCGATGATGTGGCGGAAGCCCTCATAGACAGGGTAGCTATGCGCATGCACGTGGGACATGCCGCCCATCGACCCGGCGGCTATGGTCGACCCGTGATAAGCGCTCTTGCGCGAGATGATGATGCGCCGCTTGGGCTCGCCTTTGAGCGCCCAATAGTGACGGATTAGACGGATCGCGGTGTCGTTCGCTTCCGAGCCTGACGAGCCATAGAAAACTTGGTTGAGGTTATCGGGGGCGAGCTCGGCGAGTTTGCGCGACAGCGCCACGACAGGGGGATGCGTCGTGCGGAAGAAGGTGTTGTAGAACGGCAGCTCGAGCATTTGCTCGTAGGCCGCCTCGGCGAGCTCCCGGCGGCTGTGGCCGACATTCGCCGTCCACAAACCCGACATGCCATCGAGAACGCGCTTGCCTTCGCTGTCCCAGAGGTAGGGCCCGTCGCCGCGGACGATGACGCGCGCACCGCCCGCCCGGAGCGATTTGTGATTGGTGAACGGGTGCAGATGGTGAAGAGCGTCGAGCTCTCTCAATTGCGCGGACTGGTATTGATTCGTCACCTATAGACCTCCAGCAGAGCATGGCCCGAGGGCCGTCCAATTAGCGCTGGAAGCTCACGGGCGGCGTATAGCCGATGCGGGCGCAGAGCAGTAGCAGCAGCGCCTTCGGGTTCAGTCCGCTCAAGGCAATCGCTGTTCGCGAAGCACACATTTCGGCCGGCTCCAGCCTTGACAGGGGCTCATGAGCGCGTATGGCTACACCGAAGACCTTATTGGCTACGGTGTAGAATTGTCAACACGCAAGGCCATTTCCCGCCCGCGCGGACGGCGGGGCCTCGACAGAAATGCGATCCTGGATGCGGCGTTCGACATGCTGTCGCGCCACGGCGAGGTCGGTTTTTCAGTGCGCAAGCTTGGGTCACGTATCGGCGTCGACCCCATGACTGTCCTGCATCACTTCGGTTCGAAGGACGAGCTGTTACGGCGAATCGCCGACCGGGCGCTGGCCACAATCGCGCTGCCGCTCCCCAGCGCCGACTGGCGCGCCGATCTACGCAACGTCGCCGCAGCCTACCGGGATCTGGCGCACCGTCATCCACGCCTCTTCCATCTGCATTTCCGCTTCCACGCGACCGGGCCTGCCGACTATGCCTCCAGCGAGGTGGTCTACCGCGCGCTGCGGAGTGCCGGGCTCACCGATGCCGAGGCCGCCGGACTTGGGCTCGCGTTCTATGCCTTCGTCCTCGGCTATGCCTTGGCGGAAGCCGAAGGGCTCCTGCGCCCGATCAGCGACGAGGACGAGGCAGAGCTCCGGGCACTCGACCCGCTGGCCTGCCCGGCGACGCTGGCGCTCATACCGGCCTTCAAGGCGCTCGACCGCGATGCAGCCTTCGACGCGTCGGTCGACGCCTTCGTCGACGGGGTTTCGTGCCGGTGCAAGGCCCCGGTGCCGCGCCAGCGGTCGCGGACGCGCGGCAGCCGGCAGCGGGTTGGGTCACTAGCTTAAGCTGCACAGTGGACATTGGATTTGGCTTACCAGAATCGTGGGATCGGCCCTAAGCGCACCCGATCCTGGATGGCTCCAAGGTCATTCTTTGTTTTGGTGCTACACGCCGGTTGAACGGCCAAGCCACGCCCTCCAACCGCCGAACGCGGTAATGTCTTCGGCGCCGCGCGTCGCGTGGGCCTCGCAGAGAAATCCTTTCACGGTTCGTCCATCGGCGAGCGTCAACGTGCCAATGCCCAAAGGCGCGGTGCCGCTGGATAGGGCAGGTTTTCCGCACGCTGCATCTCATCCAGCAACAGGCCGAAAATTCCCGCAAGCGCATCCTGTTCGGCATGAACAATCTGGGGCAACGCCGAGTCGCCTTCTGGAGCACCGAGACACCGATCTCCGCCTACGGCGTGGCAGATGCACTGCCCCTTTC
>Ga0209521_10004237_pt1 | contig 11468 bp, 12 predicted proteins | sample Rifsed19ft4_FD_184016 | JGI IMG/M metagenome (GOLD analysis project Ga0209521, IMG submission 184016) | Soil microbial communities from Rifle, Colorado, USA - sediment 19ft 4 (version 2) | ecosystem: Environmental > Terrestrial > Deep subsurface > Rock core/Sediment | place: Rifle, Colorado... | reverse complement strand
TGGAGATCGTGCCGCGACACTACCGTGACCTCCGTGGACTTGCCCACATCCTCGACTCGAACGGCGGGTACGTCGACCATCGCCTGTTCAACGTCGACTTGAGGTTCAGCCAGCGCTACGCGATGGAGCACGGGATCTTCCCGATGGGACTCGTGCGCTACTCGCGCGGGCGCTGGATGCCCGAGGAGGAACACTTCGCCCTCGACTACCCGCTTCCGCCCTTGCGACGGTCCCTTCTCGACATCCAGGCGGACAACCCGATGGGCATACCCCGGATGGTCGACAAACTCCTCGGGGCCCGCGTGGACGACGCGGAGATCGACGGTGATGAGGAAACGATCCTGAAGGGGATCGAGGAGGCGGTGCGGTCGAAGGACCCCGACATCCTCCTGACGGACGGCGGGGACGCGTTCACGATGCCCTACCTTGCGCGCAAGGCGGCGGAACTCGGCGTGGACCTGCAGCTCGGACGCGACCGCGATCGCTTCACGGAGCGCAAGGGGAAGTCGTACTTCACGTACGGGAAGATCGTCTACAAGCCCGGGCAGTACATCCTGCGGGGGCGACTGCACCTCGACCGAGGACACTTCGCGTACCGGGAGAGCGCGCTCGCGGGCCTCGCGGAACTGTCGCGTCTTTCGACCCTCACGCCGCAGGAACAAGCCCGTCTGACCCCAGGTACCGCGATCACCGCGATGCAGGTGAACCAAGCCCACCGCGACGGGTGCCTGATCCTCTGGAAGAAGAACCGTCCGGAGGACTTCAAGAGTGCCGAAGACCTCTTGCGCGGGGACCGCGGCGGATTCATCTTCGAACCCGAGGTCGGATTGCACGAGGGTCTCTACGAGCTCGACTTCGCATCGCTCTATCCTGCGATTATGGTGAAGTTCAACATCTCGTCGGAGTGCCTTGACTGCCCTTGTTGCGACCGCGCCGCATTGCCCGTGCCAGGCCTGCAGTACCACCTGTGCACGAGACGGGTTGGGCTGATCCCAAGGGTCCTGAAGCCCATCATCGAGCGGCGTCGGTACTACAAGAAAATGAAGAAAGAACCGGGACCCTTGGAGGAGGTGTACCGTGACCGAGACGCCATCTTGAAGTGGCTCCTGGTCACGGCGTTTTTCGGTTACACCGGGTACAAGAATGCGCGCTTCGGTCGCATCGAGTGCCACGAGGCGATCAACGCGTTCGCGCGGGACATCCTCGTCCGCTCGATGGAGATCGCGGAATCCCATCGCCACGAGGTCGTCCACGGCATCGTCGACTCCATCTGGCTCCGCCCCAGGCCGGACGCGGACGATATCGAGACGGTCCATCGGCACATCGCCGGTTCCACGGGCCTCTCCCTCAACTTCGAGGGTCGATACAAATGGATCGTGTTCCTCCCGTGCAAGACGACGGGCGTAGGGGCGCTGAACCGCTACTACGGTCTCTTGGATCACGACGAGTTCAAACTGCGCGGAATTGAGCTGCGCAAGCACGACACACCGGATTTCATCAACGTCTGCCAGGAGGCGATGCTCGGCGAGCTGAGCCACGCATCGACCGCGGCGGAGTTCCACGAGCGCATCCCCCGCGCGGTGGACGTCCTGCGGTGGACCGCGAAGCGCGTGCTCGACCGGGCGATCCCCGTGCACCAGTTCATCCTCACGAAGAACGTGAGCCGCGCGTTGCCGGAATACGTCGTCCTCACGGCGACCGCCGCGGCCCTCAAGCAGCTCGCCGACCGCGGCTTCACGGTCGAGCCGGGCGAGTCCGTGCGGTACGTGCTCCTCGACGCTCGCGCGCGCGAGTCGTGGCGCAAGGTGCGCGTCGCGGAATTCATCGAGGGAAACGAGGAGCCCGACGCGTGGGAATACATCCGTCTCCTGTGTCGATCCGGCCAGACGCTACTCGCGCCCTTCGGCTACACGGAGGAGATGCTCGTCGCGATGTGTCGGGATCTGAGCGACGTCAACCTCGCGAATCCATCCGAGCGGGCGATCGCGATCCAGGAAGACTACAAGTCCGCCGGCCACAGCCGCGCCCGTGGAAGCGTCGGCTATCAGAAGCCCTGGCGAATTGAGGCGGACGAAGAAACGCCCGGCGAGATTCCCGAAGAGCGCTCAGGGGTCTTTTGACCTCGCCCTTGGACCTCCTCGGAGCCTTCCGCGAGTACGAGCGGCTGCTCGTGAGACTGCGGGAGTTCGATCCCGCGCGAGGGTCCCGCCGAACGCCCGGATCGTCATGTACCAGGGTCGAAGGGCTCCTCCGTGAGTCCGTCCGCGGTCGCGACGAGCTTCGTCACGCGCTGTTCGGCCTCGGCGAGCATCGCATGGCATCGTCGATAGAGGGCGAGGCCCTCCTCGAACACGGCGAGGGCGCGCTCCAGAGGCAAGTCGCCCTGGGAGAGTGCCTCGGCCTTCGCTTCCAGGGATCCGATCGACTCCTCAAAGGATGCTTCTTCCGTCATGGGTCCTCCTGATTAACGCGAACGTGAACCCGGCCGTCCTGAAGGCGGACCGCGAGGGCGTCCCCCGGGGCGACCTCCGCGACGTGCGCGACGACCGACCCTCCGGGGCGCTCCGCGATCGCGTATCCGCGCCGGAGGGTCGCGAAAGGGCTGAGGACGTCCAAACGACGGGCGAGGGCCTCGATCCGGTCCCGGTGTCGCGCCATCTCGCGTCTCGCGATGCCATCGAGCGCGCCTCGCGCCTTGTCGAGCCGTCCCCGGTTCGCATCAAGTTCGCGGCGCAGGCCGCGGGGGGAGAGCCGCTCCCCCAAGGACGTCGTCCTGGACTGTGCGTCGGCGAGGATGTCCTGAACCTCCCGGACGAGGGTTCGTCCCGCCGCGTTCACGCGCACGATGAGTTCAATCGCGTCAGGGGAGAGAAGCTCGGCGGCCGCGCTCGGGGTCGGCGCTCGGAGGTCCGCCACGAAGTCAACGATCGTCACGTCCGTCTCGTGGCCGACCGCACTCACGACGGGCACGCGGCACGAGGCGACCGCTCGGGCAAGGCCCTCGTCGTTGAAGCACCACAGGTCCTCTAGGGAGCCTCCCCCGCGAGCGACGACCACGACATCCACGCGGTCCTCGACGAAGGCCAACGCGCGTCGCAGGCTCGCGGGGGCCCCGGGTCCCTGGACGAGGGCGGGCGCGATGACGACATGAGCCAAAGGATATCTGCGTCGGAGGATCGTAACGATGTCGTACACCACGGCTCCGACTTCCGAGGTCACCACGCCGATGCGGCGCGGGAACGGGGGCAGGGGGCGCTTGCGGACCGGGTCGAAGAGGCCCTCCGCCGCGAGCTTCTTGCGCGTCTTCTGATACGCGGCCCAGAACGCGCCCACGCCCGCGGGCGTCGCGGCGCGGACGAGGAACTGCACGGTCCCTCGGCGGGGGAACACGTCCACCTCACCCGTGGCGAGCACGTCCATGCCGTCCTCGAGTTCGAACCCGAGGTTCTCCGCGTCCGAGTGAAAGAGGACGGACGAGACCTGGGCCGTCGCATCCTTCAACGTGAAGAAGACGTGGCCCGCGGGAGCGGACTGGAGGCCACTCACCTCCCCCCGGACGAGGACCCGAGCGAGAAGAGGATTCGTCCGGACGGTATCGCGGATCACCCGCGCGAGTTGCGAGACGGTGAGGGCCTGGGACGGAGCGGCACGGGACTCGCAGGGGACCGCGATCGTATCCGTAGGGTCTTCCCCGCGGGCCGACGAGACTGAACGTATATCAACCGAGGGCGGGGAGGGGTGGCTGAAAGTGTCGGTCCCCTGCGAAAGGATCAAAAAGAGAGCAAATCCCGCGCTCGCAGGAGCGCGTGGAGCTTCATGCCGATTGACGCGAGATTCGCGGCGCCGCCTTCTTCGCGGTCCACGACCGCGACGACGTCTTCCATCGCGGCACCGTGAGCCCGTAACCGCTCGACCGCGACGCGGAGAGTCCCGCCCGTCGTCACGACGTCCTCGACGAGCAGCACGCGATCCCCTGGGGCGAGGTCTCCCTCGAAGTCCTTCTTCGTCCCATGGCCCTTCGCCTCCCGACGCACCATCAGGTACGGTTTGCCGCTCGCCAGGCTGACGGCCGCCGCGAGAGGTACGGCCCCGAGTTCGACCCCCGCGATCCGGTCGACGGCGCGCGTGAAGGGGGCCATCGCCGCCGCCATCGTCTGCAGCAATTCAGGCCGGGTGATCGCGCGCTTGATGTCGATGTAATACGACGACGTCTTCCCGGACGCCAGGGTGAAGGTCCCGAACTGGAGAGCGCCGCACGCCTTGAGGGCCGCCACGAAGGCGGGCCGGTCGAGCTCACCAGGGCTCACGCTTCTTCCCCATCCGGTAGCCGACGATGTTCACCGCGCGATGCAGGACGGGCGTAATGAAGATGATGGCGAGAAGGCCGAGGAGTCCGTCTCCCTCGAAGAACCGTCGCATCGACCAAGCCGGAACGAAGGCAACCGCGGCGAGCGCGCCGAGGACGAAGTCGTACTGATCCAGCCCCGACACCTTCGCGCCGCGCGGCTTGTGAAGCCGACGCTTGACGTACGCGCCCCATAGGTCCCCCAGGAGCGCCCCCAGGGCAAGCACGCCGGACACGCCGACCGCCACGAGGGGCGTGCCGAACGACCAGGAGGAGTCCGGGGCGACTCCGTCCGCGATCGTGGACACGAGAAGCCCGACGGCCGCACCCGACGCGGTCCCGCCGACGAGGCCCCGCCACGTCTTCCCGTCCCCGAAGACGCGCTCCCCGTCCCGGAGGGTGCGGCCGAAGTCGATCGGAGTGCCGCCGCCGAAGACGACCGCCATCGGGTTCGCGACGTATGCGGGGAGGAAAAACCAGAGGGCCTGGGGGATCGCCTCGAGGGCCACGCGGCCCCAACCGCCGGGGTCCTGATATAGGTTGACGCGTGCGGACGACGCGTTGCGTCGCGTCCTGCTATCGAGCGTGATAACCTCCGCGTCACCGTATTATAGCGTAACCCGGGTGAAACGATCCGTCGACCATGGATCGTGTGAAGACCTACGTGGAAGGCTTCGATGCGGTTCTCGGCGGGGGGATCCCCCGGGGCTCCATCGTCCTCATCGCCGGGACGCCGGGCACGATGAAGACGACGATGGCCTTCTCGATCCTCTACGAGAACGTGAAGGCAGGCTCGAAGGCCTTGTACATCTCCTTGGAAGAGAGCCAAGAGGACCTGCGAATCGCGATGACGGCCCTCGGGCTGACGGACCTGGACGACATCGAGCTGTACATCCTGGACATCGGCCGGATCCGGCTCGAACACAAGGACGAGGAGCTCTCGAAGAACTGGATCGAGATCCTCGAGAAGTACATCGACCAGCGCGTGCGGATGAACGGGTTCGACCTCGTGGCGATCGACAGCCTCGAGGCGTTATACAGCCTGAGCAAGCTGGACCACCCGCGGCGGGACCTGTTCCACTTCTTCGGATTCCTGAAGTCCCTCGAGGCGACGACGTTCCTCATCTCCGAGGTCCCGTCGGGCAACGGCGGAAGGATCGGACGGTATGACGAGGAGTTCCTCGCGGACGGGATCCTCTACCTGCGCCAGTTCGAGAAAGGAGAGACGGACGTGCAGCTCCGGTTGCGCTGCGTGAAGATGCGCCGGACCCGGCATGAGCAGGGGTACTTCGCGCTCCTGCGCGAAAAGGATCGGTTCCAGATCGCCCGCGCGATCTCAGAGTGACGTCTTGCGAAGGAGTTTCAGGAGGGCCTCCGCGTACTTCGCCCCGAGCTTCTCGTTCGCGAACGTCTTCGCGGCCGCGGCCTTGTTCTCCTCGATCGCCTCGACCGTCTTGCCGAGGACGGACACGACGTCCTTCCCGGGAGCCCTCCGGAAGAGGGCCGCAATGCACGTCGCGTCTCCGTTCATCAGGACGAGCCGGCCGACGGGGAGATGGATCACGTACGTGCCCTTCGTCTGTCGGGAGGCCTCCTGCCGGATCAGAGAGGCGACGTCCGTCTGATCGAGGTAGGACGTTTCCCCGCTGCGGGCGAGGACGTTCCCGCCCCGTTTCAGGATCACGAGGGCGAGGGCGTTCGACTCCTTCCCCGCGGAAGCGAGCTCGGACCAGAAGGCGGCCTGGAGGGACAGAGACCTCAGTCGACGTCGGAGCGCTGCGATCGCGGCGCGGTCCGGATTCCTCGCGAGCTCCCGGAGCTCGACCTCCATCGACTTCGCCTCGCCCGGGGTGAGGAGGTGCCGGAACGTCTGGAACTCCTGGCCGAGGGCGTCGATCTCCGTGTTCGATCGCGGACGGGCCGCATCAGGCATGGGAGCCTCCGCGCCCTCCCCTCGGGGGGCCAACGTCGGGTGCTCCTTCTCGACCATCTCGACGGCGTCCGCGAGCTCCATGTCCGGGTGGCGCAGCATCGCCTCCATCACGACGCCGTCTTGGCCCTCGAGTTGCCAGAGCAACAGCTTGCGGGCCGCATCGTCACGCTTCGCCATCCCATCCCTAATCGCGCCCGAACGGGGTCGGGCTACAAAAGGATTCCCCAGGGAAACCCGGGCTCCGTCGAGGTGAATATCCTCGACGATAACGGAGACGCCATTCCTTTATAATGTGGGTTCCGTCGTCGGGATACATGCAGGTCGAGGTGCCCCTCGTCCACACGTACGTGGACGGGCTCGACAAGGCCCTCGGCGGCGGGATTCCCGAGGGCAGCACGGTCCTCGTCGCCGGCACCCCGGGCACGATGAAGACGTCCCTCATCCTGTGGATGATGCTCGAGAACGCGAAGACGCACGGGACGAAGGGGCTCTATGTGAGCCTCGAACAAGACGCGACGAGCCTCCGTACCGGCGCGGGACGGATGGGGATGAACGACCTCCACGATTCGAAGGTCTACCTGCTCGACATGGTCGAGCTGCGGAAGGCCCTGTTCCGGGCGGAAGCGTCGAAGGACTGGATGACGATCCTTATGGAGATCATCCGAGAGGCTGTCTCCGCGTCGGGCTATCGGATGCTCGCCCTGGACAGCCTAGAGGCCCTGTACGCGCTGTCGGACATGAAGACTCCGCGACGCGAGATGTTTCACTTCCTCGCGAACGTGAAGGATCTCGGACTCACGACGTTCATAATCGCGGAGACGCCCTTCGGGGCGTCGCGCCTCACCCAGTGGGGGGAGGACTTCCTCGTCGACGGGATTTTGCACCTGCGCCAGGTCGAGGTCGGCGACACGGAGGTCCAGCTGCGCCTGCGCACGATCAAGATGCGTTGGATGAACCACGACCACAGCGCGGTCGCTCTGAACCACGACGGCGAGAAGTTCTTCGTCGGGCACGTGATCTCGCGCAAGAAGTGAGCCTGCGGGCTCGGGACGATCCAGCGTCGCACGTCATTGCGGATGGACGGGAGGAGCCTGTCCGCCGGGAGGGGGAGGCCCCATGCCCGGTGGGCCTCCAGGAGCCACCCCGAAGAGCGGGGGTCCAGCGCCCGGAAGGGCCGGAATCTCCCCTCGATTGATTCGGGACCAGGCGATGTAGTTGGCCGCCGCGTAGATTGCGGATGGAATCACGGCCAAGAGCCCGAGGGTGGCGGCCTGATTCTGGAGGTTTACCACCGCCACGGGATCCACCACGCCCCCGGCGGCGATCAATGCGACCAGGTCGTCCAGGACCGGGATGACAAAGACGAAGACCGCGATCTCGACCGCGAGGTTCGCGCCATAGCCCGCGAAGAGCAGCACCCGACCGATTTGGTTCTGCAGCGAGTACGTGAGAAGGATGGACGAAACGCTAGAGACCGCCGTAATGACGAGTGTTCCGACGAGAACCGTAATGACTAGGGACCGGACCGTCGCCGCGACCTCGGCCGGGGTGGTGGCGGAAATCGATAAGAGCGCGAGATAGAACCAGAGGCCGATGACGAAGCCCCCGACGATCCCCCCGATGAACAGGGCGAGAGAGACAATCACGTGGCGGGAGTGCGCGGGGCCGAAGGCCCTTCGGCCTAGGATCACGAGTATCGCACCGATGAGGAGGAGGAGGTATCCGACAACCTGGATCAACGGGATTGAGGTCACCGGGATCCAGGCCATGAGCGTCCCGACGAGCAAGATCAAGATCCCCGTCTTCGTGCGGTCGATCTGTTTCCGACGCTCCATCTCCCAGGGAGGCGGGCCATAGACGTAGGCAGGCACCGGAACCGCGCCGGGATAAGGAGCGGCGGGCGACATGGGAGCCGCGGGCAGCGCAGAACCGCAGTTCGTGCAAAACTGGAATCCCGCCTGGTTGGAGAATCCGCACCTCGGACAGACGGCTCCCGACGCCATGACCCTCCACCTGGACGTCGAGATGGTCCCCGGCAGGATATAGTTCGCGGCCCACGGAAGGGAAGGCTATTTCGCCATGCACGGCCTCGTCACCTATCGTGACGTCCCCGGGAGGTGTGGACCGCTGGGTTGCCTTCGAGCTGGGCCGGCTCAACGCGGGCCTGGTGACCGAGAAGAAATCGCTCGCCGCGCTCCTCGCGGAAGACTCCCCCGCGTGCCGGACCCGGGAAGGTGGGACCCACCCGTTCGACCGGGATGTGTTGACCCGCGTCCGGGGCGCCCTCGATTCGGAGGAGGCGGAGACCTTGCGCCTGCCGATCACCCTGTTCGTGAGCGGAGACGTCGACGATAGCGCTTCACTGCGCGACGGGCCCGCGGCAAAGGTCTTGCGCACCCTCGAAAGCTTCGGGGCAGCGTTCCCGTTCCGGGACGGGCGCATGTACCTGCCGCATTCCCTCGCGCTGGACCTCGTCCGACGATACGGTGGCGTGCTGCAGATCGCATTCGGCTGAGCCTATGGCTCGGGGGCCGGTTTCTCCTTTCGCGCGGCCCAGAAATCCTCCGGGACGTCGTCGTAGACGGAGGAGGTCTTCTCGGCTTCCTCCTTGGCCTTCTGCGCCTCGACGAGTTCCGCGATCCGCTCCTTGCGGAACATCCAGTAGTGGATCCGCCACTCCCGGCCGTCGTAGAGGGTCGTCTCCTCCCGCTCGGTCGTGAGGATGCCGGAATCCTCGAGCATGTAGAACGCGTCACGGTCCTCGGGCTCGAGGACGTTGTCGATGATCCGTTCCGAGTAGCCGAAGAAGTTCAGGACGTGCGTGGCCATCGCCCGGGCCTCCTCCTCCTTCATGCCCGTGCGGTCGATCGAGTTCTTGATTGCGCGGGTGAGGTCGTCCACGGTGAGCGTGTTCGCCGGACCCCGCTCCGACTTCGTCTTGATCGCCACGGGTCGCCTCGGAGGTTCCTATTGCTGGGACCGTCTATTTAATGGTTCGCGGCCGCCGCGCTCGACTGATTATCAACCTTCCCGTTTTCGCGCGCGCCAAAAAGTTAACGACGCAGCAGACCGTATTCCGTTCCCGATGGTGCAAGGAGACGAAGGGCCCGCGGCCGGCGAGGCCGACGTAGGGGCCGGGGGCCTCCCGGGCGAGGTGGAGGAACAGCTCCGGTCCCTCCGGGACGAGATGCGCCGGCTCCAGGAACAGGTGCGCGCGCTCGCGTCCGGCCAGAAACACGCGAACGCCCTCGTGTCCACCCATGTGGCCGGCCTTGACGCCGCCCTCGGTGGCGGGATCCCGCGCGGACACATCGTCGTCCTGGCGGGTCCGACGGGCGCGATGAAGACGTCCCTCTCTCTGCACATGCTCGTCCGGAACCGAGCGGCGGGGCTGCGCGGGGTGTACGTGACCGTCGAGGAGGGGCGCGAGTCGATCGTCGAGACGATGCGACGTCTCGGGCTCGGGGACTCCGAGGACTTCGTCGTGGACATCGGCCGGCTCCGGCTCGAACACGCAGGGGCGGAAGATCTCCGCGACTGGATCCAGGTGCTGAGGGATTTCCTCGTCCGCCGTCGCGAACGGGACCCGATCGGCTTCGTGGTGATCGACTCCCTGAACGCGCTGACGGACCTCGCTCGGCTCAGCCATCCCCGGGGCGATCTGTTCCACTTCATCGAGTTTCTCCGCTCCCTTGGGCTCACGACCCTGCTCGTCCTGGAGACGGACGGCGTCGAGCCAGCGGACGCGGGGGTCGAGAAGATCGCGGACGGGGTCCTCGAGCTCCGGTTCAGCGGAGCGGGCGCGGGCCGCGTGGAGCTCCTGCTCCGGTGTGCGAAGATGCGGCACGCGAACCATTCGCGCGACTACTTCGTCCTCTCGTACGCGGACAAGACGTTCGCCGTTCGCCCGTACGCTAGCGAGGCCCGCCGGTGGGGCCGCCGGGCGTAGGGGCCCTCAGAAGTTGCCCTTGATCTTGGCCCGGTCGATCTTGATCCCGGAGGGGGTCGCCAGGAGCATGTTCTTCCCCACGACGGCGACGTCGCCCCCGCAATCGCGAACGGCCCCCTTGAGCTCCGCGGTGATCCGCTTCAACGCGAGGTCGTCGCTCGAGAGACTCGTGTAGTCGATCAGGAGGATGTTCCCGTTGTACACGTGCGTCGCGAGATCCGTGATGTCCTCGAAGCGGTAGATCTCTGCGACCTTCACCAGGTGTTCCACCGGCTCTCCCAGGGAGCCGCCCTGGCCCTCGAACTCCAGTTCGCCCAGGTCGATGTATGCGTCCGCCTCGGCGGCGGAGCCGGCTTCCGCGTGTCGCCTGAATGGTTTCTTGATGAACGCCATCCCATATCCCTTCTGCGCGGTGCACATTCTGGACCACGAATTTAAAGATATCGCGGCCGAAGATTCTCCCGGGAGTGGGTCGGCGACGGAGGCCCGAGCATCATCGGTTCAGCTTTATAATAGCTATGTTCCTTCGTCGCACGCGATGGCGGGTCCACCCTCCCTCAAAAACGTTTAAGAAGGAGCCTCCTCTGTCCGCCTTCGCCATGGCCTTCGACGTGATCATCGTCGGCGGGGGGCCTGCGGGCCTCACCGCGGGGATCTACGCACGGACGCGCGCCCTGAGCACACTCATCCTCGAGGCCCAGGCGGTCGGGGGGCAGCTCACCTGGCTCTACCCGACGAAATCCGTCTACGACTACCCGAGCTACATCGCAACGGAGGGGGGCGAACTCGGGGACCTGTTCACCCTCCATGCCCGCGAGAGCGGTTCCGGAATCGTCCAAGAGGAGGTCGTCGACATCGAACGCATGAAATCCGGCTTCCGGGTCTTGACGAGGCCGGGAGGATCTTACGATGCTCGCGCGGTCATCCTCGCGATGGGGATGGGGCTCTTCGAGCCGAAGCGGCTCGACATCCCGGGGGAGCTGGAGCTGGAGGGGCGCGGGGTCGACTACCGCGTCCGTGACCGCCACGAGTTCAAGGACCAGAGGGTCCTCGTCGTCGGGGGAGGAGACAGCGCCCTCGAGATCGCGTTGGAGCTCGTGGCGACCGCGAAGCACGTGATTCTCGTTCACCGGCGCGGCGAGTTCCGCGCGATGGAGAAGAACGTCGAGGCGGTCCTCAAGTCCCCGATCGAGGTGATGTACAACGCGGAGGTCACGAGCCTCGAGGGGGGCGAGCGGGTG
>Ga0209521_10004236_pt1 | contig 11471 bp, 9 predicted proteins | sample Rifsed19ft4_FD_184016 | JGI IMG/M metagenome (GOLD analysis project Ga0209521, IMG submission 184016) | Soil microbial communities from Rifle, Colorado, USA - sediment 19ft 4 (version 2) | ecosystem: Environmental > Terrestrial > Deep subsurface > Rock core/Sediment | place: Rifle, Colorado... | reverse complement strand
GCGAGGAGGAAGAAGAACGCGAGGGCGAGGACGACGAGCCCGATTCGCTGAAACCACTTCTCCCCGAGCTCGAGCTCGAACCGCGACAGGCCACCGGCGACGCGTGCCTCGGGCGCAGGGGCGGGAATGGCGGGAGCGAAGGGAGCTGCGGGGACGGTTGGCGCAGCGGCGGGTGCGGGAGCGGGTGGCGCGGCGGTTACGGGCGACGGAGGCTGAGCCGGGGATGGCGGCGCCTCGGGTGATGGAGGGACGGGTGCGTAGATCCCGGGTGGCCGGAGTCCCACCCGCTCCTCAATTCGAGTTATCCGGTCGAGAATTGTCTGCTGAGTGAACTCAGTTTGGTGGATCCGACGTGCCCACGCCTCGAGCCAGGACGCGAGCTCGGGCGTGGCGGCCGTCCGTGGAGCCTCGGGAAGGACCGCTCCGACGATCGCGACGATGACTCCGATCGTGACGAGGACGAAGCCGATGAACGAGAATATCAGCAGGAATCCGAGGATCGCGAGGACGATCCCCACGACGAGAATGCCAACCCGCATCCCTGCCCCCCGGGGGCGATGAACGTGCGAGATAAAGAAGGGATGCGTCGAGTCCACCGCCGGCGGGTCCAAGTGTGAACGACGGTGGCCCGACCGAAAACCCTATTTCGAGTCCGGTCATCTCGGTCCACGGGGGTTGGCGAAGTGGCAGAGATCCTGAGAGGCGTCCACATGGTTGACTCGTACGCGAACACGTTCTTCCTTTTGGACGAGAGGCTCGTCCTCGTGGACACGGGTACGGCAGACGCCGGTGCGAAAGTCCTCGCCTACCTAGGCCGGATCAGCGTGAAGCCGTCGGACCTCACGACGATCTTCATCACGCACACCCACCCGGACCACGTCGGCGGACTCGCGGAGATTAAACAGGCTGCGCCGTTCGCGAAGGTCGCCGCGCATCGCGTCGAAGCACCGTTCATCTCGAAGAAGGAGACGTACACGGGGCCTCCCGGCGTCGCCGCTCAGCGTCACTCAGGGACGGCCGTGGACGTCCTCCTCGACGATGGCCGCGTCCACGATGGACTCCGCGTGATCCACACGCCCGGCCACACGACGGGAAACATCGCGCTCCTCGACGAGACCCGGTCACTCCTCCTCGCGGGAGATTCAATCAACAACGAGGGCGAGCTCCGTCCGATGGACGACCGCTACAACATGGACCCGAAGCTGCACCGCGCGTCAATCAAGAAGCTCGCGGCCTTCCATTTCGAGAACCTCGTGATGGGCCACGGCACGCCGATCCTGGGCGGGGCCTCGAAGAAGGTCCAAGAATTCGCGGCTCGCCTCTGAATGCGGGCCGCTACGGCGTGAGGCGCCGGCCGGACATCCGGATCCGCGTCTGCTCGTCTTGGCGGGACATCACGAAGATCCCGGCGAGAACCGCAACGACGAGGATCGATAGGATCACGGACCAGACGAGCTTCGCGAGCGTGTCCCCGGTCCCGACGAAGATCGAGCCATAGAAGCTCGCGGCGCCGATGAGGAAGAGGACGCCCGCGAGGGACCGAATCTGCTTCGCCTCCGAGCCCGCGTACACGAGGTACGCGATGAACGCGAACGCGATCGAGACGAAACCGTTCCACCAGAGCCGCTGGTCCGTCGTGAGCGGGGCGAGGAACAGGACGTACGCGAAGACCCCAGCCGCCATCAGCACGAGGATCACGATGATCCCCGTGAGGGCGACGGAGGAGAGCTTCACGGCCGGCGGGGGCGGCATCGGTGCGGCCATGCGCTCACCCGCTCGAGAGGGGCTTTCCGCAGTTCCCGCAGAACTTCAGGTTCCCGGGGTTCGCGGCGTTGCACGAGGCGCACACGACCTCCTGCGTCGTGCCGCAGCTCCCGCAGAACTTGTGGCCCGCGGGGACGGGCTGGCCGCATTTCACGCACGGCTTGCCCGTGGGCGCGGTCATGTCCGCGCCGCAGTTGCCGCAGAACTTCATCGTCACGGGCTGTTGGGAGTTGCACTTCGGGCACGTCTTGACCTGCTGCGGGGCCTGCATCTGGCCCATCTGGCCCGCCATCGAGTACCCCATGCCGATTCCTGCGCCGAGCCCGAGGCCCGCGCCGGCGCCGCCCTGGGGGTTCGCGGCCGCGGTCTTCAGCGCGTCCGCCATCGCGAACTGTTGCGCTCCCGCTGCAGAGGACCGGTTCAGGATGCGACCCGCGGACGCTGTTGCAACAGCCTCCTTGACCTTCTCCGGGAGGGGGATGTTGAGCCCGCTAATCTTCACAATCTCGAGGCCGAGGTTCGCGAAGTGGGGCTTCGTTTCCATCAGGACCCGCTGCTCAATCTCATTCAGATTCGTGGCGAGCTGCGTGACCTTCATCCCGCCTTCCTTCATCTTGCCGAGCGTCACGTAGAACTGCTTCACCATCTCTTCGCGGATCCGGTCCTCGACCTCCGAGGAAGTCGCGGCACCAAACGTTCCTACGAATTGATTGATGAACGACTCGGGCGATTCGATCCGGTACCGGAACTCGCCGAATGTGCGGAGCTCGATGAGGTCGAAGTCAGGGTCCTCGAACACAAACGGGTCCTTCGACCCGAACTTGCCGTCGAACATGCGCTTCTGGAGGTAGAACACCTCCGCCTGCTGGACGATGCCCGTGAAAACCTTCTGGAGCCAGCCGAGGATCGGCGCGTTCTGCGAGGTGAGCGCGTACCGGTCCGGCCGGTCAATATACGCGAGCGCCTTTCCATCGCGGTAGAAGACGGCGATCTCGTCCTCACGGACGACGATGTTGTCGTTCATCCGAATGTTTCGCGGGACCTTCCACATCATGTTGTTCCGCTTGAACTGGTCGTCCCACGCGATCGTCATCGACTGCGTGAGGCCCTCGCCGCGGCCTGCGGTCTGATCCGTTCTCTTCCCGCCGCCGAACAGGAACACGGGAAATATCATCACTTCACCCCAGTGCCGGTAATTGCTTCGATGCGCTTCTTGAATGCGGTATCGAACGTCTTTAGGTCCGCGCGGAGCTGATTCACCGCCTTGTCGAAGGCGGCCTTGTCCGCGGCCTCCGCGGCTGCCCGGAGCGCAGCCACGCCTTCCGCGGCGCGGTCGAGGCCCTCGAGCATCGCATAATCGTATTCGTAGAGGCGGTCGAGCTCGTCCTCCTCGATGCGGATCGCAGGGCTGAATCCAGAGTAGCCCCCTTCCGCATGGCGAACGCGCGCCTCGGAGCCCTCGAGCTCAAAGATTACGTTGCCCATCGCCGACAGGCTCATCTTCGGGGACTGCGCGGCTGCCTGCCGCACGCCGTCGAGGTCGTTCCGGAGCCCTTTCATCGCTTCGTAAATCCGGATCCGCAGGATGTTGTCCGCCTGGCGGATGTCCTCGCGGCGCCGGTATCCCGCATATCCGGGGATCCGGAGCTGGATCTTCTTCAGCAGTCCGCGGTCGGCCTCAACGCGTTCACGGATATCGGGGATATCGCTCCCTCCTGTGACTTCGCAAGTTGCAGGGGTGTATGTCGGAGTATTTTAACATTCCCGTGGAACTCCCAGAGTTCGCTGGCATCGACACTACCACAGGGAGAGGGACGGCCGCTCGCCGTCGATCACACGGTTCGTGTTCCCGTCGACGAGGATGAACATTTCCTTGCCTTTGTGGCGGTACCGGACGAACCATACGGGCGCGTGGAGCAGCTCGCCGGGCGACTGCTGCGGGTACGGCACGAAAGACTCGAGGACATCGACGCGTTTCCGGGCCTCTTTCTCCGCGTACTTCGACCCGAGGCCCTGTGCGAACTGCATCGCCTCTTGCTCCATCACATCGCCGTTCAGGACTTCGATCCCGCCCGTGCGCCGCTTCTCGAATGGCACCTTGCTCTGGATCGAGAACTGGTAGCCGTCGTCCGGCTGGTACTTGTTGTACCCGCGGACCCCGACGACGGGGATGTTGTAAAACAACTGGATCCGGTCCCGCACCCGGATCACCTGGGGCTGCGCGACCTGCCGGTTCCTCTGGTTCGAGGCGATCGCAATCTGGAGACCGATCTTCGCAATCGTCGCGGCGACCTCGCCGGCGCCCTGCGGCTTTGTGTTCACGGCGCCCGTCCCCTTCTGGCCCGTGAAGTCCGCCGTAACGCTCGTCGGGATGATCCAATACGGAACGTACTTCAGCGTGGACTCCAGGAGCTCGGACTTCTCTGCGACCTTGCGGCGAAGAACGCCCTGGTCGAGCCACTTCCCGCCCGCTTGGAGGGCCTGCTCCTGCCCGATCATGTTTTCGAGCATGAAGTGCTTCTGGACGACGGACCACCCCGCGCTCCCGAGACTCGTCGCGGTCCCGCAGTACTCGCACGAGACGAGCGTGAGGCCGCCTTGCGGCCGGATCGGAGCTCCGCAGGATGAGCACTTGAGTTCCTTCGCCTCCGGGGGCGCTTGGATCGCGGGGCTCGGCGGTGGCACGGCTCCGGCGGGAGGGGGAGCACCGGGTGGAGAAGCCCCGTACGCCGGGACGGCCGTCGTGGTCGGCGGGGCCGCGTACGGCGCCGTGGGTCCGGGCGTCGGCGTCATCGGGACACCCTGCCGGGTCCCACAGACATTGCAGAAGACAGATCCATCTGCGATTTGCTGACCGCATTTCTGGCAGAACACAATGGTCCCTGGGGGAGGTTCCCGGTGGTCGATGCAAGCCGGTTCTATATAAGAATTCCCGACAGGGTGACGTGTCTGAGAATGCCCCCTCACTTGGAGGTGGGCAACCGGTCGAAGCCGACCCACCTCGAAACACCGTAATCGACCGCGCGGCGCGGTAGGAGACGCGTCGCAAGAATCGCGGCCGTGTCGTACCACTTCACGCGGTAGCGCGCCGCGGGGCGCCGCTTCGTGATGACGCGGGCGATCCGACGCGCGACCTCGTGGGCCGTCGCGCCGAACGTCGGCACGGTATACTGGCGGAACGCGCGTTCATACACCTGGGCGAAGACCGACAAGGGCCGACTGATTACGGACTTGCTCTCGGCGAGCGCGCGCTCCTGGAACCGGGTATGAGTCGAGCCGGGTTCCACGACGACGACCTTCACACCGAACGGGCGACATTCGACGCGGACCGCGTCGCTGAACGCCTCGAGCGCGAACTTCGATGCGCAGTATGCTCCGATCAGCGGAACGGAAACGCGACCCGCCACGGAACTCACGTTCACGATGTATCCGTCCCGCTGGGCCCGCATGATCGGAAGCACGGCGCGGGTCAGCACGGCGGCACCGAACAGGTTCACCTCGAACTGCTTCCGCCACGCGTCGCGATCGAGATCCTCCGCGGCGCCAAAGATCCCCATGCCCGCGTTGTTCACGAGGACGTCGATACGCCCCGCCTCATGGACAACCCGGGAAACGGCGGCCTCGATCGACGCGTCCGAGCGAACGTCGAGCTCGATCGGTTCGAGGCCCGGCGCCTTTCCTCTGAGATGCTGGACGCCATCCAGCGTCCGCCCGCCCGCGTAGACGCGGAATCCGCGGGACGCGAGGACGAGGGCTGTCGCCTCGCCGATTCCGCTCGAGCATCCTGTCACCAACGCCACGCGCCGCGATTCCACCGCCATCGGTACACCTGCGCGACGCACGCCGCGGGGGTTGATTTCGGTTTCCCCAGGGCGGGCTCGTGATAACGACCATCGGCTTTCAACGAAGAAGTTCGCGCTTTGTCGAACTTGCCTACGGCAAAATACAAAGCGGTGCTACGGTCTGGGCCGGCCTCGCTTCCCGAGAAACATCATGACACAGGTCATCGCTCGAACAAGTTTCGTGCAGGAACGGATTGAGAATCGACCGCCGGGTCCGGACTCGTTCACCGAGGACCTCCTGAAAATCGAGCGATCTCTCGCGGAGGCAGTGCCTCGTGGCATCGCGGCGACAATGGCTTTCCTCAATCTCGTGAGCCGGTATCCGAGAGAGTCGGAGGCAATCGACATCGAGCTCGGCACGAGCCCGCTGCCACACCTCGCCTCGGACCGCCTGGACGAGATCGTCGACGACTGCCTGCGCCTCGCGGAGGAGCGACTTCCCAGTGAGAAGCACCTCGCCGGCGAGTTTGGCGGGTTCGCCTAATCACGCTCCCGCGCCCTTCTCTGCATGCTTTGCGAGCCATCTCGCCGCCCGCGCCCGGACCGATTCCGGAATCGCGGGGACGCGGGCCTCAAACTCGATCTCGGAGGCCTTTGAATCCGTTGATGGCGGGAGGAGTCCCTCCTGGACCGCCGTGCCCGCGAACCACGCGCGACCGCCATCGGAGGCGCTCGCGATCGTCGCGAGGCTTGTCCTCGTTCCTGCATCGACGAAACGTCCGCGGAAAATCGCTTCGAGGGCCGCGCCTGCATCACGCGGCGGCATGGCCGCAAGGAACTGGAACGCAAGGAGCAGCCGCATTGTCTGTGGCAGCTCTTCCCGGGCGACAATTGCCATGAGGACCCAGCTCCGCGTCTCCCGGTCTGCAACGCGGATGATGGAGAGGTCAAGGAACGCCGCGTAGACGAGGTGGAGGAGAGGGAGTACGGTAAACGCCTCGTTCTCCAGTAGAAAGCGCGCGAGCCGGAGGAGGCCCAGCGGCGTCCGCTCCCCGGCCGGGAACGCGTCGAACTCTGATGAGGGGAGCGGGATCAAGTCGAACGCGCGCTCTGCGACCGCGATTTTGACTTCGCGCGAGACCCGGGAGTCCATCACGCGGCGGGCAAAGAGACCGAAGGCGCGGGGCTCGTGGAGGCGGGCGATCACGTCCTCGTCCGACAGGTCCGTGGCCACCGCCCGTGGGTCGAGGCTCCGCTGATGCCCCGCGACCGCGTCGTACGCGAGCAAACGGAGAACTCGCGACTCCGTCGTGATCGCGGGGAATTCCTCGTTCAGGTACGTGCCGAGGGAGTCCGCCATTGCGGCTTCAAGGCCCGTACTGCGTAAGCATTTTGCCGTTCGCTCGGCTACCGATCGAGAGACGAGTCGAGGGGCGCGTCGATCGGCGGCTGTCTATCGGGCGCAGACGTCCCGCCCTGAAGGGACGATGCACTCCGGCGCCTAGAAGATCAGCCCTAAAAGCCGGGCCACTTTCCGGGCACCCGCGGCGAACTTTATCTAGCCGGACTCCGGTCCTTCCGTTCCCATGGGCGCTGATCCACCACCACATCCCTTCTCACTCCTCTCGGACCGTGCGCGGTCCCTGTTGGAGTCGATGCGGTTCACGGCGCCGACGCCGCCGCAGATCCTTGCGATTCCGAAGGTCCAGGCGGGGTTGGACGTCCTCTTGATCGCGCCGACGGGGAGCGGGAAAACGGAGGCCGTGCTCCTCCCCATTCTCGACCGTCTCGCGCACGCGGAGCGCAACGGCATCGGGCTCCTCTACGTCACACCGCTGCGCGCCCTGAACCGGGACATGCAGGGTCGGCTCGAGGGAATGTGCCACGGGCTCGGGCTCACCGTCGAGACTCGCCATGGCGATACGCCTCAGCGAGACCGAAGGCGACAGTCCGCAAAGCCCCCCGACGTCCTCATCACCACGCCGGAGTCGCTCCAAGCGATCCTCCCCGGGGCGGTGATGCGACGCCATCTCCGGCACGTGCAGCACGTCATCGTCGACGAGGTCCACCAACTCGTCCGGGACCGTCGGGGCGTGCAGCTGATGGTCGCGCTCGAGCGGCTGCGGGAACTCACGACCAAGCCCTTCCAACGGATCGGCTTGTCGGCGACCGTCGGCGACCCGTCGATCGTCGCACGCTTCCTCGGTGGCTCCCGTCCTCTCGAGATCCTCGAGGCGCCTGTGGAGAAGGCGATGGAGTTCCGCGTGGAGTGGCCGAAGCCGAACGACGAGGACTTCGAAACCGCGCGGGACCTGTACGTCTCCCCGGAGGCCGCCGCATCGATGAACCTGATGCGGGACCTCATCGAGGAGCACCGGTCGACCCTCGTGTTCGTGAACTCCCGCAACGTCGCGGAGCTCGTCGGGCACCGGCTGTCGATGATCGCACAGGATGTCGGAGTCCACCACGGTTGGCTTCCACGCGTGGAACGGGAGCGGGTCGAGCGAGAGTTCAAGGACGGCCGTTTGCGGGGGCTCGTCTGCACGTCGACCCTCGAGCTGGGGATCAACATCGGGTCCGTGGACCTCGCGCTCCAGTACATGTCCCCACGGCAAGTCACGAGCCTGATCCAGCGGGTCGGCCGCGCAGGCCACTCCCTCGACCGCGTGTCGAAGGGCGTCGTCGTGACCGTCTCGAGCGATGACACGGCGGAGACGGTCGCCGCGATCGAGGCCGCGAGGGCACGGAGCCTCGAGCCGCTGCGGGTGCACCGCCACGCGCGCGACGTGCTCGCACACCAGATCGTCGGATGCGTACTCGATGCCGGCGGCCGCACGAGCGTCGAGACAATCCAGGACATCGTGATCCGTGCGGAGCCTTACGCGGACCTGCCGCAGGACGCGTTCGACCGCGTCCTCGAATTCCTCGTCTCCCTCCGGCTGCTGAGGAAGCAGGATGAGGAGCTCGCGGTGACGAGTCGGACGCGGCGATACTACTTCGAGAACCTCTCCACGATCCGCGACGAGCGGCGATACGTCGCGATCGATCTCGCGACCCAGCAGCCTGTCGGGATCCTCGGCGAGGAGTTCATGATGGTCCGCGCCCGCCAAGGGTACAACTTCATCGTCCGGGGACGGACTTGGAAGATTCAGAAGATCGGCGAGGACGGGACGATCTACGTCACCGCCGTGACGGACCCGACCGCGGCGCTGCCTGGGTGGGACGGAGAGATGATTCCTGTCCACTTCCCGCTCGCCCTCCGGACGAGCCGGGTCCGGCGGGAAATCGATGAGCGGCTCGACCGTGCATCTCCCGAGGTCGTCGCGGCGGAGCTCGAGCGGGCGTGGCCCGTGAACCGGACCGGCGTGAAGCGGCTCGTCGACGAGATCGTGGAGCACAGGAATACGGGAGCGCCCGTGCCCTCGGACCGACTCATCCTCGTCGAGGGGTTCGACCGATTCCTGATCGTCCACGCGGGTTTTGGAGAGATCGTGAACGAGACCCTCGGGGATCTCCTCGAGGAACTCCTCGCTCGGAAGGCCCTCGTGCGGTTCTGGTGGGCGACGGCCCACCGGATCCTCCTCGAGCTCGTCGTCGACACGAAGGACCTTGACCTCAAGGAGATCGCGAACGACCTCTTCGGCATCGACGAGGTGGAGCTCGAGCGGTCCCTGAACATTCTCACGGAGGAGCACCTCCCGATCGGATACTACATGAAGTTCATCGCAGAGCGGATGGGCGCGATGCAGCGGGGCCTCATGGTCGCCGCGGATGAACTGAACTCGATCGAGCTTCGGTTCCGAAAGACGCCGATTCGCGAGGAGGGCCTCCGGGAGGCGATGCTCCTCCACACGGACTACGACGCGGTGCGAGAGGTGTTCCGGAAGATCGGTACGGGAGAGATCCGTGTGGAGACGTTCAAGTCGATCGACCGGCCGACGCCCCTCGGGTACCACATTCTGCGGCGGTTCGTCGAGGCCCCTGAACTGTTCTCCCCCGAGGCGGAGCGGGAGGCGAACCTCGAGCGGATGCGACTGGCGCTGAACGCTGAGTCCGTAAACCTACTCTGCTTCCAGTGCACCACATTCCACGAAGCCCAGCGGATCTCAGGACTCTCAGAGAAACCCGTCTGCCCGAAGTGCGGGTCGAACCTGCTCGGGGTGCTGTCGTGGTCCGCGTGGGCGGTGCGGGACGCCCTCGGAAAGAAAGTAATGAAGCTCGACCTTTCCGAGGACGAACAGAAGGTCCTCGCCCGCGTTCGACAGACCGCGGACCTTGTGGCGGTCTACGGAAGGAAAGCGGTCGTCGCCCAATCCGTCTACGGAATTGGCCCGCAGACGGCGAGCAAGATCCTCTCGAAGATGCACGCGGACGAGAACGCCTTCTATGAGGATCTATTCGAGGCGAAGCTCCGGTACATCACGACCCGCCCATACTGGGACGAGCGGAACCGCGGCGGGCCCGCGACAAAGACGCTGTACACCTGAACGATCGGTGCAGGGCGTCCGCCAGTCGGATGCGACTCCCGGGGTCCTCAAGGTCGGGACGAACTAGAGTTCCTCTTCCTCCGTCGGACGCGGCGGCGTCTTGAGGGACGGCTGCTCCTCCTTCTTCCGGCGGCGCCCGATGAACCACCCGATCAGGAGGCCGCCGACCGCTGCGGCGACGAGGCCGATCAGCAGCCCGTTCGTGAAGCCCGTGCTGACGGCGCTCGCCACGTTATCCGTCGTCACCGTCGCGGTGGATGTCCCGACATTACCGGCCTTGTCGACCGCTTGGACGACGACCGTGTGGGCGCCGTCGCCGACCGAGGAGGTGTCCCACGCGTACGACGTCTGTGCGGTCACGTCCCGCTGCTCGCCGTCGATGATCAGCCACACTTGGTCAGGGTTTGCCTCGGTCACGGCCCAGGTGATCGTAGTCGCCCCGCGGAGGTTCGCGTTTGCCGCCGGCGAGGAAATCGTCACAGTCGGGGCCGTGTTGTCGACGGTCACGGACGCCGAGGATGTGGCCGTGTTCGCGGCGATATCAGTCACGGTGAGGGTCATCGTGTAGGTACCGTCCGCGATCGAGGCGGTGTTGATCGTCTGCGTTGTCTTGCCCTCCACGTCGATTGACAGAGTCCCGATTGTCAGGGTCGCGGTGTCGACGTTGGCGTCGGTCGCAACGAACGAGGCGTCCACGGAGCCCCGGAGATGGGCCGCAGCCTTGGGTGAGGTCAGGACAGCTGTGGGGGACGTATTATCGACGTTTACGCTGAGCGTCGCAGTCCGCAAGTTGCCCGCTTTGTCCACCACGGCCAGGGTCAACGTCTGGGCCCCATCCGCGAGCCTTCCGGTATCGACGGGTGCGGTGGACGCGCCGGTGACGACGACGGTCGTCCCTCCGTACGTCAGGGTCGCAGTTTCCAGGTTGGCGTCAGAGGCCGTGAACGACGCGGTGACCGTCCCGTGGACCCAGGTGTTCGCGGCGGGGGCCGAGAGTGTCGCCGAGGGCGCGGTGTTGTCCACGGTAACGCCTCGGGACGACGTGGCGATGTTGCCCGCAGTGTCCGTCGCCGTGACTGCCACCGTCGCGGAGCCGTCCGTTGTGCCCGTCGTGACCCACGTCGCGGTCCAGAGGCCAGTGACCGGGTCTCGGGTCATCGCGCCCGCGGCCGCGCCCGCAGTAAAGGTGACGGAAGCAACGTTGTTCCCGTCCGCCACGGCCGCCTGGAGAGTCGCGGTGCCCGCAACGTGGGCGTTCGCACTCGGCGCGAGGATCGAGACGCCCGGGTTTGTGGAGTCGACGATGATGTTGACGCGCACGAGAACGGGCGGATCCATCGGAAACTCGTTGGCGAAGAGGACGAAGTAGGTCACGTAGGTCCCGTCTGCTGTCTCCGCAGGGACGTAGACCGTCGCCGTGTAGAGCACGCTCTCACCC
>Ga0209521_10004235_pt1 | contig 11472 bp, 11 predicted proteins | sample Rifsed19ft4_FD_184016 | JGI IMG/M metagenome (GOLD analysis project Ga0209521, IMG submission 184016) | Soil microbial communities from Rifle, Colorado, USA - sediment 19ft 4 (version 2) | ecosystem: Environmental > Terrestrial > Deep subsurface > Rock core/Sediment | place: Rifle, Colorado... | reverse complement strand
CTCCGTTTTAGGTTACTCGTAGTGGAGAAATTTGTTGACAAGAAGCCTCAAATTTGTTAAAAAATGATTCATATAAACATAGGAGTAAACTATCATTATCCGTTATTTTCTGTTAGTTTAATTGTATATATTTGGGAAAGTTTTATGGATTGCTTTAGCTTTCTACTTTGCAGTTCATAAATTTGTAGGTGTTTGGAGAAAAGTTGTATGCAACAGAACACTAATATTCAATCCCATATAGAACTCCCCATTGCTAAAACACTTCTCTCTGTAGTGGTGCCTGCATATAATGAAGAGGAGGTCCTGCCCGATTTCCATAAACGCATTTCCTCAGTCTTGGAAAATATGTCGATAGAGGCAGAAATTGTCTACGTTAATGACGGAAGCACCGATAATACCTTGGCAGTAATGCAAGGTCTGCAAGAATCTGATCCACGAGTCGCCATCGTTGATTTGAGCCGTAACTTTGGTAAAGAGATTGCTTTGACCGCTGGACTTGACCATGCAAGTGGTGATGCGGTAGTGGTTATTGACGCAGATTTGCAGCATCCACCTGAGCTAATTCCAGAGTTGGTCAAGCATTGGATGGAGGGCTACGATGTGGTGTATGCTAAGCGCTTTTCGAGAAGTGGAGAGGGGGTGATCAAAAAGGCCACTACTTTTGTCTTTTATCGCCTGATTCAGATGGTAAGCCGCTTAAAGATTCCGCAGGACGCTGGCGACTACCGCTTGCTTAGCCGTCGCGCCCTTGAGTCACTCAAACAGCTACGGGAACAGCACCGCTTCATGAAAGGACTGTTTGCATGGATAGGTTATCCCCAAAAATCCGTTCCTTATCGGCCTGATCCCCGCTATGCTGGGCAAACCAAATGGAATTATTGGACTCTTTGGAATTTTGCTCTAGAGGGAATTACCTCTTTCAGCATTGCCCCTCTAAAACTCGCCACCTATATTGGCCTCGTCACCGCAATCGTGGCCTTCATTTATGCCGGCGTTATTGTATACCAAACACTTGCTTATGGGAACCCAGTAGCAGGTTATCCCTCACTTATGGTAATTATACTGTTCCTTGGTGGTGTTCAGCTTATTACTATTGGCATTATCGGGGAATATCTGGGACGAATGTTTGATGAAACAAAGCAAAGACCGCTCTACTTTTTGAAAGGTTACAAGCCTTCAGCCTCGAGAAAGGCCCTATCGTGATTCCATATTTATTTTTATCGAAGTGCAGTTTATGAGACCCTTGTCACTAGTAAAAAACCACTTCTACATTTTAGTTGCTATTCTTCTCTTCGCACTAACCTTTACTGCCTACTACTTTACCGGTGAAGGCGGAGCAACACCATTTCATTATTTTGTACCGCTTGCAGATGCATTTCTACACGTAAATCTATGGGGAGTTCTCTGGATTTCCAAGTCCGTCGGTAAGATATTAAGGGTATGTTTTTTGATTTTTAATTCTTAAAAACTATAAATTTATATCCCAAGAAGTTCCACAAGAGTGAAATCGCTATAGCTGAAAAGGCCCCTAAGTTCGCCCAGAGCCTTGCTGAGATTTCACCAACCGGTCCGATAACGTTTACAACAAAGGAAGCGACAATTACGTTTATTCCAAATCCGATGCCACTTATTGTCAAAAACTGAAAGAACTCCTTTCTCGTCCCTTTTGTATTAGAACTCTCAAACGCCCAGAATTTATTCCAAAAGTAGCTATTCGTAACTGCAAACATGAAAGAAATAGCTTTAAAAAGAGAATAAAAATATCCCCTTTCTATGTCTGTTAGGAATATTAAAAGATTAAGTATCCCGAAATCTATAGCAGTGTTTGATAGCCCTATTGTAATAAACTTTCCAAACTGAAATAAAACGGGACGCTTTCTTCCTAGACGAAACGTTCCATAAACCCCCACGGTCGCTAGAGCAGGAATAAGAAAAAATATTAACCACTTAGACCTTATCAGAATATCGAGTATCGGTATATCCCGCTCAAGGTTTTTTGAGATTAGAATGAGAAAGACCGCAACAATCTCCCCAAGGATAATACTGCTTAGGATGTCCGACTTTCCAAACACGTTCACCATTTTTAGGCTATAACTGTATCATAGTTTTCTGATGTGTGCACCGACTACGTTTAATACCAATTCGATTTCTTGATAATGCATAACTCTTCTCTCGTAGAGTAAAACAAGCTTGTATACCCCCATATATTAATGGTATGCTAGTCCAAACTTAACTCAACTACCTAACTCTTATGGGATACGTCTTTATCCTCTACACCTTTTACCTCGGATGGCGGATATGTAGGTGGTTTGAGGTAAAATCGGACTTTTCCTATCTAAGGATAGTAGCGGCTCCATCTGTTGGCACCATTCTTTTTACCCCATTTCTCTTTATTATTTCTTATATAGTAAAACTTCGTTTTCCCTCTTTAGATTCAATTTCATTCTCAGTTTTGGTTTTTTCCTCAGTCACTATAGCTTGCGAATTGATGCTTCTTCGAAGCCGATTTAAGAAGGCTGGAGATTATTTAAATGAAACTAAAACCTCTCTAACCTCTTTTGATTTTTATAAGAGGCACTGGGGCTTTCTCTTAAGTATCGCTCTTGCGCTCGTAATTACCGCCCCTGTCTTTTTTGATGCCCTTTATTTATCTGACGGAAGCCTCATTATGAAAGGATACATGTGGAGCGATATGACTCTTCATCTTGGGTTAATTGCCTCTTTTGCTAAGGGCGAAAATATACCTCCAGAGTTTATTGCTTATCCTTTCGTAGGTATAACATATCATTTTTTATATCATTTCTTTATAGCAGTTGTCAGCCGTCTTGGGTTGGAGCCCGCTCGGTTGTTAAACTTTTTAAATATTGTCAGTTTTATTCAAATAAGCGGAATCTGTTTCCTCATTGGAAGGCGTGTATTTCGGAGTGACGTAGTTGGTATATTGGGTTTCCTTTTTTCTGTTTCAGCTCTTCTCTGGCAGTTTGGGGATTTTTATGGGAGCACACAAGAGAAGGTGACTTAGTAGCTGGCCTACTTAGTTTTAAAGGGTGGATGTGGCAGGTAGTTTTGAGATGTGGGGGCTTTTTAATTTTAATGTCTATATTAATCAAAGGCACTTCCCTTTTGGAATTGCAGCGTTTGGGACTTTTGTTTATTTACTTACCTCTTTTACTTTGTTTGTCGACCTTAAGAAAAGAGGAAAGACGCCTTTTATTTTAATTGGACTCCTTATCGGCTTAATGCCGTATATTCACATGCCTGTTGCTCTCAGTGCGTGCTTTACGGTGTTTATGTTTTTCATCTTTTCAAACAAACTGCGCAAGGAAATCTTTATAACGGGTCTTGTTGCGGGTGTGCTGGTTTTACCTCAGGCACTTATGTGGAAATATGGAGTAGACAGCACGCTGGGTAGTTATCCTAAGGTCAATTTTGGGTACGAGATTGGACGGCTAGACTCGATCGCGATTTTAGTATACTACTGGAATATTTTTGGCCTCAAAATTTTTGCTATTCTTGCAGGATTTCTCCTTAGCCCTAAAAGGGGTCACATACTTTTTATAACTTTGCTGCCTTTATTTATTTTACCTAACATTTTTCAGTTTCAGCATACCCTTTATGACAACAATAAGTTTTTTATTCTATGGCTCCTTGTGGTCAATATCTACGCCGCCTATCCTTTGGTACTCCTATGGGGTAAAGGACTAGTAGGAAGGTTTGCCGCTTCTTTGCTTTTTATGTCCTTAATTGCCACAGGTGTTGCCGACTACTACGGTATAATGAAGTTCGATAAAGTGACGCTTCCCTATTACAATGACCGCTTACGTAACTGGATTGAACAGAACACTAATTCTCGCTCTGTGTTTTTAACGGATACGGCTATAAAACCCGGTTACAGTGCCTACTACTCTGTGCTTTTATCAGGAAGACGCCTCTATGTGCATAGCATTGCCGATTCTGTCCAAAATTTATCTATGCGCAAAAGTAAAGTAGCTAGTATATACAGTGCACAAAATAAAGCATATGTCTGCAAAATGCTCAAAGATGAGAGAATAGATTATATTCTGGTTGACTATTCTGTGCGAGAGTCAAAGGACTATAAGTTCAGAAAAGATTTCTTTGTTAATAACTTCATGCCTGTGTATAGAGATGTCGGTATAAGTGTCTATTCAGTTAAGGGAGAATGTGGTTAAGTAGGTACGCCGGAATATACCTCTAATTTTATTCATACTTCCCCTTCCAGTAGTTTATCCGAATTTTAAATAAATCTAAGACCATCTGCAGTGAGTCTGGTATGATTTTTACAGTGGTCTTAGCATCTCTATCGGTCCAGCGCACAGGGACTTCCTTGACTGGAATTCCCCATCTCTTTGCTAAGTATAAAAGCTCTACATCAAAGCAAAAGCCTTCTACTAACTGCTTCGGAAAAATCCTATCAGCAGCTTCTCTCTTGAAACACTTAAATCCGCACTGAGTATCATTAATTCCCCTTATTATGAAAAGCTGCAGAAGAATATTAAAAATCCTTCCCATTAGCCTGCGGTATAGGGGTTGGTCTATAAAACTCTTAGATTCTTTTAACCTCTTTGACCCGATTGCTATCTCGTATCCAGATCTAAGCCAATCAAACAGCTTCTCGACCTCTTCAATAGGTATAGGCAAATCTGCATCCGAGAAAAGAACATACTCACCGCTTGACGCAAGAACCCCTCTTTTTACACTATATCCCTTTCCGCGATTAACACCGTTTCTGAGGACCCTTATATTCCCGTTGTTTCTAGATATACCGCCGACCAGATCTACAGTCGAATCCAAGCTTCCGTCGTCTACGACTATAATTTCGTAGGTGTATTCCTTTTTTTGAAGGTAGTCGCTTATCCCTTCCAGGGTTTTCGATATTCTTTCTTCTTCATTATAGGCGGGAATAACAACCGACAGAAAAACGGGTTTCCCCTCCTTTAGTATCATAGTGAAGAGAACCTCTTAATAATCTCCAAGGTTTTTCTTAGTCTATAAAGTCTTTAGTTATAAATATCGGTCTGTCTTGACTTTCTTTGTATATCCTGAAAATATATTCACCTATTATTCCAAGAAATAACAATTGAATTGAGCCAAGAAGATATATACTCAATAAAGTAGATGACCAGCCCAACGGGGCTATTCCTGTAAATTTACTTATAAGAGTGTAGATAGTTGCCATAAAAAATAGCAGCACACCTATTAAACCGGTATAAAGACAAACCTTGATAGGGAAATCAGAAAATGAGAAAATAGCATCTAAACCCAGGTTAATTAACTTTTGAAAATTCATTTTTGCCTTACCGCCGGCTCTGTCAGGTCTGGAGTACTCTATATATTCTCGATTAAAACCAATAAAAGATCGCAATCCAGGTAAGTATCTGTTTTTTTCCTTAATAGATAAGAAAGCATTTAACGCCCTTCGGCTATACATTGAGAAATTACCAACATCTGTAGCTTCATCTATTTTTGAAAGAATTTTAAAAACTAAGTGAAAAACCTTTATAAATAGCTTTTTTAGAAATTTTTCTTTCCGCTCTATTCGCTTTCCGTACACAATATCACAGTTTTTGTTGATTAGTTTACTGTACATCTCTTTTAATAACTCTGGAGGGTCTTGCAAATCCCCATCCATCATAGCAATATACTCCCCCCTTGCATAATTCAAACCCGCTGTATATGCGACTTGGTGACCAAAGTTTCTGGAAAGTACAAGCACTTTAAATCTATTATCTTTATTGTGGCATTCTATTAACTTACTTAAACTTTTATCGGTACTCCCATCATCTACGCAAATAATTTCAAAGTCATCTGTAATCCCTTTTAGAACGTTGATACATCTTTCAAATAGTTTCTCAATCAATTCTTCCTCATTATAAATAGGAATAACTACACTAACATGTGTTTTCAACATAAAATTTAATTGCTCTGTTTGTAAGGATGAAGATAATCAAAAACGACCTAAATACGAATAGTAATAATCTTAAACAAAAAATGTGCAAAAAGGAAGACAAAGTAAATAGATGGTATAGGGCAGAGACCAGACCAGAGGTAGACGATAAGGGCTTGGAAACGGAGGGAGCTATGGGAAGAGAAAGTCTTGTGCATTGGTTCAAGAAGAGTTAAGATCTCATCCGTGGTACCGATTTATCTATTCACAATAAAAGGAGCTGAAAAATGAGAAAACAGATTTTTGTTAGAGGTGCCGAGGGTTTTACTGAGCCAGTTAATCTGTCAATCCCAATGAGACTAGCATCTTGGATTCAGCCAGATTGATAATTGATTCTACGGATTCTAAATCTACCATCGTCTTTAAATCTTTGTCTCAGGATGATCCTAAGAGAATATGCCAGTGCTTGTGAGATATATAACAAAACTAAAAACGTTTTATCAGACTTTTTAAAAAGCCCAGAGCCCTTGAGCGAACATAATTAAGAAGAGGCTATAGAGAAAAAGAAATACGATTGTAATTAGATAATGTATTTCCCTTCGCTCAGCACCTAAGGCAAGTAAAATAAATATCGGAAACATAGAGAGTGTATAGCGGGGCACACTTAACAAAAAAGAGGTTGAGGTTGCGGCAATCCAGGTAAGGAGCATATATACACCGTAAGAAACCCTAAGACGAAGGAATGCCCAAATTGTACATAGTAGTCCAAAAATACCAAATACAAACTCAACCCCTCCTACCGTCAGTCTGTAGGCAGGGTCTCCTTCTTTCCACCAAAGGTAGTTCCAAGCCCACAGGAGACCCCTCCAGGGGGAAGCAAGGTTTTTATTCCAGTATTCCTTCTGGGCAATAAGAAAAGCAAAGGCATTTTCAAAGGTTATATAGTTGATAACAAGATAGGCTATGAAACCTATTGGAATTAAACCCAGATAAAGAAAGTTCAACTTAAGTTTTTTTATGCGGAATTCCTTCTGGGATAGATACTCTATGAGAAGTGCTAGGACTAAGAAGATTCCCGTAATCCGGGTAGCCGAAGCCAGCATCCCTAAAAATCCTGCAAGAAGCCACCTGTCTTCCCTTGCGTAATAAAAGCTTGCGATTGTTAAAGCTAAGAATAGGCCCTCTGTATAGCCCGCATGAAAAAAATAAGCGGTAGGAAATACCGACATATAAAAAACGCTTCTAACAGCGGCTTCCTCCGTGTAGCTCCTGAGAACAAGCCTATAGAGATAAAAACAGGCTATAACATATGCTAGGTTTGAAACAACAAGGGCGGAGAGTTTGTAGTTTTTAAGTACAAGAGCGAAAAGCCGAATAAAAAAGGGGTACAAGGGGAAAAATACAATGCGGACCCACATTTCATCACCAAATTTTCTATAACCGTTTTTAGCAATATCTAAGTAGCTTGGAGAATCCCATTTGTTCCAAAGGTCAAGAAGAGAAGGAGAAGGCCGATTTAAGAGGCTTTCATAAGAGAGGTATGAGAAAAGATAGCTACCAAAAATCATGACTAAAACTATTACAATAATTTCTTTGTAGCGGCTAATTAAACCTTTCATCCCTAGTCCTCATTCTTACACATATCTTTAGTTGCGAAAACCCGTTCCTCAAAATAAGACCTTGCATCGAGGAATACAGGCTTAAAGTTAAGGTTAAAGAACCCCTGATTGATCCTGAACATAGGGTCTTTTTCCGGCTGTTTTTCCGTCACAACGTAGTCAATCTGATTCTTTTTAAGTAGTGCACATAGTTCGTTTGTGGAGTTAGTTGCATAAATTCTTCTCACTAATTTCTCTCTATTTGGTTTAGTATAGCCCGATGACCAGGCAAAATAGGGCCAACCTATCATGGCTCTCCTGCCCGTGAAGGACACGGGATTGTAGATTCTAATGGTAGTAAGAAAGACGTCATGCGGGTCGGTATTTTCCACAATCCACTTTGCCACGGGTTGCTTTTCAAAATCTTGGAAGGTAATAGTACTATCATTTTTTATAGGCATTGCATCAATTATCCCGGAGATGGTCAGAAAGAAAAGTAAAACGGCTGTGGCTATACGACCCCACCATCCCAAGCAAAATAGCCTATAAAGTAGATAGGCAGTAAAACCGTTTGATAAAATAAGCCAGAGGTTGAAGAATTTATGATTTGCTGCGATTTCAGGGCTAAACCTTAAGAGATTTCCTAGGATGAAGATAGTTAGATACATTAAAAAAATCTTCTTTCTCTGCCTATCTACTAAGAAGAATGAAATAGGGATGGTGATAAAACTTAAACCCAAGTTAAAGAACCAGTAGCGTAAAAAGGATATTATAGAGCTTATTATCCGGTTAAGAAACTGATAGGGCATAAAATCTACAGGGATTAAATGGTTTATTACTAAATAACCGGCCCTGAGCGCAAAGTGGTTCTCTACATCAGGAGAACTTTTCTGAAGCCAAAGTATCTGCGGAAGTGCTGTAAGAAGAGCAATTATTATAGCCACAAGGCTTTTCTTTCTATCCGGGAAAAGAAGAAAGAATAACACTAGGAGTCCAAAAAGGCATATAAAGGCTTGACTGTGCCAGAGGACTAATAAGCCGGTTATTAGACCGATAAAGGCCTTTTGGCCGTAGGTTGTCTCTCCCTCCTTAGTAATGTGCTCATCAATATAATGAATAAGAACAAGTATAACGAGAGCGAAACCGAAGGCGAGGTGTCTTTGGTTGATGTATATATTCCAGTTCCAAAAGACCGAGATGATATTGCCGTCCCACGGACCGAATGCAACGTACCCGGGAAGGTGCCACCACTTTTCCACAAGCGACCTAAACGATATAGGAGGATATTTTTTTATAAACTCAACAAAAGAAAGCGAGCTATTTAGTAAAAAGAGAGCCACTGAGACAAAACCGACAAAGCGGCTTCCAAAGAAAAGTTTTTTTGATAGATAGTATATAGATATTAGGAGGCAGGTCCAGAATAAGGCACTCGGTATATTAAGCGCATAATCCAGAGGTATACCCATCTTCTCCTGGATTCCTACCATGAAATCGAATAAAAAGTGGTAGCGCATAATTTCATGTGCATAGAGCGGATGTTCCAAGGTGAGATTGTTACCAAGACTAAAGGAACGTATTAAAGGAATATGGAACCCATAGTCGCTCCATATAAGGCCTGCGACTTTAATCTCGTGAGATTCCAAGTCATAGCCAAATGTACTTGCGAAAAGTATCCATGAATAAACAAAAGCGATTGTAAAGAAGATAATATGGGACGGTCTTAAACCCAGTGGCACTTTGAAAAGTGCACGCTGATGTATAGTGAAGGCTACAAGAAAAGCAGTTGTAATGGTGAACCCCACAGTTATAGCTTCTTCGGTGAACCGGTAGAAAATCAAAGATAGTAAGAGAACCATCCATACAGAGGTAAGGGTTCCTAATATATAGGCGGAAGCAATACGCAATAAGCTTCTGAAACTCGGGAAAAAGCGGACAGTAAGCAGATATCCAGAAAGGTAGGAGGTTATGAGAAATATGACTGCGATTACAAACTCCATGTCACTTCTGGGGGGACACCCTCCAAAATTTTGTCAACCGCCTCTTAGCCATGCATAATGTTTTTTAACAAGTATGTTTGTAGGTTTTTATAATATATATTCACCCAAGAACTTGTTCAACTATACTTCGTAATATCTGATAATCGTCTTGCCTATTTGGCTCTGGTAGATATAATAGTTGTTAACCCTTAAGTCTGCCTAAGGCTGTAGCCTTAATCCTCTGTTAAATGCTTTTACCTTTTCTTTTTATACTTATCTCCTTCCTCTTTGGCTTTGCTGTCACGCTTTTCTTCAAAGAAGAGTTTTTATTAGAAGAGAGGATTTTTTACGGAGCCCTAATCGGCTTTGTTTCTTCTACCTGGATTGCCTTTATCGAGACGCTTATTTTTGGTCTGGATTTAAAGACAATCGTATTTACCTCTGCGGTTTTAATCTTATTAACCTTCTTAATTCTCTATATTATCCTTTTTAAAAAGCGTATTGGATTCTCCTCTGCAGGCATTTTTCATTCTGAGGTGCTTTCCCCAATTTTCATTCTAAGCTGTATTCTTTTCCCGGTTCTTTATTTCCTATTTAGTAGAGTAATACTCTGGAAGCAAGACGGTCTCTATACAGGCCTTGCCTACAACCTAGGAGATCTACCTTACCACTGGAGTATGATTAACTCTTTCCTTTATGGAGAGAATTTTCCTCCAGAAATACCATTTTATAGCGGCTACACTCTAAGCTACTATTATCTCTCGAATTTCTTCACCGCTCTTCTTATGAAATCGGGTTTAAGTCTATGGGGTGCCTTTACCTTTCAGGGCATGGCACTTAGTATAGTGCTCCTGGCGATAGTATATTTATTTACATATCGCCTTACCCGGAATAAAATGGCTGCTGCCCTCAGCCCTTTCCTTTTCTTCTTTAATGGGGGCTTAGGATTTATCCAGTTTTTTAAGGATTTGATTGCAGACAGTGGAAACCTTATAAATTTTCTTTTATATGTCAAGGATTATACTAACATTGGAGACTTAGGATACCGCTGGATAAACACCACTACCTCCCTTCTTGTTCCTCAAAGGCCCTTCTTATTCGGCTTTCCAATGTCTATTCTGATTCTTACAATGCTCTGGGTTGGCATAAAAAGTGGATTAAAAGGACATCTTACTCTGGCGGGTGTTATAGCGGGGATGCTTCCTTTTTTTCACACCCTCAGCTACTTTTCTTTAGGAATAATAAGCATATTTTTATTTATTCTTTTTCCCTCCCGTAGATGGCTATGTTTTTTTATTCCGGCAGGGGTTTTATCTTTACCCCAGATTTTTTACTTTATGCACAGCGGAGAAACTACGGTGCATTTCTTCAGTATTCATCTGGGATGGGTAGCTAATGAAGAAAACGTCTTCTGGTTTTATCTAAAAAATACCGGGCTCTTTATTCCGATCCTCTTAGGAACTCTTATATTTAGCAAAAAGCTTTCCTACCCTCAAAAGAAATTTGCTATACCCTTTTTACTAATCTTTGTGATTGCAAATTTAATACAGTTTACCCCTTGGGATTGGGATAATCTGAAGGTGTTAATATTTTTTTACATCGGCTCTATTCCTTATGTATCTTATGGGCTTGCTTCCCTGTGGAAGAATACCTATAGGATTATTCCTATACTCCTCTGCCTCTCCCTCGTCCTTTCCGGGATGATAAGTATAAGCAGAACCTACACGCAGTCTTACTTAGAGAATAATAACGAAGAAATAGAGCTGGCTGAGACTATAAAGAAGATAACACTACCAAAGGCTGTATTTCTTACAGCACCTACCTATAACCATTTCGTTTTTCTTACGGGAAGACGTGCCCTTCACGGCTACTCAGGGCATCTCTGGAGTTGGGGCTTAGATTATAGTAAAAGGCTAGAGGACCTAAGAAAAATGTACAGAGGAGATAGAGTTGCAAAGAACCTTCTTAATCAATATAGAGTGGACTATGTAGT
>Ga0209521_10004234_pt1 | contig 11473 bp, 9 predicted proteins | sample Rifsed19ft4_FD_184016 | JGI IMG/M metagenome (GOLD analysis project Ga0209521, IMG submission 184016) | Soil microbial communities from Rifle, Colorado, USA - sediment 19ft 4 (version 2) | ecosystem: Environmental > Terrestrial > Deep subsurface > Rock core/Sediment | place: Rifle, Colorado... | reverse complement strand
GACGAACAGCCTGGTTGGGGCTCTGCAGCTCCGGGATGGCTCGGCGACGTCCCCAGAGCGTCGTGATGAAGCCGCGCTCCCTGGCCTCCTGCACCGCCCGGTCGATGAACGCCTTGACCCCCAGATGCATCTGGAAATAGCGGTCGATGTAGAGCGCGGCTTCTTCCTGCGAAATGCCAAGGTCCGATGCCAGACCGTAGGGGCTCATCCCATAGATGATGCCGAAGTTGACCGCCTTCGCTCGGCGCCGCATCTCGGGCGTCACGGCCTCCGGCGCCACACCGAAGATCGCGGCCGCTGTGGCCCTGTGGACATCGACACCGGCCGCGAAGCCGGTCATCAGGGCCTGATCCTCCGAAAGGTGAGCCAGCACTCGCAGCTCGATCTGAGAATAGTCAGCCGATACGAGCCAATGCCCCTTCTCCGCGATGAACGCTCGACGGATCCGTTGCCCCACCTCGGTCCGCACCGGAATATTCTGGAGGTTCGGCTCGCTTGAGCTCAGGCGACCGGTGGCAGCGACCGTCTGATTGAACGAGGTGTGGACTCGGCCGGTTTGAGGTTCGACGAGCTGTGGGAGGACGTCGACGTAGGTCGATTTCAGCTTTGCAAGGCTCCGATAACTCATGACCTCTGCAGGCAGCTCGTGAGTCCTGGCCAACTGCTGAAGCACCTCCATGTCGGTGGAATAGCCGGTTTTGGTCCGCTTCAGCGGCCTGAGCTGAAGTCGCTGGAACAGCACATCTGCCAGTTGCTTGGGCGAATTGATCTTGAACGGCCCCCCGGCCAGTGCGAAGATCCGGGATTCAAGCTGGCCGAGCTGTATCTCGAGCTCCTTGCCCAACTCGCGAAGTTGATCGCCATCGACCCGAAATCCGGCCATCTCCATCGAGGCCAGGACCTCGATCAATGGCATCTCGATCGTCTCAAACAGGGAGAGAAGTCCTGCCTCTTGGAGCTTCGGAAACAGCGCGTCTTTCAGGTCCTTTACCAGGGTGGCCTCCCCTGCCGCGCGCCTCATGACCGCCTCAGGGGGTTCGACCATCCCCTCAGCCACGGATCCCAACTCCGGCCTCACACCCAACTGCTCAAGCGCCACCGCCTCGAGCGAATGATCTGGGCGATTAGGATTGAGAAGATAGGAGGCCACCATCGTATCGAAGGCGAGCCCGCCAAGATGGATGTCCTCCGTGCGCAGCGCGGCCATGGCCTGCTTGAGGTCATGCCCGATCTTCCCCGGCCTGACGCCAGAGAAGGCGGGGCGCAGCCGCTCTAATCCCGCCGCCGGAGCCGGCCCCCGGAAAAGGCAGACCGCGAGGCCCGGCTCTAGACAGACGGCGACGCCACGCAATCGCGAACCGGCCTGCTCGCCGTCGTTGCGCACGACAGCGATGGCCACTTCATCCGAGGCCAAAAGATCCCGGGCCACCCGCTCCACTTCCTCTTCGCGATCGAGAGGAATGACGCGCATCGATCCGGACGAGGCTGGGGCAGCGAACGTCCGCTGAAGCCCGGTGAACTCCAACTCCCTGAAGAGGGCCTGCAGAGCGGCTTCATCCGGCTGCTGCAGCGCGATCTGTTTGAGATCAAGGCCAACCGGAAGATTGGTCCTGATCAGGGCGAGACTGCGACTGAGGCGGGCCTGCTCGGCCTGGCTTCTCAAGATCTCTCGCACCTTGCTTGATTTCACCTCGGAGAGGCGAGCGAGCAGCTCTTCGATGGTTCCGAACTGTTGGATGAGGTTCTTGGCGCTCTTCTCGCCGATCCCGCGGACCCCTGGGATATTGTCGATCGCATCACCCATCAGGCCCATCACCTCAACGACCTGACCGGGCGAGACACCGAAACGCTCCACGACCTCGGGCTCCCCATACACCTTCTCTTTCATTGGATCGTACACCTGCACCCGTGGCTCAACAAGCTGGAGCATGTCCTTGTCGCCCGTGAGGATGGTCACGCGGCGACCCTCCGCCGCTGCCTGCCTGGCCACAGAACCGATCAGATCGTCCGCCTCCTGGCCGGGTTGGATCAGAAGAGGGATCCGCATCGCCTCCACCACACGATGGATGTAGGGGACCTGCAGGCTTAGCTCATGGGGCATCTCCGCGCGATTCGCTTTGTAGTCGGCGAACCGCTCATGCCGTTCGGTCGGCCCCGGTGGATCGAAGATCACGACCACGGCGTCGGGTCGCTTGTCCCGGATGATCTTCAGGAGCATGTTGGTGAATCCATAGACGGCTCCCGTCGGCACCCCTTTGCTGTTGCTGAGGAGCGGGAGCGCATGGTAGGCCCGAAATAGGTAGGAGCTTCCGTCGATCAGATAGAGCGATTCACCTGCCATAGAATTGGCCCGATTGGGGCATTCCGAGATCCCCCAACTCGTACTGGACAATGCCAATCGCCGCGACGGCGGCGGTCTCGGTCCGCAAGGTCCGTCGGCCACACGAGGCAGTCAGACACCCCACCTGCCGGACCAGCCTCACCTCATCCAGCGCCACGTAGAAACGGTGGGTTGACCTCGGTCGCATCAGCCCACGCCACGAGCAGACACGGCGGGCCCCCTGCACATCAGAGCGACCCACCCACGGCCTTTTCGCCTGCGCTCCGGAACCATGCTGCAGCGGCGGAATATCGCCGCGACCCGCTCCTCTTCACTCGCCAGGATCCCAGAAGTGATCAAGCAGCCCCTTACCCTCAAGGACCGGGCGAGACGGGGGGCGAGGCTGATGAGCGGTTCAGCCGTGAGATTGGCAAGGATCAGGTCGAAGGTCCGCCTGCCGGCCGCGTCAAGGGAACCCTGCTTCACCACGATCCGGCCATCTCCCCCGTTCTGTCTAATGTTCTCAGAAGCGATCCGACAGGCCACCCTGTCGGTATCCAGGGCGAGGACTGTCGCTGCACCGAGCCGGAGCGCGGCAATCGCCAGGAGGCCGGATCCTGTCCCCAAGTCCAGTACCGCTGGTTGACGGTTGACGGTTGACGGTTGACGGACATTTCTTTCTGTCAACCGTGAACTGTTGACAGTGAACTCTTGCATGGCGGCTTCGAGCAGCTCAAGGCACATCTTCGTCGTGGGATGCTGCCCGGTCCCGAAGGCCATCCCGGGGTCGAGCGTCACGACGATGTCCCCCTCCCTCCCTGCAAACGCGTCCCAGGATGGTGTGATTACCAGGCGCCTCCCGATCCGCACGGGTCGAAAAAACTCCTTCCAGCGCATCGCCCACCCGCGATCGTGAAAGGGTCGGGTCACGACCTTTGAGGGACCGGGATCCAAACCCATGGATCGGAGAGCAACCAGATACGTTCTGACGCGCGTCAGCTTTGCCTCGAGGGTGGCGTCGTCAGGAAGGTATGTGCGAAGCTTCAGGCGTGGCAACTCGGAGACGACGACCGCTGTCGCCCCCGATTCAAAGAGCAGGGCAGAGACAAGGTCGGCCACGGTAGGTGAGATGGTGATCGTGACCTCGATGTAACCTGATGAAGGGGGCTCGGCCGCGAGAGAGCGAGGACGCCTCGTCAAATCTTGCCGAACCTCTGCAGCTAGGCTAGCCGAAGAAGCTCTTGACCTTCTCAAAGAAGCTCTTGGCTAGAGGGCTCCCATCCCCGTTTTCAAGCTCAGCGTAGGCTTCCAGTAATTCGCGCTGCTTTGCGGTGAGCCGGGTTGGCACTTCGACCACGACCCTGACGACAAGATCGCCGCGGCCATGGCCGCGCAGGCTGGGCACCCCCTTCCCGCGCAGGCCGAATTCGGAGCCCGACTGCGTCCCAGGCGGGATCTTGAGCTTCACCATCCCGGAAAAGCTCGGGATCTCGAACTCCGCGCCCAGCGTGGCCTGCGCGAAGCTCACGGGGACCTCACAGTACAGGTCGTCGCCATTTCGCGAGAACAGCGGGTGTTCCCGAACACCAATGACAACATAGAGATCCCCGCGATCTCCTGAACGAAGGCCGGCCTCTCCCTCGCCGGTCAGCTTCAAGCGGGTTCCTGTCTCCACGCCTGCCGGAATCTTCACGGTAAGCGATCGATCGAGCCTCGATCGCCCCGTCCCGCGGCAATCTCGGCACAGGTGCTCAATGACCCGCCCCTCGCCCCGACAGGCCGAGCAGGTCTGGCTGATGGTGAGGAACCCTTGGGAGTACCGGACCTGACCGCTTCCCCGGCAGGAGCGACAGGTGGCGGGAGAGGTCCCCGGCTTGGCGCCGCTCCCTTTACAGGAGCCGCATGCCTCGAGCCGAGGGATGACGATCTCCTTCTCCGCCCCAAGCACCGCTTCCTCCAGGGTGATCTCAAGATCATAGCGGAGATCGGAACCACGGGACGTGCGGCGACGAGAAGAGTTCCCGAAAAATCCCTCGAAGAGATCCTCGAAGACCGAGCCGAATCCTGCATCTCCGAATCCCTCGGTGCCCGCTCCGACGCCGACCATGCCGAACCGGTCGTAGGCCGCTCGCTTCTCGGGATTGCTGAGGATCTCATACGCCTCCGTGACCTCTTTGAACCGCTCTTCCGATCCCTTGTCGCCCGGGTTCTTATCCGGATGATGTTGGTGGGCCAGCCGCCGATAGGCCCGTTTGATCTCCTCTGCAGGGGCCTCCCGCTCAATCCCAAGAACCTGGTAGTAGTCGCGCTTGCTCATAGCTCAACAGTTTCCGGTTTCGGGTTTCGGATTCGCAGTTTGGGGTTTCGGGTTTCGGGTTTCAAGTTGACAGCAAGATCGTCCAATTTGGAGTTTCCTTAACCCGGAACTCGAAACTCAGAACTCGAAACTCTCGTTTTCGACACCTTGACCATCGATGGTCGCAGAAGACGCCCCTCCAGCAGGTATCCTTTCCGAACCTCCTCCATGACGATATTGTCCCGACCGTCAGGTGACTCCACCTGAGCCACAGCCTGATGGAGGTTTGGATCGAACTCGCGGTCCAGGGCCTCAATGACCTTGACCCCTACTTTATCCAAGGTCGTCTGAAAGAGCCGAAGGATGATCTCGAGCCCCTCGGCGACAGCCTGTGCCTCCGCTGCGGACCCGGCGGTGGCGAGCGCCCGCTCCAGGCTGTCCAAGACTGGCAGGAATTCCAGGATCAGTGCCTCGTTCGCAAACTTCACGAACTCGCTTCGCTCCCGCGCCATCCGCTTCTTGTAGTTCTCGAACTCCGCATGGAGGCGGAGGAGCCGGTCGTTGAGCGCCTCCACCTCTGCGACCCTCTCCTTTAGTTCGGCCTCGAGTCGACCGACCCTTGCCTCCAGCTCGCTGGAGGCGGCAACTGCGGTCGTGTCGGCCTCGTCCCTTGTCGTCTTATCCTCTTCGCTTTCCTGTCCCATTATTCGATCGCTTCGACTCAACCCGCAGTCGGATTCCAGATTAGAGATGGCGCCGTGATCATGAAGGAGGCCGTTCTGGTATGACGCTACGAGACAGCCTCCGTAAGGATCTTGCTCATGAGCCTGGCGGTGAAGTCCACCAGGGCCACCATCCGCTCGTATGCCATCCGTTTCGGGCCCACGATCCCCAACACGCCAAGAACATGATCGCCGCTCTTATACGGCGAGGCGATCAGACTAAGTTCACGCAACTCTCTGATCTCGCTTTCGCCGCCAATGAGAACCCTGACCCCTCCCGGGGCCAGGAACTGATCGAGAATCTTGACCAACCTTGACTTCTCCTCGAACGCCTGGAACATCTCCTTCATTTTCTTCACATCGGCGAACTCCGGCTGGTGGGCGATGTTGGCCGCGCCCCCGATATAGACCTCCCCGCCCTCTCCCTCCATCGTCTTGTTGCTGAGTTCCAGCGCTCGGCGCATCAACTGGTTGAATTCGTCACGCTCTTCGGCCATCCTGGCAACGATGCGATTCCTCACCTGGTGGAGGGTGACTCCCCCCAGCAAGGTGCTGAGGTAGCGGGAGATCCGATCCAGTTCAGTCTGCTCAATCACCTCGTCAATCACGATGACCTTCTGTTGAACAAGGCCGGAATCAGCAACCAGGACCACCAAGATCCGTTCCCGATTGAGATGGACGAAGTCGATCCGCCGCCAGGTGTTCTGTGTGAGCTTTGGCGCCAGAACGACGGCGGCGAAACGGGAAAGATCCGAGAGGATGCGGCTGGTCCCCTGCATCAGCTCCTCGGCCTGCCCCCAGCTTGGCCGAATCCCTTTCTCGATCCGGCTTTCGTCCACCTTTGATAGCTTCGGGCGTCGCATCAGGCTATCGACATAGAAGCGGTACCCCAGGTCGGTTGGAACCCTGCCGGCCGAGGTGTGTGGCTGAGAGAGGTAGCCGACCTCCTCCAGGTCGGCCATCACGTTGCGAATCGTGGCGGCGCTCAGATCGCTCAGGTACCGCCTCGCGATGCTCCTGGACCCCACGGGCGCCCCGGAGGTAATATAGTCGTGGATGACCGCCTTCAGTATCTGACGCTGTCTCGGGGTAATGTCATGCGCTTGCATCGGATCCCCTCACGCCTCTTTGTTGTTTAGCACTCTCATGAAGAGAGTGCTAAACCCGCAAAAACCATTATTAGGAAATATCATCCCTGTTGTCAAGGGGATTTGCCACGCCTCGCGGGCCTCTGAGTCAGAGAAGTTGGACGATCAACTCATTCGCCACCAGGAGCCCTCGCGCTGTGATCTGCACCCGCCCCTCTTTCAGGCCGAGAAATCCGTCATCCAACAAGCGCACCACCCGATCAGAGGCGCTGAGGTCATCAATGCCCAGCGTCTCTTTGAACGTCTGCAGGTCTAATCCGGCCCGCAGCCGAAGCCCTAGCATCAGGCGCTCGGACCGCAACGCTTCGTGAGAGAGCGGCTCGCTGCCCGCAACGGCGGTCCCCCGTTCCCGGATGGCGCGCAGATAGTTGGCTGGAAGCAGCTCGTTGTAAAATCGCCGCCCACCGAGAAATGAATAGGCCCCGGCCCCCAGGCCAAGATACTCCTGGTGCTGCCAATAGACCAGGTTGTGCCGACAATGGAATCCGGGTCGCGAGAAATTGGAGATCTCGTACTGTTCGAAGCCGGCGCCCTGAAGCAGTTCTATCGTCATCTGGTACATCGCCGCCTCAGTCTCTTCATCGGGCAGCTCAAGGGCACCTGCGCGATGCTCGTGGTGAAGCCGCGTCCCCTCCTCGAGGATCAGTCCGTAAGCGGAGAGGTGTTCGGGATTCAAGCGGATGGCCCAGCGCAGCGACCTCACCCAGTCGTCGAGGCTTTGACCGGGGAGCCCGAACATTACGTCCAGGTTGATATTGAGGAAGCCGGCGGTGCGAGCCAGCCAGAAGGTCTGTTCGGCCTCATGCGCGCCATGCGACCGGCCGATCCGCTGCAGGAGTCCGTCCTGGACGGCCTGAACGCCGAAACTGAGACGGTTGACCCCACCCTCCCTCATTGCCCGCAGCTTCGGAAGATCCACCGTTCCTGGATTTGCCTCAAGACTGATCTCCGCCCCGTCCTCGAGCATGAAGGCCGCTCGACAGTGATCGAGAATACCACGGATCTGTGAGGCCTCAAGGATCGACGGGGTTCCGCCGCCGAAGAAAACGGAACACATCCGCCGGTTGCGGACCGATTCCGTGGCGGCCCACAGATCGATCTCCCGGGAAAGCCCTGTGAGATACTGCTCCGCCTGGACCGCATCGAACCGGTAGGTGTTGAAATCGCAGTAATAACAGCGCGAGGCACAGTAGGGGATGTGGATGTACAACCCCATGGGTTCCGGGTTCCGGGTTCCGGGTTCCGCGTTTGAACGCTGTTCCGGGTTCCGGGTTCCGGGTTCCGGGTTGGGTACAGACGTCGAACTTGGAACCTGGAACTTGGAACTTGGCACGTGAACCTTGGAACCTGGAACTTGGAACCTGGAACTTGGAACTGTTGTCATCGGATCACCTTCCCGATCCGCTCCCAGCGCGGTCGGAATCGCTCCCGATCCCAGGACCAGTAAATGATGAAGGCTTTTCCTCTGATCTTCTTCGCGTCAAGAAAGCCCCAGAACCGGCTGTCCATACTATAGTCCCGGTTGTCGCCCATCATGAAGAGCTGTCCCGGCGGGGCCTGAACAGGGGCGAAATTGTCGCGGGGAGAGTGCGGGTTCTCCTGCATGGAAGGATCCAGGTGGACCGCGTACGACTCCTGGACCGGCTTGTCATTGACATACACCCGCTTTCCCCGAACCTCCACCTTGTCACCCGGCAGGGCGATGACACGCTTGATGAAGTCTCTCCCCTCATCCTGCGGGAACTTAAACACGATGATGTCACCCCGCTGCGGGTTGCGCAGACCAGGCATCCGCCAGTCGAGGAACGGGATCTCGGCGCCATACAGGAACTTATTGACCAGGAGGTGATCGCCGATCTGCAGGGTCGGCAGCATCGATCCCGAAGGGATTTTGAACGCCTGAACCACAAAGGTCCTGATCACCAGCGCCAGGAGAATGGCGATGAGGAAGGCCTCTGTGTACTGGCGGATGACCGACTTCTCCCGCACCTTCCTTTCGGGGATGGGAGGCTCCTGACGCTCTTGCACCGGGGGTCCCGTCACCTGTCCCGTCATGGAGTGTGAACCTTCAGGACCGCCATAAAGGCCTCCTGTGGAATCTCGACACGGCCCACCTGCTTCATCCGTCGCTTTCCCTCTTTCTGTCGCTCCAGAAGCTTCCGCTTCCTGGTGATGTCGCCGCCGTAGCACTTCGCCGTGACGTTCTTGCGCAACGGCCGCACGCTCTCCCTGGCGATGACTTTGCCGCCGATGGCCGCCTGGATCACCACCTCGAAGAGCTGCCGAGGGATCAGTTCCCGCAGCCGCTCCACCAGGACCCGGCCCCTCAGATGGGACTGTTCCTTCGGGACGATGGAGGAGAGTGCGTCAACCGGCTCACTGTTCACCAGGATATCCAGCTTCGCCAGGCGCCCCTCCCGATACTCCAGGAATTCGTAGTCCAGGGAGGCGTAGCCGCGAGTCGCCGACTTGAGCCGGTCATAGAAGTCCATGACGATCTCGTTCAGAGGCAGATCGTACGTGATCAGGACTCGACCGCCCTCCAGGTACTCCACCCCGCGCTGGATCCCCCGCTTCTCCTGGCAGAGGCCGAAAATCTGGCCCACATACTCACCCGGCGCCATGATGGAGGCCTTGATGTACGGCTCCTCGATCCGGACGAGCTGCTGGGGGGAGGGAAGGTGGCTGGGGTTTTGCACGTCAACCACCGACCCGTCGCTCTTGGTCACTCGGTAGACCACAGTCGGGGCGGTGGTGATCAGGGTGAGGCCGAACTCCCGCTCCAGCCGCTCCTGGATGATCTCCATGTGCAGTAACCCAAGGAATCCGCACCGGAACCCGAAGCCGAGCGCCAGCGACGTCTCCGGCTCAAACGTAAACGAGGAATCGTTGAGTCGGAGTTTCTCGAGCGCCTCCTTCAGCTCCATGTACTGCTCGCTCTCGGTCGGGTACAGGCCGGCAAAGACCATGGGCCGGACCTCTTTGAAACCGGGAAAGGGCCTGCCGGTGGGCCGCTCTTCGGCGGTAATGGTGTCGCCCACCCTGGTCTGACGCACATCCTTGATCCCGGCGATGATGTACCCAACCTCTCCGGCCGACAGGAGCTCCGCTGGCCGCATCTGGGGGGCGAAGACCCCTACCTGCGCAACCTCGAAGGCGGCCCCGGTGGACATCAGGAGGATCCGCATCCCCGGGAACACCTGTCCTTCGTACAGGCGGACATTGACGATCACCCCTTGATACGGATCGAACGAGGAGTCGAAGATGAGAGCCTTCAAGGGAGCGTCGGGAGACCCCTGGGGTGGCGGAATCCGTTTGATCACGGCCTCGAGCACCTCCTGGGTCCCGATCCCCTGTTTGGCGCTGCAGAGAATCGCCTCGGATGCATCGATGGCCAGGACCTCCTCTATCTGCCGCTTTACCCGGCCGATGTCCGAATTGGTCAGGTCGATCTTGTTGATGACCGGCACAATGGACAGCTCGTGTTGCATGGCGAGGTGAGCGTTGGCGAGCGTCTGCGCCTCCACCCCCTGAACGGCGTCGATCACGAGGAGCGCGCCCTCACAGGCGGAGAGGCTCCGGGAGACCTCATAGCTGAAGTCCACATGGCCGGGCGTGTCGATCAGGTTCAGGATATATTCCTGCCCGCCCTGTGGCCTGTAGCGCAAGCGAACGGCCTTCGCCTTGATCGTGATCCCGCGTTCTCGCTCCAAGTCCATCTGGTCCAAGACCTGGGCTTCCATCTGGCGGGGCGGCAGGGCGCCGGTCTCCTCCAGGAGTCGATCGGCCAGCGTGGATTTGCCATGGTCGATATGGGCGATGATGGAGAAGTTGCGGATGTGAGTCAGATCGGTCGCCATGATATAAGCGTTCAGCTCTCAGCCATCAGCGTCCAGCAAAAACCCTGACTGCTGAATGCTGATTGCTGAAGGGCTCGGAGAGAAGGGGGACAGGCCGGAGATCACCAGTCTCGATCCCGGACGAAATCGACCATCGACACCAGGGAACGCTTGGCAGCAGAATCGGGAAAGATGGCGAGGGGCGCCTTGGCTTGCTCCAGGTAGGTGCGGACCTGTTCCATGGTGGCCGCGACGGCGCGGTGCCGCTCCACCATCTCCTTCACGTCTGCCAGGTCGGCCTCTCCGACCGACTCCTTCGCGGCCAGCTCCCTGAGCCTCTTCCGATCGGCCTCCGAGCCTGCCCGCAGGACGTGGAGCACCGGAAAGGTCACCTTGCCCTCCTTGAAGTCATTCCCCACCGGCTTGCCCAGCCGGTCCTCCTTGGCCACGAAGTCCAGGGCATCATCGACCAACTGGAACCCGACCCCCAAATTCAACCCGAACTCCGTCAACGCAGCCACCGCCTCCGCCGAGGCTGCGGCGATCAGCGCTCCGGCCCTGCAGGCGGCAGACATCAGAGCAGCCGTCTTCGAAGTGATGATCTCCAGGTACTCGTCGTAGGTCAGATCAAGGTCACCGGCCCTCTGCACCTCTCGGACCTCGCCTTCGGTCATCTGGACTGTGGCGTCGGCAAAGGCCTGCATGACGTCGAGGTCACCGTCCGCCACCAGGATCTGGAGTGACCTGGCGTACAAAAAATCACCCGCCAGGACCGAGACCTGGGGGCCCCAGGTGCGATTCGCCGATGGCAACCCTCGGCGTTTGTCGGCGTTATCAATGATATCGTCGTGGATCAGCGTGGCGGCGTGCATATACTCAGCCACCACGGCGAGCGCGATATTCCGTGAACCGCCGCGATAGCCGCAGAGTTTCGACGACAGGAGCAGGAGCGCGGGTCGGATCCTCTTCCCGCCGCTCTTCAGCACATACCGCGTGAGATCGGCGATCAGCTCGACCTTGCCCCCGATCTCTTGGAAGAGCCGCTCTTCCACCTGAGCGAGTTCATGGACTACAGGGGCGAGAATCCTCTCGAAGATCACATCCGGTCCTCTACGTCAACCGGTCGGGGCAAGGCTTGCCTTGCCCAA
>Ga0209521_10004230_pt1 | contig 11477 bp, 9 predicted proteins | sample Rifsed19ft4_FD_184016 | JGI IMG/M metagenome (GOLD analysis project Ga0209521, IMG submission 184016) | Soil microbial communities from Rifle, Colorado, USA - sediment 19ft 4 (version 2) | ecosystem: Environmental > Terrestrial > Deep subsurface > Rock core/Sediment | place: Rifle, Colorado... | reverse complement strand
TTGCTGCACCTGGCCGGTCTGCACTTTGCGCAGCATGCGGCCGAAGGATTGGGTGACGGACGCGGTGAAGTCGCCGAAGCCGTTCACCACCGGCGCGTCAAAATAATTGCGGAAGATGGACCCCAGTGAGAAGGCACCGCGCGCCACGCGATGCAGGAAGCCATCGATCACCTGGCGGTCAATGAACAAGTAGCTGAAGCCTTCTGCCAGGCGCTGCGCCGGGCGCACGAAAACCGCATCATAAATTTCGTCAAAATAGTATTTGTTCTCGAGCAAAGCATAGATGGCTCCCAACGGTTTGCGCAGCGGGTCCAGCTGGCCGGCTTTGCGATAGACCAGCCAGCCCAAGGCCAGCCCCCCCAGCGCCACACCCAGCGAGACCAGCAGCGGGATGATGTTGAAGGCCACCGCTTCCGGATGCTCAACCAGGGTGCCGCCAACAAACTCGTGGAACCAACTGGGCAGCAAGCCGCCCAGCCCGGGGAAATGCTCCGGAATGCCCACCCATCCCGCGGCGATGGCAAACACGGCCAGCACCACCAACGGCGCGGTCATGCTGGGCACCGATTCACTGGCGTGGGCAGCAGCCTTGGTGCGTGGCTCGCCCAGGAAAGTCAGCGTGATCTGGCGCATGGTGTAGAAGGCAGTCAACAAGGCGGCCACTGCCAATGTAAGAAAGACCAACAGGTGTCCGTTGCCAAAGGCATCCGCCAGGATCTCATCCTTCGACCAGAAACCGGCAGTGATCAGGGGAAAACCGGAAAGCGCAAAGCCGCCAATGACAAAGGTCCAAAAAGTGATCGGCATTTTATTCTTAAGGCCGCCCATATTGAACATATCCTGCGCATCGACGTGCTCACCGGTGTGTAGCACTCCGTGTTCCATACCGTGGATAACCGAACCGGAACCTAAAAAGAGCAGGGCTTTGAAGAAAGCATGGGTCACCAGGTGGAAGGCGGCTGCCACATAAGCGCCGATTCCTAGGGCAGCGATCATGTAGCCCAGCTGCGAGATGGTGGAATAAGCCAGCACGCGTTTGATGTCTTTTTGCGTCAGGGCGATGGTGGCGGCAAATAGCGCGGTGAAGGCGCCGATGAAGGCCATCATCGTCATCGTAGAGGTCAGTTCACCGCCGTGATGCCAACCCGCCGAGAGCAGCGGGAACATGCGTAGCACCATGTAAACACCGGCAGACACCATGGTGGCCGCATGGATCATGGCGGAAACGGGGGTGGGGCCTTCCATGGCATCCGGCAGCCACACATGCAGCGGCCACTGCGCCGATTTGCCCACGGTGCCGATGAAAAGTAGCAGGCCGATCAGCCCGGCAACGGAGAGGCCGGCGATCACGCTGGGCGTACTGGCCAATTGCTCCAGGAGCGCAGGGTTGTACAAGATCTGGCGGAAATTCAAGGTGCCAGTGGCGGCATACAGCGCCACAATGCCCAATAGCATGAATACGTCGCCCACGCGCGTGGTGATGAAAGCTTTGATGGCCGCATCACGGGCGCTGGGCTTGGCATACCAGAAGCCGATCAGCAAATAAGAACACAGGCCCATGATCTCCCAACCCACGAAAAGGGTGAGCAAGTTATCGGAGATCACCAGAGTGTACATGCCGAAGGCGAACAGGGCGATGAAAGCGAAGAAGCGCGCATACATCGGCTCCACCGAAGGCACTGCGTGGCCGTGCTGCGTGGCGCCGTGGGGCGGCAGGCCGGGCACGTCGTGCTCACCCTTGGGCTGGCCAAAGTTGTGATAACCGATGCTGTAAATAAAGATCATCAGCACGGTCCAGGCAACAAAAAAGAGCGTCACCGCCGAAAGCGGGTCGATCAGCACCCCGACGGGGAAGACTTCCGCACCGGTCGGCAGCCATCCCACCGAAGACGTGAAGGGATGTTCGCCTAGATGCTCCACGCCGATGGCTGCCAGGAAGACCAGCATGCCGATCAGCCAGGAGAGGAAAGCGGCACCCACCCCCAAAGTGTGGCTGAGGGCGTTATTGCGGCGCGTAAACAGCAATATAAGGAAGAAGACCAGCAGCGGCGGGAGAGGGACCAACCAGATCAGGGTTTCTGTCGTCATGAAAACGCCTACCACTTCATCAAATTGATCTCGTCTGCATCCACCGTCTTGCGGCGGCGGTAAATGGAGATGACCAGCGCCAGGCCCACCGCCACCTCGGCGGCGGCTACTGCGAACACCATCACGGCGAAAGCCTGGCCGCTCATGTTCTGCGGGGTCAGGTAGCGCCAAAAGGCCACAATATTGATGTTCACCGCGTTGAGCATCAGCTCCACACCCATCAGGATGGCTATGGCATTCTTGCGCGCCAACACGCCGTAAAGGCCCAGGCCAAACAGGCCGGCGGCCAGGTAGAGATACCAGGAAAGCGGGATCATTCTGCTACTTACCTCCCTTTTGCGGGCGGGCCACCACTAGCGCGCCGATCAGCGCGGCCAGCAACAGCACCGAAGCCACTTCGAAGGGGATCACATAGCCATCCGGCGACACCAGGGCGGAACCCAGCTCCTCGATTGTGTTGCGACCAGCATCCAGGGCGGGTGTCATGGCGCCAATATCCGGCCATTGGCCCAGCATCACAATCAGGGCAAAGGCGAACAAGGCGGAAAGCAGCATCGCCCATCCAAACCCCGCGTTCATACTTTCCTGCTCCTCGGTGGCGTTGCCGCGGGTAAGCATGACGGCAAAGATCATCAAGATGGCGATGGCGCCGATATACACCAGCACCTGGACCACGGCCAGGAAGCCGGCATCCAATAACACGAAGATAACCGCCACGCCAAACAGCGCCACGACCAGGAACAGGGCGGCGTGCACCAAGTTGGAGCGCGTCACCATCATATAACCCGAAAACAGGATGACGAAACCGATAAAGAGGAAGATGCTTTGTTCTGCGGTCATGAGGTCAATGTTCTCGTTGAGGACCTAGGCTGGTTTGGCTTCAGGGCGCTTTCTAAAGGTGACCCGCTGGCGGGCAACGCGGCGAGACTGGCTGCGCAAAATGAGGTAACTCAGGATCAGCACGGCCGCATTGCCGATCAACAACGCCGGAATACGCCAGGAGTTGCCTTCGAACATTTTCTCCACCACGGCAGTGAGGATAAGCAAAGCCAGCGACACAGGGGTGAGGAATTTCCAATTGAAAGCCAGCATGTGGTCGATGCGAATGCGCGGCAGCGTGCTGCGCACCCACATCACAATAAAGTAGCCCAACAGGCCTTTGAGCATCAAATACACAACGCCCAGAACGCGGAATTCTTCCGCGCCAGGGCCACGCCAGCCGCCCAGGAAGAGAATGGCGAACAGCACGCCCACTGTGAAAGCGTGCAGGAATTCAGCCGCAAAGAACAGGCCGAACTTCATGCCGGTGTATTCAGTGTGGTAACCAGCCACGATCTCGGATTCCGCTTCGAGCAAGTCGAAAGGCGTGCGGCCGATCTCGGCGATCGACGAGACCATGAAAATGAGGCCGGAGACGGGGGCCAGCACAATGAACCAGACATCCTGATCTTGCACCATTTCCATCAGCCCCATGCTGCGCGCCAACAGCACCGGCACCATGAGGGTGATGAGCATGGGCACTTCGTACGAAATGAGCTGGGCCACGGCGCGGAAGGCGCCCAACAAGGCATATTTATTGTTGGAGGACCATCCCGCCATTAATATCGAAAGGATGCCGAAAGAACCCACAGCGGCGATGTAAAGCACGCCTACGTTGAGATCGGTACCGATCCAGCCGGGAGCAAACGGCACTACAGCCCAGATGAGCAACACGGCCACCACGGAGAGGATGGGGGCGATATTGAAGGGCAGCCAGTCAGCTTTCTCGGGAATCACATCTTCTTTGGTAATCAGCTTCACTATATCGGCAAAGGTTTGCAGCAGGCCATAAGGGCCGGCGCGATTGGGGCCCAAGCGGTCCTGGAAACGAGCGGCGACCTTGCGCTCCAGCCAGATGAGGAAGATGACGATGATCAAGCCGAAGGAGGCGACCACCACCACACTGACCACCGTGTATAGGAAGGTGGCCCAGGCTTCAGGAAGGAAACTGGCAAGCAAACCGTGGATCCACTCGCCGATCACACCGATGGGGTCCTGCCAAAAAGACATCGTTCTCGCCTCTTAGGTTAACTCAGTAGAACCGTTACTCGGCAGCGCCGAGTAGGTTCTCCTCAGCGTTTGCGCAGCGAACGCTAGGCAACCAAAAAAAGAAGGCTGATAGGGGAATGTCAGCCTTCTTTGAATTGATCAAGACCATTCTAGGGCGCCTTTTCGCCAGGCGTAAAACAGCCCGCCGACCAGGATCAAGATGAAGAGCACACCCTCCAACACAGCAAAAAGCGGCAACGCATCGAAAGCCACCGCCCAGGGAAACAGGAACGCAGTTTCAATGTCGAACACCAGGAAGACCAGGGCGTAAATGTAGTACTGGACTTTGAACTGCACCCAGGTATCGCCCACCGTTTCCATGCCGCATTCATAAGTCTCCAGCTTGATCGGGTTGGGTTTACGCGGCGCAACCAAGCGGGCTAAAACGATAGGCAATAACGGAAATATCGCCGCAATGACAATAAAAATTCCAATGAAGAGCCAGGTGTTCTGCATAAAGTCCTTACAACAACAAAAAGTCCGCGAGATTCTTCGGCGGCGAACTCAAAAAATTACGACTTTGCGGCATTCTACCACATGTTCTCGTTTGTGCAACTTTCCGCAAACGGAAACGGAACGGGCTGGGCAGCCGCATTTTGACGGGGATTTTCCTGTGGGCTATACTGGGGAGCGACGTATCTTCGGTCACCACCTCATTCAAAATCAGGAGACCCATGGCTGGAAACGGCAAATTCAAGCTCACGTACGCCACGATGTTTGACTCACCAGAAGAACTGCACATTGAGTATGAGGCAGCCGTCAAACGAGTTAAGGGGGAGTTAGGCAGAGACCACCCCATGTGGATCGGTGGTAAGGATATAACCGTCAACGAGAAAAAAGAAAACCGCTCTCCCATCGATACCGGCATGCTGCTGGGAACCTTCCAGCGCGCCACGCCAAAGGATGGCCAGGGCGCGATGGAAGCCTCCCAGCGGGCCGCCCGGGATTGGAGCCGGCGACCCTGGCAGGAACGCGTCGCGCTGGTGCGCAAGGCCGCCGACCTTATTACGGAACGCATTTTCACGTTCGGCGCAGTCATTTCGCTGGAAGCCGGCAAAACGCGCATGGAAGCCCTGGCCGATGCCGCGGAGTCGGCTGCGCTCATGCAGTATGCGTGTGACCAGATGGAAGCCAATAAGGGGTTCGTCGTAGAAATGGGCAAGGATCCCTTGAAGGGATTCGACGTCACCAATATTTCCAAACTCAAGCCTTACGGCGTGTGGGTGGTCATCAGTCCCTTCAATTTCCCCGGGGCTCTCACCGCTGGGCCGGTAGGCACCGCGCTGGTGGCGGGCAACACCGTGGTGTATAAGCCGGCTGAAGACACCCCGTGGACCTCGCGTCTGTTGGCCGAAGCCTTCCGCGATGCCGGCTTCCCAGATGGAGTGGTCAACTACGTCACGGGCAAAGGGTCAGTCGTCGGCCAAGCCCTGATCGACAGCCCCCTGACAGCAGGTGTGACTTTCACCGGCTCCGTGGATATTGGCATGAGTATTTATCAAAGTTTTTCACGCGGCCGCTATCCACGGCCGACCATTTTGGAAATGGGCGGCAAGAACCCAGCCATCGTTTCGCGACATGCCGATCTGGACCGCGCCGTAAAAGGTATCTGCCGCTCGGCGTTCGGCAACCAAGGCCAGAAATGCTCGGCTGCTTCGCGCATCTATGTGGAAGAACCTGTGTACAACGAATTGATCGAAAAGTTAGTGGCAGCCACAGAGCAAATGAAGATCGGCGACCCCACACGCAAGGAAGTGTTCCTGGGACCGGTGATCAATCAGGGCGCCTATGCTAATTTCAAGAACTTCACTGAAGAAATATCGCAGGCTGGAGATTTTCTAACCGGCGGCAAGGTGTTGACGGATGGCGATTACGGCAAAGGCTACTTTTGCGAGCCGACCATTGCCGCCAACGTGGCCACCAGCCACCGGCTGTGGAAATACGAGATGTTCCTGCCCATCACCATGGTGCATAAAATCAAGAATCTGGACGAGGGCATGACCCTGGCCAACGATGTGGACTTTGGTCTCACCGCTGGCTTTTATGGCAGCCCGGAGGAAGCCACCTGGTTCTTCGATAATATCGAGGCCGGCGTCACTTATGCCAACCGCCCACAAGGCGCTACTACCGGCGCCTGGCCGCGGTTCCAGCCCTTTGGAGGCTGGAAGGGATCTGGCTCGACCGGCAAGAACGCCGGCGGCCATTATTACCTGCAACTCTATATGCGCGAGCAAGTCAACTCGGTGATCAAGTAGCGCGGCGCTTAACCTCCGAATGATTAGGAGAGTTGCCAGCTTTGCACTTTGGCTTGGCCTGTTCGGCCTTTTTTTGACCTTTGCCGCTTACAGCGTTGGTGAGCTCAGGCTCGATCTGGCAGGTGGCTCACTGCTGCTGCTGGGCTTTGCCTGGCTGGTGCTTAGGAAACCTGCAACCCTCTACCATCCCCATACCCGCTTCCGCACCTTGCGTAGACTAGGTTTGCTCGGGCACGATGAAGAAAAAAAGGACTAGCCCACACCGCTATAGCCTGGCCGGAAGGGCTAACCCCTAAATGACTGATGAGAATTCGACATACCTAAGCCAGCCCGAAACCAGGAGGATATAATTGCGGCTCAATTTCAGCCCAACGGGCTATTTAAGGACCTAACTTTGAACCTAAGACGCAAACTGTTTTTCGCCTCCATAACCGGGCTTGCGCTGATCGTCAGCGCTTGCGGAGGCAGTGACACCGGGGCCTCCTCGGCCGTGCTCACCGAGGCCGCCCTCATCTATTCTCAAAGCCTCACTGAGACGGCCGCAGCCGCTTCACCGACCCCAACGGCCACCGTAGAGCAACCCACAGCCACCAACACGTCCTTGCCCACCAATACCCCCACGGCCACGGGTACCCCTCCCACGGCCACGCCTTCGCCAACCGAGGAGCCGTCCTCCGGCGGAACGGGCAATGCAGCTTGCTTGCGGGCCAACTTCGAGATCGAGACGATCCCGGATGGCACCCAAATGTACGTGGGCAAGGTCTTCACCAAGATGTGGCGGGTGAAGAACGTCGGCTCATGCACCTGGACTCCAAATTTCGCCGCGGTGTGGGTGCAAGGTGAGTTATTCAGTGCCGAAGCGGTAACGGCCTTTACCGACATCAATATTTACCCCGGCGAATATGCCATGATCGAGATCGACATGGTAGCCCCCGGACCCGCTGGCCATTACAAGGGCTATTGGATGCTGCGCAGCGATGATGGACGGTTGTTTGGTGTAGGCAGCCGTGGCACAGAATGGTTGTGGGTGGATATCGAAAGCCTCCCACCTCAGGATTAACCTGGAGCCATTGAAATAAAAACCTGCCGCCAGACTGCGGCAGGTTTTTTTGTTTCCACGCAAGTTAACAGTGACGATATGATCATTTTCGTGTTACTTATAGTATGAGGGTAACCCATGAGTGAGGAAAAAGAGATCCTGATCACCGTTCCATTCAAACAGGAACAGATAAACGAACTGCAAAGCCTGGCCCAGGGTTCCCACGTTAGACCCCTTGTCTTGGACAAAGGGCAGGCCATACCCGAAGGCTTGTGGGGGCAAGCAGAGATCTTGTACGCTCTGCATGAACTGCCTGAGCCCGAGAAGGCGCCCAATTTACGCTGGATCCAATTTCATTTTGCCGGTATTGAAGAGCACTTGTCTGCGCCCATCTTGCGCCAACCTAACGTGCAAGCCACTACCCTCAGCGGGGCCAATGCCCCTCAAGCCGCTGAGCATGCCCTGGCGCTGTTGCTGGCTTTGGGGCACCACCTGCCGGATATGCTGGCGGATCAAACCCGTACCGAGTGGTCTGCCGAACGCCTCCGACGCTATTTGCCCAAGGAACTGATCGGCAGCACCGTCGGCATCATCGGCTACGGCAGCATCGGCCAGCGCCTGGCGCGCTTGCTGCATTCATTCCAGGTGACCATCCTCGCCAGCAAAAGGGATTTGTTGAGCCCGTCGGGCGAAGATTTCCAGGTTGATGGCCAGGGGGATCCCAACGCAGAACTGGTGCGCAGACTCTACCCAAGCCAGGCCGTGCGCAGCATGCTGAAAGAGTGCGACGCGGTGGTGGTCACCGTGCCGCTCACCGCCGAGACCAAAGGCCTGGTAGGCGCCCAGCAACTGGCTGCTTTGAAACCCGGCGCGTTCCTGGTGGATGTTTCGCGCGGCGGCGTAGTGGATCACGATGCGCTGGTGGCCGCGTTGAAAAAGGGGCAGCTGGCCGGTGCCGGGCTGGATGTCTTCGCTGAAGAACCCTTGCCCGCAGACAGCCCATTGTGGAGCTTGCCCAATGTAATTATCTCGCCGCATGTGGCCGGGCTGAGTGCGCATTACATGGATCGAGCTTTCACCTTGTTTAAAGAGAATCTGCGTCGGTATCTGGCCGGCGAACAACTACTGAATCGAATCGACTTAGACCGGGGGTACTAAATGAAACATCCCATCAAAGCCGTGCTGTTTGACCTGGGCGGGACGCTTATTTATTTCGACGGCAACTGGGTCGAGGTTGCGGAAGCGGCCAATCGAGAACTCCTGCAACATTTGCAAAAGCAGGGCCTGCAGTTTGATTCCCAACACTTCCTGGATGAATTCCGCGCCCGCCTCGAAGAATACTATCGGCAGCGCGAAATGGAGTTCATCGAGTACACGACAGCGCACATCCTGCGCACCTTGCTGGCTGATCTGGGCTACCCGGGGGTGACCCCCGAAATGATGGCTCCGGCGCTGAAGCAGCTTTATGCGGTGTCCCAGGCCCACTGGAAAGTGGAAGAGGACACGCTTCCCACCCTGGACGCCCTGCACCGCGCCGGCTATCGCATGGCGGTAGTGTCCAACGCTTCCGACGATGCCGATGTGCAAAGGCTGGTGGATAACGCCGGCATACGTGGCTACCTCGATCTGGTGCTCAGCTCGGCGGCCTGCGGCACCCGCAAACCAAACCCGCGCATCTTTCAACTTGCTCTGGAGCATTGGAAACTAACCCCCAGCCAAGCGGTGATGGTGGGCGACACGCTAGGCGCGGACATCCTAGGGGCACGCAATGCAGGCATCTACAGCATCTGGATCACCCGCCGGGCAAACAAACCCGCCAACCGCGACCACGCCGGCACCATCCAGCCGGATACCCAAATCCAGACCCTGGCGGAACTACCCGGAAGGCTGCAAGCGGTTTCGATTTAAGGCCAAATTAGGGGCGGGGGTGAGATTAATAGGACTCTGCGATTCGCAGAATCTATGGCATAATTACTCGACCAAACCCCCTATAATGAGAAACCCACCCCACGGCTCAATTGCCGTCAGCTTGACATATCGTGTCAACGAAAAAATTCAAGAAAAATCAATTCAAAAAAGGAGGTGGTTGATAACACATACCCCAACCTGTTAGCCTAAGACAAACCAAACTTACATTTTCGGAGGAGAAAAATATGTACCGTAATCGACTCTTAGCACTGCTCAGCGGGCTGATGATCCTCAGCGTTGTACTGAGCGCGTGCGCACCAGCTGCTGCGACCACTGAGGCCGTAGAGCCAACAACTGCAGGCGAGGAACCGACGGAGGCTGTAGAGCCCACCGCGGAACCGACTCCGCGCACCACCCGCGTTGGCGGCTGGTTGGATGAAATCGGCATGAAGGTCGTTGGCGCCGACTCGGCGATCACCCAGATCGCTGCCGGCGACATTGACATCTACACCTCCAACCTGTCCACCCCCACAGACGTGCAGGCTGCTGACGCCAACAACCTTGAACGGTCCTTCCAGTACGGTCTGTACTACGAATTGACCCTCAACCCGTCGCCCTTCACCAGCGGTGAGTTCAACCCCATGTCTGATGTCCGCATCCGCAAAGCTCTCAACAACCTGGTCGATCGCGATTACATCAACCAGGAAGTGTATGGCGGCTTGGCTGTGCCCAAATACGTATCGTTCGTGTCCGCCTTCGCGGATTACGCGCGACATGTGGACGTCATCCGTGGCCTGCAATCCCAAATGTCCTACGATCCGGACAAAGCCATTGCTGATATCGCCGCCGCCATGGAAGAGAATGGCGCCGAGCTGGTGGATGGCAAATGGCAGATCGATGGCGAACCCGTCACCCTGATCTTCCTGATCCGCACGGATTCTGATGGCACCCGCCGCCCCTTGGGCGACTATGTGGCTGGACAGCTTGAACTGGCCGGCTTCACCGTCACCCGCCAGTACGGCACTTCGTCCGAACTGGCTGCCCTGTGGGTCAGCGGTAATGTAGCTGACGGCCTCTGGCACATTTACACCGGTGCCTGGTCTGCTACTGCTGTTTCACGCGATGACGCTGCCGACTTCCTGTTCTTCGACAGCCCGGACAGCGCCTACGGCTTTGCCACCCTGTGGCAGTCTTACCCCACCGACCCGGACTACAACGCGTTGATAACAGACCTGGCCAACTCCAACTTCACCACGTTGGATCAACGCCGTGAGATGATCAGCCAGGCCCTGCAAGGCAGCATCGATCAAGCCACCCGCATTTGGTTGATCGACGGTCGTGCTTTCAGCCCCTGGCAGCCCAACGTTTCCGTGGCCTTTGACTTGGCCGCCGGCGTTGACGTCAGCGGTATGACCAAGTTCACCCTGCGCTTCGACGACCAGGAAGGTGGAGTGCTCCAGTGGGGCACGCCTGACCTGTTCGTGGAACCCGCTAACCCCGTCGGCGGCTCCAACTGGACCTATGACAGCCAGTGGCAGCAGCTCACCTCGGACACGGCCACCCTGGCCAACCCCTACACCGGTCTTCAGATGCCCCAGCGTCTTGAAAGCGCTGATGTGTTTATGACCGAAGGCTATCCGGTCGGCACCACCCTCGACTGGGTAACGCTTGAATTCGTGGACACGAACGTCGTCCCCGAAGATGCCTGGATCGACTGGGATCCTGTAGCTGAGAACTGGATCACCGTTGGGACCGCTTTCCCCGATGGGTTGGAATCTCTGGTTAAGGTAGTTGCGTACTACCCTGCCGACCTGTACGATCGCACCTGGCATGATGGCAGCCAGATGAGCGCGGCTGACTTCATCCTGTCGGCCATCGAAGGCTTTGCCACCGGCACTGCCGGCAGCCCCATCTTTGATGAAGCCCAGGCTGGCACACTGGATGCCTTCAAGGGCGGCTTCAAGGGTTGGAATATCACCTCCACCGATCCCCTCACCATCGAGTACTACACCGATGTGTGGTTCCCAGATGCTGAGAATATCGCCAGCGCCGGCGCTGCTACCCTGTGGCCTGAATACGGCTATGGGCAGGCTGGTTGG
>Ga0209521_10004229_pt1 | contig 11478 bp, 7 predicted proteins | sample Rifsed19ft4_FD_184016 | JGI IMG/M metagenome (GOLD analysis project Ga0209521, IMG submission 184016) | Soil microbial communities from Rifle, Colorado, USA - sediment 19ft 4 (version 2) | ecosystem: Environmental > Terrestrial > Deep subsurface > Rock core/Sediment | place: Rifle, Colorado... | reverse complement strand
TTGTCCGCAAGCTGGGAGGATGGCTGCGCAGGGGAGGTTCTCAATTTCAACCCGCGGGCAGCCTCTGAAAGGGCTTCGCCCAGCTTGGCGAGCCGGGCGAAGCGGTGACAAGATGGCAGGCCCGAGCGCCTGCAGGGACTAGATCGGTAGCCGAGCCTGTCCGTAGAGCCGCTCGCGAACCGCGATGACCTGTCGGCGCAGCGCGTCATCGGTCTCCAGGCGGGCGGCGATCTTATCGCAGCCGTACATCACTGTCGTGTGGTCGCGTCCCCCCAGCACGTCGCCGATCTGAGGCAGCGACGCATCGGTCTCCTCACGGATGAGGAACATCGCCACCTGGCGGGGGAGCGCCACTTGCTGAGAGCGGTCCCGGCTCAGCAGCCGGTCTTCGTCGATGCCGAAGTGGTCCGCCACCGCCGAGATGATGCGATCGGGGGTGAGCATGCTCCCGCGAGGCATCAGCTCGGCCAGCGTCATCTCCACCAGCTCGGTGCTGAGGGGCACCCCGCTCAGATCGCTGAACGCCAGAATGCGGGTGAGGGCGCCCTCCAGCTCGCGGATGTTGCTCTGCACGCGGCGTGCGATCATCTCCAGGTATTCGGGCCTCACCTGACGCGCGGCCCGCTCCGCCTTCGAGCGCAAGATGGCCAACCGCGTCTCGAAGTCCGGAGGCTGGATGTCGGCCGTCAGCCCCCACTCGAACCGCGAGCGCAGGCGTTCCTCCAGGGTCACCAGGGCCTTCGGCGGCCGGTCGGAGGAAATCACCAGCTGCCGGTCTTGCCCGTGGAGGGCGTTGAACGTGTGGAAGAATTCCTCCTGGGTGGATTCTTTTCCGGCGATGAACTGGATGTCGTCGATCAACAGGACGTCGATCCTCCGGTAGCGCTCTCGGAAGGCGTCGGTCGTATGATTGCGGATGGAGTTGATCAGATCGTTGGTGAACTCTTCCGAAGTGACATACAGGACCTGGAGCCCGCTCGTTGCGACGGAGTTGCCCACGGCGTGGAGCAGATGGGTCTTGCCCAGCCCGACGCCCCCATAGACAAACAGGGGGTTGTAGGCGCGGGCCGGGTTCTCGGCCACCGCCTGGGCCGCGGCGTGCGCCAGCCGGTTGCTCGGGCCCACCACAAAAGTGTCGAACGTGTAGCGCGGATTGAGCAGGCGGTGCGCCGCGCTGCGCTCCGCAGAAGCCTCTTCTCCTTCGGCCACCTTCGAGGAGTCCTCTTCCGCCGTCTCGCCCTGCCAGACGGTAAAGCGCACCTCGACCGTCCGCCCCATGACGCCTGCCAGGACCCGCTTGACCGTTGAGAGGAGCCGGTTCTCCAGCCAATCCCGGGCGTAGGCGTTCTGAACGCCGAGGATGAATGCCCCATCCTCGTAGGCCAGCAGGTCGACGTCACGGACCCATGTGTCGAATGTGGCCCGCGGCATTTCCATCTGAAGTTGCCCGAGTGTCGCCTGCCAAGCCTGTTCTGCGTTCATACCCGCTCCGAGAGTGCGGCGCGGCCGGCCGCCATCACTACGCGTCTCCGCGGGCCGGTCGCCCAGTCTTCGGCGTTCTCGAGTTCGGTTGAAAGGCTGTCCCTGCTGCACGGCCGCTGTCAGGCGGACCGTCGGGCCCGAACGGGTGCGAGGTGCTCATCCCCCCATGCCCTACGCAACCGAGGGTGACATGCATTCTAACAAAAGCACCCTCACGGTACAAGAGTTCCGCCCTGCGCCTACCTAAAAACAATCGAAGATTTAAGATCGGGAAACCTTAAAGCCCCCGGCCACTCCGACGGATTCGCGGCCTCACTCGATCCGCGCTCCACCTCCGCCTCTTCGCCACATCTAACGAGACCTGAAGCCCCGCCCCCACCGCTGGGGATCAACCGCCCCTCTCCCTCGAGCCCTCCCGGTGGCACGCGAGTGAGTGTAGAACCTTAAAGAACGCCGATGCCTGCCGCCCTGCGACGCGTTGCGCTCAAGACGCGGAAACGCGCCTTCCTCTGGATACGGGAGCAGCCCGGCGTCAGAGAGCGCGGCTGCGCCTCGGCAGAATGCAGCCGCGCGGTCAGAACGCTGAGCCGGCAAGGCTCACCTCGGTTGCAGGACTGCGGAAAGTGCTTCGGCGATCGATCGAACCGGGAGGACGTCCAGGCCCGAGGGTGGTGGGTCACTGCGAACCACCGTCTTGGGCACCAGCACCCGACGGAACCCCAGTTTGGCTGCTTCTCGCAGGCGAGCGGGCAACTGCGCCACCGCCCTCAACTCTCCCGATAAGCCCACCTCTCCGATCACGGCCAGATCCGCCGGCAGAGGCAGATCCTTGAACGACGAGGCAATCGCCACGGCCATCGCCAGGTCCGCCGCAGGCTCGTTCACCTGCAGCCCTCCGACCACATTGGCAAACACGTCTTGGTCGCCCAGGCGCAACCCGGCACGACGAGTGAGCACCGCAAGCGTCAGAAGCAGGCGGTTGAAATCCAGCCCGTTAGCAGTCCGGCGTGGATTTCCAAACGCAGTCGGGCTGGTGAGGCCCTGGACCTCCACGAGCAGAGGCCGCGTTCCTTCCATGGTCACTGCAATCGCCGACCCGGGGGTGTGCAGCGCCCGTTCCGCCAGGAATGCCTCGGAGGGGTTGGCCACCTCCGCCATTCCATCGGGCCGCATCTCGAAGACGCCCACCTCGGTTGTGGCGCCAAAGCGGTTTTTCACCGATCGGAGCAGCCGGTAGGCGTGAAATGAGTCCCCCTCCAGATAGAGCACCGTATCGACGATGTGCTCCAGGACGCGCGGCCCGGCAATCGCGCCCTCTTTGGTCACGTGCCCCACCAGGAAAACCGCCAGGTTCCTCGACTTGGCAACGCCCTGAAGCACGCTGGCGCACTCGCGCACCTGGGAAATCGACCCCGCCGACGACCCCAGACCCGGGAGATAGACCGTCTGGATCGAGTCAATCACCACCAGATCTGGCGCCATCATCTCGATGTGCGCCAGGATTGCCTCAAGGTCGGTCTCGGTCACGAGGTAGAGCTCCTCGGGCAGCCGGCCGACCTCACCGCCCGAGAGCCGAAGTGCCCGGGCCTTGATCTGCGCCTCCGATTCCTCCCCCGATACATACAGCACCTTCCGGCGATCCGCGACGGAGAGGGCCATCTGAAGCAGAAGGGTCGATTTGCCGATCCCAGGATCGCCGCCGATCAGAACGACCGACCCCGGCACGATTCCACCGCCCAGCACGCGCGAAAATTCACCGAGGGCCAGCGTGAGGCGATCCCCGGCGGCGGAATCCACTTCGCTCAGGCGCCGAGGCGTCGAGCGAGCTTTGGGCCTCCCCGCCGCCCGCGGGCTCGCCGGCGCCACCACCTCGGCAACCATGCTGTTCCAGGCTCCACATTGAGGACAGCGGCCGAGCGGCTTTGGCGCCGTCCGGCCGCATTGCTGGCAAACGTATTGGGTTCGAGCCGTCTTGCCCATCCCCGCCTCTGCGCGACAGAGTCCGACCAGACACCTCTCGCTCCGGCATTATAACCTCGCCCGCACGTCATGCTTGCCAACGAAACCGTAGGGGCGGGTCTGCGAAGTGCCGGGTGATCTTCCCGGCGAGACCCGCCCCTACCCTCCCCAGGAGGGTTTTCCTGTAAGACGACGCGCATCGGGGCAGCCGCCGCTTGGGCGCCACGGCACCTGGTGCCATCGTGCCGCAGTGCCCCGGTGTCCAGGCGGCCGAATGCGCAGTGCCCGCTCACCGAGTCACCAACTACTGAGCACCGAGCAACCAATCACCATGTTACCGATCACCGACTAACCGGTCACCGATCACCCAGAAATGAAAGAGGCCCTTCGATGGAAGAGCCTCCCGACCGTTCAGCGAATGCCCAGGCTACGCCGGCTGCGCCTCGTCCTCGCGCTCCCGGCTCTCTAGCTTCAGGACGATGGCCTCGCCCTCGACATCCACAAGGATATGATCGCCCGCCTTGAACTCCCCGGACAGGAGCGCGTCGGAGAGGCGGTCTTCGACCTTGTTCTGGATCACCCGGCGCAGGGGCCGCGCTCCCATTTCGGGGTCGTAGCCCTCATCGCCCAGCTGCTTGCGGGCGGCCTCGGTTGCCCGCAGCGAAAGCTGGTGCTCCTTGAGCCGGATGACCACCTTCTCCAGTTCAAGATCGACGATCTGCCCGATTTGCTCGCGGGAAAGGGCGTGAAAGACGATCAGGGCATCCACCCGGTTGACAAACTCGGGCCGGAAGATCTTCCGCAGCGCCTCGAGAAGCTTCTTGCGCATCTCCTCGTACGACGCCCGCTCTTCCTTGGCCTCGTCTCGCTTCAAGGTGAAGCCCAGCTGCGTCTGACGCCGGATCTCCTCGGCGCCGACGTTCGACGTCATCACGATGATCGTGTTGCGGAAGTCCACCTTGTGGCCGCGGGCATCCGAGAGATGTCCCTCCTCCATGATTTGGAGGAGCATGTTGTGCGCCTCCGGGTGGGCCTTCTCTACTTCGTCGAAGACGACGATCGAGTAGGGCCGCCGCCGGATCGCTTCGGTGAGCTGGCCTGCGTCCTCGTAGCCCACGTATCCCGGGGGCGCGCCGACCAACCGGCTCACTGTGTGGCGCTCCATGAACTCCGACATGTCGATCTGCACCAGGGCCTCTTCAGAACCGAAGATAAACTGCGCCAGGGCCTTGGTGAGCTCCGTCTTGCCCACGCCGGTGGGGCCGAGGAAGATGAACGACCCGATCGGCCGCTTGGGATCCTTCAGCCCGGCCCGAGCCCGCCGCACCGCCTTGGAAATCGCCTCGATGGCCTCGTCTTGGCCGACGATGCGCCGGTGGAGCATTTCTTCCATGTTGAGCAGCCGCACCGACTCTTCCGTGGCGATCTGCATCACCGGAACACCGGTCCACATCGAGACGACCTCGGCAATGTCGTCGGCCGTCACCCGCGGGGCGTCGGCCGAGCGGCTCCAACCGGCGCGCATTGCGGAGATCTTCTCCTCCAGCTGGCCCTCGGCCGCCATCAGCTCCTGGGCGTCGTCGAAGCGCGCCTCCTCGATGGCCAACGCGTGGGCGCGCCGGGTCTCGCGCAGCCGATCCATCGTTTCTTTCATATTGCGCGCCTCCGGGCTCTTATACATGCGCACCCGGGAAGACGTCTCATCGATCAGATCGATGGCCTTGTCGGGAAGATAGCGCTCGGTGACGTAGCGGGAGGAAAGGTGCACGGCCGCCTCGAGGGCTTCGTCGGTGATCACCAGCTTGTGGTGCTCCTCGTAGGGGCGCCTCACCCCGCGCAGGATGTCGATCGCCTCCTCCACCGACGGTTCCTCCACCGTCACCGGCTGGAATCGGCGCTCGAGCGCGGCATCGCTCTCGATGTACTTGCGATACTCATCCAGCGTCGTCGCCCCGATCACCTGGAGCTCGCCTCGCGAGAGCGCCGGCTTGAGGATGTTGGCCGCATCCACCGACGACCCCGCCGAGCCGGCGCCCACCAGCATGTGGACCTCGTCGATGAAGAGGATCGCCCCGGACGACTTCAGCTCGTCAATCACCCGCTTGAGCCGCTCCTCAAACTGGCCGCGATACATCGTCCCGGCCACGAGCGACCCAACGTCGAGCTGCAAGACCCGCTTCCCCAGGAGCGGCTCGGGCGTTTCGGCGGCCACGATCCGCTGCGCCAACCCCTCGACGATGGCCGTCTTGCCCACGCCGGGCTCGCCGATCAATGCCGGGTTGTTCTTCGTCCGCCGGGCCAGGATTTGGATCACCCGCTCGATCTCCATCTCCCGCCCGATCACTGGGTCTAGCTTGCCTTCCTCGGCCTTGGCAGTCAGATCCGTCGCCAGTTGGTCGACGAGAGGGGTCTTGGGCTGCTGCTCGCGCGGCGGAGACCCCGTCGTCTGCGCCGGCGGCCGCCGCGCCGGGCTCTCCTGCAGAATGCGCCGCGTCTGGCGCCGCACTTGCTCAGGGGTCACCCCCAGGCGGCGCAGCACTTCAATGGCCACACCCTCGCCCTGACGCACGAGACCGAGCAGAAGATGCTCGGTCCCAATGTAGTGATGGCCCATCCGGCGGGCTTCCTCAATGGCAAACTGCAACACCTGCTCGGTTCCCGGGGCGAGCTCGATCCGCCCTCCGACATACCGGCCCTGCCCGCTCAACCGCTCCACCATTTCTTTCACGCGGGCGGCCTCCAGGCCCAGCTCGCGCAACACTCGACCGGCGACGCCGCCTTCCTCACGGATCAGGCCGAGCACGAGATGCTCCGTGCCAATGTAGTTGTGATGGAGTCGCTCGGCCTCCTCGTGTGCCAGGCTCAGCACCCGGCGCGCTCGTTGAGTGAAGCGTTCCATCTTGTCAGCCACGGACCTGTGCCTCCACGCGAAGACCTGCAACTCCCACTACCGCAGTCCTATTCTACCAAAGTTTCCTCCGGGCTCCCCGCCACTGGGAAGAAGGTCCTCCCGGAAAGGCAGCCGGGCGGCCTTGTGGCGCCCGGCTGATGATTACTCGCCTTGCGACTCCGCCTCTCCACCGCCCCCTTCGGGGGCCCCAGGAGCGCTGTCCTGGGCGGAGGGCACGTCCTCCAACTCGTCCGGCGGGGCTGCAATCGGGCTCTCCTCCTCAAGGGCGGCGTCGAAATCCTCCACCTCTTCCACCTCTTCGGCGCCGATCTCCGGTCCGGCGATCTCGGTCATCGCCGCCTTCCAATCCAGATCGGCGTACTCCGGAGAATCCACACGCTTGAGGCTGAGCCCAATCCTCCGCCGCTCCGGCTCGACCTTGATCACTCGCAGCCGGAGCACGTCACCCTCCTTCACCACCTCGCGCGGGTGCTCGATCCGGCGGTCGGAAAGCTCCGAGATGTGGATCAGACCTTCAAACTCGTAGTCCTCTGCCCCGACCAGGCTGGCGAAGGCCCCGAACTTGGTGAGCTTGGTGATCTTGCCCTCCACCAGCTGACCCTCGCCGAATCTCTGGGCGACCCTCGACCACGGGTCCGCCTCCAGCTCGCGCATGGAAAGGCTGATGCGCTTCCGCTCCGGGTCGACTCCCAACACCTTCACCTCGACCTTCTGCCCCACCTTGAGCAACTCGCTCGGGTGGTTCAGACGCGCCCAGGAGATCTCCGAGAGGTGGACCAGGCCGTCGGCGCCGCCGATATCCACAAAGGCACCGAAATCCGCCAGGCTGATGACGTGCCCCGTGCGCACCTCGCCGGGCCGCAGCTCACTGATCAGACGCTCCTTGAGCGCCTCGCGGGCCTCGCGCGCCGCCGCCCGCTCAGAAAGGATCAGCCGATTGCGGCGTCGATCGACCTCGACGACCTTGGCGACGATCGGTTCCCCCACCATCTTCGCCCAGCGCTTGTCGGGCGTCTCCCCTTCCGCCCGCCGGCGCCGAGAGAGGCTCACCTGCGAGGCCGGGATAAACCCCCGCAGCCGGCCCATCTTCACGATCAGCCCGCCCTTGTTATACCCGGCGACCGTCCCCTCGAAGATATCCTGTGACTTCAGGAGCGACTCGGCTTCCAGCCAATCGTGCTCCTCTTCGGCCCGCACCAGCGACAGCAGGATGTTCCCGTCGCGCTCCCCCGAGGAAATGATATACACCGTCACCTGCGAGCCGACGGTCATCGTGGCCCGTTCCTCCGCGCTCAGGCGTTCCACCTCCCGAGCAGGGATCACCCCCTCCGATTTCGCCCCGATGTCGACCAGCACATCATCCTCGGCGATGCGGGCGATTGTCCCCGTGCGGACCTCCCCGCGCCGAGGCATATCCATGCCATAGCTTTCGCCTTCGAGATAGGCGTCCATTGGGTGGGGGCTGCCCGCTCCGGCCTCAGCCGGTGAGAGGGGGCTGCCCTCCGCTCGTTCTTCGTTTCGCTCCATTGAAAAGACGATCTCCGGTTGCAGGATGGATCGATTATAAAGGCGAACCGCGGTCTTGACAACCTCGACGCCTTCGAGCCCCTTCTTGCCTACCCTAAGAGGACGAAAACGATGGCTTTTCGCCTTCACCTTGCCGCCGCCACCCGGCCGGCCCTGACCTCCGGCGCCGCGGTATAATGCCCTCGGAGAACTCTGGATGGCTGTTGTTTTCCCCTTCACCGCCGTCGTCGGCCAGGAACGAATGTGCCGGGCGCTCGTGCTCAACGCCGTCAACCCTCGCATCGGCGGCGTCCTCATCCGAGGCGAGCGCGGCACCGGCAAGTCGACCGCGGCCCGCGCCCTGGCGGCGCTCCTTCCAGAGGTCCGCGTCGTCGCCGGCTGTCGCTTCGCCTGCGACCCCGACCGCTCGACCACCTGGTGCACCGAGTGCAAGGAGCGGGCGGCTCGCGGCGAAGAGCTTCCCACCCAGCTGCGACGCACCTCCTTCGTCGATCTCCCCGTCTCGGCCACCGAAGACCGGGTCGTCGGTACCATCGACATCGAGCGCGCCATCAAGGAGGGGGAGCGCCACTTCGAGCCTGGAGTCCTGGCCGCCGCCAACCGCGGCTTGCTCTACATCGACGAGGTCAACCTGCTCGACGACCATGTCGTCGATGTCTTGCTCGATTCGGCCGCCCTGGGGATGAACATCGTCGAGCGCGAAGGGATCTCCTTCGCCCATCCCTCCCGCTATATCCTCGTGGGCACAATGAACCCCGAGGAGGGCGACCTTCGCCCCCAGCTCCTGGATCGCTTTGCCCTCTCGGTGGAAATCCACGGCCTGCACGACCTGCGCGAGCGCATGGCGATCATCGAGCGCAATCTGTCTTTCGAGGCGGATCCGGAGGGCTTCCGCGCCGTCTGGCTGCCCAAGGAGGAGGCGCTTTCGCGGGAGATCGAGGCCGCCCGCCTCCTGGTGGAGAAGGTCACCTACTCCAAGCGAGACATGCTCTCGATCGCCGCCCTCACCTCGTCGCTTCAGGTCGACGGCCATCGCGCCGACCTGGTGATCCTCAAGGCCGCCCGCGCCCATGCCGCCCTGGAGGGCTGCACCACCCTGAGCGATCGCGACATCGCCCTGGCCGCCGAGCTTGCCCTGCCGCACCGGCTGCGCCGCGGCCCCTTCCATCAGACGGACGTCAACCCCGAAGAGCTGCAGGCTCGCATCCAGGACGTGCAGAATCAGTTCGCCGAGGCGCAGCCCGAAGAGCTCTCCCCGGCCGAAGATCAGCCGCCCTCTCAAAAAAAAAGCCTCGCCCGGGCCTAGCTGAAGAGGCCGCCGAGGAGAACAAGGAGCTCGGCCAGCCGGAGCCGGCCAAGCAGTCCGTCTTCGATTCGCTCAGCGCCAACTGGTGGGAGGGCGGCGATAAGGTGAAGATCGGCACGGTCTTCACGCCCCGCCGCCTGGCCAACCCGATCGACCGGGTCTCCCGCCGACAGAGCGGCCGGCGAAGCCTCACTCGCACCGATCGCAAGCGGGGGCGCTACATCCGCGCCCGCCCGGCCTCCGGCCGCACCGACGACGTCGCCTTCGACGCCACCCTGCGCGCCGCAGCCCCGCATCAAATCGAGCGCAGCCAGCAGCGCCAGCAGGTCGCCTTCGCCATCGAGCCGGCCGACCTCCAGCAGAAGGTTCGCGTGCGCAAGGTGGGCAACCTCATCCTCTTCGTCGTCGACGCCTCCTGGTCGATGGCGGTCGCCGAGCGCATGTCGGCAACCAAAGGCGCCATCCTCTCGCTCCTCACCGACGCCTACCAGCGCCGAGATCGCGTGGGCCTGGTCGTCTTCCAGAAAGACCGCGCCGTGACCGTGCTGCCTCCCACCAACTCGATCCAGTTGGCCCAGCGCGCCCTGGCCGATATCCCGGTCGGCGGCAAGACGCCCCTCTCGGCCGGCCTTCAGCTTGCCCTGGAGACTTTCCAGCAAGACAAGGTCTCTCATCCCGACTCCATCCCTCTCATGATCCTCCTCACCGACGGCGCCGGCAACGTATCGATGGGCAACCTCCCTCCTCAGGAGGAGGCCCACTACGTCGCCGACATGCTGCGCCAGGCCAATATCCGCTCGGCGGTCATCAACATGGAGCACGCCGCCTTCGACCAGGGCCTGGCGCGCTCCCTCGCCGATCGCCTCCATTCGCCCTGCTACACCCTGCACGAGCTCCGCGCGGAACATCTCTACCAGACCGTTCGCCAGGAACTCGACGCTGGTTCTGGTTAACCCGGACTTAGCCTCTACAGGCCAGACGTCGACACGATGCCCCGACCTGTGATTCGCGCCTCTTCCGTCTTGGCCCGCAGCAGCGGCGAGGCGATCGCAAGCCTGCGGCCCGCCGAAGATGGCCCCCACGCCCCCCAGACGCCCGAGTATTTCGAGTGGTGGTACTTCGACCACCACTTCGACAACGGGTACACCGCCGTCGTCGTCTTCCACCGGGCGACGGCCTTCCTTCCGTCTCACCCGCCGGCAGTCGAGATCACGGTGATTACGCCCGCCGGCGAGGAGCTCCGCTCCTTTCGCACGCTCTCGCCGGCGGAGTTCCGGGTTGCGGCGGACCGGGCCGATATCCAGGCCGGCGAAGACCGCGTCGTGGATGGGACGCGGCAATACCAGGTCCGGGCGATCGGCTTCACTCAAGCGGGCCTAAGGATTGGCGTCGAGACGACGCTCGAGGGCCTGCTTCCCGGATGGAAGTTTGGGGAGAGCAAGACCCTGGTCGACGGCCTCGATGCCTTCGCCTGGGTCGTCCCCCTGCCACGGGCGCGCTGCCTTGGGATGCTCTTTCTCGGCAATGAGGCTATGCCAGTGGCCGGGACGGGGTACCACGATCACAACTGGGGGCAAGTCAGCCTCACGCGGCTTCTGGCTTACTGGCATTGGGGCCGGATCTACGCCGACGACGTCACCTGCATCTACGCCGATGTCGTGGGCCGTCATCACCCCCGAGGCGTTCCCACTGGGCTGCTGATGCTTGCCGTTGGCGAGAGGATCATCTTCAACACGTCGCTAGTGCGCATCGAGGAGCAGGACCTCACCTTCAGCCGGCAGGCGAATCGCACCTACCCTCGGGCGTTGCGCATCACTTCCGAGATGGACGGGGCCCCGATCGAGCTCACACTGACTTCGCGCGAGCTCGTCGGGGCCTATGATTTCCTCGCCAGCCTTCCGCCCCTGCGCAGGCGCCTTATCCGCTTGCTCGCCCGGCCGGCCTACTTCCGCCACCGGAGCGACGTCCACCTCCGCTTCACCTACGCCGGACGGCCGTTCGACCTGCGCGGCGAGGTGCTCAACGAGGACATGTATCTCCAACGTAGATAGGGCGGCCGGCAGGTGCGGCCTACCCGCACTTGTCAGGCCTGTCCGTGCATTCTCCAGGATCGCCTGTCAGGCAGTCAGCTGGTACACCTCGTCGACGAGGACGACATCCGGCTGCCCCAAGACGCCGCCGCGCTGCGTCGATTCACGAAACTCTTGCGAAAGGAAGAGCTGGCCAGCTCTCTGGTACCTCCTGCCTTTCGATGGGTCGGAGGCACGTTATCGCGTCTGGAGATCCCCACGGG
>Ga0209521_10004227_pt1 | contig 11480 bp, 10 predicted proteins | sample Rifsed19ft4_FD_184016 | JGI IMG/M metagenome (GOLD analysis project Ga0209521, IMG submission 184016) | Soil microbial communities from Rifle, Colorado, USA - sediment 19ft 4 (version 2) | ecosystem: Environmental > Terrestrial > Deep subsurface > Rock core/Sediment | place: Rifle, Colorado... | reverse complement strand
TAGGGACGCCGGCCTCGGCCAGCGCCCCGGCAAGCGAGGCCAACACCCCGATCACCTCGAAGGCAAACGGCCCCACGACTTGCAGACACTTCCAGCCCCGTTCGCCATCCTCCGTGGCGGGGATCCGATCTTCGGGGCACACGATCGAGAGCTCATCCGGCGTCCTGGTGATCGAGACGAATCCTCCACCCTCCGCCCAGGGCGGCACTGCCGCTTGCGGATCCATGCGGCAAGCCGCGTAGCGTCCGGGGAAAAGGCGAAGGGTGTGGCCGGACATGGGGCTCCTTCCAATTGGCGTGGGCGGCTCACCTGGCAACATGCCGAGGCGAGGCGCGTTCAGATTCAAGGGATCGAAGCGATCGTGGTTCCCATCGGCGCTGGATCATAACCCGGCAGCTCGCCGACGGCACGCCGGAAGCCGGGATCGCCCAACAGGTCCAGAAGAGGGCGCAGAACGGCGCTGCTGTAGTGAGCCTGCGGGATCACCAGGTCGTAGCGCTCCTGGAAGAGCGGCACGAAATCCAGGCCGAGCGCCGAGGCGGCGGCGCGAATCCCCAGCCCGGCGTCGGCGCGGCCCGAAGCCACGGCGACGGCCACCGCCAGGTGGGTGTATTCTTCGCGGGCGTAACCACGGATCTCCTCAGGCGAGATCCCCAAGCGCGTCAGGTGATGATCGAGGAGCAGCCGCGTTCCGGCGGCGCGCTGCCGGTTCACGAAGATGAGCCCGGTCCGAGTGAGGTCCTGCAGTGAGCGCACCTCTTTCGGATTGCCCGCGGAGACGATCAGCCCCTGCTCTCGCCTCACCAGCGCAACCACGACCACCGGGACATCCGGGAGGTATTGGGCGATGTACGGGATGTTGAATTCGCCGCTGGCCGGATCGAGAAGGTGGCTGCCCGCCAGATGCGCCTCGCCACGGCCGAGGGCGATCAGTCCCCCGACGCTCCCCACGTTGGCGGAGGACAGCCGGGATCCCTTCTGAGCCAGGAATTGGGCCATGAGATCGATGGTCAGATCGTGCGACCCAAGGACGACAATCGTCCTGTCCACCTCCTGAGAGCCGCGATAGAGCCGCACCCGGACCCGCTCCCCCGCTTCCAGGCCCTGCACTCCGGCCGGGATGATGACAATGCCATCGGCCCGCACGAGTGAGGTGATGACGCCGGCACCACGCGAAAGCGGCGCGGCGACCAGGCGCTCGCCCACGCGGCCCACGGTCACGCGCAGGTATTCATCATCGCCGGCCGAGGAATGCACCTTGCGCGTCAACACCGCATCCACACCCTGCGGCTCGGCAGGGGGACGCCCCAGCCAGAGGCTGATGAGCGGCTCGACGAAGATCTCCCCTGTGAGAGCGGCCGAGACCGGATAGCCGGGGACGCCGATCGCCGGCACCACCCGAGACCCGGCCCGGATCGTCCCGAGGATCACCGGGTGCCCGGGGCGTACGGCAACGCCGTGGACCAGGAGCTCGCCCAGAGAGCTTACGACGCGCGCCGTGTAGTCCTCCGACCCGGCCGACGAGCCGGCGTTGATCAAGACCAGATCATGGCTCGCGGCCGCCTCGGCCACAGCCCGGCGGATGCGCAACTCGTCGTCGGGGATGATCTCCCATCGCGTCGGCGCCCCGCCCCACCCGTCCACCTGCGCGGCAAGGACGATCGAGTTGTATTCCGGAATCTTGCCCGGGCGCGCCGGGCCGCCCGGCGGCACCAGCTCACTGCCCGTAGGGATCACCGCCACTCGCGGCCTCCGCCACGCCTTCACTGTCCCTCGGCCGCTTCCGGCAATGGCACCTAGATCCACCGGCCGCAGAACATGACCTGCCGGCAAGACCAGCTCGGTGGCGACGATATCTTCCCCCATCAGCCGGACATTCGACCAAGGTGGAAGCGGCGTGCGGACCACGATGGCCCGCCTCGCCCGGCCCAGCTCGTCGGGATCGACGGGCTCGACGTTCTCGATGGGAACGACAGCGTCCGCCCACACGGGGAGGGGATCGCCCGTGTCGACATACTGTGCCTCGGAGGTTGTGCTGAGCGTGATCGGGGAGCGGTCAGAAGCTCGCTCGGTGGAGCCCGCCCGGACCGCATACCCATCCATGGCCGCGGCGTGGTAGTGGGGGGAGGAGGCCGCCGCCCAGACCGGCTCGGCGGTCACCCGGCCAAGAGCCTCCTCCAGCGGGATCTCCTCTGCTTCGAGCGGCCCCCACAGCCCGGCCGCGTGAAGCGCCTCCCGGAACCGGCTCCAGGCCTCACCCAGAGGGACGTCATGCAGGTAGATCTCGTTCATCACTGAGGCCGATCCCCTCCCTCTATCGAGCCCGTCGACGAACCCCGCATCGACCGCCAAGGACCTTTCTCTGCGACTGGCGCGTCTCAGCGGCCCCCACCCCCGGCCCCTCCCCCGGCACTTGCTCCCTTCCCTTGAGATATGAGCCTCTGCCGGGGGAGGGGAGGTTCCCTAAGGAGGCAAGGGGCGGCGGAGCCGCCCCTTGCCTCCTTAGACCTCCACCCCCTCTCCGCATTCGCGAAATGCGTGAGCGAGTCGTTACAAGCGGAGAGGGGGGTAGGGGGGTGAGGCGGAAACCCACAAGACACGAGGGGAACTGCATCACTACAATCGGGCGCGAGCGATGCTTGCACATGTCCTCGTCCGACTCGTTGATCGGGCGGGGTGGCTCCATGCAGTCATGCACGGCAAGGTCTCATTTCATATGATGGGCCTGAAGCCGAGACCCGTCAACTTCCTCCGGCGTGGCCCCAAGGCGCGCCTTCTCGATCCAGCCGGGGGCGGAGTCTCTATTGCCTTGCCTGCTCCGCCAAGTACTTCTGCCGGTTAGCCGACCGGGCGATCTTCCCACTGCTCGTCTTGAGCAGCCAGTGGGGCCCAACGATTTTCACATACCGCAGCGCGACGTCGGAACCCCGCGTGACACGCTCGCGAATCTCGTCGGCGATCTGGTGCCTGGCAGCCTCGTCGGCCTCATCCGCCTCGGCAACCACCACGGCGTCTTCGGTGCCCGTCTGATCGTTGAAGACGCCGAAGGCCACCACTCGCCCGGCGTGAACGCCGCGCGCCTGGCCGGCCAGCTCCTCCAGGTCTTGGGGGTAGATGTTCTTGCCGCCCACAATGATCAGATCCTTCTTGCGGCCGGTGATATACACTTCGCCGCCGGCCAGGTAGCCGAGATCGCCTGTCAGGTACCACCCTTCGTGAAAGGCCTTGGCGGTGAGGTCATCTCGGTTGAAGTAGCCGGCCAGCATGCAGTCGCTGTGAATGGCGATCTCTCCGATGTGCCTCTCCGGCAGCTCACGGCGCTGGTCGTCGAGAATGCGGACCCGGGTGTTCGGGATCGGGCGGCCCGCAGAAAGCATGGGGATGATGTCACCGTCGCCGTTCGCCGGCCGGGCGAGGCGATCAACAACGAGGGAGCGCGCCTCGACCTCATCGACGGTGACCGGCGCCTCGATCCCGCCCTGGCTGACGGCGAAGACGTTCTCGGCCATGGCGTAGCACGTCGCCAGCGATTCCGGTCGCAGACCGTAGGGACGAAACCGCTCGAGGAAGGCCATGTGAGAGGAGAACCGCATCGGCTCCGAGCAGTTGATCACAGCCCGCAGGGAGGAGAGATCGACGCCTTCCAGGTCCCGATCGCGGATCTTCGAGGCGCAGAAGTTGTAGGCGAAGTTCGGAAGCCAGGTGAGCGTCCCCCGGTGGTCGCTCGCCGCTCGCAGCAGCCTCCAGGGTGCGCGCACCCACTCAAAGGGCGACATCAAGACGAGGGTCGATCGGAGCAGGATCGGCATGATGAAGCCGGCGATGAGCCCCATGTCGTGGTAGAGCGGCAGCCAGCTCACCACCGTGTCGGCCGGAGTCATGCCGATCACCCCGGCGTAGCAGCCCAGTTGATTGAGAACGGCCTCGTGCGAGAGGGCCACCCCCTTCTGCAATCCCGTCGTCCCGGAGGAGTGCTGCAGCAGGCAGATCTCCTGGGGGGCTCGAGCGAGGCCGGGGAATTCCGGCCAGTGGCCGGAGGGGATGGGGGCGATCCCCTCGCTCAGCAGGATCGCGCGCACGCTGCTATTTCCAGGGATCGCCGCACGGACCTCGCCCTCGAATTCCGGATACGTCACGATGGCTGCCGGCCGTGTGATCTCGATCAAGGCCGCCAACGATTTGCGGTAGTGTTCGGGCGAGAGCTTCTCCGTCAGGAACGGCATGATCGAGGGGATGGCGCCCTGGAGCATCGCCCCGAAGAAGCTGGCGATCAGGGCTTCCCCGGGTTGCAGGATCAGGACGACCACCTCGCCGGGACGGATCCCTGCCGCAGCCAATGCGCCTGCGTAGCCCGCGGCCCCGTCGACCAAGCGTCGAAAGGAAACCGGGATCTCGGCCTGGTCCTCCAGGAGATGGACGGCGATGCGCTGCGGCGCCTCCTGGAACGATCGCAGGAGGATTTGCGGCAGCGTATTCATGATGCGGCGGGGAGGCGACTGCGGACCAGGCTTGCCAGCTCCCCTAGACTGTCAAACACTTGTGCGGTGAGCTCGGTGTCGTCGATACGCACCCCGAACGCCGATTCGACGTGGAGCGCCAGGTCCACCAGGCTGAAGGAATCGACAAGACCGCTGGAGATGAGGGGCTCGTCGACCGCCAGTTGACGCGCCGGATCTTTGAGGATTTCTGCCGCGATGTAGCGTCCCAGGGAGGCCGTGATGTCGTCGCTCATCCGCTTTCAGTTGGCTCCGCTCGAGGGATCTCAGTCGGTCGGTGCCGGCCCGGCCACCGCCCCCCAGACGGCCTCGAGGGCCTGGAGCGCGGTGAGGTTGCGCCAGGGCCACCCGTTTCGCATGGCCGCAGGATCGTCGAAGAAGTTGTAGCCCCAGGTGATATGCATCCCATCCGGCCGCAGCCCGTGGCCGGGAAGAGGCTGAACGGCCCGCCAGAAGTTCCAAAGCGGGAGATCGTACTCGTAGGCCAGGCGGGCTGTGATGGCGTTGATGCGCCAGTCGCCCTCGAGGTTGCTGGCCTTGGTGGAGAGGATGGGCACGACACCGCTTTCGATCAGGGCGTCGAGGATCCGGCGCATGTTCTCCTCATAGGCCTCCGCCTGGACATAATCCATCGTCCCGACCATTACGAAGGCGATGCTGGGCCGATGCACCCGGATCTCGCAAGTGAGCGGCGTCTCGCCCGCCTGGCAGAAGCTCGGGTGGGCCCAGAATTGCGACAACACCATGGAGGTGGTGAAGCCGCTGTTGGCGGCCAGGCTGATCCTCCCGAAGGAGCCGGCGAATTGATCGATGGCGGCCTCGAGATAGGCGTAGTCGCCGAGGCGATAGTAATTCGGAGAATAGTCGAAGGGCCCGAGGAACCGATTGGGCGTCCCCTCGCAGTCGCCGATCACGGAGAAGGCATGGGGATCATTGCCAAGGGCAAGCCCGCGGGCATAGATCTCCCTCGCGGTCCGGCTCACCGCGGGCACGACGGGAAAGTCTTGCCACGCGTCGGGTGCGAGGGTTGGCGTCGCCGTGGGAGGCGAGGCGGTTTCCGTGGGCGCGGCGGCCTCGGTCGGCACGACGGTGGCGGTCGCCGTCGGATCGATGCGGAGCGCGGAGAGCTGGGGCGGAGTGGGGGCCAGGGCGACCGCCGGCGAGGCACAGGAAGCAAGGGAAAGGACGATCAAGAACGTCCCCAGATGCCGCAACCTGGAAAGACATAAACGGACCAACTCTACCAACCCAACCTCCACCGCACTACCCGCGCGCTCACGCGGCACCTCATTTCACTCCAAGAGGTGGATCCACCTCCCGATCCCGCTTCCCTGGGGGCTCGCTGCAGCAGCGTGGGGCGAGTATACGACTCGGGCAATTCCCGGTCAACCCCGACGCCGTTTGTGCGGTGCGGGGAGGCCCTTGCGGCTCTGCACGTCTGCAGGGAGCGCGTCAGGCACCCGGCTCAGGATCGGCCACGGCTCGCCAGACGGCATCCAGGGCTTGAAGGGCAGTGAGATTCCGCACCGGCCACCCGTTCCTCATCGCGGCTGCATCGTCGAAGTGATTGCGGGCCCACGTGATATGCGCCCCATCTGGCTGGAGCCCGTGGCTCGGCAGAGGCTGGACCGCCAGCCAATAGTTCCAGAGCGGAAGATCATACTCGTAGGCCAGCCGGACGATCGTGGCATTGAGGCTTCCGTCCCCTTCCAGGTTATCGGCCTTTGTCGCCAGGATCGGCACGACACCGGCCTCAACCAGGTAGTCGAGGATCTCCCGCATCCGGCTCTCGAACATCTCATCTTGCCAGCGGTCGTTCGTTCCGAGCATGACAAAGGCCATGCTCGGGCGGTGCACGCGCACCTCGCAGGCAAGGGGTGATTCGTCCGGCTCGCATTGGTCGGGATTGGCCCACAGGGTGGTGAGGACGGAGGAAGCGCTGAAACCGCGGCCGGCCGCGAGGCTTTCGCGGAGGAACGAGCCCGAAAACCGGCCGATCACGGCCTCGAGCTCGGAGTGCTCTCCCAGGCGGTAGTAACCCGCCCCGCGGTCGAAATCCCCCAGAAACCAGGTGGGCGTGCTCTCACAGTCGCCGATCTTGGAGAAGGCACCGGGGTTGTTCCCGAGGGCGAGGCCGCGGGAATAGATTTCGACCGCCCTTTCGCTCACTTCCGGCACGATTGGATACGTCTGCCAGGCGTCGGGAGCCAGCGTTGGGGTCGCCGTGGGAGGCGGGGAGGTCGAGGGGGGCGAGGCGGTCTCGCTCGGAACGGGATCGATGCGCAGCGCCGAGATCTGCGGATCGGGCGCGAGAGGGGTCGGCGGCGGCGTGGGCGGGAGGGATGTGCACGAGGCGATCAAAGCGAAGGCGACCGCCAAGGCCGACCGGGCCCGACGCCGGGATGCGGCAACGGATACGCAGGCAGAGGAGGCCTGGCGGACGGCCGAGGGTCTCACTGCGGCAGGGCGGCCGAGGCGGACGGCGGGCCGTCTGCCGTGACGGCTCGGCGGACGGCGTCAAGCGCCTGGAGCGCGCTCAGGTTGCGCCATGGCCAGGCCGCTTCCATGCGCTGCGGCTCGTCGAAGTAGTTCAGGTCGAAGGTGAGGTGAAACCCGTCCTCGAGAAGACCATGCCCGGGCAGCGGTTGCACCGCGCGCCAGAAGTTCCAGAGCGGCACATCGTAGTCATAGGCCGCGCGGGCGATGGCGGCGTTGATGCTCCAATCGCCTTCCTGGTTGTCGGCCTTGGTGGCCAGAATCGGCACGACACCCTGAGAGATCACGTACTCGACCACTTGGCGATAATACCGCTCGAAGTTCTCCGGCCGGCCCTCCCACCAGGTTTCCAGGCTGATGATGGCGATGCTCGGGCGGTGAATCCGCAGCTCGCAGGCGGCCGGCGATTCGCCGCTCTGACAGGCTTCGGGGTCCGACCAGAACGGAGAGAGAATCGAGGCGGCATTGAAACCGCCGCGCACGGCCTGGCTCTCGCGGGCAAACGAGCCGGCGAAGTAGTCGATGGTTTCCTGCAGGAGATCGTATTCGCCCAGGCGATAGCGCCGTGGATCGTCGTAGACGGCCAGGAACATCGAGAGCACGTTCTGGCAGTCGCCGATCTTAGAGAAGGCGTGCGGGTTGTTGCCAAGCTCGAGCCCGCGCCGGTAGATCTCCCGCGCCGTGTCGCTCACCGCTGGGATGACGGGAAACTCCCGCCACGCGTCCGGGGCGAGCGTGGGCGTGGCGGTGGGAGGGGCGGCCGTGTAGGTCGGCGCGGCTGTCTCGCTCGGAGGGGGATCGATGCGAAGAGCGGAGCTCTGCGTGCCCGGTACGCTGCTCGTGGGGACGGCGATCGGCGCCGGGGAGGCGCACCCAGCGAGCGTTGCGATGAGAATGAACAGCCCGATGGCGCTCGCCGGAGACCGCCGCGCCGGCCGCCGGAGGCGGGCAGCCCTCTTCCACTCATCTTTCATGATGCCACCTGCCCCGCACCTACTCACCCGAGGCGATCCACTCCCCGATCCGTGAGGCCAGCATGCGCGCCCCGACCGGGGTGTAGTGAATGGCGCTGTCGGTGAATTCCGAAGGCGGGATGAGGTCCCACAGGTCGAGATAGAGCCATCCTTCGGCCGATGCCGTCTCCGTCATCCAGCCCCGATAGGCGTCATAGGCCCAGCGCGGGTAGTAGAAGTTGTAACGGATGTCACTATTGGCCCCCTGGCTGGTGAACATCGGCTCGTTGACGATCAGGAGAGGGATCGGGCCTGCGCGCTCGACTCCCGCGGCCAGGATGTCGAAGGCCAGGTCTTCGGGGCTGAGATCTGTGGGGCCAAAGTTCTGGAAGCTCGGATCGGCCGGAAGATCCTCCATGCGGGGAGTATACGACTCGGGGATATCCTGGTCAATCCGCGTTGCGGCCCAGAGCAAGCCATAGAGCTGGAGGCGCCAGAGGTCGGCCAGATCGCGGCGGCGGCCGATGATCGTACGGTCCCAGAAGGAGGGATTGGCGAGGCGCGGGTCGTCCGGGTCGAGGCGGAGCCCATAGCGATCGATCAGACCGCGCACGCGACCGGCGTTGTGTTGAAGGAGAGGCGGGTAGAGCTGCTTGTCGAGGGGAAGAGATTCGAGAGTCACAAGCCAGACGATCAGATCCGGGCGGCTCCCGAGGGCGAGATCGAGCAGCAGCAGGTCCTTGCTGAGCGACATGATCGGGTAGCCCAGGTTGAAGGCGCGCACAATCCGCCCATCGGAGGCCCGGAAGCCGCCTTCGTTGAGGGCGGAGGCGAGCGTCTGATCCGGCGGAAGGAGGAAACCCCAGGTGGACGAATCCCCGATCAGCAGGATGCGGTATTCATTGGCATCGGGCGCGGTCCCGGCGATCTCATGCGAGGCGAGCATCGCCTCGAGGGAATAGGGGCTCAGGCTGTAGTCGGCGGCGGGGTTGTCGCCGTAAGGCAGGCGGGCGCGTCCGGGGACAAGCGTGTTGTAGAGCGAGAGTCGGCCAAGGAAGGGCATCGGGTCGAGGAAGGCGAAGATCACGTTGGCCAGGGCGAAGAGGACGACGGCCTTGAAGCAAAGGCGGAGGGGGGAGAGCGGTGAGGGCGAGGGGCCGTTTGTCGTCATGGCCGGGCTCCGATGAGGCCGAGCAGGAGGCGCCAGGAAAGGTCGAGGCCGGGAAGAGCAAACCAGGCCCAACCGAGAGTGACGAAATGAAACGTGAGGATCGTCCCGCCGATGGCCGCAAGCCGCCCACCAGCGCCTTGCGGCGATAGCCGGATTCCCCGCCTCTTGAGAAGATCCGCCCAACGGTTGTGGATGAAGAGGCCGGCGCCGTGCCAGGCTCCCCAGACGGCGAAGTTCCACGTGATCCCGTGCCACAGACCGATCAAGATCATTGTGCTCATCGTAGATAGGAAGACGATCAGCCCCGCAGGAACCGGGCGCCGGGCGGAGCGCAAGGCGCGCGTGAGCGGGTTGAAGAAGTAGCTCCGGAACCAGCCCGCCAGGGTCATGTGCCACGAGTTCCAGAACGCCGTCAGGTTTTCTCTCAGGTAGGGCCGGCTGAAATTCTCAGGGAGCCGCACGCCGAAGAGTCGCCCCAGCCCGATGGCGACGTCGGTATAGCCGCTGAAATCCAGATAGAGGCGGAAGGCATAGGCGTAGAGCAGGATCCACAGCCAGATTGGCGAGGTGGTTTGCCGCACCGTGGCGGGCGCGAGCGAGAGCAGGGCCAGGCTGTCGGCCAGGACAAACTTCTTGAAGACGCCGATGGCCACGCGTGCGCCGCCCTCGGCAAGCGCGGGCGAGGGCGAGCGCAGATCGCCTGCGAATCGTTCGGCGCGGTCGATCGGCCCGGCGGCGAGCGCCGGGAAGAAGAGGATGTAGATGAGGTACTCGCGCAGCGTGAGGCTCGGGAGCTTCCCGGTGAGCCGGTCGCGCAGAGTGTGGAGCAAGCGAAAGGCGATGTAGGAAAAACCGAGCCATCGAAGATCGAGAGGCGCGGCGAGCTCGGCCCGCTGGCCGGTTTGCATTCGCAGAAACGCGCTGGCGCCGGTGGCGAGCGGCTCCGACTTGAGGATGATGAAGAGTGCGATCAAGAAAAGGGCCGCCGAGCCGACGAGAGCGCGACGACTGCGGGCGGCGAGGGCGAGGGCCGAGAGGACGGCAAGGATAACGAGGGCGAGCACGGCCGCCAGGAATGGGGGCGGACGCGTGGCTGTCAGCCGGAATGCAGGGCCGAGATCACGGGTGAGAGTGAGGAGCAGGACAAGCGCCGCGACTCCCGCAAAGGTGCGCAAGGGTTCGGCGACGTCCCGCTCCTCCTGCATCCGCGTCGCGCACCAGGTGAGCACGGCCAGGCCGAGGCTGGCGGTGGGCAGCCAGAAGTCGAGGTGACGGACGGGGGAGGCGGGCTGCAGTGCATACAGGGCGAGAACGGATACGGCCAGGAGAAGCCACTCTCGGCCCCGGCGCCGCGCCAGGGGTTGATAGAGGAGCCCGAGGGCGGCGAAAATCAGGATCTGCGCCAGCGACATCAGAAGCCCTGGTAGATCCACTGCGGGGAGCTATCCGCAGTGACGATGATCACCAGGATGAGGAGAAGGCAGAGCGCCAGGGCGAGCAGATTCTCGCGGCTGGCAAGGCGGCGGAGCATCACTCGCCCTGCTGGTAGCCGCACATTTTCCACTCGCCGTCTTCCTGCACGGCGCGATAGGTGCGGCCTTCGAGCGAAAGGTCCTGCTGCTCGCCGTTGTAGATGGCGTGGATGGTTCCGCTGCACGTGACAAGAGCGGCGTCGCCGTCGGAGCCGGCTTGCTGGCAGGCGAGCCCTTCCAGCGTGACCTCGACGGATTCGAAGGATGCCGCTTCGGTGGCTGCTTGCTCCTCCCACGCGGCGCAGGAGAGGTTGATGACCTCGACCGGATCGCCGGCGATGAGCGATTCCAGATAGCCCTCGATCGCTCCCTCCGGCGTTCCGCCGCCTCCGGAACAGGCCGAGAGGATCAACATCAGGGCGGCGAAGGCGGGCAAACGGGCCAGTGCAGCTCGCATCATTTCCTCCGGGGCATTCAGGCGCCGGCCGGCCATTATACCGGAGATGGCGACGAGAGGGAGCGCGTGGGACCTCCGGTTGCCGCTCACCGCCGCTCTCGAGCCGGATCCCCCAACGTCTCCTGCGCCCGCGTGGCCTCTGACGAGCCGGCGGCGAATGCATGCGGACTCGGAGCTGCGGACCAAACCCGGTAGGCGCCAGAGCGTTTCAGGCGCGATTCCGAGCCAGCGACAGGGCGTTGTGACGGGATCGAAGACATGATCGTCCTCGTCGGTCATGCTGAGAAGCTGTGAATGAATCGGACAAGGACATGTGCAAGCATCCCTCGCATCCAATTGCGCTGGTGCAGTTCCCCTTAGGCCTTGTACCTTTCGGCCTCACCCCGTTCGGGCCGCGCCCTGGCGGGTGCAGCCCGCCGGGGCGGACGGCCCCCC
>Ga0209521_10004226_pt1 | contig 11480 bp, 9 predicted proteins | sample Rifsed19ft4_FD_184016 | JGI IMG/M metagenome (GOLD analysis project Ga0209521, IMG submission 184016) | Soil microbial communities from Rifle, Colorado, USA - sediment 19ft 4 (version 2) | ecosystem: Environmental > Terrestrial > Deep subsurface > Rock core/Sediment | place: Rifle, Colorado... | reverse complement strand
TCCCCCATCCGGGCCAGGGCCCCGCGCCCATTCCTGAGCGCTGGCTAACGGGGTGCGAACGGCCGGCGGGAAGAAGGCCACCGGGTTTCTCGCTGAAACCCGGTGGCGTCTGTCTCCCGTCATGCCGGGTCTCCCGACTCCGACGCCTCATGTGGTGGAGACAGTCCGGATGTGTCTGCGGGTGAACACCTTGCGGGGAAGCCCCGATCGATTTCTCTGTGGGCGCCTCAGCCGGTTGACGCAACCGCGGCCCACCACCCCCGCTTCCCGAGCCCAGGCCGCGACTTTCCCGGCTTCGCCGCTGTAGTAGGCTATAGGAATGCCGGACTCAACTGACCGGACCCTCGTCCTCCAGACCCGGGACGGGGACGTCGAGGCCTACGGGGAGCTTGTCCGACGGTATCAGACCTCGGTCTTCAATGTGTGCTACCGCCTGCTTGGCGAGCGCCGGGAAGCCGAAGACCTGGCCCAGGACTCCTTCATCCGAGGCTACGAGAGGCTGAGGACCTTCGATGAGGATCGGCCGTTCGGGCCCTGGATCCGGCGTGTGGCGGCGAATATGTGCCTCAACCATCTGCGAGGCCACTGGCGTTCCATGGAACCGCTGGATGACGAGCACGACCTCCCGGCGTCCACGACGGCGATCGATCCTTCGGCCGCAGCTGATGAACGAGCCTCCCGCTCCAAAGTCCGGGAAGCCATCCGCTCCTTGCCGCCGCACTACCGCGCCGTCATCGAGCTCCGCCACTTTCAAGGGCTCACCTACCAAGAAATGGCCGAGGCACTCTCCTTGCCCCTCAGCGACATCCGGAGCCACCTGTTCCGTTCGCGTAGGCTCCTGGCGGATAAGTTGAAGGCCGATGTCTAGCGACATGAACGCCCACCTCGACCCCGAAGGGATACAAGCCTTCCTGGACGGCAGCCTCTCTCCGACCGAAGCCCGCCGCGCCGAGGCCCACTTCGCCTCGTGCGCGGCCTGCTCAAAGCAGGCAGCCGAGCTTAGGGCTGTCTTTGAGTGGCTGGCCTCGCTTCCTGATGAGCCGCTGACCACCGACCTTCGGCCGGCTGTGCTACGCCGGCTCCGCCCTCGTCGCAGGCCATCCGGCCGCCTCGCCTGGCTCCTGGCCGCCGAGGCAGCCGGAACAGCCCTCGCCCTGGTCGGAGCCTGGCGATGGCTGGGTGAGATCCTCTCCCCGTACGCAGATCTGACATCCAATACTTGGCCAGCCGTCGGCTGGGATCTTGTCGTCCAGGTCGCCGAACGGATCTGGGAGGGTGCATCCGGACCGATCGCCCAGGGAATGAGCCTCCTGGCCGGCCTCAGATTGGGCGTCCCGCAGCCGGCGATCCCTCTCCCACAAGGCCTCGCCCTCATCGGGGCGGCGGCAGCCCTGTGGTTGGTCGGCCATCGCGTGCTGCTGCGAAGCCGGCCCGCGCCCCAAGGCCTGGACGAAGGAGCGCGATGAATCGTCCGCGCTGGCTCGCGCGTCGGAGAAGAGGGGAAGCGCGCCGTCAGGCGAGTGCCGCCGTCTCGGATCGGACACGCAAGGCAAGGGGCTTCACTGCGTCGGATCTCGGTTGACACCCACTTAGAAGGGAGATGAGATGGATCAAATGCTCGGAATCCTCATAGTCGCAGTGCTCGGCGTGGTTTGCCTGGCCGCGCTGTTCCTCGTGATGGGGGTGCTCTTTCCCGCCGCCGTGGAACGCACACGCAGATCGGCCGATACCGCCCCAGGCCGTTCGTTCCTCCTCGGCCTGGTGAACTTCATCTTCGTTGTGGCCATCGGCCTCGGGCTCGGTGCGCTGGTCCGCAGCCTCGGCCTCGCATTTCTCGGGGTGATTGTCGTCCTGCTGGCGGTCGCTCTGATTCTCGCCCTCACCTTCGGGCTGGCGGGAATGGTAGAGGTCGTCGGCGGTCGGCTGACGCCTGACCGAGGCCGGGTGCGCAAGACGGGCTGGGGAACCGTGGCCCTCGCGCTGGGTTGCCTCACGCCGTATGTAGGCTGGTTTGCCCTTTTCCCATTCGTCGCGCTCACGGGGATTGGCGCTTTCGTCCTGGGTTGGTATTCCGGCCGTGGCCAGGCGCCCGCCTCGGCTGAGGCCTAAGGGAAAGACCTGACAGGTCTCCAAGACCTGTCAGGTCCAGTGCCTAACCGCTGAGATCGCAGAGAGCGCAGAGAGAATGGAGGAGGCTCAGCGACCTTTGCGGGCTCTGCGGTGAGAGCTCCTCCATCCTTGGTCTCGGGGGCTCATCACCCCGATAGATCATCGTATCCGCAAGGAGAAGCCGGGTTTCGCGGAGCACCCCTGAAGCGCAGCGGAGGGAGCTCGCAGAACCCCGGCTTCTCCCGTTCTCGTCCCCCGATTCTGCCCTAGAACGTGGCCGCAACAATCGCCAGAGCGAGCACCGCGAGCATGAAGAAGAAGGCCAGGACGTCGGGCGACCTCAGGTAGGCAACGCCCCGCCGCGCGTAGTTCGAGGCGTAGAAGGCCCGGGTTGCGTCGAGCCTCCCCTGCTGGGAACACGAGGCGGACGGCCTCAGGCCGCGCGCCTGGAAATCGCGCACGCGGCCAGCGTGAGCCGCGAGCACCTGTTCCGGTGAGCCACCCGGGACATTGCGAACGGAAATGGGTGGAGCCTCCGCCTCGCGCCCGAAGGCGAAGTTGCGGGTGAAGACCATGCCTCCATCCTCGAAGGGAGTGTAGAAGTAGAAGCTGGCGGGCTCACCCGAACGGGCCAGGACAATAGAGGCGAACGTTGACCGCTCTCCGCTGGCCAGGGCCACTTCCCGGTAGGCCGGGCCGCCCAGGGGGAGCTTCTCCAGCTTGAGGCCCAGGGAGAGAAAGCCGAGCGACTTCAGAGCCGCCACGAGATCGCGCAGCGCCGCCGAATGGGAGACCAGCGCCGCAGACTGCTGCGTATCGTCAAACCAGACTCGGAGCGAGCCTGGATCAAAGGAGAAGAGGAGCAGTGGAAGAGCGCGGCGGCCGGCGAGGGCCACGAGCGCCAGTGCGAGGAGTATGAAGATGGGGCCGGCAATGCTCACGGGTGTGGGCTCCTTGGGTATGGGCGCAAAACTGCCGGGAGGCCGGCTCGCGCGGACGGCGTCTACGGCTCCCAGGCCAGGAAGGTCTCCAGGATTCGGAGGTTCACCTCGAAGTCGGTCCCCCAGTGGGTCGAGAGTTCCAGATCGACGGCAGGGATACCGCTGGCGGCGGCCCAATCAGGGAGGGTCCCTGAGTAGATGCAGCCGGTCTCGATTGGCGGGTAGGGGTAGGGCGCCTCGGCGGCGATCGCCTCCGCCAGCCGCGCCGAGGCCGGGTCTGGCGGCGAACCGCCGGGGAAAATTCCGAGGGCCGCGCTGTGGTAGCTGATCAGGGCATCGAGCTCGGCGTCGAAGGCGAAGTGCATCAGAGCCCGGGTCTCCGGCTCGGAAACCGGAGTACGGCCCGGCGTGATCTCGAGGAATCCCCAGCATCCGCCTCCCGGCCAGCTTGGAAGCCAGTTCACGGGCCAGTTGCGGTTCAAATCCACGCCGTTATCGTTGGCCCTACCCTCAGGGCCGTGGCCGCGCGCCTCGCCGTCGGGGTTGAGGGCGCGCAGAATATAGAGGGTCCTCTCGGGCGGGACGGCGTGCGGATGGGCGGCGAGATAGGCGATCAGCTCGTCGGCGAGGGCGATCGTGTTCCACTCGTATCCGCCGTGGATCCCGGCGACCATCATTCGGCGGGACCGACCCTCGCCGAACCGATAGGCCTCCAGGGGGCGTCCAGCGACCGAGGCGCCGATGACGAGAGGAGCCGGAGCACTGAGCGTGGCGGGCGTCGGGGACGCCGAAGGTGTGGCGATCGTGGATGCCGGGGTGGCCGTTGGAGGCTGAACGGCCGCGAACGCGCGGGGTCCGCGCCCGGGTATGCCGGCCAGGAACGCCAAGAGGACAAGGCTCGTCCCGGCGGCGACGGACCGAGTCCGGATCAAGAGGAAAAAGCTAGGCATTCGTCCCGCGCCTCGACCATCGTCGATTCCATTCTCGCCGGAGCGGCCCTGCGGCGACCTTTCAATCTCATGACAAAAGAGCGGTGGGCCGGATGGGAGGGTGGTCAAAGGTTCACCGTTTTGCTACAATTGCCTGTGCCCGCCCCGGAGGGGCGGGCGGAATTCGCCATGCCTCTGCAACCCGGATCGGTCCTCCATCATCGTTACCGCATCGAGAACACCCTCGGCACCGGTGGGATGGGGGCGGTCTACAGGGCTTTCGATATTAACCTCGGTGTTTCGGTGGCGGTCAAGGAGAACCTGTTTACTACCGAGGAGTATGCCCGCCAGTTCCAGAAGGAAGCCACCATTCTGGCCAGCCTGCGTCATTCCAATCTCCCCCGGGTGACCGATCACTTTGTGATTGAGGGCCAGGGCCAATACCTCGTGATGGATTTCATCGAGGGAGAGGACCTGCGGCAACGGCTCGAGCGCAGCGGGGCCGTGCCGGAGCAGGAGGCCCTGCCCTGGTTCGTCGAGATCTGCGACGCCCTCGTCTACCTGCACACCCGAACGCCGCCGGTCGTTCACCGCGATATCAAGCCGGGCAACATCAAGATCACGCCCGAAGGGCGGGCGATCCTGGTGGACTTCGGCCTGGCGAAGATGGGCCCGGCCTCCAGCGACACCGAGACCGGCGCCAAGGCCATGACGCCGGGCTTCTCGCCGCCAGAGCAATACGGCACGGGCCGCACCGACCCGCGCACCGACGTCTACTCCCTCGGGGCGACCTTCTATGCCGTGCTGGCCGCGTCCGTGCCGGAGGATTCGCTCGAGCGGGCGATGGGCCGCGCCCAACTGACGCCGCTGCACGACCGCGCCCGGGGCCTCACGCCGGGCACCGCCCGGGCAATCGAGAAAGCGATGGCGATCCGGTCGGAGGATCGCTACCAATCCCTCGGAGAGTTTGCCGCGGCGCTGAGCGCCGGCGCTGGCGCCAGCCGGCCGACGCTCGTGCGCAACTATCCGTATCTCGAGCCGACGATGGCGACGGGCGCCAAGCCACCCGGATTGAGCGGGACGCGGTCCCATCCTGTTCGGATTACTCGGCGGCGACCGAAGCCCTGGCCCGTCTACATCTTCTTCGGCGGGACCCTCCTCACGATCTTGGCTGGGGCCGCCTTCGCCGCTCCCGAGCTCACCGACAAGATCGCTGCCTGGCTCAGCGGCACCCGGGGAGCTCCAAGCACCACGCCGACCGATGCCGCGACCTCTACGGCTGACCCTCCCACCCCGACCCGCGGCTTTTCGCTCCTCTTGCCGAGCCCGATCATCAACGGTCCGACGGCCTCGCCCCTCGGCGACGAGACGCCCGTCCCCAGCCTCGTGCCGACGCCGATGCAGACCTCCACCGGCGGGGGCAGTGGGCTCATCGCGTTCGCCTCCAACCGCGGCGACACCCCTCAGATCTACTTGATCAACCTGGACGGGACTGGTCTGGTTCAGTTGACCGATCTTCAAGACGGAGCCTGCCAGCCGGATTGGTCGCCGGAGGGGGTCCAGATCGTCTTCACCTCCCCTTGCCCCGGCAATACGGAGCGCTATCCGGGGTCGAGCCTGTGGGTGATCAACATCGATCGCAGCGGCTTGCACGCGCTGCCCACGATCCCCCTGGGAGGGGACTTTGATCCGGCTTGGTCGCCCGACGGCACCCAGATCGCCTTCACCTCGCTGCGCGACGGCCGCGCCCAGATCTACTCGATGAATCTCGATGGCTCAGACCTCGTGAATCTGAGCGGCGGCACGCAGGCCTGGGACAGCCAGCCGGACTGGTCTCCGACCGGGACGGAGATCGTCTTCACCAGCCTGCGCGCCGAGATCTCCACCTTGTGGATCATGTCCAGCACCGGCGGTTCGCCGCGCTCGTTCTCGCGCAGCGGGGCCCGTGAAGACAGCAGCCCGCAATGGTCGGCGGATGGCAGCCTGGTGCTCTTCGAGCAGGATAACGGCGGGATCTCGCGGCTGGTGGCAATCGACTACAGCGAAGGCCGCTACTACGAGGCCCCGATCTGCCCCAGCGGCCCCCGCTCGACCTACCCGATGGCCGAGCCCCAGTGGTCGCTCGACGGCAACTGGATCGTCTTCGAGACCTGGCCGACGGGTGTGGATCACGACATCGCCATCCTCTCCGCTTCCTGCACCAACTTCACCCAGCTCACCTCCGATCCCTCTCTGGATTTCGATCCCGCCTGGCGGCCGTAGGCGCCGAGCGGTCGGTCCTTGAATAAGGAAGGGTGTCAGCCGAATAGGCGCAACCCTTCCTTGCTCGTGGCGCGCCGGCTGGCCGATAATCGTTGTGGGCTCGATCGACTTCGGCGGCCGCCCGACAGGCGCCTGGCCTTCGGGCGCGCCGTCTTGCCGAACCTTATCCACGGGAGCAAGCGATGACAGCCAGGATCATTGACGGAAAAGTGATCGCCGACGAGATGAGGACGGAGATCCAGAAGGGGGTGGAGGCGCTGTTGGCCGGCGGGGGACCGAGGCCCGGCCTGGCGACTGTCCTGGTGGGGGAGAATCCCGCCTCGCACACCTACGTTCGCATGAAGCGCAAGGCGTGCGCTGATCTGGGGATCGACTCCTTCCCGCACGAGATGCCGGCGACGTCGTCCCAAGAGGAAGTGGAACGGCTGGTGAAGGACCTGAACGCCGACCCCAAAGTTCACGGCATCTTGGTCCAGTTGCCGCTGCCCGCCGGGCTCGATGAAGAGGCCATCCTCAAGGCGATCAGCATCGAGAAAGACGTGGACGGGTTCCACCCCATCAATATCGGCAGGCTGGCGCAGAAGGGGCGCGAGCCCCTCTTCGTCCCGTGCACGCCGGCCGGATGCCTTGTTCTATTGAAGAAGGCCGGCGCCAAGCTCTCGGGCGCCAAGGCCGTCGTCTGCGGCCGGTCGAACATTGTGGGGATGCCCGCGGCGCTGCTTCTGGTGAAAGAAGACGCCACCGTCACCATCTGCCATTCGCGCACGAAAGATCTCGCCGGGGTTTGCCGCGAGGCGGATATTCTGATCGCGGCCATCGGGCGGGCGCAGATGATTCGCGGCGATTGGATCAAGCCAGGCGCGTATGTCATCGACGTTGGCACCAATCGCGTGGAAGATCCGACGACCAAGAGCGGCTATCGCCTCGTTGGGGATGTCGCCTTTGATGAGGCAGTTGAGGTGGCCGGGGCGATCACGCCCGTGCCGGGCGGCGTCGGCCCGATGACGATTACGCTTCTGCTGCAGAACACGCTAAGGTCCGCGCAGCGGGAGGTGCCGTAGGACGCTCGATTCTCCGATTCACACCGTCGGCCCGCGAGTGATGCGGCCGGCGGTGTCTTCATCACCGCAGAGTCCGCGGAGGACGCGGAGATCATCGGTTATCGGTGATCGGTGATCAGGGATTGGGGAAGCAATCAGTGATTTGCTTTCTCCCCACTTGTGGGAATCCTCATGGTTAACGTCATCCTGAGGGCCGTCCTTGGCGCCATGGACGGGCCCTCAGACCTACGGAGGCCCGAAGGATCTCGTTCTCAGTGATCTTGACTACCGCAGCACCCCTTTGGGGCTCCGCTTGTAAGGATTCCTCCCGCGCGTGCTGCGAAAGCGGAGAGGGGGAGACACGCGCCGGCCGGGGAGAAGCGTCCTGGTCGGTCGATTAGGGACTAGTTCACAGGCTCTGAGGGGCGTAGTAACACCGTCGGTGGCTTGCGCGTAACAGGAGCTCCAAGGAGATCTCGTTAACCGAGACGAAGTCGTACCATCCGCCTCGGACGAAACTCCCCCGGCGGGCATGTTGTCTGACAATTGACGCTCCACGACGCCGGTGATAGACTGGCGCCATCAGGCCGGCGGAAGCCTCTTGAGCGCATCCCCAATTCTCCAGCCAGGTGAGTCCCGATGACGGGTGCAGACTGGGCCGCGATGACCCGCTCGCTCGTCGACGTCGCCATGGGGCGGCGAGCGGCCAGCTTGGTGATCCGAAACGGCCGTTGGGTCTGTGTCCAGACCGGGGAAATCCTCCCCGGCACCGATGTGGCTGTGTTCGGCGAACGGATCGCCTACGTCGGGCCCGACGCCCGGCACGCCGTCGGTGCGGAGACGCGGGTGATCGAGGCCGATGGCCGCCACCTAGTTCCCGGCCTGCTCGACGGCCACATGCACGTCGAATCGGGGATGCTCACCGTCACCGAATTCGTCCGCGCCGTCCTCCCCCATGGTACGACGGGGATGTTCATCGATCCCCACGAAATCGCCAATGTCCTCGGGCTGCCCGGCGTGCGCATGATGGTCGACGAGGCCAATGCCCAGCCCATCCACGTTTGGGTGCAGATGCCTTCGTGCGTGCCCTCGGCGCCCGGGCTGGAGACGCCCGGAGCGGCGATCGGCCCCGCCGACGTGGCGGAGGCCATGCGCTGGCCGGGGGTGATTGGGCTGGGGGAGATGATGACCTTCCCCGCCGTCATTCGAAGTGAGTCACACGTGCACGCGGAAATGGCGGAGGCGCGCAAGGCGGGCAAAGTGATCGGGGGGCACTATGCCTCCCTCGATCTCGGCCTCCCGTTCCACGGCTACGTAGCCGGGGGACCGGAAGACGATCACGAGGGGACTCGTCTGGAAGACGCAATCGATCGCGCGCGCCAAGGGATGAAAGTGATGATGCGCTTCGGGTCGGCTTGGCACGATGTAGCCGCTCAGATCCAGGCGGTCACCCGCGGCGGGCTCGACCCCCGGCATTTCCTCCTGGTTACCGATGACAGCCACTCGGGCACGTTGGTCGACGAGGGACACATGGACCGCGTCGTCCGGCACGCGATCGCCCAGGGCGCGCCGCCAATCACCGTCCTCCAGATGGCGACACTCAATACCGCCGAGCACTTTGGGGTCGCCCGAGACGTGGGGCAGATCGCCCCCGGCCGCTTTGCCGATCTGGTGCTGGTGCGGGATCTTGCGCACTTCGAGGCGGAGATGGTGCTCGCCCGCGGTCGGCTGGCGGCTGAGGGTGGGAAGCTGCTCCTCAATCTAGCGCCGTACGCCTACCCAGACCACGTCAAGGCGTCGATGCATCTGGCCCGCCCCCTGCGGGCGGAAGACTTCTCCATCCACGCGCCGGCGGGGGGCAAGGTGCGCGCCCACGTCATCGGAGTGATTGAGAACCAGGCCCCCACGCGGCACATCGAGATGATCCTGGAGCCCGAGGGGGGCGAGATCCGCCTCAATCCCTCGTCGGACCTGGCGAAGGTGGCTCTCGTGGAGCGGCACCGGGGGTCGGGCAACATCCAGATGGGATTGGTGTCGGGATTCGGTTTCCAGGGGCGCTGCGCCTTTGGCTCCAGCGTCGCCCACGACTCGCACCACATGATCCTTGTCGGCACGGATGAGGGGTCCATGGCGGCCGCCGGCAACGAGCTGGCCCGAGTGGGCGGCGGGCAGGTCGTCGTGCAAGATGGGAAGGTGGCAGCCTGCGTGGAGCTGCCGATCGCCGGGCTGATGTCGGACGAGCCGGCCGAGATCGTTGCGGAAAAGGCCCGGCGAGTCCTCGAAGCGATTCGCGAGTGCGGCTGCGCCCTCAACAATGCCAACATGCAATTGAGCCTTCTGGCGCTGGTTGTGATCCCCGAGCTCCGCATCTCCGATCTCGGCCTGGTCGATGTCACCCGCATGAGGATCATCCCTGTCGCCGAGCCGCCCGGGTAGGGGGAGGCCGGAACCGCGATGGCGAAGCTCCCGCCAGAGAGGCGTGACAATCGTCGGCCCCTCTACCAGCGGACGGCCGAAGCCCTGGCCGAAGTCGTGGCGGGGACGCCGGAGGGCGGCCTGCTGCCTTCCGAGCCGGCCCTGGCGCGGTGCCTCGGGGTCTCGCGGGCGACGCTGCGCGAGGCGATGCGCGCCTTCGAGGAGCGAGGGTTGGTGGTCCGGCGGCAAGGCGTGGGCACGTTTGTTCGGCGGAGGCCTCCCCTCATCGAGAGCGGGCTGGAGGTGCTCGAGAGCATCGAGACGCTTGCGGCGCGCAAGGGGCTGCCTGTCCAGATGGGTGCGCGCACGGTGGCGCGGCGCCCCTCGACCTCAGACGAGGCCCAGCAGTTTGGGATCGCCGAAGGGGACGATCTTCTGGAGGTCTCTCGGGTGATCGCTGCCGAAGGTCGGCCGGTCGCCTTCCTCATCGATACGCTGCCTGCCGCCATCCTCTCCGAGCGCGAATTGCGGGAGAGCTTCCGTGGCTCCGTGCTCGACCTGCTTCTTCGCCGCGGCGATCCTCCCCTCGGCGCCTCGCGGACGGAGATCACCGCCGCCTCGGCCGCGCCGGAGATCGCCCGCCATCTGAGCATCCAGCGCGGCGATGTCTTGCTCCGCTTTGAGGCCGGCCTGTATGGGAGTGATGGACGGGTGATCGATCATTCGCTCAGCTACTTTCTTCCCGGGATCTTCCGCTTCCACGTCTTGAGGCGAATCGGCCATCCGGCCCAGGTGGGGAGGTCCGGCACGGCGGAAGAATAGCGTTTCCCGCACTCGTTTCGCCGGGATTTCGCCGGCGTCCGAGTCAGTTCAGACAAGGAGTGAAATCAATGCGCAGTTTCATGGGACGCGACATCCTGTCGCTGAAGGGATTTGAACGCTCGGAGTTCTTCCGCGTGTTCGAAGCGGCCGACCGTCTGGCCCCGATCGCCCGCGACCGGAAACGGAGCGACCTTCTCAAGGAAAAGACTCTGGTGACGGCCTTCTATCAGCCGAGCACCCGCACACGTCTGGCGCACGAAGCGGCCATGCTGCGGCTGGGAGGCGCCGTGACGGGCTTCTCCGACGCCAAGATGACCCGGGCCGGCGACTTCTATCAGGAGTCGATCAAAGACACGGTCCACATGCTCGAGTACTACGGCGACGTGATCGTGATGCGCCACTTCCAGCAAGGAGCGCCCGCCGAGGCGGCCCGCTGGGCGTCCATTCCGGTGATCAACGCAGGCGATGGCTGGGGCGAGCATCCCACCCAGGTGCTCACCGATCTGTATACGATCTGGAAGGAGAAAGGACGGCTCGACGGCCTGAACTTCCTCCTGATCGGCGATATGCGCATGCGCACGATGCACTCGATGTCGTATGCGATGAGCCAGTTCGACATCTTCGCCACCTACGTCGCGCCGCCGGAGATGTCGCTGACACCGGAGTTCAAGAAGGAGCTCGACGAGCTCAATCTGAACTACAAAGAGCTGCCGCACGTCGAGAAGGCGATCGCCGAGGCGGACGTGGTCTACATGGAGCCGGTCGTCCAGCCGGACTACACCAAGTCGCGCGATGAGCGCCAGGGCGACGTCGGGCTCACCCCCGCCAACTACAAGGTGACCAGGGCCCTGATGCGCAAGGCCAAGCCCGACGCGATCATCCTCCACTCGCTGCCCCGCATGGACGAGCTCCTGGAGGAAGTGGACCATACGCGCCACGCCCGCTATTGGGAAGAAGCGTTC
>Ga0209521_10004224_pt1 | contig 11485 bp, 10 predicted proteins | sample Rifsed19ft4_FD_184016 | JGI IMG/M metagenome (GOLD analysis project Ga0209521, IMG submission 184016) | Soil microbial communities from Rifle, Colorado, USA - sediment 19ft 4 (version 2) | ecosystem: Environmental > Terrestrial > Deep subsurface > Rock core/Sediment | place: Rifle, Colorado... | reverse complement strand
CCTAACACCCGCCGCCAACCGCCCGTTCATCGGGAACGTACGAGGCTGGACCGACGCGGCGTGGGGCGCCACCGCCACCGAATCGTAGGGGCGTTCAACTGAACGCCCCTACGCGTGACCGGTGCGGCGAATGATCCTGGTAGGGAAGACGGGAATCGAGACCTGCCCCTATGGCAGAGTCGAGGCCCCATCGCCCTTAGTCCTTCTTGGCCCTGTCCCGGCGCTGCTTTTCCACGCGCAGCCACCAGGCAATCATCAGCAGGAGCCCCACCACCACGAGGGGACCTCGGGCGCGAGCGAGGTCTCCGGGTTCGGAGGACGATGTGGGCGAGGGAATGAGATTAGGCGTAGGTGTTTGAGGAGATGGGCCCCGTCCCGTCGAGAAGCGATACGCGCCCGCATTCTCGGGCCCAAGGGGCGTGGCTCCTGGGTCCTGGCCATTCTCCCGCAAGAGAAACGCCGTCACCTGCCAGTACTCTTCCTGGGAGAGGCTCCCAGGGGCGGACCAGGGCATGGCCGCAGCGATGAAACCTTGCAGGCCGGCGGCGTCGCCGAAGCTCGCCAGATGGCCAGGGCCGACGAGCGCCGGTACCGTCGCGGGCAGCGTAAAGCCATTCTCATACGGCCGAGCACCATGGCATCCCGACTCCCAGCAGTTGCGGTCCTCCGGTGGGTAGAGGGCACGAAACTCCGCCGTGAGCCCCTGACCGCGGTCGCCATGGCAGGCCATGCAGTGGGCCCAGTAGGTGTACGCCCCCAGATCCGCCTGATCTGGGTTGGCGGGAAGCTCGGGCGCCGCCAGACGGTCTTCGGCAGACGCCGTCGGCGTCGGATCGCTGCCGAGCGTCGACTGCGGAGGGGAGCCCCGGCACCCGGACAGCGCGGCTATCAACGGAAGGGCCAGGATGGCGACGACCGCCGTCCTGGCCCGTGGCATGAGGGACGAACACCGATCGCAGAGCTCGAAGCCCGGGTTACTTCGCCGCCCGGCCACGCATCGAAGGATCGAGGACGTCACGCAAGGCGTCACCGACCAGGTTCCACCCGAGGACAAACATGACCAGCGCAATCCCCGGGAAGACCACGATGTACCAATAGGTTGTGAGATTCGGGATCCACGACCGGGCGAAACTCAAGATCTGACCCCAGTCGGCATATCCCAGCTCCGTCCCGACCCCGATGAAGCTGAGCGCGGCGAACGACAGGACGATCGAGCCCAGGTCCAAGGAGGCGTAGACCAGGGTGGGGAAGATGGAATTGGGGAGAATGTGGCGCAAGAGGATCCGCCGGTCGGAGGCGCCGAGCACGCGGGCCGCCATCACGTAGTCCCGTTCCTTCACCGACAGGATGTCGCCGCGCACCAGGCGCGCGTATCCCATCCATCCAAAGGTGATCAGCGCCACCATGGCGGAGTAGACGCCTCGGCCGAGGCGAGGGACGAGGATCGCCGAGAGCGTCAGTGCCGCCATGAGATACGGGAAGCACATAAAGACTTCGGTGATCCTCATCAAGATGTCGTCGGTCCGCCCGCCGTAGTAGGCCGACATGGAGCCGACGGTAATGCCGATCAAGGCCGAGGCGCCCACGATGACGATGCCGACGATGAACGCAGTGCGGGCTCCCCAAACCACGCCGTAATATACGTCGTACTGGCCGCTGGCGGTGCCCATCAGGTGGACCCAGGAGTCCCTCCCCGTGAGGAGCGGATACCAGAAGGGCATGTCGGGCACGTTGCGTCTCCACTCGCTCATCGGTGGCCTGGGTTCGGCGCTGTACCCATCTCGGGGGATGACGTACGGGTTGCGCGGGTTGACGGGGGGCGCCAAGACGGGCGCAAACAGGGAAACGACCACGAACAGCCCGATCAAGACCAGGCCCACCACCGAGAGCGTGTTCGTGAACAGGCCCCGAACGATCCGGGCGTTTTCCGGCCCCAGAGCCCGCTCCAGGAGGCCGGCTTCCCGTTCCGTGATCCCCTGCTCGTCGAGCGCCTGCGCCCGGCGGATCTCGCGCTTGGCTTCCTCAGCCATTCTCCAGACCTCCCGCGTGGCTAGTCCAGACGGATGCGCGGGTCGATGAACGCGTACATCACGTCGACAGCCAGGTTGACCATGACCAGGATCAAGGCGTTGAAGAGCGTCAGGCCGAGCACGGTGATGACGTCCAGCTGCACCGAGGCCGCCGCCGTGGCCTGGCCCAGACCGGGATAGTCGAACACCGTCTCGGTGATGATCACACCGCTGAGCAGGGTGAGCACCTGCAGTCCGCCGACGGTGGCCACCGGGATGAGCGCGTTGGGCCGGGCGTGGCGGTTGATGACGTCCTTGGGCTTGAGGCCTTTGGCGCGGGCCGTCGTGATGTAATCCTGGCGCAGGGATTCGAGCATGGAGGAGCGCGTCACCCGCACCAACACGGCCCAGGAGAAGTAGGAAAGCGTGACTACCGGCAGGATGATATGTCGCAGGGCATCGAAGAACACGTCGAAGCGCAGATTGAGGATGGCGTCGACCGTGTTCATGGTCGTATAGCGATGGAACTCCGGGCTGCGGACGATCTGCGACGCCATGTCCGACAGGCGCCCCGGCGGGAACCAGCGCAGTTGGGCATAGAAGATCATCAGGACGACGAGCCCGAAGACGAAAATCGGCAGCGAGTAGCCGAGAATGCTGAAGATACGCGCAATCTGGTCGATGAGCTTGTTGTGGTGAACCGCCGACAGCACTCCCAGCCAGACCCCGCCGACGATGATGGGCACGGCGGCCCAGAGCGTCAGCTCCAGGGTGGCGGGGAACCGCGCTCTAATCATCTCCACCACGTATTGGTTCGCCGTGCGCGAGTAGCCGAAGTTACCGCGCAAAATGCCGCCACGGACTTCTCCGGTGTCCGGATCCCGCTTGCCGACGAGCCAGTTCCAGTATTGGATCGGCAGAGGCGCGTCCAGTTCGTAGCGGCGAATGATTCCTTCGATGATGCGGTCATTGCGTATGATATCGCGCACGTAGAGGGAGGCCCGTTCCACGGGCGATAAGAACTGAAGCATAAAGAAGATCAGGAGGGTGACCCCAAAGAGGAGGACGGGTAGAAGCGCCAGCCGGCGCACGACGTAGCTCAGCATTCTCCGCTCCTTGCAGACGCCCCCGGGAGGCAGCGCCCGCTCAGCCCGTCGGACGCCGGCGGGCGGCCGGGATGGCCCCGGTCACTGGTCTTGCTGGATGGGGCGGGCGTTTCTCGCCCGCCCCATCCAACCTATTCATCCGTCGCAGTCGCTACCGGACGATGTCGAAGTTGAAGAACACGTCGGTTCGCGAGACGGTCGGATGGCCACGGTACATGCGGAAACCGTTCGCCACCCCGGTCGCTGCGCAGTCGAAGCCGAGGGTCTCGGCGTTGTAGACGCAAGTCTCCGAGACAAGCGGATCGACCTGCGGCCGGTTTTCCGGCGGCACGGTCACGTTGTCCGCGTCGCCCGCCTGGAGCATGGCGAAGCGGGTGCCCCACTCGTCGACCATGTTGATCACGACACGAGCCAGAGCAGACGGGCCGGTGGGTCCACCGTCCCAGGCCGGCTCGGTCCGCCAGTAGCTCGTATTGCGGGCCAGGACGATCTCCTCGCCCTCGGTCCAGTGGTCGAGCATGAAGGGGCCGGTGCCGTTGACGATCTTGCTGAACGGATCCTCCTCCGAGGTCATAGCGTAGAAGTTCTGCCACGTCTCGCAGGTTCCGTCCCATCCGCCATTGGCGATCACCCAGCCCTGATCCATGGCCGAACCCCAGCTCTGGGCAAGGGTCGCCAGCATAGGAGCCCACGGCTGGGCCAGATGGAGAGTTAGGGTGCCGGCGGCATCGTCGGCCACGACCGCGGCCTGGACCTGCTCGCAAGCCGCCACGAGGGTGGCGGCGTCGGCTGCCGAGAGGGCCTCGCGGTCATCGTACAGGTTGCCTTCCGGATCGACCAGCAGGGAGATGTCGTCGATGCCGGTGCCGAAGAAGGCTTCGTAGTACATCCACTGCGGGGAGGCCGTGCCGCCCTGCAGCATGCCGCGCTGGAGCGAGTAGGCGAAGTCCGAGGCGGTCATTTCCGCACCGTCATGGAAGGTGACGCCCGACCGGATGTGGAAGGTATAGGTCAGGCCGTCCTCAGAGATCTCCCAGGTGTCGGCCAGCTGAGGCACGAAGGCGTTCGGGTTCTCCCGATCGTAGAAGATCAGGGTCTCGTAGGTGTTCTGGATGATCTGGCCGCCGAAGGTCTCGTAGGCCAGGGCCGGGTCGAAGGTCTCCGGCGAGCCGAAGGTCACCCAGGTGTAGGTGGTCGGATCGGTCCCGCCGGTCTTGGAGATGGGATAGTAGTAGTCACCTGGGTAGATCGGGTTGTAGTACCAGCCCGAGACATAGGGCTGCTCATACCGTCGCCCGGTGGCCACGGCCAGCAGGATCTGCGGCGCGTTCTCGTACACCAGGTCGTTCATCTGGAAGTAGAGGGCCTCGCGATCCGCGGGGTCGGTTGCGGTGATGGCCTGATCGATGAGCGCCCCAAGCTGGGCCTGCATGTCTTCGGGCATGCTCTGGCGCCGCCCGTAGGTGCCGGTCAGATAAGGCACCACCCAGTTGTGCGGGTCGTGGATGTCTTCCAGCCAGCCGCTGATGAACACGGGGAGCGTGCGATTGCGCTGAGCCTGCAGGAAGGCCGGCCACGGCAGGCCGACGACCTCCACGCGATAGAGCTCGTTCACCGCGCTCAGCTCTGAGGCCAGGATCTCGGCGACCACCTGCCGGGTCGTGTTGCCGATGTTGTAGGCCACCTGCACGCGGAAGCCGACCTCGGGCAGCACACCGCCCCATGCCTGGGCGAGCTCCGCGGCGCACTGCTCCGTATCATAGGAGTAGTGCTGGCCGTTGGGATCGTAGCCCAGCATGCCAGGGATGATGACGCTGTACGACTGCACAGCCTCACCCTGGAAGACGTCGGCGATATAGGTGTCCCAGTCGAAGCAGTAGTTGAAGCCCCGGCGGACGTGGATATCGCTGAAGAAGTCCGTGGGGATGCCGTTACCGTCGAGCTGGCCGCTGCCGATCAGCGGGTTGGTGATCTCTTCTTCCTCCGCCCCGGGTGTGGCGGTGATCACCATTGGCGTTCCTTCGACGATGATGGTCTGGACGGGCGCCGGGCCGCAGGCCGCCGCGATCGTGATTAAGACGAGGGCCAGGCCCAGAACGACGATCACTCGCTTGTGTGCAAACATCTCTCCTCCGAATTAGCTTGTTCGATCGGCGTATCTTCTGCAGTACGATGCGATCCGGGTCTTGCCGATAGGTTCACCTCCTTATCTCTGCGAGATTAGGCGACTTTCCCGCCTGAGGTCACATCCACACGGTGACAGGCCACGTGGTGGTTGGGCAGAACTTGACGCCACTCGGGGATCACCTCGCGGCAGATGTCGATAGCGATGGGACAGCGGGTGTGGAAGACGCAGCCGGGGGGCGGGGCCGAGGGGCTGGGCACATCCCCCTCCAGGATGATTCGTCTACGGTTTTCTTCGACGGCCGGGTCGGGCACGGGGACGGCCGAAAGCAAGGCCTGGGTGTAGGGATGAAGCGGGTCTTCATAGAGCTCATTGCGCGGCGCCAGCTCCATGATCTTCCCCAGGTACATCACGGCCACACGGGTGGCGATGTGACGGACCATGCTCAGGTCGTGTGCGATGAAGAGATAAGTGAGCCCAAACTTTTCCTGCAAGTCTTCGAGCAGGTTGACGATCTGCGCCTGCACCGAGACGTCGAGGGCCGAAATCGGCTCGTCGCAGACGATGAATTGCGGATTGAGCGCCAGGGCACGGGCGAAGCCGACGCGTTGCCGCTGGCCGCCGGAAAACTCGTGTGGATAGCGGCGCTCAAACTTGGGGTTCAAGCCCACCAGCTCCAGCATCTCGCGCACCGCCTTGTCGCGCTCCGGGCGGGTCATCCGGGTGTGGATGAGCATGGGCTCGCTGATCAGCTCGCTGACGGTCATCCGGGGGTTGAGGGAGGCATAGGGGTCTTGAAAGATCATCTGCATGCGCGGGCGCAGCTGGCGGAGCTCCTCCCCGCGCAACTGGGTGAGGTCGTTGCCGTCAAACTCGACCACCCCTTCCGTCGCCCGATAGAGCTGGAGGATCACCCGGCCTGTCGTCGTCTTGCCGCATCCGGATTCACCAACCAGGCCGAACGTCTCTCCACGCTTGACATCGAAGGAGATCCCGTCGACAGCCTTGACGTAGCCCACCGCCCGCCGAAGGAGCACGCCCCGCATGATGGGGAAGTACATCTTCAGGCCTTGTACACGGACCAAGGTGTTGTTCTCAGCCACGGACGGCTACCTCTTCCTTAAGAACACCCTTCGAGACGTTCTCCCAGCAGGCGATCTGGTGATCCGCCCCGACCTCGCGCAGCAGAGGGTTTTCCAGCCAGCCTCGATCAGCGTAGGGGCAGCGTGGAGCGAAGGGACAGTAGGCGGGTTCCTGCAGCAAGTCTGGCGGGCGGCCCACGATGTTGGTTAGCCGGCGAGAGTGCCGGCCATCGACCCGGGGCAGCGCCCCCAGGAGCCCGATCGTGTACGGGTGGCGGGGGTTGGCATAGAGCTCTTTGACCGCGGCATGCTCGACGATGTAGCCGGCATACATCACGACAACCCGCTCGGCCAATCCGGCGATGATCCCGAGGTCATGCGTGATCCAGATCACCGCCATCCCCAGCCGGTCACGTAACTCCTTGACCAGGTCGATGATCTGGGCCTGAATCGTCACGTCGAGAGCGGTCGTTGGTTCATCAGCGATCAGGATCTGCGGGTTGCACGAAAGCGCTGTGGCGATCATGACGCGCTGGCGCATCCCGCCGGAGAATTGATGGGGATAGTCGCCCAGCCGCTCCTTGGCGTTGGGGATCCCCACCATGCCCAGAAGCTCAATGCTGCGATCGCGCGCCTGTGCCTCGGTCATCCCCAGGTGTTCGACCATGGGCTCGGCCACTTGCTTGCCGATCGTCATCACCGGGTTCAGGGAGGTCATGGGATCCTGGAAAATCATCGCGATCTGCGCCCCCCTCACATAGCGAATCTCATCTTTTGTGAGTTGGAGTAGATCGCGTCCCAGGAAATCGGCCTTACCCCGCTCGATCTTTCCAGGCGGCTCGGGGATCAGGCGCAACATCGAGAGCATGGTGACGCTCTTGCCACATCCGCTCTCGCCGACAATCCCCAGGGTCTCCCCCTCATTCAGGTCAAATGTGACGCCGTTGACGGCATGAACAACCCCTTCCGGGGTATAGAACCGAGTAACGAGATCTCTGACATCTAGAACTTTCGGTGACAAATCGAGCTCTCCTTGGGGAGTGCGACTCAGCCGTCATCCGCTGAACTGGATGAGTTCTCCGGATCGGGGGATCAGCGGTGATCGGGCCTGGGGAGGTGTGGCCTCCTCACCCATCAGGGAAGGGACACGTACAGCCAAACGCGTTTCGCCTCGCCCTGCCCCCGCAGGCCAAAGCGTGGCCGACCGCCTAGCAGACGGAATTATACCTGAATCGGGGGGCCCGTCAAACGACGGCGCGAGCCCCCCCGTGCGATCGGCGGGCGAAGGGATCATCGCCCGTCGGCGCTCAATGCCCGATCCGGTAGCTGATGACCATGGCAGGAAACCAGCGCAGGACCGCCTGGCGCGCCAGCCCCAGCGACCAGTCGTCCGGCGGCACGGCGATCCCCATGGCCGCGCCGCCCCGCGCCGCTGGAGACCGCTGGCGACGGACCGCCCCGATGGAAGCGGAGGCCGCAGCGAGCAGGCGGCTGCGGCCCGCCCCCGGAGGGGACTTGCCTGCAAGCCCGCTCTTCAGCCAGCGACGGATGTAGTGATCCGTCGGGTCGATCCTTGATGAGCTATGAAAATTCATAATAAGCCTCGGGGACCAGATCTTTGCCTAGGCCGAGACTGGCCTTCAAGGCCCGTCGACCGTAGTGCAGGCGGGATTTGATCGTCCCCTCGGGCACCTCCAGGATCTCGGCGATTTCGGCGACCGAGAGGTCGTTCAGGTAGTGGAGCACTAGCACCACGCGCTGGGGCAATGGCAAGGCCGAGATCGCTTCACGCACCTGCCGCCATGCTTCGTCAGCTTCGGCGATCTGGTGCAACGTCGGTTTGCGCTCTCGCGCCAGCCATTCCCCCATCTCGTGCAGCAAGCGCAGGCCCAGCGATCGCCGCCTCACCCAGGTGTAGGCCAGATTCGCCGTGACGCGGTAGAGCAGGGGCTCAAACGGGCGGTCGGGGTCGATCCGCCGGGCATAGCGATGGACGCGAAGAAAGACGTCCTGGAGCAAATCGGCCGCAGCCTCTTCGTCCGCCGTGATCCCAAGCGCGGTCCGGTAGACCAGTTGGCGGTGGCGGTCAAAAAGGGCACCCAGCGCCTCCAGATCCCCCTGTTGGAGCCGGATGACCAGGGTGCGGTCCCCAACTAGCTGGGCCACGGCGGCGGCCTCTTCCTTCCTACTCTAACTATACCAGGCAAGCGGGGTCAGGGTTCAAACTTGGCTCTGCCAGCCTTGCCTGCCTACTCAGCCTCACCGGCACCGACACAGCCCTCCCCGGCCTCCCAGGCTTCCAGGTTCCAGAGCAGGGAGAATATCGAGGGATCCGCCTCCGGCCCGCACACTCCGGCCGAGTAGGCCAGCAGGCGGGGCCGGGCGAAGAGCGGGATTGTGGGGAGATCCGCAGCCAGGATCTCCTGCGTCTGACGAATGGCGGCGCGTTGAGCGTCGCCGCCCGGGAGAGCGAGCTGGGCGGCCTGGCACGCCTCGTCGTAGTCGGGGTTGCGGTAGCCCGAAGCGTTGATGCCGTAGGGGCTGTCGTCTCCCGGAATCTCACCGCTGGAGAACATCTCACAGGGCGGGCTCAACAGCGAAAGCCATGCCCAGCCCACGGCCTGGAACGATCGCCCGAAAACCGCGCCCTCCGGCCACGGCGCCAGGAGGGAACCGGGCTCCAGGAATTCCGCCTCCAGCCCGACGCCGCACGCCGCGAGGCTTTCAGACAGCGCGGCGGCCAGGCGCGCGTGAAGGCCGTCGACGCCGGTGAGGAAACGGATCACCAATGGGGTCCCGGCGGGGACGCCCGGCGCGCCTCGAGCCACCCGGGGACTCTCGGCCATCCCGTCATCGTCCACCCATCCCGCCTGATCGAGGAGCGCGCCAGCGGCTGCCGGATCGTAGGCCGGGAGGGAGAGATCCGAGGCATAGAGCGGATGCAACGGTGGGAGATAGCTGAGAGATCCCGCCCCGAGGCCGTCGAGCACCTGCTGCACGAGGCTTTCGCGGTCGATGCAAGCCGCGATCGCTTCCCGCATCCGTTCGTCGCCGAAGAGCGAGGCAGAGGCAGCCTCACCCGTCGGCCTCAGATTCAGGTCGAGGCGGTCCACCAGCGGGCCGGCGACCGAGGCAAGCCGAAGCGAGCCGTCGGCCTGCAGATCCACCAGCGTCTGCAGGTCCCCTTCGGAGATCGCCGTCTCATCCAGGACGTCGCATTCTCCCGTGAGAAGCTGTTGTACGCCGACTCCGGGCTCAGCGCCGACGAAGCGGAAGACCAGGATCTCGAATCCTGGCAGTCCTTCCGCGGCCCGGAAGTAGTTCGGGTTGCGACGGAACACGATCGCATCCCCCTGGCGCCATTCTTCCATCTCATACGGGCCCCATCCGACAGGCCGGCGATTGGCAGCCTCGCTTTCGGCGAGTTCGGCGGCAGGCACCGTCCCCAGCAGATGCCTCGGGAGTGGCGACCAGAAGTTGGACGCATACTCCGCGTCGAGGAATCCGGGAATTCCGGTCCAGCGCACGGTTCTCCCATCCACCGCAGCGTAGTCATAGGTACGATCGAGGAGGTAGCGGCCGATCTCGGTGTCCGGGTGGGCGCTTAGCTCATAGGAGAAGACCGAATCGTCGGCGGTGAGAGGCTCCCCGTCGGACCATGTCAGTCCTTCCCGCAGCGTGAAGTCGACGACCATCGTATCCACACTCACCGGGCCCCCTCGATAAGTCGTCGCGCAGGCAAGGCCGCTGCACCCCGAAGGAAGGTAGATGTCTCCGCTCTGAAGAGTCTCGGGCAGCAAGGTCTCGGGATTGAGGTAGATGTCGCCGCTGCCGATCTCGCGTGTCTCCATTCGCGCCGCGCCGTTCTCCAGGCTCGGCGTTTGCTCGAGGATCACGGGCTCCACCCGGAATCCGCGCAGATCGTACGGCCCGTCGTAGAGGGCCTGCAGGATGGCATCGGCCTCCCGGTTCGCCTGGCCGTAGAGTCGAAGCGGCGAGTAGAGGTAGAGGGAATCCGGCTCACGGCCCAGGCAGACGACCAGCGTCTCGGGAGGCGGTGGGTGCAGAGTCGGAGTGGCCGCCAGGGGAGACTGGCTCAAAGGCCCGGGCGTGAATGGGGCGGCCGTCTGGGATGACAAGCTGCAGGCCGCCAGCACCAGGGCCAGCGCGGCCAACGAGAGCCGGCGATACCACAGCGCCTTGAGCGTCTGCATTCTGCCTCCGGGTGGATTCACCCGTCGCTCCGACCGCTCCCCGTCTGGCCGCGCAGGCGATCGAGGATCGCCCGATCCGTTGGAGAGAGCTCGGCGGTCTCCAGAAGATCCGGCCTGCGCTCGAGGGTCCGCCATAGCGATTGTTCCCTTCGCCAGGCCGCCACGCGGGCATGGTCTCCCGAGAGCAACACCTCCGGGACCGACCAGCCGCGAAACTCCGGTGGGCGTGTGTAGTGCGGGTATTCCAGTAGGCCGCTGGCGTGGGAATCGTCCGCGGCGGCGCCCGCATCACCCAGCACCCCGGGGATCAAGCGGGCGACGGCGTCGATCAGGATCAACGCAGGCAGCTCGCCGCCGGTGAGGACGAAGTCACCCACGGAAATCTCATCGGTGGCCAGATGGGCCCGGATGCGATCATCGACGCCCTCGTAGCGGCCGCAGATCAGCGCCAGCCGCCGCGCTCGCGCCAGCTCCTGCGCCACACGTTGGTCGAACACTCGGCCCTGCGGCGAGAGGAGAATCACGGGCACCTGGCTCCGGGCATCCCCAAGGGCCGTCTCGACCGAGGCGAAGACGGGCTCGGGTTTCATGATCATCCCGCCGCCCCCGCCGTAGGGCGCATCATCGGTCGTGCGGTGCTTGTCGGTCGCGCGGTCGCGGATGTCGTGCAGGTGGACTTCCAGAAGCCCCGAGGCCTGAGCCTTCCCCAAGACGCTCGCCTCCAGGTAGGCGCGCATCGCCGCCGGAATGAGGGTGAAAACGTCGACTCGCATGGGGCCTCAGAGCATGCAAACCAATCTGCTTCGACCGATGAAGACGCTCCCCGGTTGGCGCGTCCGCAATGGCCCCCACCCCGTTCGGGCCGCGAAGCCCTCCCGAAGGACACACCCACTGGCACTGCGCTGGCGCGCAGCGCTAGTGCAAGTGTGCCCAGAACCGCAGGTGCTGG
>Ga0209521_10004222_pt1 | contig 11494 bp, 8 predicted proteins | sample Rifsed19ft4_FD_184016 | JGI IMG/M metagenome (GOLD analysis project Ga0209521, IMG submission 184016) | Soil microbial communities from Rifle, Colorado, USA - sediment 19ft 4 (version 2) | ecosystem: Environmental > Terrestrial > Deep subsurface > Rock core/Sediment | place: Rifle, Colorado... | reverse complement strand
TCTTCAGGGAAGCCCACACACTCAAGGGGCTTTCCGGGATGTTCGGTTTTACAGCCATGACAAGCCTGAGTCATAATCTGGAAAACCTCCTCGACAGCCTCAGGCTCGGCAAGATTGATCTGTCACCCTCCATTATAGATCTCCTTCTTGAGGCCATCTCAATTATTCATACCCTGCTGGAGATAAGGAACACGGGGAAAGAGGATATTAGCGTAGAGGAGATAATCGACAAAATCAACTCAGTTGTATCGGATCAGGGAAGGAAGGGGGCCTCGGATGCCCCTTCTACGATAGACAAGGCGATAATGAATGTCCTTACCGAGTATGAGGAACACCGCCTCAATGAATCTATTAAGGCTGGCCTGAATATCTTCAAGGTACAGTCCTCTTTCCCTATAATGAGTTTTGACCAGGGCCTTGCAGAACTTACGGCAATCCTGAAGGATAAAGGCGAGATAATCACAACCCTCCCGACGCCGGGTTTTTCGCCTGGAGACACCATCAACTTCGATATAATCGTAGCAACACAGATAGCCAAAGAAACCCTAGAAAGAGCCATAGACAACCAGGAAATTATGGTTTCCCTGGCTGTCAAGTCGGCGAGAGAGCTGCCGAGTGCTGAGGTGGAAAAGGTAAAGACCGGGATTAAACTCCCGTCTCTGGATGAACAGGCATTGAAGGTCGAAGAAAAGAGCGCTGAGGAAGGGATCAAGAGCATAACCCATTCCGTAAGGGTGGATATATCCAAACTCGACAACCTCATGAATATCGTTGGTGAGGTTGTCATGCTGAAGGCCTCAATCGGGGGAATTGCCGAAACGCTGAAGACGAGGGATGGCTCTGCCGGAATTGCCGGTGAACTGTCAAAGACCGTAAAGATTTTGGAGAAGAGGCTCTATGAGCTGCAACAGGGAGTGCTTGAGTCAAGGATGGTCCCGCTCGGTCAGGTCTTTGAGAAACTCTCAAGGACGGTAAGGAAGCTTGGAAGGGAGATAGGGAAAGAGGTTGATTTAGTTCTGAATGGAGCGGAAACGGAACTTGACAAGCATATAGTTGAAGAGCTGGCAAACCCCCTCATTCACATAATAAGGAACGCTCTTGATCACGGCATTGAAGCTGCGGAGGAAAGAAGGAGGGCTGGTAAGAAGGAAAAGGGGTTGATAAAGGTCAGCGCCTTTCAGAAAGGAAGCCATGTTGTTATTACGGTGGAAGATGACGGCAGGGGAATAGACCATGATATGGTGTTGCGTAAAGCTGTGGAACGGGGCCTGGCTGAGAAAGGGGCCACGCTGAAGAGGGAGCAGATCCTTGATTTCATGTTTCTTCCAGGTTTTAGCACAAAGGAGGAGGTCAGCGAGATATCAGGCCGAGGCGTGGGGATGGATGTGGTCAAGAAGAACATCACAGACCTGTCGGGAATGGTAGAGATAGAGACGGAAAAAGGGAGAGGGACTAAAGTTATGTTGATACTCCCTCTGACCCTGGCCATTGTGAAGGCGCTGATCGTGGAGGTGGCAGGCTCTGTATACGCAATTCCGCTGAATGCTGTCCTTGAAAATTTTGTCCTCGAACCATCTAAGATAGAAACGATTGAGACAAGTGAGTTCGTCTATCTCCGGGATACAACCCTGCCACTCATCAGGCTGTGCAATTTCTTCCAGCTTTCCGGTAACTGTGAAAATGGAAAATACGTGGTTGTGGTAGGACTTGCAGAAAAGAAGCTGGGACTTGTGGTGGACGGGCTCCGTGGGCAGCAGGATATAGTTATGAAGTCGGTGGGAAAGAGGTTGGAAGAGGTAAAAGGAATTGCCGGCGCCACTGACATTGGGCAGAAGACCATCCTGGTGCTGGATGTCGGAGACATCATGGATGAATGCATGAAGGGTCAGGCGAGCTACAGGTTGGCCAAGGGATAGCAGATGTACAAGAGATTTTATGGTTTCAATGTAAAGCCGTTCAGCAAGACGCCTGACCCAAGATTTTTTTATCTTAGCCGGGGTCACAGGGAGGCCCTTGCCAGGCTTCGATACGCTGTTGAGGAAAGAGAGACAGTGCTTTTGACCGGAGATGTGGGGTGCGGGAAGACCACCCTTTCCAGGTGCCTTCTGGATTCGCTGGACGGTTCTTATCTTCCTATAGTTATTGTTAACCCTGTTCTCGCTCCAGGTGAGCTGCTCAGGTTTTTTGCGCTGCGGCTGGGTGTTGAACAGCCCGATGAATTAAAGAGTGAGCTCATGGGACAGCTCGGGGAACGACTCTTTGATTATTATCAGAGGAGGGTATGTCCGGTTCTTATAATAGATGAGGCCCAGTTGCTGCCTGGCAAAGAGTCTCTTGACGAACTCAGGCTTCTGACAAACCTGCAGCTTGACGATGCGAACATGTTCTCCCTTGTTCTGCTGGGACAGCCGGAGCTGAGGACCCGCCTGTTGTCCGGGTATTATGAGCCTCTCCGGCAGAGGATAGGAGTACAGTATCATCTGAGCCCCTTAAAATTTGAGGAGCTGCTGGAATACATAGACTTCCGCCTGAAGACAGCCGGAAGAAACGACCCCTTATTTACACAGTCAGCCCTGGAGGAGATATACAGGTTTTCGGGCGGAGTCCCGAGGAGGATAAACAACCTGACTGCAAACGCCTTACTCGAAGGGTTTAGCAGAGATGCCGGGCTTATTGACGGGGATGTAATAGTTGACGTTGCAAGGGACTTCGGTCTTATTTAGCCCAAAAAAAAATTTGGACGCAGATTTGCGCAGATTTACATAGATTTCTAAAGACTTAAGCAAAGAAATATACGCACCTTTTGGGTGATGCCTGTATTTCCTATAAGTGCTTGTTTTGTCAGTATTCGCTTAGAAGCGCCTACTTTTGGTATCAGCGTTCATCAGCGTCCAACTACTGGATTTAGGTTTAATGGAGCTTTTATGGATATAGCAGAGATAAGAGAGAAGGCGAAGCAGCTTAAGGACAGGGAAGAGGAAACTGCTTTAGGAAATGAAGAGATTCCTTCCGTCAAGGATGTCGAAATCCAGCCAGAACCGGCGCCACAGGTGGAGTTGCCGGAAGATAGTGAGACCCAGCCTTCAACTGTCTATGCTCCTGAAGTTGAGGTACGGTCTCGGGAGGGATTTTTTGATCTGGAAGAAGAGAATAGGGCAGGGGAGCAGATCTTGGAATCTTGGGAACAGGGGCTCGGTAATGCGGCGCCGGATAATCTCGCGCCTATGGTCCCTGAACTTTTGAAGCCTGTGTCTTCTGTTGATGAAGAGGTAGATGAGAGCGATAAGGAAGGAGCTGCTGAAAGGGAGGTTGAGGCCATTATCTTTTCCCTTGATAATGAGGATTATGGTGTTGACATACGTCAGGTGAAGGAGGTCATAAAGGTCAGGGATCTGACCGAGGTCCCAAAGGCTCCGAGAGACATCATGGGGGTCATATCCCTTCGCGGCGTTGTGATACCCGTGATGAACCTCAGGGGAAGGTTTGGCATGCCGATAAAGAGCAGCGGTGAGCGGATTATCATAGTCAGAGACGGAACAGGCCTGCTTGGCCTCCTTGTCGATACGGTCAGGCATGTGGTACGGGTCCCTGAAAAGTGCATAGAGCCTGCACCTTCGATTAACACCATCGACGGGGAACTCATCAGAGGAATAGGAAGGCACAAGGGCGGGATGTTTATACTGTTAGATATGCAGAAGATGCTGGAGTTAAAATGAGTAACGAGGTACAGCTTGCCTGTTTTAAGGTCGGGGAAGAGAGATATGCGGCAGACATAATGCTGATAAAGGAGATAATCCTTTACCGCAAGGCGACCCATATCCATAAGGCCCCGGAATTCATAGAGGGTATCATTAACCTGAGGGAGAAGGTCATCCCTGTGATAAATATGAGGAAGAGGCTTGGGTTACATGCAGCAGAGCCGACTGCTGCAACAAGGATAATAATAACCAAGGTTGAGGGGAAGAATGTAGGTGTAATTGTTGATTCTGTTCTTAGTGTACTGAGAGTGGGGACTGAGGATATCCAGCCTCCGCCCAGGATAATAAAAGGGATAGAGTCGGAATATCTGTCAGGAATAGTTAGAGACGGGGATGAGTTGATACTTATCCTTGATATGGAACGTGTGCTGACCTCTACTGAGAAGGTCCGGCTGGGGGAGTTCAGTGAACCCTAAAAACTGCAAACCACAGAGGGGCACAGAGATTTTATGAATAGAGAAACCTTTTTAAACCCTTTTTTTCTCTGTGTCCTCACGATTTTGATTTTAAAAATTACATTGTAGAGACGCAAAGCATTGCGTCTGTACTTCTTTTGAGTGCACTGAGAAAAGGTTTAAACAAGGGGTTTTCTTTTGCCATTAAAGTGTTTCCTCCGTGTACTCTGTGGTTCTATTGTAGGTTTTAGGTATTTGCTGATTTAAGGGGGTAAATCAATTATGATTGCGGCATGTCCTAAGTGCAAGACGAGGTTCAAAATAGATGAGTCGAAGATGGCAGGGGCAGGGGTAAAGCTGAGGTGCTCCAAGTGCAGGACGGTATTTGCTGTTCGGAAGAAGACCGCTGATCGTGAGACCAAAGCGCCTTCTGCAGCCGCAAAATCTTACAAGGTACTCATAGCAAACAGCGATGCGGACATCTGCAGCAGAGTGGAGGATATACTCAAGGTTGAGGATTTTGAAGTCTTCAAGGCCTATGATGGCGTTGACGCCCTTGCCATTATTGAGAAAATCAGGCCCCATGTCGCCATACTCGATGTGGCCCTTCCGATGATGTACGGTTTTGAAGTTTGTGAGCATATCAAGGGTCACGTGGAACTGAAGGAGGCTGTCAAGGTCATCCTCATGGCAGCCATCTACGACAAGACAAGGTATAAAAGGAATCCCACCTCCCTTTACGGCGCAGATGACTTCATAGAGATACACCACCTTCACGATGACATTGTCCCGAAGATAAACAGGCTCATATTGTCTTCAAAACAAGAGCCTGCCGCGGCTGGCGTGCCACAGAAGGGGGCAGAAGAGGCGGTAACCCAGGAGGTAAAACCAGAGGCGCCTACCGGAAAAGATTTGGAGATATTGAGGGCCGGAGAGAAGGTTATTGACGATAAGGACAAGGATGTCCAGGAAAAGGCGAGACGTCTGGCCAGGATAATTGTATCGGACATTGCCCTTTATAACGGAGATCTGGTGTCTGAAGGGGTAAGGAACGGCAACTTATATAAGCTCCTAAAGGACGATATAAAAGAGGGGCTGGAGCATTTTAAGAAAAAGGTTTCCCCATCCATATCTGCGGAGGCTTACCTCAAGGAGGCCTTTCAGGATTTTATCTCCAAGAGGAAGCTGGAGATGGGGCTATAAGGCAGTGAGACGTGAGATGTGAGACGTGAGATAACCAAGGGCAGCCCTCTGTGGCTGCCTTATTTGTGAAGAGGTAGGACGATGATTGAAGATCTGAAGAAAAGGCTTCTGGAAGGTGACGAGGAAGAAAGGAGGGTGGCGGTAGAGGCCCTCGGCGGCCTGAGGGAGAAGGAGGCCGTTCTACTTCTTGTCTCGGCACTTGGTGATAAGAGCTGGAGGGTCAGGAAGACCTCTGAAGAAATACTGGAGGGTTTTGCAGGGGAGGAGAGTCTTGTCCCGGCCCTTATAGGGTCCCTCAGGTCCGAAGACAATGCAGGGATGAGAAACTCCGCTGCCTCTGTTCTGGTGCGGATAGGGTGGTCTGCAATTCCATATCTGATAGAGACATTGAAGGATGTTGACAAAGATATAAGGAAGTTTGCAGTAGACATCCTGGGAGAGATAGGGGACAAGACGGCGATCTCTCCTCTGGTTGATGCCCTCAGGGATAGTGATGATAACGTCAGGTCTTCGGCAGCGGAGGCCCTTGGGAAGATAGGGGGGGATGAGGTTGTAAATGCCCTTGTCTATGTCCTGACTAATACGGAGGATGACATCTGGCTCCGCTATTCCGCTCTGGAGGCGCTGGGGAAGACCGGAAGCAGGATGCCCATAGAGCCCATAATCATGCTGCTGGATGAAAAACTTCTGAGGAAAGCGGCAATGGATGCCCTCGCCAAAAGTTGTGATCCGCGGGCGATCCCTCACCTGGTTGCAGGCTTGCAAGATAAAAGCAGGGGCTGCCGGGAGGCTGCGGTGACAGGTTTGAACAGTATATACAAGTCCCTGCCTTTTCAGGAGAGGTTGACGGTTGATGAAGAGATAAGGGCTAATGCCAACTCTCATTTATTGACAGGGCTTCTGGACTCCCCGTCTATAGATATAAAGAAAGGCGCTGTTGTTATCCTCGGGATTATGGGAGGAGGCGCAGATCCGGCCATGATACTGAACCTTGCTTCAGATGAAAGGATGCAGGATGCCGTTACGGATGCGTTTGTCAAGATGGGCGAGAAGGGCCTGGAAGTCCTGACAGAGACCTTTCCAGATGCAGATGATAAAATGAGGTCGTATATATGCATGGTCATTGGAAAGATTGGTGATAAAAAGGGGGTAAACACCCTTACGAGTGCCCTCTCAGACCCTTACGGACATACAAGACAGTCGGCAGCTTTGGCAATAGCGGAAATAGGGGCGATAGAAACCCTTCCATTACTGGTCCCTCTGCTGCTTGATGAATTCGAGGACGTTGAAGAGGCCGCAGTCCAGGCCATCATCAGGCTATCTAAGGAGTCTCAGGTAGAGGCCGTAAGGAGTTTATTGGATGGCATTGCTTCAAGGGAGCCTCGTCTGAGGAGGAACATAACCGCCATCCTGGGCGGGATAGGGAGTAAGGACGCATTGCCTGCGATCATATCATCACTCAAGGATGAGGATAGCGATGTGCGAAAGGCTGCGGCGACAGCTATAGGAAACCTCATGCTTAAGGAGGGGATTGACCCCCTGGCCATCGCCCTGGCAGACGAGGACGGTCAGGTGAGGCTGGCTGGGGTTAATGCCCTGAGCAGATTTCAGAGCATTGAGGCAGGCAGGCTCCTGGCCCTTGCTTCTGATGACACGGATATATGGGTAAGGTGCGCCGCCCTGAAAGGCCTTTCAAAGATAGGCGACAAAAATGCCGAAAAGATACTGAGCAGAGCGGTAATGGATGAAGTGGGAGTCGTTGCCATTACTGCCATAGAATCCCTTTTTGCAATGAAGGGGGTGGAAGCTGTCGAAACTGTCAAGAAAGGACTCCGTCACAACAACCCCGATGTGGCATGGGCTGCAGAGAAGACGTTAAGCAAGATTGCAAAATAATATACAACCTAAAAACTGCAATGAACCACGGGGAACACGGGGAGCACCTTTAGATAAAGGCTTTTTTAAAAAATAGCCCACTAATTTTAAATGAGAATTTATTATTTTGGAAACATAGGGTTTTGCAGTCCCCGTGTCCCCAGTGGTAGATTGTATTGTTGTTTTATTCACAATAAAACCTTTATACACGGCGCATAGAATGTTTGAAAACGAAAATATGGTAGAGATGGATAATGAGGAGTTTCTTCTTATAAGAGACTTTATCTACGACCACTGCGGACTCTTCTTTGAGACCGACAGCAAATACCTTCTGGAAAAGAGGCTCTCCAGGAGGATTACCCTGCACCAGATCTCCAACTACAGGGACTACTATCTATATCTGAAATACGACAGGCGCAGAGATGAAGAACTCAGTACTGTTTTAGACATCCTCACAACTAACGAGACCTATTTTTTCAGGGAAGGGTATCAACTGAAGGCCTTTACTGAAGAAATAGTCCCGGAGATAACGGGCAGGAAGAGAGAGAAGGTGCTGAAGATATGGAGCGCCGGATGCTCTACCGGGGAAGAGCCGTATACAATAGCCATGCTGATCATTGATCTTATGAAAAACGGGAGCCTTAGCGGATGGAATATAGAGATACTTGGAAGTGATATCTCCCAGAGGGTCCTGGGAGTGGCCAGGAAGGGTGTATACAGCCCCTCTTCATTCAGGGAGACGGAAGAAAGGTACATGTCATATTTTGAAGAAGAAGATGGGAAAAAGAGGATAAAAGATGAGGTAAGGAAGCTGGTAACAATTACGCACCTGAACCTTCTGGACTCAAGCAAGACAAGTCTGTTGAAGACAATGGACGTAATATTTTGCCGAAATGTCATAATATATTTCGACATCAAGGCGAAGAAAAGAGTTATGCAGGGGTTTTATGACAAGCTTGATAGCGGCGGGTATCTCCTGTTGGGACATTCAGAGTCATTGATGAATATATCTGCCCTGTTTGACCTGAAGCACCTGAAAAATGACCTGGTGTACCAGAAGCCGGAGAGTAAATGAAAAGGATGAAGGATGAAGGATAAGATAATAAAGGTCCTTGTCGTTGATGACTCTGCCTACAACAGGATGAAGATAACAGATATGCTGGAGTCATCGCCTACGGTTAAGGTTGTGGGGGTGGCATTGGATGGCGAAGACGCCATAAAGAAGGCTATTAACCTCAAGCCTGATATAATTACGCTGGATCTGGAGATGCCAAGGATGGACGGTTTTACCTTTCTCAGGATAATGGCAAGCAACTTCCCTACCCCGACCATAGTGGTCAGCTCGCGGAACGATTCCCAGAATGTGTTCAAAGCCCTTGAGCTTGGCGCAGTGGATTTTATCGAAAAACCAACTCACCAGGCATCCAGCGAGCTACTGAAGATCAGAGACGAACTTCTTTACAAGGTTGGGATGGCCGCTCAAGTGAGCATAAACAGGATAAAGACTTTGCCGGTCCCTGCTGTTGCCACGCCACCTGCGAAACTGGTTGTTCCGGCAACTACGGAAACAGAGTTTTCCCTGGTAGCCATAGGGGCATCTACCGGAGGTCCGTCGGCGCTTCAGACTGTCTTGTCGATGCTTCCGCCTGATATACCGTCTGCTGTTGTCATCTCACAGCATATGCCTCCAGGGTTTACAAAGACCTTTGCAGGGAGACTCAACAAGTTTTCTCCATTTGAGGTGAAGGAGGCCGAGAATGGGGATATCGTCCGTCCTGGAAGGGTGCTCATATCTCCCGGAGGATTCAATATGACCTTTATTAAAAACGGGGCATCTGTGGCAGCCCGCCTTCTGCCTGGTGAGGATATGGACAGGTACGTCCCGTCCATAAACAGGATGTTTGTGTCAGCCTCTGAGTTGTTCGGCAGCAGGGCAGTAGCTGTTGTCATGACAGGGATGGGAAACGACGGAAAGGAAGGTGTCGTAAAGATAAAGAGTGCAGGGGGAAAGATCATTGCCCAGTCAGAGGATACATCGGTTATCTTCGGGATGCCGAGGGAGGCAATTGCAACAGGTGTGGTAGACCTGGTATTACCCCTCCAGGGGATTGCAGAGGGGATAGTGGCAATGTGCAAAACGCACTAAACCCAAACCCTCACCTTAATCCTCTCCCTGAGGGAGAGGAAAGTCTTTCCTCCCCTTCAAGGGGAGGGTTAGGGTGGGGATGGGGTAAATAAGGTATTTCCAGGGCAAAAGAATAAAAGGCAAAGCCAAGGACAGTTATGATCCAGGAGATAACCCTTCACGGGAGGGTTGAAGACAGTATAGAGTTCTATGCCACTATCGCCGGTCGCGGACTGGTGTATAGCTATTTCTATGAACCCTCAGAAGGATCTTCAGACAGGTTCTTCTTCGGAGGAAGGGAGTTTGTTATTGATAGGGAGGGGATAAGGCACAAAGGTAACGGCGGCAGCGTCTGCGAATATATGTTCGGCGTTGAACAGCCGTTGAAAGACATGGTAAGAAGGGACGTATTGAACAGGCTTGCCATGTACGGAGCGCTGCTTGATAACGAAACAGGTAAGGTTGTATTCACAGACAAGACAGACGGATATTATATGTATGACAGGGTCTTTCTGGAGGGGAATGCCGTAAGCAACTACTACTTCTTCATAGACATTGACCTGCCAGGAGATATAGGCTCCCAGCAGGAACAGATATTAAAGCTTGTCGGCAAGACCCTCAAATACTCCCCTTCTGTAGGGAAGGGGGACGATGTTTCTCTGATTGCGGAATTGACCGCAGACTTAGACGGCTATAACCCTGTCATATTTCTCTTCCGGCTTGTAAACCGCTTCCACAAGAGGTACTACGACCTTTTCAGGGACCTTTATGCTGAGAAGAAGGAGATATCTCCGGAAGGTGAGAAGGTGCTAACTTCTCTTGTGGAAGAGTTCAATATAGATCAGTATCAGCAGGAGAGGATAAAGATTGATGTAATATACAACCATCCAGAGAACAGACGCGTTCTGGATGAGTACAAAGAGATCCTCATCTCCCTGGAAAAAATGGAGGAGATAGACCATTCCTATATAACCTCTCTAAACAGGCTAAGATCGCTGGCCATGAAGAATAATATCCCTCTCTCCCTGTTTGATCTCCTGGATGAGCTTCTGCTTAAAGACAAGAAACTTATCCAGGGTGAGGAGCCTGACTATATCAAGCACAGCAGGGCATTACTGGATGGGCTGTTCATAATAGACGGTGGGTTTGGAGCAATCCTGAGCAAGCAGGACCTTGTAAAACTCCTCTTTGACAAGAAGCGTTCCCTGGAAAACAGGGATCTGGCATTTGACAGTCTTTTGCTGGATATAGGAAAGGCTTGTGATGATAGCTTCCAGAAGGGCGACTCAAGGGCCATGGAGAGGTTCAGCGAGCTCATTACATATTTCGACAGATTTGATACTACATCATCCATGATCAGCAGGATGGCCTTTATGGATGAGGATATGCCGATAGAAAAACTGAGAAGTATCCTTGGGAATAAAAGGGCCATTGAGGAGATACAGGAAGGGCTCTTCGAGTCCCTCTTTATCTCTGATCTACTTAAAAACAAATATATTTCCTCATCAGGCAGGAGGAAGGTCATTGCCCTGAGCAAGGGGCTTGATGATGTCGAAAAGGGGTACAAGTCCCTGAATGAAATTGTCCGCAACATATCCCTTATTAATGAAGAGGACAGGACATTCCATCTGCTCTACAACACCGCAAGGGAGAAGCTGAAAAAGATACCTGGCGCCATGGAAGGGAAGGGAGATTATGACAAGCTTCTAAAGGAGACATTGAAAGATCTTCTGCATGAAGGCCCGGTAAAAAAGATACCAAGGGAGACAATGAAGAGGGTCTTTATAGCGCTTAAGATGGAGATATTCTATGTCAATGATATACTGCCGAAGATAATGGATAACTTTGATATGAAGCCGAGGGAGGATTTCCTACATAACAGCGGGTTTGACAGGTTCTACGTAGAGGATATAGAGAGGCAGTATATGGAGAGGTATGATGTCCCCCAGGAGCTTGTAAAAAGCTTCCGGGAGGCGGTTGAGCACTGATCGCCGCTTGCCCTTCCTTGACAACCTCAAAATCCGTGGTAAGTTTAGTCATCTTCTGATAAGGTCACGGATGGTATGCCTTTTGAACTCACTCACTCACTCACTCACTCACAAAATTCACGTTTATAATAGCTTTTGGAGGTCTCTTTG
>Ga0209521_10004219_pt1 | contig 11498 bp, 7 predicted proteins | sample Rifsed19ft4_FD_184016 | JGI IMG/M metagenome (GOLD analysis project Ga0209521, IMG submission 184016) | Soil microbial communities from Rifle, Colorado, USA - sediment 19ft 4 (version 2) | ecosystem: Environmental > Terrestrial > Deep subsurface > Rock core/Sediment | place: Rifle, Colorado... | reverse complement strand
ATCGCGTACATCTCGTACGGGTTCCAGGTGAGTGGCTGATAGCCTTTGGCCAGAAGGTCGCTGAAGGTGTCCTCTGTCCGCGGCTTGTAGAACGCCGGCCGAGCCCCGATGGCGCCACCGGCGGCCTTCGTCGCTTTCGGTTCCAGCCAGAAGCGGCTGAAGTACTCCTCGCGCAGCGGGAAATCTGGATCGGCAGCCAGCGTCGCGTCCTCCTCGATTTTGAAGAGGCGCCGCACGTCGTCGTAGATCGCCTGCATTCTCGGCGGGACGGGCCCCTCGCCATGGAGGGCGAGGAAGAGCGCGCGCATCTCGGGCGTTTCCTTGACGATCCTCCGGTTCTCCACGCGGGTCCCGACCTTGAGGGCAGCGAGGGCGTCGTTACCGGCGGCGATGCGCTGCCCGACATCCGAGAGCTGGGTTCCTGTACGGCCCTCGAAGCCCGCGAGCAGTTCGCGGGCGATGGGTTGATTCGGTTGGATCTGGCGGAAGACGCCGCCTGTCGGTCGCGGCACGGGGCGGAGCCTGGCCGCTGCCTGGGCGATGGCGCCGATATCGAGGGCGCCGGTCTCGTCGGTGAGAATACGACGCAGGGGGCCCTGCTGGGCGAACTCTTCGGCGGCCTGCTGAAATTCTCGCGCTCGGGCCATATTCTGGGCCAGGCCACCGCCCATCGTGGCCTTCGATGCCTGCTCGTAGGTCGTCCGGATGGCCCCGAGTTCGGGCTCCTCGATCTTGCGCATGGAGACGATCTGGTCGGGGTCCGTAAGGATCTGGGCCTGATCCCGGAACATGTGCCCGGCGGTTCTGGGATCGTCCGCTGCGCTCCCCAGGGCGCTCCGCGGCAGCTTGATCTCGTAGAGGGTCGCCCCGACTTCCGCCGCCGCCGCAGGGGTGCGCGTCGGAACCTCCTTCGAGATATCCATGTAGCGAGTGCCCGGGCCGGCGTCATGCATGAGCCAGGTTCCCGCACGGGGTAGCTGCCCTTCGGGGAGGCCGTACTCGGCTCCGTGGTAGAGGGTCACGATTTCGTCCGGGCTGCCCCGAGGCCCGCTAGGGAGAGCTGCCCCGGCCTCCGCGGTGAGTGCGGCCCCCCGGCCGCCCGCTAGCTGGGCCCCTCTCCCGATAGCCTTCGAGGCGGCCCCCGCCGAGATCACTGCAGCAGGAAGGGAGAGCACGAACCGGGCGTACGGGTCCTCTACGCCAAGGGCCGGGAGTCCCTCGTAAGTAGCCTGCCCACCGAGGTTGGCGGCGATGTCGGCGCCTATCGCCTGGGCCACGCCGCGAGCGCCGAGGCCCGCTCCGCGGGCGGCCCATCCGGCCGCCCCGGCCGAGGCCAGGTTGAGGGGAGAGAGCCCGACGTCTGCCACCCAGCGGAGGGGTGCCGGGAGATTCTTCAGGGGGTCGCCGAGTCCGAGGAACTTCGTCGTCTCGCGGGCGGAGGCGGCCGTGGTCAATCCCTTCACGGTGATCCCGAGGAGGTCTCCGCGGGCGGCGTAGCGCTGGACATCACGCCACTGGTCTTCGGGCGCCATCATCGTGTAGCGCTCGAGGATGCCCCTCTCGAACTCGCCCGAGATTCCGGGCCCCAGTTCTTCCGGCGTCTTCCCATAGAAGAGGGCGGCAGCCGTGTGGGCGGCCTCGCGGGCGGAAGCCGCCTGGTTGGCGCCCAGGCCGCCGGTGAAGGCCGTCCCCATCTGCTCCAGTTCCGCTGCCTGCTGCTCGACATTCAGCCGTGACTCGTAGTTGCCGTAGGCGCTCTGCAGCTCGCCGGCGGTGAACGGCTGGCCGGGGCCGAACAGGCTCGTGCGCGCGAGCTCGGGGTTCTCCGCCGTCATCTCTTGTGCCTTCTGGGCCCGGTCCCAGTCGACGAACTGCTGCATCTGGGTGAAGTCGAAGACCCCCGCGTTCTCTTCCGGCGCTGCGGGCGCCGCTTCCTGGGGCGGGGCGAAGCCGGAAGCCACACCACCCCCGGGATTGATCCACTGGCCGGTTGGGCCTTGCCAGTTGCCCCAGGGGTCTACCCACGTCTGGCGGGAGGAATCCCAGGTGTTGCCGGAGGGGTCCTGGTAGAACGGGCTCATCGCCTGGGGGATAGGCGACGGCTCGGGAGGAGGAGCGTATTCGAGCGGGGGCGGAACTTCGCCGAGGTCGTTCTGGCCGGGGCCAGGAAGGAAGCCCGGCAACGGCGGAGGGGTGCTCCGCACGACGGTTGCCGTATCGGAGTCGACCCAGACCATCTACTTTCGTCCTCTTATGTGCCGGCAACCGCCGATATGGTTCCAACAGGGCTCCTCGTCCGCCGTGCTCCGTTCATGGAACGTCCGGTCGCGATGCCTGGCAGCATGCTCCTCGGCACATTCAGGACAATCGAATGACTCGATCATTTCCTGATCGTGATCAACGGAGAGTTCATCGAAATTACGGCTCCAGTACACATACCACCGCCGACCGTGGCACAGATGTGCGGCATAACGCTGTGTGCACGATAGTATCTCTACCGCCATTGTCAGTACCCCATGGTTCCGGCCCCTCGGCCCTGGCCCGGGAGGCGGTACCTCTCTTCTTCAGCTTGCCAGTCCTCGGCTGGTACGCCGTACTTCGACTGCAGCGAGGCGAAGATGCGGCCCCGTTCGGTGGGAGGGATCAAGCGGTTGCGCACGTCCATGTAGGAGTAGAAGTCAGGGACGGGGACCCCCTGGCGCAGGTTTCGGATCTGGGCGAGGGCCCCGGCCGGGGGAAGGGGGCCGGGATTGACTCCAGTGGGGGACGAGCCCGCTGTGGCCGGTGGCTGCCAGACGGGCCCGCCCTGAAAGGCGGGCGGGGGGACTGGCGCAGGGCTCGCCGCCGGGGCCGGCGCAGCGGAAGTCGGGGCCGCAGTGGGAGTCCTGCGGGGCCGGGTGTAGAAGGCGGGCGCTGGTTCCGGTGCTACCGTCGAGAGGTAGTACGAGGGATCGATGCCGAGCCGTTGTAGCTCGGCCGTGGTGCCGTCCGCGTACCGGCGGATAGCCGCCCGCTGGCCGGGCTGGATCATCATCCCGGGAGGCATCGGTTGGCCGGTGTCCGGATTGACCACCATGTGGCTTGCGGCCTCGCTGGGGATGATATCGAGGGGTGCTCTTGTAGGGTTGACGACCAGCTCGGGCCTGGCGCCACCGGCCCTCGGGTTGGGTCCCCGGGCGTCGCCGACCATCATCATCGGGTCGTTCACCGGGCCGCCCTCGGCTGCGCGCGTGACATAGGGCAAGACCGTGGGCGGGAGCGGCGGGGCAGTCGCGGCCGTCCCGACCGTAGGCGAGGCGACGGGATACTGTGCCGAGGGCCCCAGCGGGAAGGTGGGAACGACCGGGTTTTCCGCCCAGCCGAGGGGCGTCATCATTCCCGGCTGCTCGGGAGCGGGGCTCTGGGCGACGGCCACCGCCCGTTGCTGCGCCATCTGCTCCTCCTGGGTCATCCCGGGCTCCTGCAGCCAGGCAGGGGTGCGCGTCCGCGGTGGAGGGACGATCTCCCCGTTCACCACCGTTCCCCCCGGGGGGGTTGCAGCGCCGGGAGGTGGCGCCCCGCCCCCCGGCGCTGTCCCGGGAACGCCCCCGGGAACGCCCCCCGCTCCGCCCTGCATCTGGGAGAGGATCCAGGCGGCAGGGGAGAGTGCGGCATCGGAGAGAGCAGAGCCGCCTCCAGCGATGGCGTTGTGCAGGTTGCGGCCGCCTCCGAGCCAGAAGGCCTCGGCGGCCAGCGGATCCGTTGACGAGATGACCTTGGCGAGGGCCGTAGCGGCGTCGAGACCGAGGCGGGAGGTATCGATGCCGAGCTCGGCCAGAAACTGACGGTTCTGCTGCGCCATCTGGTCGCGTTGGAGCGAGAGCATCCCCTGCTGATACTCGGTGATCCGGGTGGGGTCGATGGCGGCGCCACCACCTCCCCCACCGGCTCCGCCGCCGCCGCCTCCGCCGCCGCCGCTGGACGTGATCTTCGGGGCAGCCCCCCAGAGCAGTTCCCACTTGCCCGTTGCGCCGTTCCACTGGTAGGTGTTGCCGGCGCTATCCGTCCTCGTCGTGGGTGGTGCCGCAGCCTCACCGCCCCCGGTGAAGGGCGCGCCGTTGGCGTAGACGGGCTCGCCGGTGTTCGTGTAGGTGTAGCCCGAGGGGGACGTCTTGTCGGGAACGACGTACCAGGGCAGTCCCGTTCCCGGGTTGATCCCGGTATCGCCGGGCCCCCCCGGGTAGGGCTCGGGGGCGGGTGGGGCGGGGAGGTAGTGGATCGCTCCGTCGGAGTCGAGTTGATACTGGCGACCCCAGGGGTCGGTCTGGACGTTGCTCCAGGTCCCCGCCGCGGGCAGGTAGTGGATCTGTCCCTGGCTATCGACCTGGTACTCACGCCCAGACGGGTCTGTCAGTCTGGGCCCGAACGAGATCCGGGGCTGGGCGCTCGACCCGCCCCCGCTGATGCTGGCGAGAATCTCCGCAGCGGTGGGGCTACCGTCGGGATTAGGCATCAGAACACCCCCTCTACGCCCTGCCGGGCAACGTGGGAACCGTCGCTTCCCAGACGTCAGGATACGTCGGGCCGTAGGACCCGATCTGCCGTACCTGCTGGTAGCGGCGGATCAGCTCGGGCCCGCCTTCCACAAATGGCAAGGCCATCACCCAGTTCGGGTTGGCGCGGGCCATCAGTTCGAAGAACGCAGCATCTTCCTCGGGGCTGAGCCGCTGCAACCCGTAGCCCATGGCGGCCAGGTTCTTCTGGATCAGCGGCCGGTAGGTAGCCGCGAGCTCCCAGACAGCATCAAGGATCCGCTGAATCATTTCGCGATTCATCCTGGCATCCCCGGCCGCGGCATTGTGCCCGGAGTCGCCAGCGGCGGCAGTGACGGGGCCCGCGGGCTGTTCATCGCCCCCACGGGCGCGGCACCCGGAGGCTGCGGGGCGCTCGGCGGTCCCTGCCCACCGGCTGCCTCAGGGCTCGGGATGGCTGGCTGCTGGCCGTTCGCCTGCAGCACCTGCTCGGGCGTGAGTTGCTCCCCGTTTGGGCCAATCATCGACCCGTTCGGGCCGAGCGCGATCTGGGTGGCCATCACCTTCGCCGTTTCCTGCTGGATGATAGCCGGCAAGAGGGTGCTTTCGAAGATCTGCCACGCCTTCCAGTCGGCGTATTCCTGGTAGGGATTCGACGACTGGTCCGCCTCTTCCAGGTACTTGATCGGCGTCATCGGCACCTTCGGGTCGTTGAGCAGGGCTCGCAGATGCTCCGTCAGCGCCACCCGCTCGGAGCCCGAGGACGGGTTGATGTCCGATTCGATGTCGAGCGTCTGGATTTCGTCGTAGGCGACGCTGACGAGCTTGTCCCGCTCGAGCTTACCGTCCGTCGAGCGAGCGAAGACGACCGTCTCGCCGTCGGCCGGCCCGCCAGCGGCGGGGCTCTTCGACATTACGAGGGCCATGTTGCGGGCCATCTTCTGGAGGGCGTTCCCCTGGTGGTCAATGAGCGTCTTCGGCTCGACGTTCTCCTGTTCGAGGGCCAACCGGAAAGACCACGGTTGGGTCGACGACCCGTACGGCGCTCGCCCTGTGGACGGTGCCGCGTCGATGAACTCCTGACGGAGGAAGCCGACGCCCTGAACGAAGCCGGGTTCGAGGACGAACTCCACCTTGGCAAGCTCGTAGCCCTCGGGGATCATCTCGGCCGTGGCGGCGTTGTTCGTCAGGTAGACCTGGTTCCCGCCCTCGTCAAGCAGCGGCTCCCCGCTCCCCGTCTTCTTGAGGAAGTAGACCGGCTGGGCGCCCTGCTCCTGCATCCCGAGCATCAGGGTCACCGAACGATCGTAGGTGGGCTTCAGCCTGAAGAGCCCTTCGAGGCTCGGGATGTAGCGCAGCTCCGGGGGCCCGTGGAGGAAGTCCTGGGCCGGGCAGACCGCGAACGGGGGCATCTCGTAGGGATGCTCGAAGGCGTTGACCTCTTCCCATCCCATGGTCTGGACGACGTTGTAACCGGAGGTTGCCGCGGAGGCCAGCTCGTAGAAACAGTCGCGCGTCCAGAGCTTGGCGACGGCCACGTAGCGGCCCAGGCTGTCGCCGTATTCGGGCACGATGGCTCGTTCCCGGTACACCTGGATCGACTTGTCCTGGTCGTTGAGGCTGAGGGCGATCCCCTGTTGGGACTGGGCCTGGGCGTATCTGACGAAGGGCAGGATCTCCACCGTCATCATCACGGCGAGCCCCCAGGTGTCCTCGATCCAGGCGGCCATGGTGGGGTCGACGACCTCGACGATCCAGGGGAACCCGGACCTGGCCATCTGCACGCGGCGCCGCTCCTTGAGGGACTCGGCTCGTTCGCGATAGTTCCCGTCCTCCTCCTTGATCCGGTAGAAGCGCTTGCGCTCCTCGGCGCCGACGGAGGGGACGAGCTGCGCCTCCGGGTATTCCGGATACATCTCCTCGGCCATTCGCCAGTGCAGAATCCCGAGCCCATCGACGATCTGTCCATCGGCCAGCCCGCCCTGGAGCGAGTAGCCGTTGCGTTCCTCCACGAGGAGCAAGCCAGAGTTGAGGACCTGCTCGAACCGATTGGCGGCGATGGACTGCTTGGCGGTGTTCTTGATCGGCCGTACGCGGAGGACGAAGTGGTTCTCGGTGATCCGCGCCTTGAGCTCCGAGTGCTTCTTCCGCGGCAGGTCGGACTGGAAGCGAGGGAGGCCGGCGAGGGCGCCGAAGAGGACGGGGTCCATCTCGCGGAGCATGTGGAAGTGAGCGCGGCGCTTGAGGATCAGCTCGCGGAACGAGTTGGCACGAATGTTCGGCCCGCTGACGAAGAAGCGGTTGACGAGCTCGTCGATGATCTCCTTCTGCTCCGGGAGGCTAAGCTTGCTCATCCTGTTCTCCAGACGAGTGTCATCGGCGTGCGGCCCTTGTTCTGTGCCACTGTACGGTAAAGGACGCTGTTGAACCCGGCGATGGCGTAGCGTGCGCTGTCTTTCGCATCAGCGTGGTCGTTTACCGGCGTCGATGTCCGATACCTGTCCCTCGTGTTCGGGTTCGTCCTGTCCAGCCAGCGGTAGTTGGCGTACTCGGCGATGGAGTTCACGTTCGAGACGTGGTGGGTCAACCGTTGCGACTCCAGCAAGCTGGCGTAGAGCCCGAGACCGAAGGGCCGGTCCTTGAGCGCTGGCCAGATCCGGTCCTCGCCGAAGTAGCGCCGCAGCGTCTCCATGATCACCGTCCCGCCGGCAGTATCGATGTAGCAGCGGTGGAACCCCTGCCAGCGGCCAACGTACTCGACGAGGTCGTCGATCCCCACCGTGTCGCGGCTGTAGAACTCGCCGCCCTCCGGCTGGTGCCAGCGGAGAACCCCCGTCTGCCTGTCCTTATAGATCCCCCACGTCGTGATCGCCGTCGGGTCGCCGCCGCCGGGGTCGATGCCGAGCACCAGGTAATCGTAATCCTCCGGGTACATCGGGTCCGTGAGCCGGACGTGCCTCTCCTCCGAGAACTGCGGGAAGACGAGCCCACTTCGGCCGACGAAGGCGTCCGCCGGCGTGAGCGGGTAGTAGGCGTCCAGGTGCTGGGGGAGCCCGACGAAGTTCTTAGCCGTCTCCTCCCACCAGGCCTCGTCCTGATCCGGCCGGCAGAAGCGGCCGAGGAAGATCGGCTCGTACTTCACCTCCCGACGCTTCGCCCTCTGCCACATCGAATGGAAGAAGCCGCTCGGCCCGAGCATCGGGTCGGCTGTGGACGCGAGGACGTACTGGCCACCGGCGTCGAGCGTTGGCCGGTAGGCGGCGTAGTTCTCCTCCCCGTAGGGGTGGAAGGCCCCCTCGTCGGCCACGAGCAGCCGGAAACGGAAGGAGATCCCCGCCTTCTCTGTCGATGGGAAGGCGACGATCACGCTCCCCGTGGCGTCGAACTCGATGTTGTTCTTGCCGTGGTAGGCGCGCTGCAGATGCCGCGGGAGCCCGTGATAGACCGTGCGCACCTTGCGCACGAACTCGTTCGACGCCTTCTGGCCGGCCGAGATGATCCCCACGTGCGTCGCCGGGTGATAGGCCGCAAGCCAGAAGCAGTAGGCCGCGAGGCACCACGAGATCCCGATCTGGCGCCGCTTCAGGATGACGGCGTCCTGCCCGCTCAGCAGCTTCTCGAATAACTCTTGCTGGAAGGGGAAGGGAACGAAGGGGATCAGGCCCGGGCGATCGGGGTCGTCAGACTCGATTCTCAGGCTGGGAAGAAACTCGTTGAAGAAGTCGGGTGCTGCGGGACCCGTCCGTAGCTGCCTCTGGGATGGCAGGTTGAGCCCCAGGATGGGCCGCGATTCGCCAGAGCGTCCGATCGAGGAGCCGGATGGCGAGCTCGACACGCCACCTGTCATCGTCCGTGACCCTTCCCACCAGGCCGTCGATGATCAATTGCTGGGCCAGATAAATGCAATATAGCAGGGTTGGCTCCTGCGAGGCCGCGATGAACTGCCGCGCAGCGTCTACTTGCGCCGCATATTCCGGGTCGTTCAGCCAGGCCTGGACCGTGTCGCCCTTCCGGCCGATGATCTGGCCCACCCGCCCGTAACTCATCCCCGCCGCGAGAAGGAACTGAGCCTCCTCCTTTTCCTCCGGCCGCGCCCCTAGCGCCACCCCCGCCCTCCTCGCCACCGCCCTCGCCTTCGGTAAGGGAGCACGAATCTTGTGGATAGGATCGTGAACGGCCACCCTGCCCCCATAATGCGAGAGCGGGGAGGGTAAGGCCGCAACCTAACCCTCCCCACCAAAGGAGGACGGACGAGCGAGGGCTCGTCGCACCCCACATCATCAAGGGGTTGACAGCCCGGCGCAAGACTCTCAGAATGCACCCCAACGTCGGGTGGGCCTGGCCCGCCCCGCAAGCTGCCCAGGGGATGTTCCGTGGGTCCCCGTGGCGCAGGCCCGACAGTTCCTCTCCACGGAGCTGGCCGTGAAGGCAGCCCAACCTACCAAACGATGCGAGGCCCGAACCCTTACCGGCACGCCCTGCCGCTGGCCCGCTAATGAATGCCGATTCTACGTCCATTACCTCCAACGTGGCTTCCCCCCAGAAGAAGCGCGCCAGCTCTCCCAGCTCGCCCAACCCTCCGTGCAAAGAGGCAACGCCCTCGCGGCAGAGATCGATGCCCGCGCTAGAAGCATGGGGCTTCGCCCCAGCACCCCCGGGATACCCACCCCAATCCACTCCTCCCTTTACCTCCAGCGCCAGGCTGACACCGTGCTCCGGAAGGGAAGCCGACGGCAACGACACAAACAGCCCTAGAACGGGCCACACCCCCCAAACAACCCCCACGCTACTCGTACACGAACCGAGTCTAAACAAAAGACCAGGACGGCCGTGAGCCCAGAAGACCCTGGCTTGCCGTCCGACCCCGCACAGGCAGCGGGGGAGAGTCGCCCCACGGGAGGGGGGGTAAGGGAGGGCGGGATCGAACGCCTCTGGCTCCCCCTAGCCTGCCCCCGGCAGGCCCCGAAGCCCCCCAGGGCGCACGGGCTCCCTAACATGCCACCTTCCCTTATTGAGACCCCGATCACCCGGATGGGTAGACCTGGGTATACCCCCAAACACACCCGATCGCGGAAATAAGCAGACGTTTTTCTGAGCTCTCTCAACCCGAATATCACCCCTGCCGGCGCCCGGGCGCGCGCGATGACCCCCGCGTGGGCGCGCGAGCCCGCGAACTGGACATAAGCCTCCCAGCTTGACGTAAGAGCGCTAGTGCGAATCTGCAGCTTGACGTAAGTAGAGCGCGAAGAGAGCGTTTTCAGGTGCTTAGGTTAGGGTTAGAGGGTAGGGAAAGCGCCTAGAATTAGGGCCTAGCTGGAGTGACGGGGTTCTCGGTGGGTGACGGGGTTCCCGGGGTGGTCTTACGGCTGGGGGGTCTTCGGGGGACAGGCGACGTAGGATACCGGACTTTGGATACGCGACAAGGATGTCGTATGTTCCAGGCGGGTGTGAGTTTAGAAGATAGGGGTTTCCCCGTCTTCACGTGGGGCCTCACGTGGGGGTAGGCTTGTGGCACGGCCCTCGGGAGACGGGGTGCCGGAGGAGGGTTGAGACGAGGTACTCAATAGCGATGAAAGAAACGGTGAAGCAGGCCGAGTCTGACGCGTGGACGGCGGAGCTACAGGCTGGCATGGAAGCGCGGCGGCTGGAGGAGCTCCGGGCATCGCTCTGCGACGAGGACCCTGAAGACGACGGGATTCCGCCGGTCGGCCGCGCGCGTGCCATCCGGTACACAATTCGGGCAGTGCCTTGCGATTGTGATCGACGCGTCAGGGCGTGAGAGTCGTGCGGGGGCCCTCGGGCCCCATCCCCGAACAGGGGACTGGCGAGAACGCGAGGAGGACAACGGTGAGGGCCTGGTGGTTCCGGGTCAGGTGGGGGCGCACGTTGCGCCGGCGCATCGGGATCTACGGGAGAGTGACACGGTGAGAGCTACACAGATCCTGGCGAATAGCGCGCCACCGCCAGCCAGGTGTTTTGTCTGCGGCGGGCGAGGGATGGGCTGTTGGACGGTCGACAACGCCGGTCTCGCCTTAAGCCAGTGCCCCAATTGTGGGGTCACGGACTGGGCCAGCCGGCGCATCCTGCTGGACCGCATCCGCAGGGCGGCGTGGGCGGGGGCGCGATGAATCCCCATCCGCTCCACCGCGAAGCGGAGATTAACCGCTACGTCAATCTGATCCATAACAGAGCGAAGCGCACATATGCGTTAGCGTACGTGCGCTGGCTGCGTTGCGGAGCCATGGGCCAGGAGCCGCAGGGGGACGGCCTATCGTACATGGGCGCACAGGCCGTGCGTCTGGCAATTCGGGAGTTCAATCCATGGGATGGGCGCAGGTGAGAGCTCGCCTCATGGCTGCGGCCGTGATCATCCTGCTGGGCCCCTGGGCGCCATTCGTCCAGGGGCTCGCGCTACGCGAGCGACTCGCAATCTGGAGGAGGACACGATGACTCTGTACAAACTCACGGACGATTGCGGGCAAACGTGGGGTGAGACCCAGTGGGGGCCCGGGGTAACTCACACTGCCCCGGGCACCGGACAGCTCTGCTCTGATGGCTGGATCCACGCCTACACGGATCCCCTGTTGGCGATCCTGCTGAACCCCATCCATGCGAACTTCCCGGAGCCCCGACTCTGGGAGTGCGAAGGCGATGTCGGCGCTACCGATCACGGGCTCAAGGTCGGGTGCACGAGCCTGACGACCGTGAGGGAGATACCGGTACCAGCGATTACCACCGAGCAGAGGGTGCGCTTCGCGATCCTCTGCGCGCGCCAGGTCTACCACGGGCCGGAGTGGCTGGCATGGGCCGACAACTGGTTAAGTGGCGCCGATCGTTCGGAGGCGGCGAGGGAGGCAGCGGAGGCAGCGGAGGCGGCGGCGAGGGCGGCGGCGTGGGCGGCGGAGGCGGCGGGGGCGGCGAGAGCGGCGGAGGCGGCGAGGGAGGCAGCGGAGGCAGCGGCGGGGGCGGCGGAGGCGGCGGCGTGGG
>Ga0209521_10004216_pt1 | contig 11501 bp, 10 predicted proteins | sample Rifsed19ft4_FD_184016 | JGI IMG/M metagenome (GOLD analysis project Ga0209521, IMG submission 184016) | Soil microbial communities from Rifle, Colorado, USA - sediment 19ft 4 (version 2) | ecosystem: Environmental > Terrestrial > Deep subsurface > Rock core/Sediment | place: Rifle, Colorado... | reverse complement strand
CCCCCGCCTGCTCGACGTGTTCCATGATGCCGCCGATGATGACTTGCCCGCCATCGGACACTGCATCCACATCCACCTCGATCGCATCGTTCAAAAACCGGTCCAGCAGGATCGGCATGCGTTCCGGGAAGGTCTTGGACATCTCCTCTGCGTCGCGCATGTAGCGTTCGAGGTCAGATTGCGCGTGGATGATTTCCATCGCGCGACCGCCCAGCACGTTGGAAGGGCGCATCACCAGTGGATAACCGATCTCGGCTGCGCCGGCAACCGCATCGGCCACGTTACTGGCGATACGGTTGGGCGGTTGCTTCAAATCCAGTTTGCGCAGCATCTGCTGGAAGCGCGCGCGATCTTCGGCGCAGTCGATCATGTCCGGCGTCGTGCCGATGATAGGCACGCCGTTCTTTTCCAGGCCGCGCGCCAGTTTGAGCGGGGTCTGGCCCCCGAACTGCACGATCACGCCGATCGGTTTTTCCACCGCAACCACTTCCAGCACATCTTCCAGCGTCAGCGGCTCGAAATACAAACGATCCGAAGTGTCGTAATCGGTGGACACGGTCTCGGGATTGCAGTTGACCATGATGGTTTCGTAGCCGTCCTCGCGCATCGCCAGCGCGGCATGCACGCAGCAATAATCGAACTCGATGCCCTGCCCGATACGGTTCGGCCCGCCGCCCAGCACCATGATCTTTTTCCTGCTGGTCGGCGCGGCCTCGCACTCCTCCTCGTAGGTGGAATACATATATGCAGTGCCGGTGGCGAACTCGGCGGCGCAGGTATCGACGCGCTTGAACACCGGCCGCACACCCAAGGCATGGCGATAGGCGCGCAATGCGGCATCATCGGAACCCAGCAAAGCAGCCAGCCGCGCATCGGCAAAGCCGCTGCGCTTCAGCACGCGCAACTCATCGGCGCTGATGCTCTCCAGGGTGCGGCCGGTCAAAGACTTTTCCTGCCGGATCAGGTCTGCGATCTGGACCAGGAACCACGGGTCGATCTTGCTCACCGCGAACACCTCGTCCACGCTCATGCCGAGACGGAAGGCGTCGGACACCGCCCAGATGCGCTCCGGCCCTGGGCTGCCCAGCTCGGAAACGACAGTCTCGAGATCGCTGTATTTTTCGTCCAGTCCATGCACGCCGACTTCCAGTCCGCGCAGCGCTTTCTGGAACGACTCCTGGAAAGTGCGGCCGATCGCCATCACCTCGCCCACCGATTTCATCTGCGTGGTCAGGCGGTCGTTGGCCTGCGGGAATTTCTCGAAGGCGAAGCGCGGGATCTTGGTCACGACATAGTCTATGGTCGGCTCGAACGAGGCCGGGGTCGCGCCGCCGGTGATCTCGTTCTTCAGTTCGTCCAGCGTGTAACCCACCGCCAGTTTGGCGGCCACTTTTGCGATCGGAAAACCGGTCGCCTTGGAAGCCAGCGCGCTTGATCTCGACACGCGCGGATTCATCTCGATCACCACCATGCGCCCGTCGTCCGGGTTGATGGAGAACTGCACGTTGGAGCCGCCCGTGTCCACGCCGATCTCGCGCAGCACCGCGATACTCGCATCGCGCATGATCTGGTATTCCTTGTCGGTCAATGTCAGCGCCGGGGCGACCGTGATCGAGTCGCCGGTATGCACACCCATCGGATCGAGATTCTCGATCGAACAGATGATGATGCAATTGTCATTGCGGTCACGCACCACCTCCATCTCGAATTCTTTCCAGCCCAGCAGCGACTCTTCGATCAGCAATTCGCGCGTCGGCGATGCTTCCAGCCCGCGCTCGCAGATCTCCATGAACTCTTCGCGGTTGTAGGCGATGCCGCCGCCGCTGCCGCCCATCGTGAAGGACGGGCGGATAACGGTCGGGAAGCCCATCACCTGCTGCACCTGCAGGGCCTCTTCCATGCTGTGCGCGATCGCCGAACGTGCCGAGGCCAGGCCGATCCGGGTCATCGCCTGCTTGAATTTTTCGCGGTCTTCCGCTTTGTCGATCGCCTCGCGTGACGCGCCTATCATCTCGACGTTGTATTTTTCCAGCACGCCGTGCTTGGCCAGGTCCAGCGCACAATTCAGCGCGGTCTGTCCGCCCATCGTCGGCAGGATCGCATCGGGCCTTTCCTTGGCGATGATCTTCTCCACCATCTTCCAGGTGATCGGCTCTATGTAAGTGGCATCCGCCATGCCCGGATCGGTCATGATGGTGGCCGGATTCGAGTTCACCAGAATGACGCGATAGCCTTCCTCGCGCAAAGCCTTGCAGGCCTGCGCGCCGGAATAGTCGAACTCGCACGCCTGCCCGATGACAATAGGGCCGGCGCCGATGATCAGGATGCTTTTTATGTCTGTGCGTTTTGCCATTCTTTATTGGGAAGGGGGAAGGGATAAGGGGGAAGGGTCGGAGAGCGTGGGGGTTTCCCCTTCTCCCTTCCCTCTTCTCCCTTCTCCAGCATCCCTCTTATTTCCTCTTCTCCATCAAATCAACAAATCTGTCGAATAAATAATCCACATCATGCGGCCCCGGACTCGCTTCGGGATGCCCCTGGAAACAGAACGCCGGCTTGCCGGTCAGCTCGAAACCCTGCAGCGTGCCGTCGAACAGCGACACGTGCGTCACGCGCGCATCCTTCGGCAGTGTCGCCGCATCCACCGCAAAGCCGTGGTTCTGGCTGGTGATCATCACCCGCTTGCTATCCATGTCCTGCACCGGATGATTCGCGCCGCGATGGCCGAACTTCATCTTTTCGGTCTTCGCCCCCACGGCCAGACCCATGATCTGATGTCCCAGACAGATACCGAACAGCGGCACACCCGCAGCTATAAATTGTCTGGTAGCGTCGATCGCATAATCGCACGGCTCGGGGTCGCCCGGACCGTTGGACAGCAACACGCCGTCCGGCTCCATCGCCAGCACTTCCTTCGCGGTGGTCTGAGCGGGCACCACGGTGATGCGGCAGCCGCGCTCGGCAAGCATGCGCAGGATGTTGCGCTTCACGCCGAAGTCATAAGCCACCACATGGAATTTGGTATGCGCCGCCTCCGGATAGCCCACGCCCAATTCCCACTCGCGCTGCGTCCACGAGTAAGGCTGAGCGCAGCTGACTTCCCTTGCCAGATCCATCCCGGCCAGTCCGGCAAAACCGCGCGCCGCCGCAAGAGCCGCCGTTTCATCCGTGCCGGTGGCGATACAGCCGTTCTGAGCGCCCTTCTCGCGCAGGATGCGCGTCAGCTTGCGCGTATCGATCCCGGCGATCGCGACGACATTGTTGGCTTTCAGGTAATCAGGCAACGATTGCGTGCTGCGGAAGTTGCTCACCGTCAGGGACAGATCGCGTATCACCAGGCCGCTGGCGAACACCTGGCGCGACTCCACGTCCTCGGTATTCACGCCCACGTTACCGATATGCGGACAGGTCAGCGTGACGATCTGCTTGCAGTAGGAAGGGTCGGTGAGAATCTCCTGATAGCCGGTCATCGCGGTATTGAACACCACCTCGCCGGCGCTGCTGCCGGAAGCCCCGATGGCAACGCCACGAAACACCGTACCATCGGCTAATACAAGAATGGCAGGGTTCGTTTGCGACACCGGATGACTCCCCAAATTAAGACGTAAAGCTATGACGTAAAGAAGCGGGATGAACGCACGGTCCATCCCGCTTTGAATTGGCGGGCATTATAGCGGATTAGAGGAGGGGTATCAATGCGGGATGTGCTCCAGGTGCAGACAGTCAAAGCACATCAAGTGTAGGGGTTCCCAGCCTGGTCAGTTACCTTGCTGTTTCTCGACATTATAAAAATCCCGCTGGTTTAGGCAGGATGCGGACTTGCACAGTTTTATGTTCGGCAGGAACGGACATATCTTTTCTCGTCAGGAAGGCGGCGGCAGTTTCTCCAGCGCGGCAGCCACCGCTTTGCTGGCCGCGATCAAATCGGTAACGATGCGCTCGTCCACATTCAGGTCGCCCTCATATTCGCCGAGATTACGCACATCATGGCATTTCGCCAGCACACGCCAAACCTCCGGTCCCAAGCCCAGCGTATGCGGCAACACCTGAAACACGATATACCGATTGCTTGCCCGGTAGCCGTGCCAACGCAAAGCCGCCAGGCTCAACGCATGCGCCGCGTTATAAGCGAGATCGAAACGCCCGTCGAGAGACAAGCCGGCATTGCCAGCATCCTTCAAACGCGCCAAGCCGGAGCGCTTCAACCCCGCGAACTCCATCGCATCCGGCGCTTCCGCCGCAAGCGATTTGCCGGGGCCGCACAGATTATCGAGCGGCGAGTTCATCTTCTCCGCCGATCAGCCACACCTTGGGCTGCGCCAGCACCCGCGTCACAAAAGCATTCTTTTGCTTTACGCGCCGGGCCAGTTCCTGCCGGGTATAAATGCTTGGGTTCACAGTGCGCCCCAGTCGTGTCGCCGCTTCTTCCAGAGCACCGAACAGGTCGGCATAGCTCAGGCTATCGCTCACCACCAACAGGTCAATATCGCTCCCCGCCGTATCGCTGCGCTTGGCCACCGAGCCATACACAAATGCCGCCGCGATGTTCACCGCAAACGGCATCAAGACTTCGCGCAGCGGCTCCGCCAGCCCCACCGTCTTCTGCACGATACCGCACAGATCGGCAAAGACCGGCGACTGCGGATTCGCCTGATAATGCTTCTGGTTACCTACCCGCGACACCGTCACCAGGCCGCTTTGCGCCAGCCGCGCCAGTTCCCGCTGCACTGCACCGGAACCGCCTCCGGCCAAACCGATCAACTCGGTGGCGAAAAAACTGCGCTCCGGCTGCCCGAACAGAAACGCCAGCACGCGCTGTTGCGTATTGGAAAACAGCGCGGCAGCCAGACTGGTGCGCGGCGCGGCAGAAGCGGCTTTGATTTTTATACCCATATTGGGCATTTTACTACCCATTTTGGGCATGTTCAAGCTCCGGCAGATCAACCCTTCGGTAACCTTTTATCTTGAGGCAATGCGCCCTTGTGTCTGCTAATGGCTAACACCTGATCGTATAATGCGGCGCTTCTGCGCCGTGGATAAACAGGCGCCAATTTGACCTGATAGATTGGGTTCACCCGACATGCTCGAAGTAATCGTTTTGGCCGTAGCACTGAGCATGGATGCCTTTGCCGTTTCCATCGGGCTGGGCTCCAAAGGAGACACCCGCGGTCTGGGGTTGAAGGCCGGCATGTTCTTTGGCGTTTTCCAGGCGTTGATGCCCTTCATCGGATATCTCGGCGGCAAGGGAGTGTTGGGCTGGGTCGATGCCTATGCCCACTGGATCGCCTTCGGATTGCTGGCGCTGGTCGGTGGAAAAATGATCTACGAAGGCCTGCACGAAGGCATAGAAGAAGACATCGTGACCATCACCAACAAGATGATGCTGGTTCTGGCCATCGCCACCAGCATCGATGCCATGGCCGCGGGTTTCAGCCTGACGCTGCTGGACGTCAATGCCTACCTGGCCTGCCTGATCATCGGCGCAACGACTTTCGCATTCAGTTGGGCCGGCGTGCAGATAGGTAAAAGCAGCGGCACCTGGCTTGAAAACAAGGCCGAGATTTTCGGCGGAGTGGTGTTGATTTTGATTGGGGTCAAGATGCTGGTTGTTTAGCACTGCTTGGTTATCAGCAAAATTGCTGATAACCACCTCCTACCAACCGTTCGTGCTGAGCTTGTCGAAGCATGAATGACAAAATTCAAATCAAAACTGCCGGGCAACCCCCGGCGGTTTTGTCTTAAGCCGGTAAGGGCGGGCATGGACGCTACAACCCCTCCAAACCTCCCCTTGTCAGGGGAGGCAACACCACTTCTTCCTTGCCAAGGGGAGGCCGGGAGAAGTTGGGTTATTTCAGCCCGAGCACGTCCTGCATGTCATACATCCCCGCCGGATTGGCTTTAAGGAAGCGTGCCGCACGCAGCGCACCCAACGCGAAAGTGGCACGGCTGCTGGCCTTGTGGGTGATCTCGATGCGCTCTCCGGTGCCCGCGAACAGAACGGTGTGGTCGCCGACGATGTCGCCGCCGCGCACGGTGGCGAAGCCTATCGTGGATGGGTCGCGTTCGCCGGTGACGCCCTCGCGTCCATACACGGCACACATGGACAGATCACGCCCCAGTGTCCGCGCCACGACCTCTCCCATACCGAGCGCGGTGCCGGACGGCGCATCCACTTTGTGGCGATGGTGCGCTTCGATGATCTCGATGTCGTAACCTTGCGCCAAAACGCGCGAGGCGGTTTCCAGCAGCTTGAACACCAGGTTCACGCCAACGCTCATGTTGGGCGCGAACACGATGCCGATATCCTGCGCCGCCGCGCCGAGTTGCGCCTTCTGTTGCGCGTTGAATCCGGTGGTGCCGATCACGATGTTCACGCCGAGCTTGCGGCAGATATCGAGATGATGCAACGTGCCTTCGGGACGGGTGAAGTCGATCAGCACGTCCGCACCCTGCAACGCGGATTCCGCGTCCGCACTGATCTTCACTCCGCAAGCCGCGCCGAACAGTTCTCCGGCATCGCGCCCCAATAGCGGGCTGGCGCCGTGTTCCAGCGCGGCGTGCAGCAGCAGATCATCCGACTGGAACACGCCCTCCAGCAAGGCCCGCCCCATGCGTCCGCCGCTGCCGGCGATGGCGATCTTGATTTTGCTCATATGCTTTACCTTTACTTGATCCCCTAATTGCCGACCTGTCAGGGTTCCACTGTCAGTTGCCCGGACGGCGCCGGCGCGGTACTTTCCGGCGCGATGGCCGGTGCAAGTTCTGCGGGTTTGGACGCCTCATCGATGCTCACCAGATTATCGCCATCGAATATAAGCGTCAGGCGGCGTTGCTCTACCAGTTTGCCGCGTTGTTCCAGCAGATACACATAGTCCCAGCGGTTGCCGTGAAAGGCATCGCTGACCATCGGCGTACCCAGCACATAACGAACCTGCTGCCTGGTCATGCCGAGCTTCAATTTCTCGCGCATCTCCGCTGTCACAAAATTTCCCTGGCGGATGTCCATCTTGTAAGGCGACAAGGGCCCGGAAAGTCCGCCGCAAGAAGCCAGCAGCACGGAAAGCAGAATCAGTATGGCACGCATAGTCGTAATCTCGGTATTCCCTTAATCCAAAACCGCCGCATGATACCTCAAGCAGCCGCACTCAACAGGGTGTTGAAAAACGTCGCGAGCGATGGCATAACAAGGCGCGCAAGGGAGAAAAAGCGGAGTTTACTTGACAGTTTATCGCTACGCGACCCCGCATTTTGAGCCCTTGAGCAACGCCGTTATGCCGAGCGCAGTAGTTTTTCAACTCCCTGTTAACATCTCGGCAGCGTGTTTGCGCGTAGTCTCGGTGATCTTCACCCCGCCCAGCATGCGCGCGATCTCCTCCACGCGCTGCTCGCCTTTCAAAACGGTGATGTGGCTCAGCGTGACGCCGTCTTCCACCGACTTGCTCACACGCCACTGATGGTCTGCCGTCGCCGCGACCTGCGGCAAATGCGTGACGCACAGTACCTGGTAATCCTTGCCCAATCTCTTGAGCAACTGCCCGACGATCTCCGCGACGCGCCCGCCGATGCCGCTGTCCACCTCGTCGAAGATCAGTGTCGGCACACTGGCTATCCGGGAGGTGGCGACCTGGATCGCGAGGCTGATGCGCGACAGCTCCCCGCCCGATGCGACCTTGGCCAGGCTGCGTACAGGCACGCCGGGATTGGCGGCGACCTGGAACTCCACCGACTCCAATCCGTAAGTGCTGCCCTCAGTCAGCGGCAGCAATGCCACCGCAAAGCTGCCGCCCTGCATCGCCAGTGTCTGGAGCGCCGCAGTGATCTCGCGCGCCAGCTTGTCGGCGGCCTTTTTGCGTGCCGCCGATAATTTCTGCGCCACTGCGACATAACTTTGCTGCGCGGATTTTTCCTGCCGCTCCAATTCGGCGAGATCGGCATCGCCGCCCAGCTCCGCCAGGCGCGCCACGATATGCCGCAATGCTTCATCCATGTGTTCCGGCGCGACGCGATATTTCCGCGCGGCATCCATCACGCTCTGGATGCGCTGCTCCTGTTCGCGCAGCCGCTGCGGGTCGGTATCCAGACGCTGCTGATAGTGACGCAATGCATAGACCGCTTCCTGTATCTCTGCCTGCGCGCTTTCCAGCATGTGCAGTGTTTCGCCGAGGCTCGCATCATGCGTCATGCCATCGCGCAAACGCGCCGTGAGCGCATTGAGTTGCGCCAGGCATGCGCCATCCGCCTCGCTCAAAGTTTCGATGCCGAATGCGGCCGTGTCCAGCAGACTCGCGGCATGAGCCAGACGGGCATGTTCCTCCTGCAGGGCTTTCCAGTCTGCCGCGTTGAAACCCAGCCCATCCAGCTCGCTGCGCTGGAACTGCAACAGCTCGCGCTCGGCGGCCACCGCTTCGGCATTTTCGCTGAGGCTGATGCGGCGGCGGCGCAACGTCTGCCATTCGCGATACAGGTTTGCGACTTTTTCGGTATCCGCCGCGATGCCTGCATAGCCATCCAGCAGCACGCGCTGCGCGTCGGGACGCAACAGCGATTGATGGGCGTTCTGTCCGTGGATATCGAGCAACTGGTCACCCGCCTCGCGCAGCTGCTGCAAGGTCGCGCTGCGTCCGTTGATGAATCCGCGCGAACGCCCTCCGGAATCCAGCACTCGACGCAGCAGACACACGCCCTCATCGCCTTGCAATTCCTGCTCGCTCAACCAGGCCTGCACATGCGGCAGCGCAGCGATGTCGAACTCGGCGGCGATCTCGGCACGCTCGCAGCCGTTGCGCACCATGCCCGCATCGCCGCGTTCGCCCAGCGCCAATGACAGCGCGTCGATCAGAATGGATTTGCCCGCGCCGGTCTCGCCGGTCAGCGCGGTGAAGCCCGCGGAAAAACTCAACTCAAGCGAAGAGACGATGACAAAATCGCGGATAGCCAAGAATTTCAGCATTTATCTGGCAACTTCAGCATTTACAGAGTCTGATTCCAGAGCAGCTTCTCGCGCAGCGTGTGGTAGTAGCTGTGCCCCACCGGATGCAGCAGACAGGCAGGATCGGGATGGCGTGTGACGATGATCTTGTCATGCAACTGCAAGTCGAAACTGGTGTGGCTGTCGAGGCGCGCGCGTATATCTCCGCTGCGGTGCACCAGGATCTCCAGCACTGACGAACTCTTCACCACGATGGGCCGGTTGCTCAGCGTGTGCGGGCAGATCGGAACCAGCTCGAGCACATCGAGGCTGGGATGCAGTATCGGGCCTCCGGCAGACATCGCGTAAGCCGTGGAACCGGTGGGGGTCGCGACGATCAGCCCATCGGCGCGCTGATTGTAGAGATATTCGCCATCCACTCGCACTTCGAATTCGATCATGCTGCTGATATTGTTGCGATGCACCACCACTTCGTTGAAGGCCAGGCCGCTGAACACTTCGGCATCATCACGCAGCACCCGCGCGGAAAGCAGCAGGCGCTGCTCGGTGACAAACTTGCCTTCCAGCATCGCCGCGATGCTCTCCTGCATGTTATCCAGCGTGAGGTCGGTGAGGAAACCGAGCCGCCCCTGGTTCACTCCGACCATCGGCACAAGACACGGCGACAGGGTGCGCGCGATATTCAGCATGGTGCCGTCGCCGCCGAGCACGATGGCCAGATCCACCGCGCGGCCTATTTCAGCCAGATTCATCGCCTGATAGGGGCTGTCCTTGAGATGTTCGGCGGTCAGGCTGTCCACCACCACGGTCAGTCCCCTGGATGACAAAAACGCGGCCAAGCGCAACAGCGGCACGGCGATTTCCGGAGCCTTGTGCTTGCCGATCAGCGCGACGTTTTGAAAAGGGAATTTCATGGGCGCGATTAAACCACATCGCCCCGGCAATGACAAAGCGGCGCTGCCGGGAGCGTTATGGTGCCAATCATCTCCCTTAGGATTGGGGAACGAGCAAAACCCAACCCCTCCCAGCCTCCCCAACCCACCCCAGCCCTCACTTATCAGGGAGGGAGCGGGGGAGGAGCTGCCAGGTCCTCCCCTGAAGTGGGTCAAGCAGGCAATCCGCGCAGCGGATGCTCGCACAAGGGGAGGGCTGGGAGGGGTTGCTTTTTCAGACCTCTCTCACCCTGAACCGCGCCGCATACAGTGCCAGGTATTCGAATTGGCAAACCCACCTGATAGAAGCGTAGAACATGAATTCGCAAATGACTATCGCTTTGCCGATCAGCTTGTTACACATAGCGACATAAATCTACTGCGCGATTTTGGGGCGGGGTCGGGCAGTGCTCGCGATCCGGGGTCGCGTAGCGACAAACTGCTGTGTATGCTCCGGTCGCTGCGCGCCGGCCTCCCACACCCCCAAACCGCTCGCTACGATTTCTGTCGTTATGTATAGCAATGGTAGAATCCGGCCCATGCTCAACGAACGCGCGCAAATCCTGCTCAAGACTCTGGTGGAACGCTACATCAGTGATGGCCAACCGGTCGGCTCGCGCGCGCTGCAACAATACTCCGGCCTGGAAGTCAGCCCGGCGACCATCCGCAATGTGATGGCCGACCTGGAAGACATCGGTTTGGTCAGCAGCCCGCACACCTCGGCGGGGCGCATCCCGACCGGATTGGCGTATCGTCTGTTCATAGATACCATGCTGGTCACCAAACCGCTGGACAGCGTGCGCGTGCAGCAGATGGAAAGCCAGTTGCAGCCCGACAACCCATCGCGGCTGATCGCGCAAGCCTCCAACATCCTCTCGGAACTGACCCAGTTCACCGGTGTGGTCGCAACGGCAAGACGCAGTGCGATCACCGTGCGCCAGATCGAATTCCTGCGCCTCGGCGAAAAGCGCGTGCTGCTGATCATCGTGATGCCGGACGGAGAAGTGGAAAACCGCATACTGTTGCTGGAGCGCGATTACACCCAATCGCAACTCACCGAGGCGGGCAACTTCCTCAACCAGAATTACATCGGCTGCAGTTTCTCGCAAATACGCGACCGGCTGCGCGGCGAATTACAGCAGCTACACCAGGACATGAGTGCATTGATGGCAGCAGCCCTGGCAGCGGGTGATGCCGCCGAAGCCAAAAAATCGGAGGATTACGTCATCAGCGGCGAGCACAATCTGCTGCATGTGGCAGACCTGTCCACCGACATGAACCGGCTGCGCGGCCTGTTCAACTTGTTCGAGCGAAAGACCGAACTGCTGCAACTGCTCGACGCAAGCCGACGGGGGCAAGGCATCCACATCTTCGTCGGCAGCGAATCCGGGCTGGCCTCGCTGGACGAATGCAGCGTGATCACCGCGCCCTATTCCGCCGATGGGCGGGTTGTCGGCACGCTTGCCGTGGTCGGCCCGAAACGTATGGACTATGAGCGCGTCATTCCCATCGTGGACATCACCGCGCGACTGCTCGGCAACGCGCTTTCGCAGAATTGAGATGAACTACTTTCGATTCACACCCCTAACCCCTCCCGGCCTCTCCTTGTCAGGGGAGGAGAGCTTGGGACTGGCGGCTTCCCC
>Ga0209521_10004212_pt1 | contig 11506 bp, 8 predicted proteins | sample Rifsed19ft4_FD_184016 | JGI IMG/M metagenome (GOLD analysis project Ga0209521, IMG submission 184016) | Soil microbial communities from Rifle, Colorado, USA - sediment 19ft 4 (version 2) | ecosystem: Environmental > Terrestrial > Deep subsurface > Rock core/Sediment | place: Rifle, Colorado... | reverse complement strand
GGCGGGTTCCTCAGGCCATAGCCGTGGTGCCGGCGCGGTAATCCCAAGGGGATATGAATATGCGCGGAATAATACCGGGCGGCGACGGCGCGTATTCACCTTTCGTGCGGACGCCAAAATAAAAAGGGCGGCTTTTTAAAGCCGCCCCAGAATCTGGCGTCCCCACAGGGATTCGAACCCTGGTTACCGCCGTGAAAGGGCGGTGTCCTTGGCCTCTAGACGATGGGGACTTATGAGTTAATGGTGAGCCGCCTGGGACTCGAACCCAGGACCACCTGCTTAAAAGGCAGATGCTCTACCAACTGAGCTAGCGGCTCTCAAGCGAACTTTAATTATTATCATAAAAAAACCGCTTTTGTCAAACAAAAAGCGGTTTATGGCGGTTTTAACGGGCGTAATTCGTTAAAAATTTACGTTGTTATTGCCGTTTATTTCAAAGGTTCAGGCTCGTTCGGCAATGTGCCTGGCGCTTCTTCGGGAGACGCGGCGTTTTTATCTGGAAGAGCGGCCGGTTCAGTGTTTTTTTCGCCCTGTGTTTCGGCCTCGCCGGTTTCTTCGGAGTTTGGGGCGGACGTGATTTCCTCGAAGTCAGGCGGCACGATGCCGCGCTTTACCATTATGGTGTATATCAGTTCAGAGCGTTTCTCGACGTAGCGCTGCGTTCCCGAAGGGTCGTATTTTCTCGGATTCGGCAGGACGGCGGCGAGCCTCGCGGCCTCGATAGGCGTCAACTCGGATGCGGATTTTCCGAACCAGCGGCGGGACGCGGCCTCGGCTCCGAATATCCCGTCTCCCCATTCCGCGACGTTAAGATAAATCTCGAGGATTCTTTTTTTGGAAAGAGTTTGCTCCATGCGCCACGTTATGACCGCCTCCCTGAATTTTCTCAAGGGGTTTTTGGAAGGGGAGAGGTAGAGATTTTTCGCGAGTTGCTGGCTTATGGTCGAGCCTCCGGCCTTGAACTTCATGGAGGAGATGTTCTTTTCCATGGCCTCTATCATGCCTTCGTAGTCAAAGCCTTCGTGTTGCCAGAAGTTGTCGTCCTCGGCTATCAATACGGCCTTTATGAGATACGGCGACACGGAAGAAAGAGGCGCCCATTCCTGAGTAACGCGTCTTTTTATCTTTTTGTCCGCCCATTCCTTTTCACGAAGTTCCATCATGGCTGTTTTTCCGGGGCGGGCTTTTTTGAGTTTTTTTACGTCGGGCAGGGTAATGGCGAAAACTCCGATGAGCACTCCGATAATGGCGATAACCGCTACGGCGCGGTGCTTCGTGACAAAAGGGGAGGCTGAAATGCCGTTTAAGTAATTACGCAAGGTTCGCGGCATGAGTTTCATTGTTTGCGGTTTAAGACGCTGAGCATTTCGTTATGTATAAGGCTGTTCGAGGCGAGCACGTTTCCCGAATATATGGTGAAGGGTTCGTTTTTGAATCCGCTTATTGTTCCTCCTGCCTCGCGCACCATCAAGGCCGCGGCCGCCACGTCCCACGGCTTGAGCTTCATCTCCCAAAACCCGTCGAACCTTCCGCAGGCCGCGTATGAGAGGTCTAAGGCCGCGCTCCCGGCGCGCCTTATGGCCTGAGCCTTTATGGCGAAGCGGGAGAAGTTGTCGATATTGTTTTCAGAGGACGTCCTCACGTCGTACGGAAAGCCCGTGGCGAGAAGGCTTTTGTCGAGCTTTGGAACGGAAGATACCTTTATTCGTTGTCCATTCAGGAACGCGCCTTTGTTTTTTTCGGCCGTGAAGAGTTCGTCTCTCGTAGGGTCGTAAACAACCCCGAAAGTCACGTCGTCCTTTTCTTCGAACGCCACTGACACGCAGAAAATCGGAAACCCGTGGGCGTAGTTCGTGGTGCCGTCCAATGGGTCTATTATCCAGCGGTACGGCGAATCCGAGACGACCTCGATACTTTCTTCCGTAAGTATGCCGTGGTCGGGAAAGTCGCGCCTTATGGAATTTACGATGAGTTCTTCGGCCTTACGGTCCATCTCGGTTACGATGTCAACCGAGCCCTTGAACTCTATGGTGCGCGGTCCGCTCAAGTTTTCTTTAAGAAGAAACCCGGCTTCGCGCGCTATTTTAATTGCCTTGCTTCTTACGTCCATTGAACCCCGCAAAATCAAAAAGCCGGCAGAACCGGCTTTGATATTTAGTATGAGTAGCGTGTATCTAAGACGCCCCGGGACATCCGCCGCAGGCCGGCTTTGAGGGAGCTGCTTCGCAGGCTGCGGGCTTTTCTGAATCCTTCGCCGGCTTGCCTTTTTTGGCGTAATCGGTCTGATACCAGCCGCTTCCTTTCAAGTGGAAGGCCGATTGAGAGATGAGTTTTTCCACTGCGCCACCGCAATGGACGCATTTTTTAAGCGGTTTGTCGGAAAACTTTTGGACCGCCTCGAAAACCTCTTTGCATTTTTTGCATTTGTATTCGTATATAGGCATATCGTTACTCCTCCCACTTTTAAAATCCCAATTATATATATTATGGATGTATCTCGTGGTTGTCAAATGGTTTATCAATTCCCGTTCGGCTAATACTCGACCTCTTTCAGGAATAATCCCTGCGGAGGGGCGGTGAGAGAGGCCTTTCGCCTGTCACGGGCCTCGATTATTCGCGGTATGTCAGCGAGCGTTATCTTTCCCCGTCCGAGAGTTACGATGGTTCCCGCGAGTATCCTCACCATGTGCCTTAGGAAAGCAGTGCCTTTTACGCGGAACTCTATGAAATCATTGTCCGCTCTTTCGACTGTGAAAGAAGAGATCTCCCTTACAGGGTGGTTCGCGTCGCATTCAGCCGAGCGGAAGGACGAGAAATCTTTTTCGCCGATGAAGAACTCCGCGCCCTTTTTCATGACTTCCACGTCAAGAGGGTAGTGCACGCTCCAGCAAAGGTTTCTCATGACTGCCGAGCGGTGTTTGCCGTTATAGACCCTGTATAAGTAGGTCTTGGCCTTGGAGTCGCGCCTCGCGTCGAAGTCCTCCGGCATATCAGTCGCTTCTTTTATCGCTATGTCCGGTGGAAGAAAAAAGTTGAGGGACACTTCCATTTTGTTGACAGGCATATCGAAATCAGTCCTGAAGTTCGCTACCTGAGCCATGGCGTGAACGCCGGCGTCGGTGCGGGACGCGCCGACTATTCTTGTCTCGACGTTGGTTAGGGTTTTTATCGCCTTTGCCAATTCCCCCTGCACGGTCGGGAGAGTTGACTGTATCTGCCATCCGGTGTAGGCGGTTCCGTCGTATTCCAGAACGAGTTTTATGTTGCGCATAATGAAAGCATTGGCAGATTGTGAGAAAATTTGAAATTATGTCATTGCGAGTCCGCCATCATTATTGGCGGACGAAGCAATCTCAAGCCGTTTTCCCCTCACCCCACCCTCTCCCGCGAGGGGAGAGGGTGAAAAAGTAAAAGGGGAAACATGATTGGCGTCAGAGGTATTTCTTTATGAGGACTTCCGCTATTTGCACGGCGTTTAAGGCCGCGCCCTTTCGTATGTTGTCCGCGACTATCCACATGTTTATGCCGTTAGGAACGGTATCGTCCTGCCTTATTCTTCCGACGAGGGTTTCGTCAATGCCCGCGCAGTTAAGCGGCGTCGGATAGAGGCCTTTATCAGGATCGTCGACGAGTTTTATTCCGGGAGCCTTTTTTAAGATGGCCTTTACCTCTTCGGCTGAAATCTTCTTCTCTGTCTCCACGTTCACGCACTCGGAGTGGCCTATGAAGACAGGCACCCTCACGGTCGTGGCGGTAACCTTTATCGAGTCGTCTCCCATTATTTTTTTCGTCTCGTTCACCATCTTCATCTCTTCCTTTGTGTAGCCGTTCGGAAGAAACTTGTCTATCTGCGGCACGCAGTTGAAGGCTATCTGATGGGGAAAGATTTTCTTTGCCGCAGGCTTCATGTTGAATATAGCTCGCACCTGATCCGACAATTCGTCCATTGCCTCTCTGCCCGCGCCTGAAACGGACTGGTAGGTGGAAACGACGATCCTTTTTATCTTGAACTTGTCGTGTATGGGCTTTAAGGCAACCACCATCTGTATGGTGGAGCAGTTCGGGTTCGCGATGATGTTTTTCTTTTTATATTCCCCGATGGCCTCAGGGTTCACCTCGGGCACCACGAGAGGCACGTCCGGGTCCATCCTGAACTGAGAGGTGTTATCCACCACCACGCACCCGGCCTTCGCGGCCTTTGGCGCGTAAATAGCGGATACGCTCGCCCCGGGAGAAAATAGCCCTATGTCAATTCCCTCGAAGGTCTCTTTTTCGAGGAGTCTCACCACTTCGTCTTTTCCGCGGAATCTTACTTTTCCCCCCGCGCTTCTTTCGGAGGCGAGAAGGCGTATCTCGCCTATGGGGAATTTTCTTTCCTCGAGTATCGAGAGTATCTCCTTGCCGACCACTCCTGTGGCTCCGGCAACTGCTATGTTATAGAGTTTTTTCTTCACAAGCGAAACTCTCCCTTAACGTGCTTTATGTAATCTGCCTAAATAAGCTTCTTCTGCGCCGTATTCGCCGCTTCGATTGCCGGGCCGGGTTCGCCCTTGGCCGTAAGGTTTAGTTTTTCGCCGAACTTTTCGATTTTCCTGTCCGCCTCGTTGAATTTGCTTCCCGCGTTCGTTATGTGCCGTCCTATGACGTCGAAGTCGTCTTTGAAGCGGGTGAAGTCGTTTTTAAGGCCTTCGAGGTGTCTTAATATGATTTCTGCCTTTTCATTTATCTCAAGCCCCCGTAAACCCAAAAGTATGGTCTGGAGGTAGGCGTAAAAACTGTTCGGAGAAACAGGGATTACGCGCTTCGAGAACGCGTACGCGACAAGGCTCTTTTCCTCTCCCGCTGATTCGTCCTTTATTATGGTCTCATAATACACGTTCTCCGCGGGTATGTACATGAGGGCGAAGTTGAAGGTGCCTTCCTCCGGAAGGAGGTATGACGAGGCTATTTCGTCAATGCGCAATTTTACGTCCTTTATGAATTTTTTTCTTGCGTCCGCTTTTTCCTTTTCTCCCGTCGCCTCGAGCGACTTTATGAAGTTTTCGAGAGGAAACTTGGCGTCAACAGGCACGAGCCGCTCGTTTAAGACTATCACGGCGTCCACGCGCGCGGAATTCTTGAAGGTGTATTGGAGTTTGTAGTTGGCCGAGGGAAGTATCTGGCTCAGGAGGTCTTCGAGGAAAAACTCGCCGAGGCCGCCGCGGAGTTTCGGCGCCTTGAGTATCTCCTGAAGTTTTGCTATGTCCTTGCCTACTTCGTAAACCTGCTTCGTCGCTTCCGAGAGCTGACCGAGGCTTCTGCCGACGTCTCCGACGACCTTTGCCGCGTTGTCCATGCGCTGGTTCAGTTGCCCGGTAGAGGATTGGAGTTGGAGGGTAACGCTTTTAAGCTGCTCGTTCACCTGCGAGGCGGTCTGGCCGAGTTGTTGGTTCATGAGGGAGACGTGGTTCGTCATGGAGTTCGAGAACTCGTTCCGGAGGGATTCGGTTTCCTTCTGGAGCATGAGGAGGGCCTGCTCTTGCTCCTTTCCCTGATTGCGCCTGTTGAGATTGAGCGCCATCCAGAAAAGAATAGCAATGACAAGTATGAGGAGAGCGGCTGATAGGTATTCCATTTTTCTCTTGCCTTTTTACCCCTCACCCTACCCTCTCCCCCAAGGGGAGAGGAGAAAAAAGGAGAGCGGCTGATAGATATTCCATTTTTCTCGCGCCTGTTTATCCTTTATCCCTCACCCTTAAAATGCAGGGAATAGGGAAAATGGTTAAAGGATTTTCTTGTCAGCCCTTCCGCCTCAGGCGGAGGGCTGAGTTACATTTTATTTTTCTCTTTTTCTTTTTCCCTCTACCCTGCCTTTTTTTGCCTACGCTATGGCCTTTTTTTTCGCGGCCTTTTGGTCTTTTCTTTCCATGCGCTCTATAGTCTGATGCACGAAGGCCTCGAGGCGGGTCCTCGCGTTCGTGTCCTCGATGCCCTCGTAAACCATGTTCAGATATGGGATGTTGTCGTAATCCTCCCTCACCCTCTTCAGTATCCCGTTCACGACCGTCCCCGGCATGCAGGTAAATGGCATGGCGTTCATGATTCCGTCGATGTCGTTTGTTATGTAGTCCACGACCTTGCCGATGCTCAGGACCGCCTCGCCCTCGAAGGTCTCGTTTATGTAAGGCGCGGCTAACTTAAGTATGTCCTTGGTGTGAGGCTCGTGCTCGCCTCCGAAGGCGTCCATGAGTTTATCCTCGTAACGGTGCTGGAAATAGTCGTTAAAGGCCGTGCGGAAGAAGTTTCCGTAGTTGCCCCTGCTCCAGTTCTTTTTCTTGCTCGTGTGGTTCGTGTAGAATATCCATTCCGCGACCGGCGGCACCTTTACCTCGGCCCCTAAGTCTTCGAGTGTTTTCACGAGGTTTTCGTTGCTGAAGCGGTTGCACCTTACGTATATCTCGCCGACCACGCCTATGACAGGCCTCTTTACGCTTCTATCCACGGGAATTTCCGAAAACGCCTTGTGCGCCAGTTTCATGGCAGTCGCGGGGAATTCCTTTCTCCTTACGGCGTCGCACACCTTGTGCAGGCATTCCCAGTAAACCTTCTCTGTCATGCCTTTTGTGACCTCGTATGGCCTTACTTCCCTGAGTCTTCTCTCGAGTATGTCTATGGCGACTATTCCCCACCACGCGAGCTTCGGGAAGTCCTTGCTCACGACTCCCAATTCTTTATAGAACTTTTCGTCCTGATCCGGAGCGTAGACAGGGACGTTCGTGAAGCCGAGTTCGTCGAGTATCATCCTGTGGTAGCGGTTATACTGGCCGAAGCGGCAGGGGCCGTTTCCGGACGGCATGAAAAACGCGCTCGCTTCCGCGTCGAAGTCCGGCTTCCTCACCATCTTTATCATGTCGCCCGTGGTGATTATCGCGGGGTAGCATTCCCTTCCCGAGGTGTATCTCCTTCCCCACATGAGGGAGGCGTCGTCCGGTTCTTCCATGACCTCGGCATCAAGCCCCGAGGCCCGGAATGCCGCGCATATGGCGTGCGCGCCGTCGGACATGTTCGGTATGTAGAGCTTTTTTCTTAGGCCGGTTCTGTGCACCGTGTCGCTCGTCTTTTCCTCTATCTTGATATTGCCCCTGACGTTACGGAGGCTGTCGAGGAACGCCTCGCACCGCGTTATGGCTCCGGCGTCAGCCGAGTGCTCGTCTATCTCAAGTTGCAGGAAAGGCTTTCCGGCCGAGGCGTCCCTGAAGAAGTGGGTTATGAAAGAGTCAGGGCCGCACCCGAAGTTAGTTATGTAAATCGCGAAGAGGTTTTTATTGTGCCTTATGAGCTTTGCCGAGGCGAGGATTCTCTGGCCGCTCTTCCAGTACATGTCCGCTCCGAGGGTTTCGTCTATCGCGTCCTCGACCGGAAGCATGTCCATTGGTATGGCGAGGGTGTCGAGTTCTTTCAGCCTCTGCGGAAGTTCGAGGTTTATGCCGGAATCAGCCGTATTATACGGCCGTCCGATTATGACGAGCGCGATTTCGTTTTCTTTCAAGGCCGCCAGCGCCTCTTCGCCGCGCTTGAGCATTCTGCGCTTGAAAACGTCCTGCGTTTCGAAGGCCACGGAGAGGGCGTTTTCGATCGCCCTTCTGTCCCTGCCGAGGACGGTGTCGAGCGCGAAGAACTCTTTCTTTATGTCCGCCATGTCCTGATTGAAGTGGAACGACGGGGCGATTAACTCGACCCCGGCCGCTTCGAAATCGAACGAAGACTTGGCCAGATACGGGATGCTCTGGACGTAGGGGCAAAGCACGGTAAAGTTCTGTCCCGGCTTGGCGGGAGCCGCGTTGATGATGCTCGGGAGGAATATCCTCTTCACTCCCTTGTCCATGAGTTCCTTTATGTGGCCGTGGGAGACCTTTATCGGGAAGCACGTCTCCGCTACTATTCTCTCGATGCCGTCCCTTATGATGTCCTTGCTGGTCGGGGACGAGAGCTTTACCCTGTAGCCGAGTTCGTTAAAGAACGCCTTCCAGAAGGGGAACATCTCGTACATGGTCAAGATGCGCGGTATGCCGATTACCGGGGCGTCCGCGGAAAGCTGTTTGCCTTTGTAGGACGAGAAGAGAAGTCTTTCTCTCTCCTTAAAGAGGTCGGGGATTTTATTGTCCTTCGCGTCTTCTCTCTTTACGTCGTATTTTTCGCACCTTCCGCCGTAGTAAAGGGGCGCTTCGCCTTCCATCACGACTTTTCTGATTTCGCAGATGTTCGCGCAGTCGCGGCACTCGAAGCTCTCCAGATTGTAGCTCTTCTTGGCGCAGTCCAATCCCTTGAAGCGGGTCTTTTGTCCGGGCGCCATCTCCTTCATGGCGAGCATGGCCGCGCCTATGGCGCCGGTCACGTCGTGGTGTTCCGGCACGAGTATGGGTTTGCCCGTAACCTTTTCAAAGGCCGCCACCACGGCGAGGTTCGCCGCCGTGCCGCCCTGAAAGAATATCCTGTTGCCGATTCTCCTGTCGCCCACGACCCTGTTAAGGTAGTTCTGCACAATCGAATAGGCGAGTCCCGCCACCAACCCGCCCTTGTCAACCCCCTTTTGCTGGTGATGCACCATGTCTGTTTCTATAAAGACCGTGCACCTCTCTCCCATAGGGGCCGGGGCGCAGGAAGAGATGGCGAGAGAGCTGAACTCTCCCTTTATGCTTATGCCGAGCCTTTCGGCCTGTTCTTCGAGGAAACTTCCCGTGCCGGCGGCGCAGACCTTATTCATCTCGAAGTCAACGACCACGCCGTCTTTAAGGGCGATGTATTTGGAATCCTGCCCGCCTATCTCGAATATGGTGTCAACGTCCTTGTCTATGGCCGCCGCGGCAGTCGCCTGAGCCGTGATTTCGTTCCTTATGACGTCCGCGCCCACGAAATCCCCGGTTAGGTATCTGCCGCTTCCGGTCGAGCCCGCGCCTATGACGTTCACGCAGTCGCCGCATTCTTGGGACACTTCCTCTATGCCCTTTCTTACGGCCTCGAGAGGGCGCCCCGCCGTGGCGAGATAGCGCTTGGTGACGAGTTTCTGGTCTTTGTCTATGAGGATGACGTTAGTGGAGGTCGAGCCGACGTCGAGCCCGAGGTAAACGTCTATTTTTTTATTATGGTCAAGCGGGTAGCCGGTCGAGGATTTTCTCAGTGACGGGTGGTCGTCGGGTTTTTTGAGCACATCGAGGGACTTTTCCTGCCTTCTTCCGCTCTTCATGAACTCTTCGAGCTCACTCAGGCCCTTGAACATGCCTATGCCCTGATTTTTTTCAACCGACGAAAATATCGCGCCGAGGGCTCCCATGAAGGCGTAGTATTCGGGCACGATGTATTCGGAGTCTTCGAGTTCGAGGACTTCCTTGAAGGCCTTTCTCACCCCGGCATTGGCCGCGACTCCGCCTTGAAAGGCCACGGGCTTTTTGAATTCTTTTCCCTTGCCTATGGTCGCCTTGAAGTTTCTCGCGACCGCGTAACAAAGTCCCGCTACGATGTCATAGTCCGGCGTCGCTATCTGCTGGAGGTGTATCATGTCCGTTTTGGCGAACACGCTGCAGCGTCCGGCCACCCTCGGCGGGGTCTGGCTTTTAAGGGAAAGAGTGGCGAATTCTTCTATGGTGAGGCCGAGCCTCGTGGCCTGCTGGTCGAGGAAGCTTCCGGTGCCGGCGGCGCAGACCGAGTTCATCTGGAAGTCTTCTATCCTAAGCCTGTCGCCTTCCTTGTCGAGGAGGATGAGTTTGGCGTCCTGCCCGCCCATCTCGATTACGGTTTTAACCTCGGGGTGGTATTTTTCCGTGGCCTTGGCCTGAGCGATGACCTCGTTCGTGAAGGTCGCGCCTATCAACGGGGCGACGAGTTTTCCGCCGGAGCCGGTGGTGGCGACGAGCCTTATGGAATCCCTTCCGTAACGGCGCATTATCTCGTCCATTATGGTAAGGGTTACTTCGAAAGGCTCTCCCTTTGTCCTTATATAGTGTTCCTCGAGGACGTTCAGTTTTTCGTCAAGCACGACCGTGTCGGCGCTTACCGACCCGATGTCAATGCCGACATAGACGGGTTTATTCATAGACACACCTCCCTTAGAAACTCCGCGGGTGAATTAAGCATAACTCATTCGATTTTTAGAATCGACCGGTATTAAAAGCGGAAAACCGTCCGCAGAATAGGCTATTTTAAGATAGCCTACATTATCTTTGATTTCCCGGCTATTGTCAATAAAGTTGTTATGGAAGATTTGATTAATTACGTTCCGTTATCATTCCGGGAGAGCGAAGCGAACGAGGAATCTTATAACCCTTTGATTCTCCTTGATACAAGATTTCTCGCTTCGCCCGGAATGACAATTCGATTGAATTAATCAGAGATTCCTTAAATATTGCGTGATAATCCGGGGTTATTTCTTGGCCGTGGTTTTTTTATAATACTCGCATAACCTTTTTATCGGGCATTCGGGGCAAAGGGGGTTTTTTGCCTTGCAGGTTTTTCTTCCGTGGAGGATAAAGAGGGTAGTTGTATTCGGCCAAAAGCGTTTCAGGATTATTTTACAGAGGTCTTGCTCTATCTTGTCGGGGTCCTGATTTTTGGTGAGGCCGAGCCTTTGGGAGACTCTTTTCACGTGGGTGTCAACCGCGAGGGCGGGTATGTCGAAGGCGTTGGCGAGGACGATATTGGCGGTTTTTCTCCCTACTCCGGGAAGGCTCGTTAAGCCCTCCACTGTATTCGGGATTTTTCCGTTGAATTTTTCCGTAATTTTTTTGCAGCAAGCGCGTATGGATTTTGCCTTGTTCCTGAAAAAGTTTATTGATTTTACGGCATCTTCGAGTTCTTTGGGGTCTGCAGAGGCGTAGTCGTTCGCTGTTTTGAACTTTTTGAAAAGCGTTGGAGTGGTCTTATTGACCCGTTTGTCAGTGCATTGGGCCGAGAGGATTGTGGAGACGAGGAGTTCGAGAGGGGTCGAGTGGCGCAGGGCTATTTTTGCGCTTGGGAATTCTTTCTTGAGTATCGAGAGTATTTTCCCGGCTTTTTCCTTTGCGTTCATCAGTTGATTCTTTCTATGACAAAGTCGGCGGCCGCGGAAAGGGCGGCCCTCTCGGGCGTGGGCTCGAAAATATCGAGTTGTTTTTTGGCGTTTTCGACGCGCTTGGCGGCGAAGTCCAGCGTGTATTCTATGCCCTTCCTTTTTTTTATTATGCCGAATATTTCTTCCATATCGGAGTCGGTTATGCCGTCTGATTTTACGGCGCGTTCGATTAGTTTCTTTTCCGAGGCAATGGATTTTCCGTAGGCCGCTATGAGTGGCATGGTTATCTTGCCTTCGCGGATGTCCGAGCCTCTTGCCTTGCCGATTACCTCGTCCTTTGACGTGTAGTCGAGGCAGTCGTCCATGAGCTGGAAGGCCGTTCCGACCTCCATTCCGTAGGTTTCGAGGGCATTTTCCTTTTCCTGCGGCAACCCGGCGAGTATGGCGGGCATTCTGCAGGACGCGGAAAAAAGCACGGCGGTC
>Ga0209521_10004209_pt1 | contig 11515 bp, 10 predicted proteins | sample Rifsed19ft4_FD_184016 | JGI IMG/M metagenome (GOLD analysis project Ga0209521, IMG submission 184016) | Soil microbial communities from Rifle, Colorado, USA - sediment 19ft 4 (version 2) | ecosystem: Environmental > Terrestrial > Deep subsurface > Rock core/Sediment | place: Rifle, Colorado... | reverse complement strand
GGCTCACCAAGCCCCCGGGCAGCCTCGGCAGGCTCGAGGAGCTGGCCCGCCGCGTGGTGGAGATCACGGGGAACGACCCCCCGCGGGTGCGGCGGCCGGTGATCTTCACCCTGGCGGGCGACCACGGCGTCGTCGCGGAAGGGGTGAGCGCCTATCCCCAGGTGGTGACGGCCCAGATGCTGGAGAACTTTCTCCGCGGCGGGGCCGCCGTCAACGTGCTGGCGCGTCACGCGGGAGCGCGCGTCGTGATCGCCGACTTTGGAGTGGCCGCGCCGCTGGCTTCTCACCCGGCGCTGGTGGTCAAGAAGGTCGCGCCCGGCACTCAGAACTTCTGCCGGGGGCCCGCCATGACGCGTGGCCAGGCGGTGCAGGCCATCGAAGGGGGGATCGCGCTCGCGGAGGGCGAGGCGGCCGCGGGCTCGGATCTGATTGGCCTGGGCGAGATGGGGATCGGCAACACCACGGCCGCGAGCGCCATCACCGCCGCGCTCACCGGCGCCCCCGTCGAAGCCGTCACGGGTCGAGGGACCGGCATCGACGAGGCGGCGTGGGAGCGCAAGGTGGCGATCATCCGGCAGGCGCTGGCCGTGAACCGACCCGATCCCGCTGACGCCATGGACGTCCTGGCGAAGGTGGGGGGCTTCGAGATCGCGGGGCTCGTGGGCGTGGTCCTCGCCGGGGCCGCCGCCCGGATCCCCGTGGTCGTGGACGGCTTCATCGCCGGCGCCGCTGCCCTCGTGGCGGTGAAGCTCAAAGACGAGGTGCGCCACTTCCTCCTCGCGTCTCACTGCTCGGCGGAGCCGGGCCACCGCGTGATCCTCGAGCACCTCGGTCTCCGCCCCTATCTTGATCTCGAGATGCGCCTGGGCGAGGGGACCGGCGCGGCCCTGGCGTTCGTCCTGATCCAGGCCGCAGTGAAGATCTACACGGAGATGGCGACCTTCAAGTCCGCCGGCGTTTCCGGGAAGCAGCCGTGATGCGCGGCAGGGCCCGACGCCGGAGATCCCTCGGCATCGCGTTCGCCCTTCTCCTCCTCGTCGCCGCGCCGGTCGGGGCGTTCACGCTGAAGGACTCCCGGGGGAGGGACCTCATCCTCCCGGCCCCTCCCCAGAGGATCGTCTCGCTCGTCCCGAGCGTGACCGAGATCGCGTATGCGCTGGGGGGCGAGGACCGGCTGGCCGGCGTCACGGACTTCTGCGATTGGCCTCCGGAGGCCCAGAAGAAGCCGCGCGTGGGCGGGATGCTGGCGCCGAACCTGGAGCTCATCATCGCGCTCAAGGCCGACCTGGTCGTCGCGACGACCGAGGGAAATCGCCAGGAGACCGTCGACCAGCTCCAGCGGCTCGGGATCCCCGTCTTCACCGTGAATCCCCGTCGGCTTTCTGACGTGATGACGGTGATCGCCCAGGTCGGCGAATTAACCGGGCGCCGGGCGGCCGTCGGTCCGCTCGTCGAGAGCCTCAGGCGGCGCGTCCAGACCGTCGATCGAGCCGTCAGGGGGTATCCGCGCCCGAAGGTGCTCTACGTGCTGTGGCCCGAGCCGCTGATCGTCCCCGGACGCGAGGGGCTCGTCACCGAGCTGATCGACCTCGCCGGCGGGGCGAGCGTCACGGCGGGGGAGGCCGACTCCTATCCGCGCTTCAGCCTGGAGGCCGTCGTGGCCCGCGCTCCCGAGGTCATCATCCTGGCGCGCCACGGGGCCGATGGAACACCTCTGGCCCGCGCTCCCTGGGAACGGCTCACGACCCTGCCCGCGGTCCGCGGCGGCCGCGTCCACTCGGTGGACGGCACGTACCTCCATCGCTACGGGCCGCGCGTCGTGGACGGCCTCGAGCTGCTGGCGCGGATGATCCACCCGAAGGCCTTCCGATGACGCCCCCCTCGGCCGCAACGCAAATACGCATGCCTGACCCCAGGAGGCGGCTGGCGGTGGCGCTCGCGGCGCTGGGGGGGGCGCTGCTCGTCGCGGCGGCGGGGGCGCTGCTCCTCGGTAGCGCGGGGATCTCGCCGCGGGCGGTGCTCGCGGTGCTGCTGGGCGGGAAGGCGGAGGGCATCGAGGCGGTCGTGGTCCTCGATCTCCGGCTGCCCCGCATCCTGGTGGCGGTGCTGGCCGGCGGCGCCCTCGCCGTGGCGGGGGTGGCCTTTCAGGCGCTGACGCGCAACCCGCTCGCCGATCCCGCGATCCTCGGCGTGGCGAGCGGCGCGGCGTTCGGCGTCGTCCTGGCCCAGCTGTTCGGGCTGGGCGCGACCGTCGTCGCGGCCCTCGGGCTCTCGGCCTTCGCCTTCGCCGGAGCCATGGTCGCGGCGGGGATCGTGTACCTGATCGCCGCCACCGACGGCCGCTTGCCCATCCAGACGCTGCTCCTGACGGGCGTGATCGTGGGGCTCTTCTTTTCCTCGGCGATCACCGTGGTCATCTCGGTGGTGGACTTCAACCGGCTCGGGGGCGTCATCCACTGGCTCCTGGGCAACCTGGGGCCGATCTCCGGCGGCTCGCTCGGCGTGTTCGGTGCCCTCTCGGCGGTCGGGCTCTGGCTGGTGCTCGGCCGCGCCCGCCAGCTGAACCTGCTGGCGCTCGGAGAGGAATCGGCGATCCAGCTCGGCGTCGATGCCGAGCGCCTCAAGCGCCGGATCTTCGTCGGCGCCTCGCTCTTGACCTCCTCCGTGGTGGCGTTCGCGGGGCCCATCGGCTTCGTCGGCCTCATCGTCCCTCACATGCTGCGAGGACTCTTGGGACCGGACAATCGCCTATTGATTCCCGCGGCGCTCCTGGGCGGCGGCGTGTTTCTGCTCCTGGCGGATACTCTGGCCCGCACCCTGGTCGCCCCCGCCGAGCTGTCGGTGGGCGTGATCACGGCCTTCTGCGGCGCGCCCTTCTTCGTGTACATCCTGCGCACCCGGTTCCGGGGGATTCCGTGAGGCCGCTCGTCGAGCTCCGAGGCGTGGAGTTCGTGTATCGGACGCCCCAGGCGCGCCGGGCCCGGCCGTTCAGGCTATCGGCGCTGTCCCTCGAGGTGGTCCCGGGGGAAGTCCTGGGCGTCATCGGCCCGAACAGCGCGGGGAAAACGACGGTGATCCGGCTCCTCACGCGAGTGCTGGAGCCGGTGGCCGGGGAGATCCTCCTGGAGGGCGCCTCCCTCAGGAGCCTCACGCGCTGGCAGCTGGCCCAGCGGGTGGCCGTGGTTCCCCAGGACGCGCCGCCGGCGTTCCCCTTCAGCGTGGAGCAGCTCGTGCTCATGGGGCGCTACCCTCACGCTCCCGGCCGCTTCTTCGAGCGGCCGGAGGATCTGGCGATCGCCCGGGAGGCCATGGCGGCCACGGGAATCCTGGAGCTGGCGCCTTACGCCCTCGAGAGCCTGAGCGGCGGCGAGCGCCAGCGCGCGGCCCTGGCGCGGGCCCTCGCCCAGGAGCCCCGGCTCCTGATTCTGGACGAGCCAACGGCCCATCTGGACCTTCGCTATCAGGCCGAGGTCGCCGGGCTCCTGCGGCGGTTGAACCGCGAGCGGGGGGTGACCATTCTGCTCGTCTCCCACGACCTGAACCTGGCGGCGGAGCTGTCGGATCGGTTGCTCCTCCTGGCCGAGGGGCGCTGCGTCCGCCTCGGCGCTCCCGAGGAGGTCCTCGAGACGTCGCTGATCGAGGCGGTCTATGGCTGTCGTGTGGGGATCGAGTCCAACCCCAAGACCGGCCGCCCGCGGGTGCACATGGACTGGGCGGGCGCCGCCGCGGCGGGCCGTCCCGAATGAGCCGGCGGACAGGGGAGGTGAGAGCGTCCGCGGCGGTGTGATTCGAGGTCTGCCCCGGAGTCAGGGAAGCTGGTAAGGCTCAGCTCGAGCCGAAGCCGGCACGGTCCCGCCACTGTAAGTGGGGAGCGGCGTCCAGATCCGGTACTACGGAGCCACTGTCCGCACTCTCGCGGATGGGAAGGTTGGGCGCCCGCGATGATCCACGAGTCAGGAGACCTCTCCGGGGCGGTGGCATCCAACCCCTTCGCGGCAAAGGAGTGGAGCGATGGCCCGGGTTCGGTGGAGCGCGATTGTCGTGATGCTGGCGTCGGCGGCAACGGGATGGGCGCAGGAAGTCAAGCGACTGGAACCGGTGGTGGTCACCGCCACCAAGGTCGAGACTCCCCAGGAGCGGCTGGGCGCCTCGGTGACCGTGATCACGGAAGAGGAGCTCAGGACCTACAACTACGACCGTCTCGAGGACGCGCTGAGGTCGGTGCCAGGCGTCGAGGTTCAACGTTCCGGGACCCTGGGCAAGACGACCAGCGTGAGAATCCGCGGAGCGAACCCGAACCAGGTGCAGATCCTGATCGACGGGATGCGCGTCAAGAGCCCGACCCTGGGCCAGTTCTCCTTCTCCGACCTGTCGCTCGACGCCATCGAGCGGGTCGAGATCATCCGCGGGCCGCAGTCCACGCTCTACGGCGCCGACGCCATCGGCGGCGTGGTCAACGTCATCACGAAGAAGGGCGCTGGGCCGCCGGCGGGGGCCGTCTCCTTCGAGGGCGGCAGCCATGAGACGTTCCGGGAGCAGGCGGCCCTTGGCGGCGCCCTCGGCCGCTTCAACTTCGCGCTGTCGGCCTCGCGCTTCGACAGCCGGGGGCAGGAGCGGACCTTCGACAACGACGATGCGGACCAGACCGCGTTCGCCGGCCGGTTCGGGGTTGATCTGCCCTGGAACGCGACCGCCACGGCGACCGGCCGCTACGCCAAATCGACCACCGACGTGCCGAACCAGGGCTTCTTCCCCTTCGACCGCGACCCGGACTCCCAGCAGCAGGACGAGTTCTACCTCTTCACGCTCCGGTACGATCAGAAGCTCTTCCCGTGGTGGGAGGTCGCGGCCCGGATGGGCCAGCTGTGGGACAACCAGGGCTTTCAGGACGGGCCGCTGCCGGTGTCTCCCGTGTTCGGCCCCGACTTCGCCTTCAACTCCCAGATCAACACCCGGCGGCGCGAGTTCGAGCTCCTGAGCACCTGGCACACGGGCACCGTGAACAGCCTGACGCTCGGCCTCGAGCACCGGAACGAGCGCGGGCGGAACCGCGGGACCTTCCGCGAGGAGATCAACACGCGTTCCCTCTTTCTCCAGGACGAGGTTAGGCTCTTCGACCGCCTCTTCCTGGGTGGCGGCGTCCGCTTCGAGGACAGCGACGCCTTCGGCGGCGAGTGGACGCCCCGGCTCTCGCTGGCGTATCTCTCCAAGGAGACCGGGACGAAGCTCCGGGGCGGGTACGGGAAGGGCTTCCGCGCCCCGACCATCAACGACCTCTTCTTCCCCGACCTAACGGGCTTCTGCCCTCCCTTCGGCAACCCGGGCCTCCAGCCCGAGCGCAGCAAGAGCTGGGAGGCGGGCGCCGACCAGAAGCTGTGGGAGAACCGGATCCGGCTCGGGTTCACGTACTTCCGGAACACGTTCAAGGATCTCATCACGGTCGTGAGCCTGCCGCCCTTCTGCGCCCAGGCGGGCAACGTGGGCCGGGCCCGCACCGAGGGGCTGGAGTTCGCGGCCGATTTCGAGCCTCTGGACTGGCTTCTCTTCAACGTCAACTATACCTTCACCGATACCGAAACCGACGACGACGTCCGGCGCCTGGAGGTACCGCGGATCGCGCGGCATCGCTGGAACGCCGGCGTGACCGTGACGCCCGTCCGGCGGCTCACGCTGTTCGTCCAGTCCTACGTGCTCTCGCGACAGTTCGAGACCGGCGTCACCCCGAACCGTCACAACCCGGGCTACTACCGGATCGACGTGGGCGGGACGTGGCGGCTCCTCCAGCGGACAGGGCTTCTCGAGGGGCTGGATTTCACGCTTCGAGTGCAAAACCTCACCGATGAAAATTACGCGGAGATCTTTGGCTTCCGAGCGCTCGGGTTCACGGCCATGGCCGGCCTTAGGGCGCACTTCCGCTGATGGAGCGGACGCCGTGATCGAGGGGATCGAGGTCAGGGTCGATCGGGAGGCCGTGGTGGTCCTGGCCGCGACGCCGCTCCAGGTCGTCTCGTCGGCGGCGGTCGGTGGCGGGTTCGGCCGCGCGCGGGCCATCGTGAACCTCCACGTCGCCAAGAACCATCCGTGCGACGATCCCGCCGCCGATCTGGCCCGCTTCTGCCGCGCGCGCGCGATTCCCGAGCCCTACGTCGGGCTCCTGACGTCCGCCTGGACCGAGAAGGCCGTCACGGCGGCGGAGACTCACAACGGGATCACCGCGCTGGCCCTCGCCACCGTCGGCCTCGGCAATCCGGTGGAGGCGGGGCGAAGCCCGGTGGCGATCTGCCGGCCCTCGACCATCAACACCATCGTCGTCCTCGACGCCGACCCCGCGCCCGAGGCGCTCGTCAACCTGGTGATCACGGCGACGGAGTGCAAGACGCTGGCGCTGATCGCGGCGGGGGTACGATCGCTAGAGGGCGCGCGGGCGAGCGGGACTTCCACCGACGCCGTGGTCGTCGCCGCCACCGGCCGCGGGCCGCGCCACCGCTTCGGGGGCCCCGTGAGCGATCTTGGCTGGGTGGTGGCGCGCGTCGTCAGGTCCGCCCTCGACGAGGGCATCCGGCGCTGGAAGGCGGACAACCGATGAAGAACGGGCGGCCGCTCTGGAGCCTCTCGGGCTCGCTCCTTCTCCACGGCCTCGCCGCCGCCGCGGCCATCGCTCTCGCGACGCGTGAGGTTCCGCCTTCGGCCATCATCGTCGAGCTGGAGGAGGCCATCCGGGTCGGGGAACCGGCGGCCCCGGCGACGCTCGGTCGCGCAGAGTCGCCGCCCGCTGCCGTCCGCCGCGGGCCGCGGCCACCGGTTCGTCCTGCCGCGCCCATCGCGGCCCGTCCCTCTGTTCCCGCGCCGCCGTCCCGCGTGGAGCCCGCTCCCGCGCCTTCTTCCGACGCGTCTTCTGAACTGCCGGCTCCCGCTTCCGCCCCCGGAGCCGGCTCCACGGCCGACGCTGCCCGTCCACCTTCCGGCTTCAGCACGGGGGCCGCCGGAGCCGTCCAGGAATCGCCCCCCGGCGGGAGCCTCGGCGCCGGACCGCTGGCGATGCTCGCTCCCTCCGCCGGCGCCGGCGTCACCGCGGCCGGTACGGGTGGAGGTGACGGGGGAGTTCCCGCCGGATTCGGCCCGTATCTGGCGGCCTTCAGGCTGCGGATCCAGGAGTCGCTCAATTACCCGCTGGCGGCGCGGCGGCGGGGCCTCGGCGGGATCGTCCAGCTGGAGGTCGAACTCCTGCCCAGCGGGAAGGTCGCATCCGTCACCGTCAGGAGCTCGTCGTCCCACGCGGTCCTGGACCAGGCCGCCCTGGACACCGTGACCCGGCTCCAGTCGGCGCCGTTCCCCCCGGGGGTTCCTCCGCGGCCCCTCAAGGTCCGCGTCCCCATCGTCTTCGAGCTCAAATGAGCCGCCCTGCGCCATTGAAGGTTTCCGCGGCCTTCCGAGCGCGGGCTTTGCCCGCGCAATCCCCGGGGGGAGGTATCGGAAGGGGGGCGGAGCCCCCCTCCGAGCAAGAATGACGGTGTGGCTCCTGGCCCTCGCCTTCGATCTGCTCGTGGGCGAGCCGCCGAACCGCCTCCACCCCGTCGCCTGGATCGGCCGCCTTCTCGTCTGGGGACGCGCGCGGTCGTGGGCGTCGAGCCCGGCCGGCCTGATGGCGGCGGGCGGCGGGGTTCTGGTTGGCGTCCTCCTGCTCGTGGTGGGGCTCGCGGCGGGAGCCTCCTGGATGGCCGGGCGCCTGGGCTGGCCGGGGCTCGTCCTCGAGGCCGCGCTGCTGAAGTGCGCCTTCTCCCTGAGGGGACTCGCCGGCGCCGCCAGGGGGGTGACGGCGGCGCTCGAGAGGGGAAGCCTGGAGGAAGCCCGCCGCCGCGTGGGCCGCGATCTGGTGGGCCGGCCGGCGGAGGAGCTCTCTGCCCCGCATGTGGCCTCGGCCACGGTGGAGTCGGTGGCCGAGAACCTGACCGACAGCCTGGTGGCCCCGCTCCTCTTCTTCCTGATCGGCGGCCTGCCGGGAGCCTGGGCCTACCGCGTGGTGAACACGGCCGACGCGATGTGGGGCTACCGCGAGGGTGACTTGGAGTACCTCGGCAAGGCGGCGGCCCGGCTCGACGACGCGCTGAACTGGATTCCGGCGCGCCTGGCGGCGATCGGGATCGTCCTGAGCGCGTTCATGAGCGGCGCGGCGGCGGGCCGGGCGGTGATCGGCGCCTGGCGCACGATGTGGCGCGACGGCGGCCGGACCGCGAGCCCCAACGCGGGCTGGACCATGGCCGCCATGGCCGGCGCGCTGGGCGTGACCCTCGAGAAGCCCGGGGCCTACCGGCTCGGGAGCGGCCCGCTGCCGACCGCCAGGCACATCCATCGGGCCGTCCAAGTGATGTTCGTCGCGAGCGGTCTCTCGGTCGCCGTCGGGCTGGCCGTGGCCGCCCTCGGGAGATGACGGCTCCGTTTCTGCTCTTGACGTCCTTCCTTATCCCCGTATAGACTTATCGGCGTCATGAAGGATATAAGGAAAGCCGCCGGGACGTCCGAGACGGTCAAGACCACGATGGTCCTGCCGAAGGGTCTCTGGAAGGCGGCCAAGATCCGAGCCGTGGAGGAAGACGCCGACCTCAACGGGGTGGTCATCGCGGCCCTGGCGGCCTACGTGAAGGTGAAGCCCAAGCGGCGGGAGGAGGGGGCGTGAAGCCGCCGGATCGCGGTATCATGTGTCATCGCCGCCCTGGGCGGCGACTCGTGTCTTCAGGGGCCCTCCCATGAGTGTGAACGTGACCGACCGCCTCTCCGAGGCGCTGAGGGCGGCCCTCAGCGGCGCCGGACTCGACGCGCCCGGCGAAATCCTCTGGGAGGTCCCGCGGGAGGAGGCCCACGGGGATTATGCGACCAACGCGGCGATGCTCCTGGCCAAGTCGGCGCGCCGCCCCCCCCGCCAGGTGGCGGAGGCGATCCGCCAGCACTTCCCGCGCGTTCCCGAGGTGGAGAAGGTCGAGGTGGCGGGCCCGGGGTTTGTGAACGTGTTCCTCGCCCCCGCCTGGTGCGCGACGGCCCTCGGAGAAATCCTCGAGACCGGCGAGGCCTACGGCAGAAGCGAGGCGGGCGCCGGCCGCCGGGTCCAGCTCGAGTTCGTCTCGGCCAATCCCACCGGGCCCCTGGTCGTGGTCAACGCGCGCGCGGCGGCGGTCGGCGACTCGCTGGCCCGGATCCTCGCCGCCCAGGGTTACCGGATCTTCCGCGAGTACTACGTAAACGATGCGGGGAACCAGGTGCAGACCCTCGCGCGATCCCTGGAGATCAGGATTCGCCAGCAGCGCGGAGAGGCGGCCGAGCTGCCCGAGGAAGCGTATCCGGGCGAGTATCTGGTCGAGCTGGCGAAGGAGTATCTGTCCACCGAAGGCCCCGCCGTGCTCGGCGCGCCCGAGGGTGAGAGGCTGGATCGGCTCGGCCGCTTCGCGGTGAAGCGGATCACCGACGGGCAGCGCCGGGTGCTGAGCGCCTACGGGGTGGAGTTCGACAACTGGTTCAGCGAGCGCGCCCTCCGGGAGGGCGGCAAGCCGCCCCGGGTGCTGGAGCGCCTGCGGGAACGAGGGTTTGTCTACGACGCGGAGGGCGCCGCCTGGTTCAGGTCCACGGCCTTCGGCGACGACAAGGACCGCGTCCTGGTGAAGTCGGACGGCGAAGCCACATACTTCGTCAACGACATCGCCTACCACGTGGACAAGATCGAGCGCGGCTTCGAGCGGCTCATCGACCTCTATGGGCCCGATCACCACGGGCATGTCCTCCGGATGCAGGCGGCCCTCAAGGCGCTCGGGTATCCCGACGGGATCCTCGACATCCTCATCATCCAGTTGGTGACGCTCTTGCGCGAAGGCCAGCCGGTGAGGATGTCCAAGCGCATGGGGGAGTTCGTCACGATGGAGGAGCTGATCGGCGAGGTCGGCCGGGACGCCGCCCGCTTCACCTTCCTGACGCGCCGCCACGACAGCCCGCTGGACTTCGACCTGGAGGTGGTGACGCGCCAGACGGCGGAGAACCCCGTCTATTACGTCCAGTACGCGCACGCGCGGATCGCGAGCATCTTCCAGCACCTCCGGGAAAAGAAGCTCCCCCTCCCGGACTGGCGAAGGGTGGACCTGGGCCTCCTGCGCCTCGGGGAGGAGCAGTCGCTGATCAAGCGCCTCCTCCAGTTTCCCCACGTGGTGGCGGCGGCCGCCCGGACCCTGGAGCCCCACCGGATCGCCTACTACCTCCAGGAGCTGGCCGGCCTCTTCCATCCCTACTACAAGGGCCACCGCGTGATCGGGGACGATGTGGCCCTCACCAACGCCCGTCTGGCTCTCGCCGCGGGCGTGGGGCTGGTCGTCAGGAATGGGCTGGACCTCCTCGGGGTCTCGGCCCCGGAGAAGATGTGATGGCGGCGCCGACCGGCAGGTCGCGGCGCAAGTCGGGCGGAGGCGGGCGTCGATTCTTCTTCCTCGCCCTGTCCGGCCTCGTGATCCTGTCGCTGGGCTTCGTGCTCGGCGTGATGGTCGGTCAGAGGTGGACGCGGAGCCGTCCGCTCCTGGCCGGCACTGAGCCCGCCCGGAAGCCACCGGCCTCCGCCCGCCGGGCGCTGAGCGACACCGAGGCGGTCAAGCCGCCGCAGATCCAGGAAAAGCTCACCTTCTATCAGACGCTGACGGCCCCCCTGGGAGCGACGCCTCCGGCCCCGAAGGCCGAGGCCAAGCCCCGCGAGGAGGCTGGGAAAGAGCGCACCCGTGCCGAAGGCACGGGAACGCGGCCGCTGCCCGAGGCTGGGCCGCCTCTCGAGGCCGGGCGCGAGGGGGCGGCCCCGCCGGAGCCGGGCTACACGGTCCAGGTCGTTGCCTACCGGGCCAGGCCCGCGGCTGACGAGATGGAGCAGAAGCTCAGGGAGGCCGGCTTCGACGCCTACGTGGCGACCATCAGCAGCGGCGACGACGGCCGGACCACGTACCGGGTGCGCGTGGGCAGCTTCGCCACCCGGGGGGAGGCCCAGCGGATGGCCGAGCGCCTGAGGAGCGAGCGCGGCCTGTCCCCCTACGTCACCGCTCGCTGAGGGAGAAGACCCGTGGGCCACCGTCCGGGGCGCGTCCTCGTCACCCAGGAAGAGATCGCCGAGCGCGTCCGGGAGCTCGGCCAGGCCCTTTCCCGTGACTACGCGGGGAAGGACCCGCTCCTGGTCGGGGTGTTGAAGGGCGCCGTGGTCTTCCTGGCGGACCTCATGCGGGCCGTGGACATCCCGCTGGCGGCCGATTTCATCGGGGTCTCGAGCTACGGGGGCAGCAGCCGCTCCTCCGGCGTGGTGAAGATCACCGCGGACCTCAGCATCTCCATCGAGGATCGCCACGTAGTGATCGTGGAAGACATCATCGACAGCGGGCGCACCATCAGCTACCTGAAGCGAAATTTGCAAACCCGGCATCCCGCAAGCCTCAGGGTCATGGCCCTGCTCGACAAGGTCGAGCGGCGCGAGGTGGACGTGGAGCTGGACTACGTCGGGTTTACC
>Ga0209521_10004208_pt1 | contig 11515 bp, 11 predicted proteins | sample Rifsed19ft4_FD_184016 | JGI IMG/M metagenome (GOLD analysis project Ga0209521, IMG submission 184016) | Soil microbial communities from Rifle, Colorado, USA - sediment 19ft 4 (version 2) | ecosystem: Environmental > Terrestrial > Deep subsurface > Rock core/Sediment | place: Rifle, Colorado... | reverse complement strand
CCGCCCGCGCCTTCGCGGCGAGGTCGCGACGGAACGCGCCGACGGCCACGGAAAGATCGAACGACCGCGGGAGCATCTCCCCGGTCCAGGAGGGGACCGTTGGCCGGCGGCCCGACGCGTCCTTCACGTACACGGACGTCCCGCGGGCGCGGACGAACTGGTGCGTGCGGCCGCCGAGGACGAAGATGTCCCCCGGGCTCAGGTACTCCACGAACTTCTCGCTCAGGTCGCCGAGGGGTGAACCCCGCTCCGAGTACACGTGGTACGTCCCCTCCTCGGGAATCGTCCCCACGTTCGTGAAGTAGATCATCCGGGTGCCCTTCTTCTTCCCGAACCGCTTCTCCTCCTCGTCGTACCAGATCTTCGCGAACACTTTGATGTCCGGGTTTCTCGAGGAGAGGTAGTCGAGCACGGCGACGAAGTCCTTCTTCGTGAGGTCGTGGAAGGAGTATGAACGCCGGACGACGGCGTACGCGTCTTCGAGGTCCCATCGACGCTCCATCGCCATCCCGACGATCGTCTGCGCGAGGACGTCGAGAGGGTTCCTCGGGATGTCCACGCGGTCGATCCGGGCGTCGTACGCGGCCTTCGCGAGAGTCGCGCACTCCATGAGGTCCCACGGCTCGAACGCGATCATCCGGCCTTTCGCCGTCTCGCCGTACGCGTGGCCGGCGCGGCCGATCCGCTGGAGCCCTTTCGCGACGCTCTTCGGGGAACCGATCTGGACGACGAGGTCGATGTATCCGATGTCGATCCCCAGCTCGAGAGAGGTCGACGAGACCGCCGCCTTGAGCTCCCCGTTCTTGAGCTTCGCCTCGACATCGAGCCGGGTGTCCTTCGAGAGGGACCCGTGGTGAGCCTCGAGGTTCTCAACCCCGCGCTCCTTGAGCTTGAAGGAGACGTGCTCCGTCCCGCTGCGGGTGTTCGTGAAGATGAGGGTCGTCCGATGCGCGTCGATGAGCTCGCTCAGGAGGTCGTACATCTTCGCGTTCGCGACCTCCATCGGCACGGCGGTGATGTCCTTCACCGGGCACATCACGGAGAGGTCGAGAGACTTCCGCGTGTCGACCTCGACGATGTGCATGTCGCGGACCTTGCCGTCGTGGAACCCGGCGAGGAACTTTGCCTCCTCCTCGATCGGCGCGATCGTCGCGCTCAGGCCGATCCGCACGAAGTCCTTCCCGCCCTGCTCCCGGAGCCGCTCGAGGCAAACGGCGAGGAGGGTTCCCCGCTTCGAGGAGCATACCTCGTGGATCTCATCGAGGATCACCCACTCCACGTCCGCGAACCTCTCGCGGAACTTCGGCGTGCTCAGGATGATCGCGAGGCTCTCCGGGGTCGTGATGAAGATGTGGGGCGGACGGCGGACCTGCCGCTGGCGCTCCTGGGCGGTCGTGTCCCCCGACCGCACCGCGACCCGGATTTCGGGAGCGGGCTTGCCCTCCCGCTCCGCGAGATCCGTCATCTCCCGGAGCGGGGTGTCGAGATTCCGATTGATGTCGTTCGCGAGCGCCTTGAGAGGCGACACGTAGACGCAGTAGATCCGATTCTCGAGTTCTCCGCGGAGCTGTTTCGCGTACAGCTCGTTGATGATCGAGAGGAACGCGGTGAGGGTCTTGCCGCTCCCTGTGGGGGACGACACGAGGACGTTTCTCCGAGCGTGGATGAGCGGGACCGCATATGCCTGCGGCTCCGTGAGGCCCGTGAACTTCGACCCGAACCAGTCCCGGATCAAGGGCTCGAGGAGGTCGAGGACCGCCTGCTTGGTTGCCGCTTTCGTCACTCTATGCAACATGGAGAACCCGCGGCGAATCGGAAATCGAGCGGTATTGCCGCTCGACTTAAAAGAGGTTGTGTGGCGGCGGACCGGATCTCGCCCGCGCGATCATGGGGCCGGGACGCAGAGCGCCGTCGACACGACGGACCAGGCCGCGGCGTACGATCCGAGACCCTCCGTGACGTCCGCGCCGATGGTGAACCGTGTCGTCGCGCAGTACTCCGTGTATCGCATCGTCAGGTTCACCTGGGCTCCGACGGCCCCGGGAGACGGCTCGAGGAGCTCGACGCTCGCCGCCGCGGCACGGGACCCCGTGGACGGCGGCTGGCTGGGGATCGAGCCCACGATCGTTCGATTGAGGGTCGAACCGATGAAACGAACCTCGACGACGAACCGGACGGCGCCGGTGGCGACAATCTCGACGGCGGCATCGGTCCCGGAAGGCCCGTCGTCCGCGGGAATGTACCGGAGGCTCGAGGAGCCGTTCGTCGCGGACAATGCGCGGTGGACGCGCGGGTCCCCGGGAGCGGGGAGGCGGAGGGTCACGGTGGCGGTCGCGTTCGGAACGACGGAGACTTCGTACACGAAGACGCGGGAGTTCTCCGTCCGGACCTGCTCAGAGTCGACGAGAATCGCCGCGCCGAGGACGGAGGAGCCTACGGCGAACGCGATGGCGGCCGCACCGAGGGCCCCGCCCGAGGCGTCCGCCCGTGGACCCGTGATCCCTCGAAGCCAGCGGTGGAGGGCGCCGAAGGCAACGAGGACGAGGACGATCCCGATCCCGTAGAGGGGCGTCGCGCTCCCCATGTTCCACGGGGAGGAACCGCGGGGGCTTGAACTTGCTGGCCGTCACGCGCGCTCAACGATCATCGAGACCGCGTTGCCGCCCCCTAGACAGAGGGTCGCGAGGCCGCGCTTCGCTCCGCGACCCTTCATCGCATAGAGGAGCGTCGTGAGGATCCGCGCTCCGCTGCAACCGATCGGGTGCCCGAGGGCGACCGCGCCCCCGTTCACGTTGAACCGGTCGTGGGGGATCCCGAGGCCCTTCATGACCGCGACACTCGCGGCCGCAAACGCCTCGTTGTGCTCGAAGAGATCGATGTCGTCGACCGAGAGCCCGCTCCGCTTCAGGAGCTTCTGGACCGCAGGGATCGGCGCCTCCATGATCCACTCCGGCTTGACGCCCGACGTGACGTAGTCGACGACGCGGGCAACGGGTTTCACACCATGACGCTCTGCGGCCTCGCGGGACAGGACGACGAGCGCGGACGCGCCGTCGCTGAGCTGGGAGGCGTTCCCCGCGGTGACGACCCCGTCCGGCTTGAACGCGGGCGGGAGTTTCGCGAGCTTCTCCGGGGAGCTGTCAGGACGGATCCCCTCGTCCGCATCGACCCGCGAGCCCCCCGGGACGTCGACGCCTACGATCTCCTCCTTGAATCGCCCTTCTTGGGTCGCCCGCGCGGCGCGCCCGTGGCTCTCCGCGGCGAAGCGGTCCTGGTCCTCCCGCGTGACGCGGTGCCGCTCGGAAACGATCTCCCCGGTCATGCCCATGTGGAACGAGTTGTAGATGTCCCACAGCCCGTCATGGATCATCGCGTCGACGAGAGTCGCGTTTCCCATCGAAGCGCCCCAGCGCGCCTCCCTAAGGAGGTGGGGCGCGCGGCTCATCGACTCCATGCCGCCCGCGACGATGATCTCCGCGGAGCCCGCGCGGATCGCGTCGGAGGCGATCATCACGGACTTGAGACCGGACCCGCAGACCTTGTTGATTGTCACCGCCCCGACGCGATCGGGAATCCCGCCGAACAGGGCGGCCTGGCGCGCAGGGTTCTGACCGAGGCCGGCCTGGATCACATTCCCCATGATGACCTCTTCGATGTCGGCTCCGACGAGCCCCGCGCGATCGACCGCCTCGGCGACGACGATCGCACCGAGCCGGGTGGCATCGATCGAACGGAACGCCTTCCCGTACTTGCCTACGGGCGTGCGGCACGCCCCCGCGAGCACGACCTCCGTCACGGCCCTCGCCTCGTGACCGAACGGAGCCGGGCCTTCATATTTAACTTGTCGCACCGCGCACCGCAGGCCCACGTCGATTGCCGTACGTGCACGATGCGTGCACGCTCCCCGTTTATCCCAAGACACGGACGCTCCCGATGCCGCGCCCACGGAGGGCGCAGAGGTATCCAACATGGGACGTGGAAGGAGAATCGGCATGCGGGCGGCGGCGGTCCTCGTCGTCGCGCTCGCAGTGGGAGCGATGGGCATCCTCATGCCCTCGCTGAGCAACACCGTGGAGAAAGACACCCAAGTGAGCGGTCAGGCGATCACGCTCACCGTGGAGGGCGTGCCGGCGACCGTCGCGCCCGGGGACGTGTTCCGCGTGGTCGCGACGATGGCGAACAACGCGAACCGACCGATCCCCGCGGTCCTCCGATTTGAGGTGCGCAACCCGAACGGCACGACGCCGAGCGAGCTCACCGTGTACTCGGGATGCGGCGCCGAGGAGATCGTGAACACGCTCCGCCTGCGGTTCTACGTCGGTTGGCACGGCCCCCTCCTCGCGGCGAAGGGATCGTCTTTCGTCACCGGGACGAGCGTGGCGAGCGTCGCCGCGACGATCGCCGGGGCGGACTACTGGCCGATGGTCCTGCGCGAGACCCAGGAGAGGGACCCGTCGGGGTACGCCTCCCTCATCTCGCCGGGATCGAACGCGAGCGCGGGCGTACGGGCATCGGGCTCAGACCTCCTGAAGATCCTGAACTACTACGGGATGGTCCGTCTCGCGAACAGCGCCTCCGACGGATCGGCCAGCCTCGTGGACTGGGTTCTCACGATGCCGTTCTCGGATCGGATCGTCGCGGACGGAGATCTGTCGCAGGATGGGTTCCTGATCGAGGTCCACCCCCAGTCCCGCGGCTCGTTCGAGTTCAAGTTCTGGGCGGAGCGGCCGGATGGCCTCGGGATTCCCAGCCACCCGTACACCTGTGGGCCGCTGTGAGCCAGCGGCCCGGCTCTTTTTTATTCCGATGCTGGAATGGAAATCAGGACTTGGGAATCTCCTTCCGAGGGTCGATGAACGGCTTGCGGACCACGGTCGTGTCGCGCTCTCCCCGCGGGGTCTCGACCTTGAGTCGCGTCCCGAGCTTCGCATGGGCGATCGGGACCATCGCGTAGCCGATGTTCTTCTTCAGGCGTGGGGAATGGATCGCGGAAGTCACGTGCCCCACCGCCCGGCCACCCGCCCGGACGACCCACTTCGTCGTGTTGAACTCGATCGGGGGGCCGCCAATCTCGATGCCGACGAGCCTGCGCGTCACGCCTCGCCTCCGAATGCGCTCGAGCGCCTTCCGCGACAGGAAATCCGCCTTGCTGTCCAAGTCGACGAGCCATCCCAGGCCGACCTCGAACGGGTTGTTCTCCAGCGTCATGTCCGCGCCGTAGTTTAGGATGCCCGCCTCGATCCGGCGGATGTCTGACGGCCCCGTCGGGCGGATGTTGTACGGCCGTCCGGCGTCCATCACCTTCTCCCAGAGCTCGTCACCTTTCGAGCCGTCGCAGAGATAGATCTCGTAGCCCAGCTCCCCGGTCCACCCCGTCCGCGTGACAACGACGGGGATCCCGTCGAGTTTCGTCTCCATGAAGAAGTAGTAGCCGAGGTCGAGGACCTTTGGGCCGAAGAGGGCTTTCATGACCTGCTTCGCTTTGGACCCCTGGATCTGCATCGGAGACACATCGGGCTCTCGAATCTCCACGTCCAGATCCGCGAACGCGGCGACACCCTTTGCGAATAGGAGCACATCGCTGTCCGCGAGGGCGAGCCAGAACCGGTTCTTCCCGAGGCGCACGAGGACGGGGTCGTTCACGATCCCGCCGTCCTGGTCGACGATCACGACGTACTTCCCCTGGCCGAGCTTGCATTTGGACAGGTCGCGCGGCGTGAGGAACTGCGTGAGGGCGAACCCGTCGCGCCCGGATATCTCCACCTGCCGTTCGACGGAGACGTCCCACACCGCGACGTGCTCGAGGAGATGCCAGTACTCCTTCACGGGGTCGTCGTACGCGCTGGGCAGGAACATGTGATTGTACACGGTGTAGGCGCGGCACCCATGGCGACGCGTCGCATCGAAGTAGGGCGACCGCCGCAACCTCGCTCCCCGCTGGACCAAGTTCATGTCGAACGTGTCGGGCATCTCTCGCCTCCGCCCCATCGGCGGCACGGTATCGAGGCAGAGGTTTTAAGGCTGACCGAAATCGGGATTCAAGGTTCGGACGGGCACGGAGGGATTCGAACCCTCGTCCGAGGCTCCGAAGGCCTCTAGCCTAGTCCAAACTAGCCGACGTGCCCGGCGGTCGAACCGCCATACGCGATAAAAGGGTTCCCTCCGCACATCCGAGGACGCCGCGCTACTCGCCGATGTGCTTCCGGTATCCGGCGGCGTCCAGGAGCTTCGTGACCTCGGAAGGGTTCGCGATCTCCAGGAGGACCATCCATCCTCCGCCGTACGGATCCTTGTTCACGATCTCGGGGCGATCCTCGAGGGTCCGGTTCACCTCGAGGACCTTGCCGCCGAGCGGCGAGAGGATCTCGCTCACGGCCTTGACCGACTCGACGGTCCCGAGGACCGCGCCCTGGTCAACGACCTTCCCGGTCTCGGGCAGCTCCACGTACACGACATCCGTGAGCTCGGACTGCGCGTGGTCCGTGATGCCGACGCGGGCGCGGTCCCCCTCGACCTTCGCCCATTCGTGATCCTTCGAGTAGCGAAGCCCGTCCGGGACGGCCGACACGGTCGCACCGGGGCGGCCGATGCCACCTGCCGCTTATGAGGGTTTCCGTCAGCGGCCCTTCCAGTTCGCGCCCCAGGCCTGATGGATGAAGATGTCCTCGCTCCGAATCTTGTGGATGTGCCGCGCGAGGATGAAGATGATCAGGAACGCGAAGCCTCCGGCGAAGAGGATCAAGTACGCCGGGTTCTGGGCAAGGGCGGAGAAGAAGCCCTCGATCGCGGACGATAGGTCAGCCACGACGTCTCGCCTTCGCAAAAACGTTCCCCGAGCTGCGGAAAAAGGTTTCTCCCTCAAGGCCGGATTCGATAATTAATGACTCGAGCTCGCGTTCTTGGAAGAGATGATAATATCGCGGGACCGCCGATCCGTCGGGCATCGGCCATGGAATCTCGACGTCGCCTCGGACCTCCGGCGGGTACGACACCCGTTGCCGGGCGATGGCCGCGAAACGGGGCTGGTCGATCGCCCAGGCGCTGAGAAACGCAGGCCCGTCGGGCCTTAGAATCCGCTCGATCTCCCGGAGCACCGCGACGCGGTCGTCCCGGGAAGGGAGATGGTGGAGGACCGCGGCGCACACGCAGGCATCAGCGGAGCGCGGACGCACGGGGACCGCCATGGCATCCGCCTCGATCCATTCGATGCGGGCGCCCCATCCGGACCGCGCGGCGGTCCTTCGGCCGATCTCTAGGAGTCGCCGAGAGAAATCGACAGAGAGGACCCGATGTCCTCGGTCGGCAAGCACAGCCGTGTGCCGGCCGTGGCCGCATCCCAGGTCGAGGACCCGACGGTTCGCCGGGAGGGCATCGATGAATTCGGCGACCTCGGGCCAAGGCACGTGGCGCGCGGCGGCGTACGAGTCCGCGATCGTCTCGTACGTCGCGCGGACCGAGGTGCGGGAGGGCGGGACCACGTCGGCGGAACGCGGGTGACGGCGGATAAAGGCGCGGTCATGCCTCGAGGCCCACGCGTGCAAGCTCGGACACGACGCGGCCGCGGATCTCCGCGAGGGAAGGGAGAGGCTCCACGGGCTTGCCGGCTCTCAGGTACTGGACGTGTGCGGGCTTCATGCGTCCGTCGCACTGCGGGCACGTCGACGCGCCGACCTCGAACGTCCCGTCCTTCGGACAGCGGAGGAGTTCCTTTCGCCCGCCGAACTTCCCGCGCTTCGCCACGGGCTTCCCCCGGAGCTCGACGATGTCGAGGGCGAAGTCGATCGTCGGCGCGTTACTCAGGGACGTGCCGATTCCGAATCCGTCGACGCCCGCATCGAGGAGCGCAGGGATCGATTTCTCGTCGATCGCGCCCGACACGTAGATCTTCGCGTCCTTGTGTCCTCGCAGGTCGAGCTCCCAGCGGACCTCGCGGACGATCGCAGGGAAGTTGCCGCGTCGCGACGACGGCGTGTCGAGGCGCACCCCGGCGAGATCCGGGATCGCCTCCGTGGCCAGGATCGCCTCCGTCTTCTCGTCGTAGTACGTGTCGACGAGGGCGATCCGGGGGATCCGCGCGTCGAGGTGCCTGTGGATCGCGGCGAACGCCTCCCGCGGCCCGCCCATGACGATTGTCAGGGCATGGGGCATCGTGCCGACCGCGGGGACTCCGAGGATCTCGGAACCGAGGGGCGTCGTGATCGCATCGAGCCCACCGATGTACACGGAACGCTCGATGAGAGGCGCGATCCCCGGGTGCATCCGGCGCACGCCGAAGGAGAGGATCTCCTTGCCGTTCGCGAGCTTCCGGATCCGCGCCGCCTTCGTTGCGATCCCGCTCGCCTGGCAGATCAAACCGAGGAGCGGCGTCTCGTACAAGGCCCACTGCCCGTACGGGCCTTCGATCACGAGGAGGGGGAGCGGAATCCCGCGAGGAGTCTTCGGCGGGAAGACGGTCCCCTCCGGGATCGACCACACGTTCACGGGCTTCCCCTCGAGAAGATGGACGACCTCCTCGAGCCCGCAGAGGACGCCCCACGGCCATCCGTTCGGCAGACCGCCGGTCGTGACCTCCGCGACGACGGGCTCCCGGTCCTTCCGGGCCTTCCGGAGGACGTCGAGAGTGCGGAGGAAGTACACGTCCGTCGTCTTGCCTGCGCGAATCTCCTCCGGCGAGGCGAGGTAGAAATCCCGATCCTTCGGAGCCGCGGGCATCCGTTCGAGGCGGCTACCGCCGTCCCGTATTAGAGCTTTTGGCCCGCGGCGAGGCGCGTCCCGAATTCCGCGAGAATCTCCGCGGCCCGGACTGTTTCCTGGAGGGAGACGCGTTCGTCGGGCACGTGGATCCTCTCCGTTTCGCCGGGTCCGAAGACGACGCAGCGCGGGTTGTGCTGCGCGTAGTACGCCATCTCCGTGGCGTACGTGACCCCGACGACCTCAGTGCCGGCGAGATCTCGGAGGAGCCGGACGTGTCCCGCGTCCTCGGGCACGCCGGCCGCAGGGACCTCATGGAACCGCTCGAGTCGGACCTCCTCGCCGGAGGCGGCGAGCGCCCGCCGCAGCAGAGCCTCGACGTCGGCCCGAGATGTGCCCGGAGGGTTGCGACAGTCCAGGTCCACGCTGCACTCGTCCGCGACGAGGTTTGGCTTTGACCCGCCCCGGATCGCGCCCAGGCTCACGGTGATCTCGTGCAGGGGGTCCCGGGGACGGCCGAGCGGCTCCAAGTGGGCCAGGACGCGTCCCATGCGATACACCGCGTTGTCGCCGAGGTGGGGCATGCTCCCGTGCGCGCTCCGGCCCCGCACGGTTGCGTGGTACCAGAGGACCCCTTTCTCCCGGGCGACGACCCGGAGCGCGGTGGGCTCGGCGACGACGACGGCCGCGGCATCCCGAACGACGTCCTCGGAAGCGAGCTTCACCGCGCCGTGCATCGTCGTCTCCTCGTCCGTCGTGAAGACAAGGGACACGGGCACCCCCCGGTCGACGAGCATCCGTGCGGCCGCGAGGCCCGCGACGCAGCCCGCCTTCATGTCCGCGGTCCCGCGGCCGTAGAGGAAGTCGCCGTCCCAGGACCCCTGATTCCGTGTCCAGCCCGACGCGAGGGGCACGGTGTCGAGGTGCCCGTTGAAGAGGACGCCGCCCCGTCCCGAGGAGGCGACGACCGCCCCCACGTCCTCGCGGACCTGGGGCCGGAGGCCGAGCTCCTCGACCGCACGGACCGCAGCCCGGAGGACTCCGCCCATGCCCGCCTCCGGCGTCGACGGGATGCCGACGAACTCGGAGAGCCGGTCTCGGACGTACGCGGTCACGTCCATGGAAGCCTCCGGTCGAGCTCGTTGTGGACGAGGGCGACCGCGTGGTCCGTGTGGAGCGCGAGAGGGCCAAGGCCGACGACGAGGGCGCCGCGGGCGAGCACCGCGCGTTCCTCATCCGCGGTGAGATCCTGGTTGTCCGAGAGCACGAACGTCGAGTCGACGGGAAGGTCCACGCCGCGGATATCCTTGCCGCTCTCCTTCAGGTACACGTACGCGGGACCGAGCCGGTCGAGTGCCTCCTCGAGCGACGCCTTCGACGCGAGGATGCCGGGGGAGGTCTCCCGCTCGACGCGGGACCCGTGGCCGAGCGCCCGGCGGAGGAGGGCCGCGTTGCTCCGGATGTCCGGCTGGTACGAGCGCAGGGCGTGGCCGAGCCAGCGGACGAGCCGCGGTGGGTCCGGGGGGCCGAGGAGGACCATCGCAATCTCGACATCGCGGCGGAGACCGTGCGCGAGGTGCAGGGCGGCGTTCGCCGCATTGAGCAGGATGTCCATGCGCCCGGCACCGCCCGGGAGATCGTCAAGGGGGAACGTCGGGGAGGTCGACGCGCGGTGGCCGATGACGAGGAAGCGGCGCACGGGCCGAGCAAGGTCGGGGGAGCCTTAAGGTTTCACGCGGTCCGCGGGACTGGGTAGCCCATCGCGGCCATCCGGCCTAGGACCTCGTGGAGCTTGTCGACGCAGTACTGGTCGTCCGTGATCTTCTCGAAGACCCCCGCGCTCAGGAACATGATTTCGGAGCGGTCGAACAGCTCCATGTACGGGACGAACACGACACGGAGCACCGCCTGGTCGCCCCAGAGATAGATCTGTGCCTCCGCGCCGACGCGCTTGCCAGCCCGCATCAGGGATCCGAAGGGGACGACCTTGCTCACGACGTACGCCTTCGCCTTGCTCCCGAGGACGGCCTTGTGGACGAAGTACTGGCCCGTCCAGTCCCTCTTGCGGATCTCGAAACCGGCCTCGACGAGGGCCCGCTCGTATCCGCCAAGCAGGTCCTCCACGCTGCGCCCGGGGAAAGCGATCTGAGCGGTGGCACCGGATGTCATCCGGTGCCCGACATCTCGCGGGGGGCATCAAGGGACGCACTCGGGTATCGCGAGTGATACGCAGACCCGGATTCAGGGTGACCTACGACCCGCGTCGAAGCTTTCGATCGGCGGGCCGGAGGCAGCCGAGGCGAGGGCTGCGCGATGAAACGCGACGACGGGCAGGCGAGTGAGCTCGGACCGCCGGACCCAGCGCGCGCCGTTCGACGGGACGTCCGATGACGTCGGAACACAGCGGTAGATCGCTCCGGACCATTTGCGATGCGAGAACGTGTGCGCCACGTCACGGACCGGACCGCGCACGTCGACCGGGATTCCCGTCTGTGCGCGGACGAGCTTCGGGAGTTCGGTCGCGTGATCGCCGGCGTCCGGGAGTTCGCCCCCGGGGAGCGCCCAGAGTCCCGCGAGGAGTCCGGCCGCCGGACGGCGGACGAGCAGGACGCGGTCGTCCGCGGACATGAGGGCGAACGCAACCCGGACCGTGGGCGAAGGACGGCGCGGTCCATGGGTGGGGAGCAATCCCTGGATTCCTGCCCGACGGCCGCGACAGACATCGAGAAGGGGACACGATTCGCATCGAGGGACGCGGGGGACACATACGGTCGCGCCGAGCTCCATGAGCGCCTGGTTGAACGCTCCGGGCCGAGAGGCGGGG
>Ga0209521_10004207_pt1 | contig 11517 bp, 11 predicted proteins | sample Rifsed19ft4_FD_184016 | JGI IMG/M metagenome (GOLD analysis project Ga0209521, IMG submission 184016) | Soil microbial communities from Rifle, Colorado, USA - sediment 19ft 4 (version 2) | ecosystem: Environmental > Terrestrial > Deep subsurface > Rock core/Sediment | place: Rifle, Colorado... | reverse complement strand
CGTCACCACCAACCTGTTCGGCGACATACTCTCCGACGAGGCCGCCCAGGTAGTCGGCGGGCTTGGAGTGGCCGCCGGAGCGAACATAGGCGACCGTTATGGAATGTTTGAGCCTGTGCACGGGTCCGCGCCCAAATACGCCGGACAGAACAAGGTCAACCCCATAGCCACCATCGAAGCAGTACGCATGATGCTCGAGTACCTCGGTGAGAAAAAGGCCGCTGACAAAGTGGGAAAAGCTACTTTGAAGGTGTTGGAGGAGGGCAAGGTTCTGACCTATGACTTGGGCGGTTCAGCCAAGACCAGCGACATGGGGAAAGCGATTGCCGAGAAAGTCTCGCAGACGAACTAGCCGTTCCTACATTCTCTCAGCCAGCTCTAGGCCTAACAGCCCCGCGAGAGTACCCAAAACCGTTCGAACCGCAACTACCAAGGCCGCTCTCTGGTTTCTTAGGTCAGCGTCCTCCAAGTGGGATATGTCTGAGGTTTCGTAGAATTCATGGAACCTCTGGGCCACCCCGTTGGCATAGAGACAGAGAAGCGTCGGGTCCAAGTCGTCCGCGGCCTTAGCGAAAGTTTCCGGGAACCTCGAGAGTTGAAGAATCAGTCGCTGTTCGCTGGACGAGGAGAGCCGGTCGAAGCCTTTGGGCGGCATGACCTTTCCGAGCTTCCGGAGAATTCCCAGTCCCCTGGTGTAGGCGTAGTTGATGAAGGGGGCGCTGTTTGTCTCGAAGCTTAGGGCTCTATCCCAGACGAAGCTGGTTGACTTTGAAGACTCCACGGAAAGCATCGCATAGCGGACTGCCGAAACGGCCAAGCGCTCCGCTACTCTCTCCCTGACCTCCGGAGACAGATCCTGTGAGCGTTTCTCGACCTCCGACCTAGCGCGAACTAGGGCTTCGTCGAGGACCTGGTCGAACGTGATGTATCGGCCCCTGCGGGCTGACATGCGCTGGCCTTCAAGCTCAACGAGCCCGATGGGATAGTGGAGGTAGTTGAGGGCCTCCTTCCTGTGTCCTAGTATCCAGAGGGCCACTCTGAGCTGGAACTGTGCAATCGACTGTTCAACTCCGATCACAGTTATGACCTGGTCGGCTTTCTCGAACTTGTACAGGCTGTAGGCCATGTCCCGGGTCGTGTAGAGGGTGGTTCCGTCCGACCGGGTCAGGGTCAGCGAAGGAATCTCGTAGGTCCGGGCTATGCCGAACTTGTCTTTCAAACCGAAACTATCTACCGCCTTGGTTACGTCAAGCTCCCAGGTGCCGGCCTTGTTGGAGAGGAAACCGGTTTCTTTGAGCCGGTCTAGAAGCTCTGCCACCCGGCCACTCCACACAATGTCGCTCTCCCAGTCCCACTCGTCAAACAGGATGTTGCACCTCTGCAGTGTCTCCTCATGACCGTGAAGAACCATCTGCGACACCTGGCGAACCAGCGCCCGGGCTTCAGGGTCTGCCTTCTCGTATTTTCTCAGCAACTCATTGACTGATGCTTGCGGCTCTGGGTCTTTGGAGACAAGCTGGCTGAGCTTGTCAAACTCTGCTCCGTGTTTGCTCCTCAGGTCTGCGGCTATCCCAACCCACTCGTCGAGCGACTTTGTAACGGCGATAATGTCAAGGTCCGAACCTCGAGTCCTTCTAAGGAGCGCGAGACGCTTCTTCAGCTCCTCAATCTCGATGAGAGCGGATGTTACCGAGTAGATCTTGCCTATGAAGCGATCGGGTTTTCCCTCCGGATGAGGGCTGCCTAGTATCTTGTAGCCGTAAGCCATGATTGCCACCTGTCGGCCCGTGTCGTCAATGTAGAACCTGGACTGGGTTTGCAGTCCGCGAGCCAACAGAAGCCGAACGAGTGTGTCGCCGAAAATCGCGCCTTTCGCCGTCCCGATATGGATTGGTCGGGCCGGGTTAGCGCTCGTATGTTCAACTATGACCCGGCGTGGCTGGTCAGCTTTCAAGAGACCAAACTGGGACCCCTCTTCCATTACTTTCTTGAGAGTCAGGTCCGAGAGCCGGGCGTAGTCTGCGCGAAAGTTCACGTAACCAGGCTCGGCCGCTTCCACGGACCTAATGAGGAGAGAGAGTTCAGCACGGGTCGCGGTAGCCAACTCTCTAGCGATTTCCATGGGCCGTGTTTTCTGAACCCGGGACAGTTCAAAGCAAATGGAACTCGCGAGTTCACCGAACGACGGGTCCGGGGGGTCTTCGAATGTTTGGGGAATATCTATCTCAGGATACGCCTTCGGCGCTTTCTTGCGGAGACGCGAATATCCCTGGCGAAGAGCCTTCACACAATCTTCTCTAAAGGCCCCGAATGGGTCTGACAGTTTCTTCTTTTCGGACTCAGGACTCAAGGCCAAGGCCTCCACAGGAACAGGGCCCCTGACGCTTCTCCCAAGGTTATTAGTATGACATTTCCACTCGACCCCGATTCAGGGTCCTTCGTTGCTACTTGTAACCCCCCAGCAAGTTTTGGAAATTCTCTTAGTCTCTATCATAGCGGGAGTGGTGGGAGCATTGTTCGGGCTTGGGGGAGGCATACTGGTCATTCCCTTCCTTACACTGGTCGAAGGAGTTCCAGTGCAGCTTGCGGTAGGAGCCAGCATCGTCTCAGTGGTCGCGACTTCCAGTGCCTCAGCAGCCACGTATGTCAAAGACCACCTAACAAACCTGCGACTTGGAATGTTTCTAGAAACAGGGACAGTTGCAGGCGCTCTCACAGGGGCGTTTGTAGCATCCTACTTCCAAGGACCCAATGAGTGGATCCTATACGTCCTGTTTGGGAGTATGCTCTTCTACGCATCTACCATAATGATTTCGGGGAGACGCGTCGATTTTCCACAGGGAGTTACGCCGGACCGGTTGGCCAAGTCACTGAACCTGGGAGGCGAATACTCTGACCAGTCCACAGGGACCCATGTGAAATACGCGGTGACCAGGACCCCGCACACCCTCGGCATAAGCTACCTCGCCGGCATCGTATCCGGGCTTCTCGGCGTAGGGGGAGGAATCATCAAGGTTCCCACGATGAACCTTGTCAGCAAGGTCCCGGTCAAAGTGGCCTCGGCCACGAGTAATTTCATGATAGGAATCACGGCGGCGGCCAGCGCGACAATCTATTTCCTGCGCGGTGACGTACACCCTCTACTAACAGCTCCACTAATGATCGGTGTCGTCGTTGGCGCGGCGGTCGGGACCCGACTCTTGCGGAGGACCCCCCCTACGACAATTAAGATTCTGTTTGCGATTCTCCTCGTTTTCGTCGCCCTGAACATGGTATTCCGAGGCCTCAGCATACAGATGGGATAGAGAGAGCATTGGACCTAGACAGGGTTATCAGCTATTCCCTCAGAGCAGGCGTAGTCACTGGGTCCTTGCTTGGCCTTCTTGGCCTCATCTTATGGGGGCTTCAGGGGTTTGAAAACACTCAGCCCACAGCCGGCCTCGGAGTCTTCGACACACTCCTATCAGCAGTTCAGGGGAACGTAACGGGCGTGGTCTATCTGGGAGTCATTCTGCTCGTTGCGACCCCAGTGTTCCGAGTGTTCCTCTCCGCCATCTACTTCGGGACCCGCAGAGACACAAAGTATCTAGGAATCTCTCTGCTGGTACTCGCGATGATAATTCTGGGACTTTTCCTTCAGACAGTCATGTAGCGGAACCCTTTAACGGCTTTAAGGACCCATCACCCGAGAGCCGAACAGCTTGCGGAAGAACATACTCATCATAGGCGTGGTGGTAACTGCCGCGGGCGTCGCTCTGCTTCTTTCTTTCAGTGGAGCCGGCTATTTCACAACTCCTGCAGGCGTAGTGAACATTCTTCTAGGCGTCGCGACGGGCAAGTCCTCTGGGGTTACCATCGGTGAAGCAGCCCAAAATGCCCCAAGGGTTCTGGTGGACCGAGCGATTCTCCGAAATGGCGTATACCAGCTAGCTATCTTCGATGACAAGCTTACGCTGAAAAGGCTGGCTTCAACCAGAGTAACGCTCTTCCTAGCAGTCGGCCTCTTTCTCTTAGGGCTGTTCTTTGAGGGAGGAGGCCTAATTGGCGGATTGAGCGGGGGTTTGACAGGTTATTCATTGCAGGAATACATGGCGCAGAACCGGCGAAACAGGATAAGGAGGATGAATACCGCCGGGGATGCTGGACGTGGGGACCTGGAGGTCGGCTATGACAAGATAGAGAAGGTTCAGGTTCGACGTAGTAGCGTGCTTGTAATCGCGGAAGGCGGAATTGTCAGGATTAGTCTGCCTAGGGGGTATGTTGACCGGGTTAAACCTGTTCTGGAATCTCTTCTAGAAGAGAAGTACGAGGAGGAGCCTATTCCCCAGACTGCAAGCTCTTGAGGAATAGGATCAGAAGAGCGACCATACCGGTTGCGACTGTGGCTAGCTCTGCGGCGGCTATGACCCTGTTTGGCTCGATGAACAGTGCGCCGCGGCCTGTTGTCTCGACGTAGAACGCCCAGGCCATGAAGATCATGCTGGCGAGGCTTGTTGCGACGGTGAAAATCCAGAGGCCGCTCCAGAAGAGGCTGTTGCGGAACGAGGACATGCGTTGACCTTGATTATTCCCTCGACCTTTGCTATTAACATCGCGATGTGCCGAGCCTCCACGCTACTGTGAATACGACCGCAGTTTCTGAAAATGGCGAGCTTTTATTCGGTGGCTTATCGCAGCGTCGGCCCGGGACCGTAGTCTAGGTCACTTTCGACAGAGTGAGGACAGCCAGGATAGGACATCGGGCTCCGGCGCGAACGGCGGGGAGACCCGAAGGTCGTGGGTTCAAATCCCACCGGTCCCGCTCAGGATAACCCTACAGCTGGGGTTCAGGGTTGGCACCATGAAAGAAGACTCGCAGCAACAGCTTACAATATCCGAACTGAGAGAGGACGATGGACCTTTCCCACAACTCAACTACAGTTACGTGACTGACAAGCACTACGCCCTCCATCTTTCGCATGACCGGGAGTCTTGGCATGTAGAACTCTCGCTGCAACGCCTATCCAAGTCTGTCTCCAAGTCATCTGTAGGATCACTTTTCCAAGACCATATCGATGAGCCCAGAGTCTTTGTGGCTAGGATTCAGGGAGAGACGGTTGGGTGGATGGAACTGGGGCTGCATAGATGGAACAACCGGATGAGAATCTGGCACCTGCTCGTGAAGGAGGGCCAAAGAAGGAGAGGAATCGGGTCTCGATTGATACAGCATGCTGTAGACGTTGCAAAGGATACGGGGGTTCGAATGTTAGTTCTTGAGACCCAGAGCTGCAACCTTCCGGCCATTGACTTCTATCTCAAACACGGATTCGAACTACTAGGCTTGGACACCGCAGCATATTCCAACGAGGACGTTGCCAAAGGAGAGGTCAGGCTTGAGTTCGGCCGGGTCATCCAGTGAGTACCGTTCAAGGTCCATTACGTTGGCCAGTGATTATGTTATTAGTAGCGATGATACGGTGATATGTGGATGCCGGAATGGTCAACGAAGCTGGAATCGCACTAGCTGTCTTCGGAACGATAATACTGCTCATCATACTTGCCTCATCAATCAGAATAGTCAGAGAGTACGAGAGAGCCGTCTTCTTCCGCCTGGGACGGTTGCTGCCGCAACCTAAAGGCCCTGGCCTCTTCTTCCGCATCCCAATAATCGACAACCTGAAGGTCGTAGACCTTAGGGTAGTCACTTTCGACGTTCCAAGACAGCGGGCGGTATCGAAGGACAACGTTACCGTCGACGTAGACGCAGTAGTGTACTACCGAGTTCTTGACCCATTGAAGGCCATCAACGCCGTTGAGAACTACCGTATCGCAACGAATCTCCTAGCTCAGACGACGCTCCGAGACGTTCTCGGACAGGTAGAGCTTGATGAACTCTTGTCGAAGCGGGATGAGCTTGGAAAGAGGCTGACGACAATCCTGGACGCCCATACTGATGCCTGGGGAATCAAAGTGGTGACTGTTGCGATTAGGGATGTGGCGCTGCCTGAGAATATGCAGAGGGCGATCGCGAAACAAGCGGAGGCAGAGAGAGAACGCAGGGCGAGGATAATCATTGCGGATGGCGAGTTTCAGGCCTCGGCTAAGATGACAGAAGCCGCAGCATTGTATGAAAAAACCCCCGTCGCATTCAGGCTAAGGGAGCTTCAGACCTTGCAAGAAATCGCAAGGGAGAAGAACATGATCGTAGTCACGACAACCGGGGCCGGAGGCGGGGCCAGCTCCGACCTAGCGACATTGATGGGGCTGGTCAAGGGTGCGCAGAGAGAGAGGCCCAAGGAATAGTTTAGGCGAAGAGTTTGTGGCCAGAAATAGGGTCTCAGTTGCGCTAGCGATAGTCGCTCTGTTCTCCCTGGTTTCTCTCTGGACAGGCCCGGTTCACGGGCAGGGCCCAAGGGTCTACGTTGCCGAGGTTACGGGCACGATATCCTCTGTGACTGTTGAGGCCGTGGACGAGGCCATTGCAACTGCGAGCCTCACTTCAAGTCCTCTCATCCTTGCGCTGGATACTCCAGGGGGAACCCTTGACGCCACGTTCAAGATCATCGCCTCCATCGAAAGATCTCGCGTCCCGGTAATCGGATACGTTACACCGGCAGGAGCAACAGCATGGTCAGCGGGCACATTCATCTTAATGTCGACGCACATAGCAGCCATGGCCCCTCTAACAGTTATTGGGTCAGCGCAACCCGTGACCATTGGACCCGCAGGTGGTCCCACGGCAGTCACAGATTCCAAAACCATCAATGCCCTAACCGAATTTATTGCAATCAGAGCTGAAGCACACGAACGAAACGTAACCGCGGCAAGAGCGTTCATAACCGAAAACCTGAACCTGAAGGCCAACGAGGCCGAAGCCTTTGGAGTAGTAGAATACGTCGCCAAAGATACTCAGGAGCTTCTTACATTTATCGATGGGAACCCGGTAGAAGCTGGAGGCCAGCCCTACAGGCTGACCACTGCGAACGCAGAGCTCATCGTGATATCGCCAAGCTTGAGGGTGCTCATCCTCCGGACCCTGGCAGACCCCGTTCTTGCCTCTCTTCTCCTCTTCATCGGACTCTACTGGCTCATCTTCGGAGTCTCCTCTCCCGGGCACGGGAGTGAGGTTGGCGGAGCAGTTCTTCTCATAGCAGGCCTAGTCGGCCTCGGGGTTTTCGGGGTTAACCTTGGAGGGCTGGTTCTGATAGGAATAGGTGCCGCGCTTCTCATAGCGGAGCTTTACAACCCCGGTTTTGGGGCTCTGGGGATAGGCGGTTTTATCGCCGTCATTCTAGGTAGCCTGTTGTTATTCAGCCCTGGACCGCTCATCATTGCCCAGCCGGACCTGTTTCTGCTCTTCCTCGTCCTGATCACGGCCCCTGTGGCGTTCGGGGCCTTCTTCCTCTTCGCGGCCTACAAGATTCTACAAGTCCGACAGCAGAAACCAATCGGCTGGAGTATGATAGAGGATACTGCGGAGGCCGTAGACGACTTAGAACCCGGAGTGGAAGGCTTCGTGCTTTACCAAGGCGAATTATGGAGGGCAATCTCCGACGGACCCGTGAAGAAGGGCGGAAAGGTGAAGATAACGGCCAAGGAAGGCCCGATGCTGAGGGTCTCGCCTCTAACAGGTCCGAGTCCAACCAATACCTAGCTTGCCTGACCGACAAGCCTAGGTTTTTAATCGCAACACATTCCACGTGCATCCCATATGTCAGCGCGAGCCGGACTTTTCAGTCGTGTTGCAAGCATTCGGGGGCTTGCGGTTCTCTTCATGATCGTCGTCTATTGTGGAGTTGCAACATACTACGTAATGAGCGACACGTCTGTCAGAGGCTTGACAGTCAAGATGTTCTACGTCTCACGGTCGTGCACCCCCGACTCTGGGACCTTCGACCGGGCTGCAACCTACAATATCCAGACCTCTGTCTGGAGTACCCATTCGCTTCGAACCTCCCTGAGCAACGTACAGTTCAGCCTCGCGGTCGACGGGACCGAGGTCGGAACCACGAACGAGACGGGGGTCCCGTTTGACCCTGGAAACAGCGCTCCGTTCCTTCTAACCTTCAAAGACCTCAACGTAGACCCGAATTCGCTGCCCAGGTCCCCAGAGCTCGTCCTGAGTCTAACTGCCACCGTGACGGCTGGACTCGCCACTGCTACAATCACCCGCTCCGACACTCTCGTACAGAACTTTGCCTCCACCTCCTGTTAGCGAGCCGCTCCATCTGAAACCCAGCCGTACGGACGCCGCCTACTAGTCCTTTGAACCCCCGGACCGGAAGGAGGTTACTGGTTCACCCGGACGACAACCCGTTAGAGAGCTGGCCTAGGAGTCTCTTGTCAGGTATCCCAGGTGTCGGTTTCCCGGGTAGTGTTAGGCCCACACGATCCTATCCGATTCTATTTGGACAAAACATGCTGGAAACGGGGTCAGTTTGGGCCTAAGCGGAACGCTTTTCTTCTCATCAAAACATGGCTGGGCCATGCCGAAGGCAACCGGAATACCAAAATCAGTACTCGCCGACATCAACCGCCTCAAGACACGGCTCAACTCGTTAGAGAAGACCCAGTCTTCGCTGACAAAGGAGTTCAAGAGCAGCATGAAAGCGCAGATGGACGCGATGAAGAAGCATGAAGCCACACTCGCCCAGATGGGGAAGAAAGCTGTCAAGCGGGAAAAACGCAAGCCAAGTCCCTACAACCTCTTCCTCAAGGACAAGATGTCCTCGGGCATGAGCATGATCGAAGCCGTCAAGGCGTGGAAGGCAAGGGGAAGCGGAACGTCCTCTTCCCCCACGCGACAGAGCAGCCAAGAGTGGCCACAGACAACACAGCAATACTGAAACAGTCCACGTCGAGGCCGGTTAAGACAAGAGTCTGCACCGTCCGCAAAGTCCCACTTTTCTTCTTGTTTCGCCAGAGCTGAACCCCAATCTCTCCGCTTGAAACGCTAAACAGCAACCAGCGTATGGAAATTATTGTCAGAAATCCTAGCGACATTCACCGAGCCTATACCAAATACTACTCTAGCTTGGCTGACCATTTCAGACAGGAACTAGGGTCGAGGAAAATCCGAGTAATTCTGGAAGCAGGATGTGGGAAAGGCCAACTCACTATTCCACTTCTCAAGAAACTTCCTAGAGGGGTGCAGATGATCGCGGTGGACTCTTCCCGAGGACCCTACTCCGGTTGGCTTGACGAGCTTCCCCAGAGCTTGAGAGAATCAGGATTCGAAGATAGAGTAAGAATTCTGGAAGCTGACGTCAGCGATGTGAAAGGCTTGAAACCCAACAGCGTCGACGCTATCGTTTCGAATGAACTGTTATGCGACCTGATTCCGAAAGCCCGTCTAACAGGGGCGTTGGACGAGTTCTGGAGAGTCCTTCGAGCTGGAGGAATCATGGTCCATGGCGAGTGGTCGTCATACACGGAAGGAAGACCACAGTCTCTGCTGGTTAAGCATCGGCCATCTTGGACCCCTGACCAGATTCACTTCATGATGTTTAGACGTGGCTTCACGAACTTCCATGTGAGCTATTTCGAATCAACGATTAGGTTCATGTTTGAGGCTGCCATGACCGAACTTAGAAGCTGGGGAGCCACGAACAAGTATCTGAAGCAGCATGAGAGGCTCCTGAAGAGAGACGGTTTTTCGCTGCCTTTCGAACACGTGATAAGGTGCGAAAAGTAGGGCCTTTCCTGATTGGCGGAAGGCTCTGCTAGCCCGGCTTGGGTGCTTCAGCAGCCTAGAAAGACATTAAGGCCGCAGCGTCTTCGCTCGACTGACCTTGATTCGCTACGTCGTAGTCATGGTAGAGCCCGAGTTTGAAGAATCAGTCGGGTTCGTGGCGCGGGCGATGAGGAATTTCGGGCTTACGGACCTGATCCTAGTAAACCCTCTCGTCACAGTAGGGTCTCTTGCAAGAGCGAGGGCGGGGCATGCGCAAGATGTTCTAGACCAGGTTCGATTGTCCTCCTCATTGAAGAAAGCGGTCAGAGGTACTGACCTTGCCGCTGGAACCACCGCACAACGCGCACGTTCTCCTTACAGAATACTCAGACGACCGAGCACGCCTCGGGAATTCTCGGAGAGAGTCAGAGGGGTCCGCGGGACCGTTGCGTTGGTGTTCGGACGTGAGGGCACAGGACTGACGAACGAGGAGCTTGACCTGTGCGATCTAATCATAACTATTCCGGCCTCGGAAGAGTATCCGACTCTGAACATCTCGCACGCTGCGACAACGATATTCTACGAGTTACACAACTCGAACAAAAACGACTCAAGAGAGGTGCTCGCCGACACAAACGTCAGGGCCAAATTGTTGGAATTTATCGAAAATGCTGCCTTCTCAGCAGGACTCACAGAAACCGAGATTGGACTGGCCACGAGAGCCTTCAGAAACGTGATGGGAAGGTCCGCCATAAGGGCAAGAGAGGCAAGCTCCCTAGCCGGAACATTTCGGGCAATAGCAACAAAGCTGGAGCACCAATCCAGACCAAGCCATGATGCTGTTGCTGCGGGTCATCCAAGAGAAACTAGCCTGGAAGAGGCACGCGGCAGAACATCGGTGAAGGTTACCGAGTGATGAAACTGACCAAGGCTTCAGAGTGCGTCAATGGTCCACGCCGCCCAGAATTGACCGCTGCGACGCGTGAGCTAGCCGAGAGTGTCTCTTTTTACGCATGGAAAGCACCTGTAGGTAGTTTCCTTCGCCCATTTTCCTGAGACATCGAGAACGAGCTTGTCTTGCGCGTTGACCTCGCTATCGTCGAAATTCTCGCCACAACGTTCACAGATACGCCTCAAGTAGTTTCGAGCAAGGCTGAATCAACCCTACACATAAACCATCGCTAAGTCGAATTGGCTTCAGCTAGCGTAAGATGCGACAGAAACCAGTTTCCCTTGGAGCCGGGCGTGGGCGGGAGGACTCATATACGGAGCCCATTCACGTGCGACAGAAGCGTCTACAATATGACCATAGGCCCCTCTCATCAGTATGCTGCCAGTTCGGCTCTGGGTTTGAACCAGCGGTTCAGATTATCAGAGAACTTGCAAATTCTAGTCCAAACCCCTAAGGGGGGGTCCCACTGCAACTTCAAACCCATCCATTCTTACTTGTTGCAATGGAGCACTCTTGAAAGTGGGCTAGCAAGAAGCGTATCTATAAGCGATAGGTGGGTAGGACTGTGGCTGGCCAGGACGACTTGCACGTTCAAGATGGAGTGTTAACACGGTTTGTCGGATAAGGGTAGGGCGTTCATCAATATTGAGAATGTTGTCGCTTCGGCGACGCTGAAGCAGAGGATAGACCTCAACGCGATCGTCCGGGTCTTTCCAGGGGTCGAGTACCGCCCGGAGCAGTTTCCAGGCTTGGTCTACAGGTTGAAGAAGCCTAAGACCGCGACCCTGATCTTCAGCTCTGGAAAGATGGTCTGCACCGGTTCAAAGTCTGAACGCCAGGCGCGGAAGGCGGTGTTGAAGGTGGTTGACGAGCTGAAGAGGGATGGGATCGTGATCCTTGGTAGGCCGGAGAT
>Ga0209521_10004203_pt1 | contig 11523 bp, 9 predicted proteins | sample Rifsed19ft4_FD_184016 | JGI IMG/M metagenome (GOLD analysis project Ga0209521, IMG submission 184016) | Soil microbial communities from Rifle, Colorado, USA - sediment 19ft 4 (version 2) | ecosystem: Environmental > Terrestrial > Deep subsurface > Rock core/Sediment | place: Rifle, Colorado... | reverse complement strand
GGGTTCCTGAAGCCTTGGCAAACAGACTGGCGGACTTTCGGGTACCTCGCGCTGCAAGTTGGTGGAGCCGAACGGGATCGAACCGTCGACCTCTTGAATGCCATTCAAGCGCTCTCCCAGCTGAGCTACGGCCCCACCGGGGAGCGAAAAACTAGCAAGAGTTGAGCTCCGTGTCAATCGAGTTCTGGTCGCCGGCGGTGGTCAATCGGTGAACCAGAACGTGTCCCCGACCATCTCCCTGTACTCGCCCCCGGCCCGCTCCGAGGCTCGCCGAAGCAGCTCCAGCCCTTCGTCGCGCGCCCCGCACATGGTGAGCAGTCTGCCGGCAGGGAATAGCACATCGGAGGTGTGGTCCCAGAGGCGGATCGCATCGCCGACCCTCCGTCGTGCCTCCACGCAGCGCCCCAGCTGTTCGGCTACGTTGGCCAAGCCGATCTCGAACCTGGCCCTCGGGTGCGGTGGCCACTTCGCGAGACTGCCGATGGGCGCAACCCACGACTCCGCGCGAGCCTTTTGCCCCTCGGCGAGATCGAGCTCAGCCAGGCCCAGCCGTGCACCAATGTGCTTGGGGTACCGCTGCAGCGCCATCTCGTAGAAGGTCCTCGCGGCGCGGTCGTTCCCCCGGGCTCGCGCGACGTCTCCCAGTGAGAAGAACGTCGGTGCAAAGCCGGGATCGAGCTCGGCGGCGCGCGCCAGGCTCTCGCCCGCCTCGATAGGCATGCCGAACCGAAGGTAGCCGAGACCGAGGTTGTATTGGGCCGTGAAGTCGTTCGGGCTCCTCCTGGCGATCTCCTGAAAGAGCGTGGTCTCGTTCTGCCATATCGAGGCCTGGCGGCGGTCGGCGACGATCGCGGCCACGGCGACGGCGACCAGAACAACCTGGAGCACCCTGCTCTCACCGGCCCGAGAGCCCACCCACGCCGATGCCGCGGCCACCGGCAACAGGAGGGCAAGGAGGAGGAACCTCGGGGCGAACGGATAGCCGAGGTTTGCGATGAAGAGGTTGGAGGTCGGCAGCTGTGCCACGTACCACCAGACGATGACGACAGGAACCATGGGCTTGCGCTTCCGGACCCCGATCACGACGATCGCGAGCATCACGACGTGAAAGACGACGGCTGCCGGTGCCGTGGCGTACGAGGGGATGTCGTACGGCATATAGCGCGGTAGAGGCACGATGGGGAGCGCGCTCAAGCGCCACCCCTCGAGCCACAGACGCACCTGCATGAGCAAGCTTCCGGTCCAACCGCCTTCCCACCACTCTCCCCGCAGGACCGGCTCCACAACCACGGCTCGCGCCGCCAGAAACGCCGCGAGGGCAAACCAGTACGGCAGGTGCCGCACGAGCAAACCGCTGCACACCTTGCCGGCCCGGGAGCGCCACACGATCTCCGCCAGCAGGACGAGGGCGGGGACCATCGCGCCGAACTCGTACGAGAGCATCGACCCGAGCGCCGCGACGATGGCTGTCACTCGAAGCCACTGCCGGCCGCCGTCGAGCCATTCCAGGTGCCAGCGGACCGCCAGCGCTGCACCCAGCACGCACAGCTCGTTGGACTGGGCGGCGAGGTAGAGCGCGTTCTCCGCAAGCGACGGGTGCAGGAGCCACACACCGCCGGCAAACCATGCACCGCGCCCGAAGAGACGACCGGTCAGAGAACCTACAGCCCACGCGCACAGCCCGTGCAGCAACAACGACACCAGGTGGTAGCCCCAGGCGTTGCCGCCAAAGACCGCGTACTCGCACGCGAACAGAAGGGTCCGAAGCGGGCGGTACTGGGCCAGCATCGCACCGCCGGTGGGGTTGATCGTCCAGGGGTCGGTAAAGAACCGCCAGGGATGGTCCAACGAGCGGATCGCAGGGTTGGCGGAGAGGATCGCCGCATCGTCCCAGGCGACGCTCGCGGTCAGGATCTTCCCATAGGCGATCGTCGCCAGCAGGGCCAAGAGCGCCACGCGCACGGGCACCGACCCGACAACGTGCCCGAGCAGGCTCACGTGTGTCGTTTTGCCTGGTGGCGAAGGCTTTCTCATGGGGTGCCAATGGTACACTGACCGTGGAAGCGCACGGGGCCTGGTGGCTCTCGCGGTCTTCAAAACCGTTGCCCCGTGCCGTTGCGGTACGGGGGGTGGGTTCGACTCCCATGCGCTTCCGCCACCCTGAGAAACAGGCGGCAGGCGATAGCCCGTAGGAATGCGACGGGGGCCGTGCGAAAGCGCCGTTCGCCTCGCCGACACCGAGGAATCTGCCTCCCGCTTATCGCCTATCGCCTGGGTTCTGGCATGTTAGCATTTGAGAGTGACGACCGAGGCTCGCTACATCTTCGTTGGTGACCTGACCGACACCCCGTTGCCGGAGATGCTCGCCACCATCCACCGCAATCGGGTGCCGGGGGTGCTCGAGGCGCAGCTGGGCGAGTTCTCCAAGCGTGTGTTCATCCTCAACGGCGACATCATCTTCGCCTCCTCCACGAACCGGGTCGAGTCGTTGGGCGACGCCCTGCTCGGTGCCGGCCGCATCACCGTTGACCAGTACCGTGACTCCGTCCTCCGGCTGCTCGAAAGGCCGGGCAAGCGCCACGGCGAGGTCCTCGTGGAGATAGGGCTGCTCACCGAGCCCGAGATGCGCGCCGCGGTGCTCGAGCAGGTCCAGCGAATCGTCTGGAGCCTGTTCGACGTCGAGGAGGGGCTGGTCACGTTCACGCTGGGCGAGGACCGCGCCGACGAGGCCTACAAGCTCCGAATCCCCACCCCGCGCGCGATCCTCCACGGGTGCAAGACCGTCGCCGATGCCAAGCGACTGGTGTCCCGCCTGGGCAGCAAGAGCGCGGTCTTCTCACGCCCACCGACACCCGAGCACCTCAAGGAGTTCCAACTCGAGGGCGGCGAGGAGCAGCTCCTGGGTCTGGTCGACGGCAAGCGCACGCTGTTCGAGCTATGCGATCAGGGCCCCTTCTCGGCCGGTCTGAACGCCCGCGTGCTGTACGCCTTCCAGTGCCTCGGGCTGATCCACAAGGAGAAGGACTCCACGAGCGGGATCCACGTCCAGGTGCCCTCGCCGGATCCGTCCTCTTGAAGTAGAATCTCAGTCCAGGGCGCCAAGTACGCCCGGAGGAGCACCATGCCTGTGTACGAGTACCGCTGCACGAGCTGCGAGGAGCGCACCGAGGCGCAGCAGCACGTCGGTGATCCGCCGCTTTCAAAGTGCCCGCGTTGCGGCGGAGTTCTGGAAAGGGTGGCCTCGGCGCCCGCGCTGCAGTTCAAGGGGTCCGGTTGGTACGTGACCGACTACACCCGGCGTGGAGCCAACGACGCCTCCGGCAAGGACGAGACGAGTGGCGCGGTGAAACCCGAGGCCACGCCCGCCAAACCCGAGAGCGCTCCCGCTGACAAGGGCACGAAGAAGGAAAAAACCACAAAAGCCGGTTGACTCGACTCGCCGCTGGCGAAACGAATCACTTTTCCTGCGCCTCCGCGATAACCTCGTCCAACATGCGCCGGAAACCGGGCCCGAGCTCCGGATGCTGGAGGGCGATCGCCACGGTGGCGCGGAGGAAGTCCGCCTTGTTGCCGGCGTCGTAGCGCTTGCCCGGGAAGGTGCAAGCGTAAAGCGGTCCCGCCGCAAGGGAACGGCGCAGCCCCTCGGTGAGCTGGATCTCTCCCGCTCGATCCGGAGGCGTGGTCGCGAGCGCGCGCAGCACCGCGGGGGTCAGGACGTAGCGACCGATGATGGCGAGGTTGGACGGTGCGCGCTCGGGCGACGGTTTTTCGACCAGCTCGCGCACCCGCCACACCCCCGGCTCAACGGGGTCGCCGGCCACGCACCCGTAGTGCCGGATCTCCTCGCGTGCCACTTCCATGACCGCGATCACCGGAGCTCCGGTCTGCCGACCGAGCTCGGCGAGGCGGCCGATGGCCGGGGGGTGGCCGACGATGATGTCGTCGCCAAGCAGCACCGCGAAGGGCTCGTCGCCCAGCACCGGCGCCGCCTGCAGCACGGCGTGCCCGAGGCCGAGTGCCTCCTTCTGGCGCACCGCAACCACCTGTACCATGCTGCCGACCTGACGGACTACCTCGAGCAGGTCGTGCTTGCCGCGTTCGGCCAGGAAAACCTCCAGCCGCAAGTTGCGGTCGAAGTGGTCCTCGATGGCCGACTTGCCCTCCGCGGTGACGAAGATGGCGGTCTCGACGCCCGCCGCCACGGCCTCCTCGACCACGTACTGGACGGCGGGCTTGTCCACGATCGGCAACAGTTCCTTGGGGATGGCCTTGGAGGCCGGCAGGAATCGGGTCCCGTAGCCGGCCACCGGGAAGACCGCGCGCCGAAGGTTCATCTCTTTCCTCCGCTCACCGGGAAGCCGGGCACGTTGTGGAACTTCAACTGCTCGCCGGGGCGGAGGCCGTGGGCGGCGGCGAATCCGGCGTTGACCTCGAGCACGGCTCGGGCCGGCTTGCCCGACCCGTAGGTGGGGCAGGGGTCGGATCGGCACGGTGGGACACCGGCGCGCACGTCGACCACCTCGCCTGCCGCGCTCACCCACACGAAGTCGAGTGAGATGAAGGTGTTCTTCATCCAGAAATCGAGCGGCCCGTCGGCGTCGAAGATGAAGAGCATGCCGTGATCCGCCGGCAGCATGTCGCGGAACATCAGTCCGAGCTGCTTCTCCTCGTCGGTGAAGGCGATCTCCAGGTGCACGCGGGTCCCGTCGGGCATCACGCACTCGGGTGCGCCGTAGGGCACGGTCGCCGCGAGTATCAGGGCGAGGATCAGCACGCTCTACTCCTCCGTCGTCAGGTTGTACTTCTCGGCGTGGTAGCGAAACGCACGGTACGTCATGCGCAGCAGCCGAGCCGCTTCCTTCTGCACGCCTCCCGAGCGTTTCAGCGCCTGCCGCATGAGGTCGCGTCGAATGGCGTCGACGTGAGCCCCGATGTCGAAGCCGTTCTCCGGGAGAGCAGAGAAACCGGGTAGAACGCCCGCCTCCAGCTCGCTGCCGAGAATGCTGGGCGGGAGCGAGCTCACCGTGATGAGCTGGGAGCTCTCGGTCGCCACGCTCCGCTCGATCACGTTCTCGAGCTCACGCACGTTTCCCGGCCACGAGTAGTTCTCCAGGACCGCCATCGCGTCGCGGTGGACCTGCTTGGGCTCGACGCCGAGTCGGACGCAGGCCTTCTCGACGAAGTGGCGCACCAGCTCCGGGATGTCCTCGGCGCGATCCCGCAGCGCCGGCACATGGAGGTGGATCACGTTGATCCGGAAGTAGAGGTCTTCGCGAAACTTCCCATCGTCGACTTGCTTCTTGAGATCCTTGTTGGTGGCGGCAATGATCCGGACATCCACATCGAACTCGCGGTTGCCGCCGACGGGGCGAATCTTTTTCTCCTGGAGGGCGCGAAGCAGCTTGACCTGGAGGCCCGGTGTGAGCTCGCCCACCTCGTCGAGGAAGAGGGTGCCGCCGTGGGCCTCGCGCATCATTCCCTGCTTGTCGCTGACCGCCCCGGTGAAGGAGCCGCGCATGTGGCCGAACAGCTCGCTCTCAAACAGTCCTTCCGGCAGGGCGCCACAGTTGACGGGGACAAAGAGCTGGCCGGAGCGCGGGGAGGCGGCGTGGATGGCCCTCGCCAACAGTTCCTTTCCTGTCCCGGACTCGCCCGTAACGAGCACGGTCGCCTCGCTGCGCGCCACCTGCGGGATGCGCTCCAACACCGGCCACATGGCACGCGAGCGGCCGATGAAGTCGAACGAGCCCGCAATCAGAGTCCCCTCTGCCGGGCGCTTCAGCTGCTTGTCGACGATGATCTTCAGTTCCTCGACGTCGAACGGCTTGGAGACGTACTCCACCGCGCCATCCCGCAGGGCGGTCAGGGCGCGTGCCGGCGTGGAGTGCGCCGTGATCACCACGAAGTGGGCGTCCGGATCCCTGCCGTGGTAGGAGCGAACAAGGTCGAGGCCGTTGCCGTCGGGCAGGAAGATGTCGCAGATCACGAGGTCGAAGCTTCCCTGCTCGAGCTGCTGAGTCGCCTCCGCATATGTGGAGGCTTCGGTAACCGCGTAGCCCTCAACCTCGAAAACTATGCGCAACAGCTCCCGAATGTTGCGCTCGTCATCGACGACGAGGAGATGACGGCTCACGCTGCCCCCAGCGGAATCCGGAGGGTGAAGGTAGTCCCCTTTCCAACCTTGCTCTCGACCACGATGTCGCCCCGGTGGTCGCTGATGATGGAATACACCACGGCGAGGCCGAGGCCCGTTCCCCCCTTGCGAAACGCCTTGAACGGCTGAAAGATCTCCTGGATCTGCTGGGGCTCCATGCCGACTCCTTCGTCGGACCAGCGGATCACATAGTCCTTGCCGTCGGGCCCGGCCACCACGTGCATCGTACCACCGTGCGGCATGGCCTGGATTGCATTGCGAGCCAGGTTGTAGAAGGCCTGTCGAAGCTGCTGCTCGTCCGCAACCACCGGCTGCGGGTGGCCCTCGATCTCGGTGACGACCCGGTGCGTCGCCGTCACCTCGGGGGAGTTGGCGAACAGCGTGAGCGTCTCGTCCAGCGTGCGAGCGATGTCGCACGGCCCGCGCTGCGGGTCAGGAGGCCTGGCGAACCCCAGGAATGACTCGATGATGCCCGACAGGCGTCGTGACTCCTCCACGATGATGAGTGACAGGCGCCGCTCCTTCATACCGAGACCGGGCACTTTGCCCAGCACCTGCGCGGACCCCGAGATGGAGGCCAGCGGGTTACGGATCTCGTGGGCGATGCCGGCAGCCATCTCACCCACCGCCTCCATGCGCTCGCGCAACCGCTCGCGCCTCGCCGCCTCCCGTGCTTCGGTCAGGTCGCGGAAGTGGACCACCAGACCGACGAGCGTCCCGTCGGTGTAGGTCAGCGCGGTCACGGTGCAGCCCAGCAGGATCCTGCCCCCCGCGACCGTCCCGTCGATTCGCACCGGGGACCCCAGCTTCAGGCGCTGCAAGACTTCAGGCCACTCGACATCCTCGACCGGCAGCAGCTCCGAGAGGTGCCGCCCCTCGAGCGCCTCGGCGCTGCCAAGGATCCTCTCGGCGGCAGGGTTTGCGAGCACGACGCGGCCCTCCACGTCGGCCGCGAGCATGCCCGAGTCAACCGAACGCAGGACGTCACTCGAGACTGCCAGCAGACGGGCGCTGGCGGCCCGCTCGCCCTGCAGCCTGGCCTCGGCCTGCTGCAGCGAGTGGGCAAGGTACGAGGTGAGCATGGCGACGATGGCGAAGCCGGTGCCCGTGACGAGGATCTGGAACGCGAGCCCGGACGGCCCGAGCGGCGACGCCAACACCCCGAAGCGCGTCGGCCGCAGCAGGCCGAAGGCGATCGCCTCCGCCATCGCCGCGTAGACCACAAAGGCGCCGCCCGCCACCACGAGAGCACCGCGGAGCCCGAACATCAACGACCCCATGGCGACTACGATCAGGAACAAGAACGCAAATGGGGACGAGGCCCCGCCCGTGAGGTAGACCAGCGTTGCGATGATGATCACATCTCCGCACAGTTGCAGGGCGCCGTGGGTTCGCGGCGGCACCCTCACGAGCCACAGGATGCTCCAGAGCAGCGACAGCACGTAGGTCAGGCCGGCCGCGCGGACCAGCGGCGCGATGGGCAGCAGCTCCTCGGTGATGCTCTGCACGAGGAGCGCGCCGACCAGCAGTGCGGAGACCGCGATCAGGCGCAGGCCGATCAGCCACTTCGCGATCCGCGCCGTCGGCAGCGCGACGAGGTCCAGGCCACCCTGGGAAGGGACCCGGCTCGGCCCGCCGTTCGTCATCCGATCTTCGAAATCAGGCTGAACATCGGCAGGTACATGGCGATGACGATGCCGCCGATGACCACGCCGAGGAAGAAGATGAGGATCGGCTCGATCAGCTTCATCATCCCGGCGACCGCCGTGTCGACCTCATCCTCGTAGAACTCGGCGATCTTCCCGAGCATGGTGTCCATGGCCCCGGTCGCTTCGCCGACGGAGATCATCTGCACCACCATCGGCGGGAACTGGCGGGTCGTCTTGAGCGGGTCGGCCAGGTTCTTGCCCTCTTCAACCGCCTTGCGGACCTCGAGGATGGAGCGTTCGATCACCGCATTGCCCGAGGTGCGCGCGGTGATGTCGAGCGATTCCAGGACCGGCACGCCCGCAGAGAGCAGCGTACCCAGGGTGCGGCAGAAGCGTGCCACTGCGATCTTGCGCAGCACCGGACCCAGGATCGGCGCCTTGAGGAGGAGGCTGTCGATCACCAGCCGTCCCTGCTCGGTGGCATAGTAACGACGGAGGGCGAAGACGCCCGCGACCACTAGGCCCACGATCAGCCACCAGAAGCGGCCGACGAACTTTGAAAGTGTGACCACGATCCGCGTCGGCAGCGGCAGGTCGGCACCCAGAGACGTGAACAGGGCGCCGAACACCGGGATGACCTTCCAGAGGATGACGTAGACGACCAGCATGGCGATGCTGATCACGGCGATCGGGTAGATCATCGCCGACTTGACCTGAGCCTTCAGCCGCGCCGCCTTCTCGATGTAGGTTGCCAGGCGCTGCAGGATGGTGTCCAGGATGCCGCCCGCCTCACCCGCCGCCACCATGTTCACATAAAGCTCGTTGAACGCCTGGGGGTGCTTCTTCATGGCGTTCGCGAGCGAGGAGCCGGACTCGACGTCCTCCCGGACCTGAAGAACGATGCGCTGGAACGTCTTGTTGTCCTGCTGCTCACCCAAGATCTGCAAGCACTGCACCAACGGCAGACCGGCGTCGATCATCACCGAGAACTGGCGCGTGAAGATCGCCAGGGTCTTCTCGTTGATGCCGCGGCGCAGCTTGGGGAGGGCGATCTCCTTGCCCTTCTCCTTGACGGTGATGGGCACGATCTGCTGGCGGCGCAGCACGGCCAGCACGGCATCCTTGCTGTCGGCAACCAGCACCCCACCCTGGGGACGCCCGGCGCGATCACGGCCTTTCCACTCGAAACTAGGCATGGCCTAACCCCTCCCCGGCACTCGTGGAGCCGCCCCTGGCTGCACCACGCCGGTGCCACGGTTGATCATGTCCTGCAGTTCCTCCGGGTTCGAACTGTACGAAAGCGCCGTCTGTAACGTGATCAGCCGCCGCTGGTAGAGCGTCGCGAGGGACTGGTTGAAGGTCTGCATGCCGTGCTTGAGCTGGCCGGTCTGCATGGTCGAGTAGATCTGGTGCACCTTGTCCTCGCGGATCAGGTTTCGGACGGCGGCGTTGGGGATGAGGACCTCGCACGCCAGGACCCGCCCCTTGCCTCCCGCGCGCTGCAGCAGCGACTGGCAGATGATCCCCTCGAGCACGAACGAGAGTTGGGCGCGCACCTGGGCCTGCTGGTGCTCCGGGAACACGTCGATGATGCGGTTGATGGTCTGCGGCGCCGAGTTGGTGTGCAGGGTAGCGAAGGTGAGGTGGCCGGTCTCCGCGATGCGCAGGGCCGACTCGATCGTCTCCAGGTCGCGCATCTCGCCGATGAGCACCACGTCCGGGTCCTCGCGGAGGACCGATCGCAGCGCGTTGGCGTAGGACTGAGTATCCGCGTGCAGCTCGCGCTGGTTCACCATCGCCTTCTTGTGCGTGTGCAGGTACTCGATGGGGTCCTCAATCGTGACGATATGGAGCGGGTTCTCCGCGTTGATCTTGTCGATCATCGCCGCCAGCGAGGTCGACTTGCCGCACCCGGTGGGTCCGGTTACCAGCACCAGCCCGCGCGGCTTCTCGCACAGCGCGTCGACGATGTTGGGGAGGCCCAGCTCCTTGAACCCGAGGATCTCGTACGGGATCCGCCGGAACGCGCCACCTATCGCGCCACGCTGGAAGAAGATGTTGGCCCGGAAGCGCGCGAGCCCCTTGATCCCGAACGACAGGTCCAGCTCGAACGTTTCCTCGAGGCGGTGCTTCTGCGCGTCGGTGAGCACGGAGTAGGCCAGCCGCTTGGTCTCGGGCGCCGTGAGGTTGGGCAGCGGAAGGCGCTCCAGCAAGCCGTCGATTCGGATCACGGGCGGGGTGTTGGTGGTGACGTGGAGGTCGGTGGCACCCCTTTCCACCGTGGTTTTGAGCAGCTCGTGCAGGGTGATCGCCATGTCTCCCCCTGTCTATAGGATCGTCTCGCGCACCACCTCGTCGATGGTGGTGAGCCCTTCGCGGATCTTCTGCAACCCCGACTGCCGCAGGGTGACCATCCCCTCCTCGATCGCCTTGCGCCGCAGCTCAATCGCCGTCGCACCGGACAGGACGAGCTCCCGCATGTCGTCGCTCATGTCCATCACCTCGAACAGACCGATGCGGCCCTTGTACCCGGTGTTGCCGCACTTCTCGCAGCCGCGCCCCTTGACGAGCTTGAGGCTGTGCGCCTCGCTCTCCGCGAAGCCGATCGAGAGCAACGCCTGGATCGGCGTCTCGACCTCCTCCTTGCAGTTCTGACAGACCTTGCGCACCAGCCGCTGCGCGGCGATGACGTTGACCGAGGTCGCGACCAGGAACGGCTCGATCCCCATGTTCATCAAGCGGGAGATCGTGGCCGGGGCGTCGTTGGTGTGCAGGGTGGAGAGCACGAGGTGACCGGTGAGGGCGGCCTTGATCGCGATTTCCGCCGTCTCGAAGTCACGGATCTCACCGACCAGGATGATGTTGGGGTCCTGCCGCAGGAACGAGCGCAGGGCGGCGGCGAAGTTGAGCCCGATGGCGTCCTTCATCTGCACCTGGTTGACGCCGGCCATCTGGAACTCCACCGGGTCCTCGGCGGTGATGATGTTGGTCTCCGGCACGTTGACGCGTTGGAGGGCGGAGTACAGCGTGTTGGTCTTGCCCGAGCCGGTCGGGCCGGTGACCAGCACCATGCCGTAGGGCTTGAGGATGTTGTCCTCGAACTTCTTCAGGGAGGACTTCTCGAACCCCAGCTTGGTCATGTCGAGGCGCAGCTGCTCCTTGTCCAGGAGGCGCATCACAACCTTCTCGCCGTGCATGGTGGGCAGGACCGAGACGCGGAAGTCGAGCTCGCGCATGCGCCCCTCGATCCTGGCCTTCAGCCGAATGCGGCCGTCCTGGGGCAGCCGCTTCTCCGCGATGTCCAGCTTGGCCAGCACCTTGATGCGCGAGGTGATCGCGTCCTTCAGGCGCTGCGGCGGGTTCATCACCTCGCGTAGCAGCCCGTCGATGCGGTAGCGGACGCGGTAGTTCTTCTCGTACGGCTCGACGTGGACATCCGAGGCCCCGCGCTTGATCGCGTCCGTCAGCATGATGTTCACCAAGCGCACGACCGGCGCCTCCTGCGACTCCTCGGCGAGCTTCCCGACGTCGACCTCCTCGTCCTCCTCCATCAGCTCGAGGGCGGCCTCGTCGACGGTGGTGAGGTCCTCCATCACCTTCTTCAGCTCCAGCTCGCGCGAGGAGCCGAAGTTGCGGTCGATCCGCTCGCGGATGGCCTCCTCCGAGGCCACCACCGGCTCCACGCGGTAGCCGGTCATGAACGTGATCTCGTCCATGGCG
>Ga0209521_10004199_pt1 | contig 11531 bp, 15 predicted proteins | sample Rifsed19ft4_FD_184016 | JGI IMG/M metagenome (GOLD analysis project Ga0209521, IMG submission 184016) | Soil microbial communities from Rifle, Colorado, USA - sediment 19ft 4 (version 2) | ecosystem: Environmental > Terrestrial > Deep subsurface > Rock core/Sediment | place: Rifle, Colorado... | reverse complement strand
TCGCGGACGCCGGGCTGCACGGCGGCGATGGCGGTTTCCGTGACGGCGTCCGCGACGGCGACCGCCTCCTCGAGGAGTGCGACCTCTTCCGGCAGTTTGATGACGCGGGCGTGCTGCATCACGGCATCGCCGTCGGCCCAGCGGACCTCCGGCAAGCGCGCCGGCAGCGCCGTATGCATCGCCTGACTAGCCAGGTCGAGCCCGATGCGCGCGCGGGCGAGACCGTGCCGCGCCAGGACGTCCGCGAAGATGGTGCCCACGAAGTGATCGATCAAGCCGCGCTCTTCGAGAATCGGGATCGGGTAGATCTCTTCCACCCAGGGCATGTCCCGTTGCGCGCGGGCGAAATCGCCCCCCGAAACGAAGAGGATCACCCGGGCGTCCCCGATGAGCATGGCGCCGTTGAGGAGGCCACTCTTCCCGGCGATCAGCTGCGGCCGGAGGCTGGTCAGATAGCGGACGTTCTCGTCCTTCCAAACCAGCAGGGCGTCGAGCCCCGCTCCGACGAAACAGGAACCAGGACTGGTTTGACTGTCCTGGAGTACTACGGCTGGTGGGACGTTAATGATGACGGCTTCAAGGAGCGCGTCATCTTCTGGGTGATTGAGGAGCTGAAGCTGCTGGCGAGGGCGAAGTACCTGAGCGAGGTCTACCGCGACAACGAGTGGCCCTACGCCGAAGCGGGGTTTATCCAAACCGAAGGCTTCTACCAAATGGGGGTGCCGGAGCTCGCTGAGGGCTTGCAGGACGCCATCGTGATGCTCCACAATCAGGGACTGGAGTGGGGCCTCATCACGTCGGCGCCGTTTGGCTTCTACCGCCCGTCCTCGGGCATGAAGCCAGAGACGATCCGCTATCAGCCCGGCGAGCTGATCCCCCTCGACAATCCCAAGGAAGACGTGGTCTTCCCGCAGTTCCCCACCGCGCAGCAGCAGTGGAGGTTCAATGAAGAGGCCCTGCTTAACCAATACCTTGACCGTACTCTTGCACAGGGCCCAGTCCAATTCGGTCAGCCTCCGGAAGGACGTGCAAGCGCAGTTAGAACGGCTCGTGCAACCCTTGCTCTTATTGGGCAGTCCGACTTGCTTGCTGATCTCACTCTCCGCCGATTCTATCGGGGTGTGCAGCGTCTGTTCTACCTTGTATGGCGCCGGGACAAAGAGTTCCTCCCGCCGGGGAGGGCGTTCCGCATCGTTGGCGCTGCCGACCCCGCCCAGGACCCGTTCCGCACCTTGCAGAGCAGGGAAGAGCTCGCGGGGGACTACGACTTCGAGCTCATCGGCACGAACTTCACGGCCAACCGCGACTCCATCCGGCAGACGATCCTCCTCATCTTCCAGACGCTCCTCAACCCACTGACGCTGCAGACGGGCATCGTGGGGGTCCGGAACATCTACGAGATCGCCAAGGAGCTGCTGCTGAGCCTCGACCGCAAGGACTTTGATCGATTTATCTCTAAGCCCGCAGCTGCCTCAGCTGAGCCTCCCAAGGAGCCACAGGAAGAGCACGACATGATGATGAATGGTATTCCTGCTCGGGTCAATCCCAACGAGGATATCCAGGGGCACCTGCAGGCGCACATGGAGTTCGTCATGTCCGACTCCTTCGGGTCCGTTCCGGCTCACTACGTGCCGCTGTTCAAGGCTCACCTGCAGGAGACCATGCAGGCTGCACAGATGTTCCAGCAGGCACAGGCTTCCCAGGCTGGGGCAGCGGAGCAGACGCAGTCTCAACTCGCTGGCAATCCTGCAGTGCAGGGCGCCCTGCAGATGGGCTTCGGCTCCCAACCCCAAGCAGTAGGCTTTCCCGCTCCGGGTTCATTAGGAGGTGGCGATGGTAAGGTTCGTCCGTCAGGCCCTTAGTCCCGAGGCTCTTCGGGAACGACAGACCGTCGTGGAGCAGGTCAAGGAGGTAATGAGCCTCCCAGGCTGGAAGCATATTGAGCAGACTGTTGGAGCGATTGTAGAACAGACAGGCACCGATGCGGCTCGTCCCCCTACGGACCAGGAGACGCCGTTTCAGCGGTACTACCGGTTGGGGTTCTCTCACGGCGTTCGCGCCGTGGCAGACGTTGCACAGAGGCTGGTGTCTATGAACACGTTGAGTGAGCAAGAACGATCTCGCCTAGCAATGGCGGGGAAAATGGAGGTAGTAAAATAATCGAAGCTATGCTCTCCCATCCTGTAGGTTGGCTGTATATTTCTGTGGTGCTCTGGGCGGTAGTGAGAATCTTTTGGAGGTAATTAATGAGCCATCACGAACATCACGGTTGTGAGCATTCCGTCGCGTACTGTAAGCGCTGTGACGTGGTCTACTGTCGGTTGTGCAACAGAGAATGGGGAGGAGCGAGTTACTGGTACACCACCTACCCCTATTACCCCCGGGCAACGATTGGTACAACGTGGGGCACTACAACGGGTTCAACGACGGCTGCTGTGGGAAACATCACCCTCACAGGTGGCTGTAGCCACCAGGAGAGCTAACGTGCCGGGTAAGCGGAAGACTAAGGGAGGTAAGAAGCGCCCACCTGTTCAGGCCGAGAAGGGTTCCTATGGGAAAGGCAAGCCCAAGTACTAACCTAGCTTAACTTCTACAACTAAAGGAGGTCCATCATGCCGGGCGTGGGGGATTCTTTTTCCCTTTTGGCCGAGAACGCTGACCTTGGCTCACTCTACTGCACTCGGTGTGGCACACCAATGGAGGAGCAACATGGATGCCGTTTTCAGTGTCCTCGATGCGGCGCTACCATCGACTGTAGCGATCCTGCCTGAACATATGGAGGCGATTTCTTCTAGCGAGCCGAGCCCACTAGACCTGCTGCTGGAAAAAGCGAGATACACGCAGCTAGTAAAGTTCAACAGTACATGGAAAGATGTTCCAAAGCGTATACGCGAAGCGGTCCTTCGGGGGCAAGAACTGGACCAAACAGACCGAATTCTCTGGGCCGGGTGGAAAAAGAAGCTGAGGGAAATCAAGGACTTATAGCGCCGTTAGCGCTATTTGTCGCTATTTGCCCTTGACAAATCCAAACGCATGATATAATTACGCTGAACGCACACTAGTGCGTTTAGTCCACGGGGGGCTTACCGGGAACCCGGCCTGGTAGGCCCCCTTCTATTTTACCGGGGTATCGCCAAGCCGCCATTGGCGTAAAGGAGCATGGGCGTGGCTGATGAAGTGAAGGCTGAGGAGAAGGCAGCCGAGAAGGAACCTGCAGCCAAAGCTGAGGAACAAGCAGCAGAGGTAGAGCAGGAAGAAGAGGAAGTCGCACCAGCAGTGCCGCCGGGGTATGTCCCCGTCAGGGCGCTGCAGGATGAGCGGCTCAAGCGGCAGGAAGCAGAGCGGCGACTAGCAGAAGCCGCCACCGTGGCAAAGCCGGTAGAAGAGGCAAAGCCTCGGCAGTACACCGATGATGAGCTAGATGCGCTGGAGGAGGATGCCCGCTCTCGTGGAGATCGTACAACGATTCATGCGGTGCAGAACTACCGCACCGACCGGCGGGTTCGAGCCATCGTGGAGGAGCGGGAGAAGGTGGCCCTCCGCGGCCAACTACACACCACGGTAGTGCAGGGTTTGATGCAAAGCTTTCCAGCGTTAGGAGATCCCAATAGTGACTTGTTCAAAGCCGCAGCGACCGAGTTCTCGGGACTATCTGGCGAATATGTCGCGAAGGGATTCGATATCGCGAGCGATCCCCATGCCACTGAGCTCGCCGTGAGTCGGGCGCTGCGGAAGAATCCCGTGCTTGGAGGGAAGATGCCAAAGCCGAAGGCAGCGGAGGCCGCTGATACGCACGTGGAGACCGGCGAAGGTGCGCCGCCCTCGAAGGGGACTGACAAGTCAGCAAAGCTGACTCAGCGAGAGCTGGACTTCACTCGGCGGACAAAGATGGACGCCAAGGAATACGCGAAGTGGAAGGACCGGGAGCACCGTGGTTAGGGAGCATCCTGGTCGCCGAGCAGATGGCACACAGAGTGCCGCGTCGTGGGTTATGGACTTGGTGTCTACGAGGAAGACGCTGCTCTTTTGTGCAATCTGTGCGAGCAAGTTCAACCCCCGTCGGCATGGCTATCGCAAGATGTACGTGCCCGACCCCACAGGGGTGACTGATGGCTATGTGGCCAACGGCCGGTGCGACGCCTGTAAACAGATGACCGTGAACACCGGTGGAGGCCGAGCCTTCGTTCACGAAGAGACCTATCGACTCACATGTATCGATCCAGTGACTGCTCGTCATGAGGCGCGGGCGAAAGCTCGTCTTGCGGCGAGCGCGTGGCACTTTATCAACAAGGGTAGCCGCAGACCCGTGGAGGCTGTGGCAAGGAGAATCCGATGATTGCAGGTGGACATCTGTGTGGTGGTGGGCCGGTGCTCAAGCGCTTTAAGCTTGGGTCTACTGTGGCTAATGTCGGCGTGCCGGTCGCTTCGACTGGTGCAGATGCCGCAGGAGTGGACCCGGTCACGACTACCACTTGGGATTTCGTGCACGGTCTCTCAACTGACACAGGAACGTATTCAACAACTCAGGGTGACGCTGAAGGGCTGGTGACTGTCACCGTCCGGCCAGACCTCATCGCGAAGGCGCTGATGAGCGGTGGGGCCACCGAAGGGACCGCGCTGGCGCTGCTGACCAATACTGCCGCGTCTGCTACTGGCGTGACGATTACTGACGCCGTTAACGTGAATGATGATAGCCAGGTTGGTGGCACTATCTGGTGCATTAGCGGAAATAACGTTGGCCTTTCTCGTGGGATCACAACGCATACCGTGAGCAGCTTGGTCACGGTGCTTGTGCCGTTCCCTCGGGCGATTGCGGTGGGGGATACGTTTATCATGATCCCCTACAACCTGAGCGGGGACGGCACCGATACTACCGACGGGAACTCAAACATTCAGTCCACGACCCTGTTCACCCAGGCGGATGCGAGCGTCGCCTCTGGAACTGGTGGGCAGGTGTCCGTGGTAGAGCTTGAACTCAACGGGCGGAGCGACAGCAACGTGCTCTTCATCTTTGATGCGCACGTGCACTCTGGCGCTTCTGCTATGTAGTGAAGGAGAAGTAACAAATGCCAGTTCCTCTGACGTCAGGTAGCTTTGGGGACCTCCTGGACCCGAGGTTCAGAAAGATCTTCTTCGAGACCTATAAGCAACTTCCCTCCATGCGAGGGAATCTGTACACGGATATCACAAGTGATCGCGACACCGTGCGGGATAGCTCGGTTGGAACCCTTGGGGACCTGGTGGAATTCACCGGCACCATCACCTACGACGACATGTCGCAGGGGTACGATGTGACGGAAACCCACCGGCAGTTTGCCAGCGGGTTCCAGGTCGAGCGGACACTGTTCGACGATGACCAGTTTAATATCCTGGACAGAAGGCCGGCAGGCCTTGCCACGTCTGTGGCTAGGACGCAGGAGGGCCACGCGGCCCGGTTCTTCAACAACGCCTTCAGCATCGATACCTACTTTGCAAACCATTCTGAGGCGGTGGCCCTGTGCAGCAACTCGCACACGACCACCTCTGGTGCGAGCACCACAACGGGGTTCGACAACCTCGTGACGACGAGCCTATCGGCTGTCAGCCTTGAGGCTGCTCGGGTGCAGATGCAGGACTTCCGCGGCGACCGCGCCGAGCGCATCAGCATCATGCCAGACACGATTCTCATTCCGGCTCAGGGCACGATGGAAGAGACGGCGTGGGAGATCATCAATTCGCAGGGGAAGATCGACACGGCGAATAACAATGCCAACTTTCACCAAGGCAAATTTAAGGTGATGGTTTGGCACTATCTCACCGACGCGAATAACTGGTTCCTGATTGACTCAGCGTTCATGAAGCAGAATCTCTACTGGGTCAACAGGATTGCGCCAGAGTTCGGGTGGGTGGAGGATTTTGACACCCTGGTGGCCAAGTACCGCGCCTACACGCGTTACGGTTCGTACTACGTGGACTGGCGCTGGGCGCTCGGCGCGCAGGTGAGCTAGGAGGAGCAATGAAGCGATTCTTCAAGTACGCCTGGGCACTCGCCACAGCGACGCTGCTCGTGGCTGGCTACTATGAGTATTGGTACTTCCTTGGAGCTGCCGTCTCTGGTGCAGCCTTCTATTGGGTGTATTACTACAAGGGGGGGTACGCCTAATGGCGTTGGGTCAGCACGGCAAGAAGCGTCTAGGGATGTTTGGCGGGAAGAAGCCCTCGCAGCACGTCGTCTCAGGGCCGATGCCCGCCGTTGGAGGGCCAAGACCAGACAGCACAGCCAGTTGGCCCAGCAGCTCCGGCAAGGCAAACACCGCCCCGGGGGCGGGGAAGTATCCGCTGGTGAAGACCTTCGTCGCCGGGGCCTACATGCCAGGGAACCCAGGGGGGAAGCACAAGCTGGGCAAGGCCAAGGCGAAGGAGATTCTCGAACATGGTGAAGTGCGCGGGCACAAGCTGACGAAGAAGCAGAAGGGGTTATTTGGGGCAGTGGCTGGTGGAACCAGCCGCAAGATGCGCTAGTCCAGCACGGGGCTGCGCGTGTGATGGACGCCGCGAGGCGGCGCGAATCGTGGCAAAGGAGAAGTGAATGGGATATCTCACGAGGTATGGTTCATACTGGGGGATGATTCCCCAGACGCAGGGGCGTCTCTTCTGGGTGGCTCCAACAGACACCTATACCGTTGAGGGCCGCTCGTACACATCTAGCGATGGGAATGATGGGCTCAGCCCTGAGCGGGCGTTTCGCACCATTGACTATGCCGTGGGCCAGACCACCGCTAATGTTGGCGATGTTATCGTGCTGATGGTCGGCGCCCACTCGGTGAGCGCTACCGTTGCTGTTGATGTGGCGGGGATCACCATCACTGGGATTCCTGGGAGCGCCCCGCTGCGGGGCAGTCGGATGAGCCCTGGTGGTGTGCGTAATCGCACGACCGTTACTTCGACGGAAACGGCTGGGATGATTTTCACTGTCACCGTTGCCGATGTGGAAATCTCTTATCTGCATCTCACACCCATCACGGCCGGAGCCGGGATCAGCGCGTCGAACGCAGCCGACAGGCTGTTCGTGCACGACTGCACGTTCAACCTTGGGGCAACGACACAGACGGCAACGTTTGGTATCACATTCCCGCTTGGTACTGGCACCGCCACACATAACGACGACACGGTGATTAGCAACTGCTACTTCCAGGCAGGGGCCAACGTGGGTCCGTTTATTCGTGCGGCTGGAACGTGCGATGGCTTGACCATTCAGAGTTCCACGTTCGAGTTGATCGGCGCAGCGGCGATGGACGATGCCATCGAGTGCACCCAGATCAACTTGGGTACGCATATCCGGGATAACGATTTCTATACACCTACATCAGCAACGACTGTATTTACAGATTGTATCGACATGACGGGTGCAACCACGGACGGGTCAACCCAGGTCTACCGGTGTTACTTCCCGGCAGGCTCAGATGCGTTCGAGGCGACTGCCACAGCGGACATTGAGACCGCGGAGAACTACATTTCCACTAGCACAAGTGGAGTCGTCGTGGGGAGTGCATAAGCGGGGGGTTCATGGTCCATCGCAAAGATTCTGGGCATCCCCCAGGGACCATTATACTCGCAACCGGTATTCAGCCGCGGTACTACGAGTTTCAGATGTCTCTCGATGCCGTTGAAGCTCCAGAGGGAACGAAACTGCACATCGAGAGAAGTTGTGATATCACGCAGAACTTCAACAAGGGCATCAAGACCATGACCGGCGAGTGGGCGTGGTTCCTTGGAGATGACCACGCCTTCTCGTCGGACCTGCTGTTCAAGTTTCTGAATCATCGAGTCGATGTGGTTGTGCCGATTACGCCCTGCAAGATCGCCCCGTGGATGCCATGCATGATGCACGGGCCGGAAGAGGGCGAACCGTTCTGGCACGAGGGGATGTTGCTCTACGACTGGAGCCAGCTCTCCGACCCGGGGCTGTTCGCCCTCCCGAAGGGGGACTTCATCGGGCAGGCCGGTATGCTGGTGCGGAAGCACGTGCTTGAGAAGCTGGGGTATCCCTGGTTCAAGGCTGGGCAGCTAGACCCTGGTCGGCTGCAAGAGGACATGATGTTCTGCCACGAGCTGCAGCAGCTTGGATACACGGTATGGGTGGATCGGGATGTAATCCTTGACCATTACATCGTCATGGGCGTGTCCGCGCGCCGACACCAGGGGCAGTATGTCCCCGCGCTGAAGTCGGGGGCGAATATCTTGGTGCTCCCTGATGCTGTGCCGGTGTTTAACCCCAACACGAAGCATAAGGGTCTCCCGCGGATGCTGTGGTCTGCCGCGCCGAAGGAGGTCGAGGCCGCATGAGCATCGAGCTCTGGGAGGCTGCATACTTGTTCACCACGCTGGAGATGGAGAAGCGGTTCCCCGGTGTGCTGTTCAAATCCCCTCGGCACCTGGTGAACATCTGGGGTGTACCATTCATCGGCGAGGGCACGGAGATCGGAGCGTTCGTGGAGATCGGTGACGACGCCCGCATCGGTAGGATGTGTAAGATCGGCGCTTTTACGTTCATCCCTCCATGCGTCACCATTGGAGATGGGGTGTTCGTGGGACCCAGGGTGACGTTCATGAATGACCGCTACCCCCCCTCTCCCCGAGGGGAGTGGCTCCGTACGTTCGTGAAGGACGGCGCGGTGCTTGGTGCAGCCTCGGCGATTCTTCCAGGAGTGACCGTTGGAGAGGGCGCCATCATCGGTGCTGGGGCCGTGGTGACTAAGGATGTTCCTGCAGGTGAAACCTGGGTTGGTAACCCCGCAAAGGAGATCAAGCGTGTCTGATGTGAAAGCAGCAGTGGACCTCGACAAGCCTACGCTGCGTCATCGCCAGGTGAAGGAGTTACAGGCCGAAGTCGAGCGGCTAGAACTGCAGGAGCGCGACCCTGACAGGGCGAGGGGGTTCCGCTCTGGCACCGCTGGGTACGACACCAGCGTAGGAAGGAAAAGCCTGCGCCAGGCGAAGCAGATGCTGGCTCAGGCGCCGAAGCAGAACCTCGAACCAGAGGAGCGCGACTACCTCGCGACGCAGGCCAAGACGCTTGAAGAGAAGATTCGCCACGGTATGCCTACGCAGTACGAGATGCGGGCGAACCCTCCGGGGTCGGTGGCGAAGCACATGAAGTGGGAGAAGGGCAACAAGAAGGACATCATGCGCTGGAAGAACGCGAAGGTCCGCTTAGAGCCCGACAATGAGGACCAGGACCTGGCCAACGTGGAGATGCTGCGTCCTTCTGGCCATCGCTGGGTCCCGAGCGAAGCCTACAAGACCGGCTACGACCGCATGGAGTGGGGTGAGACCGCTGCAGCTTCACCGGAGGGCTTTGGGGTGAACGTCCCCGTCCGGGAGGAGAGTGGCAAAGCCAGTAAGTATGTCTGCGAGTGCGGCCGGGGGTTCGATCATCACCTGGGATACCATGCGCATCGCGGGCGGTGCCCCCAAGCTCCGCCAGAGGCGCGTCGGAAGCAGATGAAGGACGTCATTGCCGAAGTCGGCACTGAGGCGGGAGGTGAGTAATGGCCTTCCCCTGGCTCTTTAGTTCGGGGTTCGAACGTGGCACCAATGGGGAGTGGTCAAGCGAGACGGACGCCAGCTCTCTGCTTGACTTTCCTCATTACACGCGGTTAGCACCGTTCAAGCTGGCTCCCTACCGGGGCGCGTACTGTATGCGCTTCCTTCCTAATGCGGCGGCGGACGCCTTTGTCGTGCGGACAGAGACTATCGCCTTAGCGGCGACGTGGGCCGTCCGCGTCTATGTTTATGCTGACCAGCTCACACTAGCGGCAAGCGACCGGTTCTCCCTTGTAGAGCTTCAGTCTGCTGGGGATGTCGTGGAAGCAGCGATGGGCATTCAGGCTACTGCTGGTGGTGTGCTGCAGTGGTGGTGTGGGGAGAACGCTGCTGCGGGAACGATCCGTGCCCAGAATATGGGTGCACAGGGCGTCTGGACGCACCTAGAGATGACTGGCACGCTAGACAGCGGTGTTGGGAACGACGGTACGCTCAGCTTCTTCGTCGATGACGGTGCTGTTGGCGCAGCAATCACGACGTTGGACCAGGCGGCCATCGCCGAGATACAGGTTGGGGGGATGGGCCTCGACGCTGGGACGACTGCGGGTCGCATTCTCTATGACGATGTCGTCGTGGATGAGCTGCAAATCTTTCGGGACCGGGAGCGCTTCCTGTTTAGCAAACGCACCACGTTCAGTGACGACCACCCCATCGTGGGGCCGGGAAAGTTCAGCATTGCCGCGACGGGTACTGGTGGCACCGGCAACCTCGTCGTCACAGCGTATGACAGCGATGGCGTGGATCAGAATCTTGAACCCCTCGTGGTCCTGCGCAACACCGCCGCGAACGAGTTCGTCCCGGGCCACGATATCTTTGAGGTCCGGCATGGGCTCTACCTGACCATGACCGGCACTGCCGGGCAGGCGTTCGTCTCCATCGACAAAGGCGGGCTGTGGGATGAGGCCCAGTATATCACTCGGGGGCTGACGAAAGGAGGGCCATTCCCATGATCGAATTTGATGCAGAGGAAATGGTCTTCATTCGGGCTGTGGCAGCCGGTGTCCTTGATGAAGAGATCAAGAACCTCCTGGAGCTGCGTAAGGACATCGAGCCCAAGCTGAAAGCGCTTGGTGGTCTTCAGGATTCGCAGAAGAACGTGGCCAAAGCAAAGAGCCTTCTCGCCGAGGCAGAGCACAGCAAGGCCCAGGCCGCCGAGGCCCTGCTAGAGGCACGAAAGAGTGCAACAGCCACCCTCGATGACGCTGCTGAAGCACACGGCGAAGCACATCGTCTTTCTGCAGAAACGAAGACCGCGCGTGATAGAGCCTTTGCTTCAGGAGCAGAGCTTGATGCCCGTAGCAATGAGTTTGATCTCTATAAGTCGCGGGAGGAAGCCCGACTTCGTGACTTTGAGGCTGTGCTCAAGCGGCGCGAAGACGCTGTAGCTGCACAAGAAAAGGAGCTAACGGACAAGCTAGCCAAGATGAGGCAGATGCTCTAGTAGAGGTGCGTTGTGGCAAGTGTTCGACACACCTTTAGCGTTGCCATTGCCGATGATGCCTCAGCAGTTGCTGGCAGTCTCGTCCTCCCGTCTCATTGGAACGCTGTCCACACGCTCTCAGACATTGCTGGGCAGGCGTCGCTTAACGCCGTCTCGAACGCCGTCTCCGTTGTTAGCCAAGCTCTAAGCGCTCTTTCTCAACAGAATAGCGTCGAACACGCCGCGCTCAGTACTCGGGTTGATACGCAAAGCCAGGGTATCTCGGTACTCAGTCAGGCAGTCTCTGTTATCTCGCAGCAAGTCTCTGTTCTCTCTCAGGCTCACTCCGTTCTCTCGCAGACTGTTTCTGTCCATTCTCAGCGATTTAGCACCCTCGGCGGTGGAGCCATCTCGATGTACCTCCGGAAGACGGGGGCTGGAGATTTCGCCTGGGAATGGGGTTCGGCTGCGGCTGGTGGCGTTGGGAGCGTGACCTCGGCCCAGCGAGACATACTCTCGAATCAGG
>Ga0209521_10004198_pt1 | contig 11531 bp, 9 predicted proteins | sample Rifsed19ft4_FD_184016 | JGI IMG/M metagenome (GOLD analysis project Ga0209521, IMG submission 184016) | Soil microbial communities from Rifle, Colorado, USA - sediment 19ft 4 (version 2) | ecosystem: Environmental > Terrestrial > Deep subsurface > Rock core/Sediment | place: Rifle, Colorado... | reverse complement strand
ATCCGGAGACGCAGGTCGTGCTGCCAGCGCTGGCGGGCGACCTTGCCGACCACCTCTGGCGCATCGGCTCGGGAGAGCCCTGGCGACCCTCGACCCCCCAGCTCGCGGCGGACCGCGCCGCAGTGACCACCGTCGTCGCCTCCGAGGGCTACCCGGACGCCCCCCGGAAAGGGGCTGCCATCTCGCTGCCGGGCACGCTTCCGCCGGACACCCTGCTGTTCCACGCGGGCACCACGCGAGACGCCGCCGGGGCGCTCAGGGTCGCCGGAGGGCGGGTGCTCTGCGCCACCGGGCTCGGGCGCGACGTCGCCGAAGCCGCGGCCCACAGCCGCACGCTGGCCGAAGCGATCCAATACGAAGGCCGAGTGTTCCGTCGCGACATCGCGTGGCGCGAGGTGGCGCGTGCCCGAGCTTCCTGAAGTCGAGACCATCGTCCGCGACCTTGAGCCCAGGCTCACCGGCCGGATCCTCCGCTCCCCCAGGCTCTTCAAGTCCGACGTGCTCCGCCGCGTGAGCCCGCGGCGTCTCCTCGCGACCGTGGCGCACAACCGCATCGAGCAAGTGACCCGTCGTGCCAAGCACGTCGTGCTCCGGTTCGCCAGCGGCCACCGGATGGTGGTCCAACCCGGCATGACGGGGAACCTGTTGGTGTCCGACCGGCCGCTGACGGCGCCTGAGCAGCGCTACGTGGTGTTCCTGGGCAAGCTGGACGGGCAAGCGACCTTCGTGTATCGCGACGTACGCCGGCTGGGCAGGGTATGGCTCTTGGACGAAGCCGGCTGGCGGTCCTATACTGCGCGCATCGGGCCTGAGCCGCTGGCGCCGGAGTTCGACGCGGCCGCGTTCACGGCGCGGTTCCGCGGCACTCGGCAGGCCGTGAAGAAGGCGCTCATGGACCAGCAGCGGTTGGCCGGGGTGGGCAACATTTACGCCAACGAAGCGCTGTTCCGCGCCGGGATCGACCCATCACGACCCGCGAACCGCCTGGGACCGGTCGCCCTGGCCAACCTCTATCGTGAAGTCCGCGCCGTGCTGGGCGAAGCCATCGCGGCTCAGGGCACGACCTTCCGAGACTACCGCACCGGCACCGGCCGGCGCGGCGGGTTTCAGTTCGCGCTTCACGTCTATGGGAGGGGCGGCCAACCGTGCACCCGGTGCGGCACGATCCTCCAGACCACGCACCTGATTGACGGGCGCGCCACCACGTTCTGCTGGCGGTGCCAGCGGGGACCATGAATCGGATGGTGGACCAAGCGACCCGGCGCTATGAGCGACAACCGTAGGCGGCGGGAGCCGGTCCCGCGGCCCGAGCTCCGATGCGTCTGCGGCCATGAGCTTCAGCGCTACTGGCACTATTGCCCGAACTGCGGCCGCGCGCAGGTGTGGCGAGACACCGGTCAGGTCACCGGGGCGGAGTGCTACAAATGCGGGTGGGTGGTATCGGACGCCTACTGGTTCTGCCCCTGGTGCGGCGCCGACATCTACGAGGAGGGGCCCTCCAGCGAGATGCCGCTCAAGGCACCCAAAGGGTTCCGCTATCACGCGCGGTGCGATTGGGGTTGCGGCGGCGGGCTGGAATACCCCATGCCCCACTGCCCCTGGTGCGGCCGCGACCAGACTTGGCGCGACGATCACCAACTCGACGGTTCGTGCCCCCACTGCGGCCGCGGCGTCAACGACTGGATGATCCACTGCCCCTGGTGCGGCAGCGACGCCACCGGCCAGGACCTGATACGGCCCGCGCTGCGGCGGGTGCGGCGGCTGCTGGGCGTCTCGCGCATCAAACCGTGGGGCTACCGGGTGCTGCTGCGCCCGGGTACCTCCGGCGTCGATCCCCGCTGGCCCAAGATCGTGGAGATCGAGCAGCGCTATGTCACGGAGCGGCGATCTCGCCTGGAGATCGACTGGTCCATGCTGGTTGGGCTGATGGCGCACGAGCTGGGTCACAGCTTCCTGTATCACAACTGGCGGTGGACTCGGAGCGAGCGGTTTCGTCGCGCGTTCGGTGAGGTCTACAAGACCTACCGCGGCGTGGACAACACCTGGGTGGACTTCCAGCGCCGCCGCGTGGCCACCACGCTGCCGGACCACGTCTCCAGCTACGCCGCGACCCACCCGCAGGAGGACTTCGCGGAGACCTTCCGCTTCTACGTGACCCGGCGCGGCCGGATGCGGGAGCTGTTCGCCGAGCTGGGGCAAAAGCGCAAGGCGCTGGTGGTGTACGAGAAGTTCCTCACGCTGCACGACTACTTGCGCGGGAGACGGTGAGGAGTGGGGCGATGAGAGCACCGATGGCGCGTCTCAGAGCGCGCGTCAGTGAAGCGCGCGACGAGACTTGAGCCCCCCGGCGCCCGCATCGCCTAAAGTCTCCATAGCGCCCGGCGCGCCAAGACCACGCCCGCACCAGCGCGCCCTCTGGAACCCGGCGGCGCGTGTCTCAGCGACCTTCCGACGCACGATCCTGACATGACGTCCCTCGCGCTCCCCCTCACCGACCTCGAGCCCCTGCACCGCAGGGTGGCGACGCTGGCGGAGAACCGGCCCGGCGTGTATCGCATGCTCGACGCCGCCCGGCGCGTCATGTACGTGGGCAAGACCAAGCGCGTCCGAACCCGCCTGCTCAGCTATTTCCGGGCGGCCGACACCTCTGATAAGGCCGGCCGCATCCTGCGCGCCGCCGCCGATATCGAGTGGGAGTACCAACCCTCCGAGTTCGCCGCCTGCCTGGCGGAGCTGAGGTTGATCCGGCGGTTCCGCCCCCCGTTCAACGTCCACATGAACCGCACGCGGCAGGTCGCGTTCATCAAGGTTTCGAGCGGGCCGGCGCCCAAGATCTTCGTCTCCCGCGCCACGCCGTCGGACGGCATGGCGCATTACGGGCCGTTCGTGGGACCCGGTCGCGTGATCGAGGCAGTCCGGGTGCTGAACGACCTCCTGGGTCTCCGGGATTGCGCCCTGGACATGCCCATCCACTACGCCCAACAAGGCGACCTGTTTGGGCCCTCGGGGCGGGCCGCGTGCCCCCGCCACGACTTCGGCACCTGCACCGGGCCCTGCGGGGGGCTGGTGAGCGAGAGCGAGTATCGGCGCCGGGTGAGCGTGGCCGTCGCGTTCCTGGAAGGGCGCGGGATCGCGCCGCTGGATCGCGCCGTCCGCGAGATGACCGATCTCAGTTCGGCCAACGCCTTTGAACGGGCGGCGCGCTGGCGGGATCGGTTCGAGGCGCTCGAGTGGCTGCTGGCGGCCTCGGTGCGGGCCCGCGCCGCGGTCGAGGCCCTGACGTTCGTCTACACCGATCCCGGCGCGTTCGGCGACGCCCGGGCCTACGTCATCCGCCGCGCGACCGTACGCGCCACGGCCCCGGCCCCCCAGTCGCCGCTCGAAGTCGAGGCCTTCCGCGCTCTGGTGGCGGAGCACTCGGCTTCGGAGCGGCAACCGGGTGACATCCCCACCGAGGCCATTGACGAGACGTTGCTGCTACTGAGCTGGTTCCGCCGGCATCCCGCGGCGTTACGGCGCACGGCGCCCCTCGAGCGCTGGCTCGAGGCCGGCTGACTCAGGCCTCACTGGCCCTGGCGCGGCTCCGCTGGATCGCATATCCCAAGATCAGCGAGATCCGGTTCCCCTGGGAGTGGACCATATAGACGAGGTTCACTGGCAGGCTCACTCCCCCGTACTGGAAGCTCTTCCCGAACGCCAGCACCAGGCCGCTGGTCAGTTGCTCGTTGGCGAACTGCACGCTGGGTCCGAGGCCGCCTTCCACCCCGCTCGGAAAACGCACGCCCATGGCCAGCGTCATGCTGGGGCGGAACCAGCCGTGCTCGACGCCCGCCACCAGGCTCACCATCTCGACCACGAACTGAGGACCACCCGTCGCCGGCACGACCTGCCACTCCGAATGCCAGCCGAACTGACTCACCACCCGGGGGAACTCTCGGAGATCCACATATGGTCGCAGTCCGTCCTTGAGGCCGATGTAGGTAATTCCCAGTCGGGGGCCGCTCAAGTCGCGTTCAACCAAGACGACCTGGCCGTCGGGCCAGACCTGGGCGACCGCCGGCGGGGGTAGGATCGCCAGGAGGGCCCAAGCCGAAAACTCAAGCACGTGGATCAACCGATGCCGCCGCATGACTGCCTCCTTGCCTTGAACCTGCGTTATGAACCTGCGCGGAGCATGCGGGCGGCCCGTCAAGTAGATGTCAATCGACTCCCTTGACGTGCCGGAGTCGGTCCAATAGTGTTCCCGCTCCATTGTTGACCATAGTCATATTTGTTCATGGTTCAGCAGGCTATGGCAACTCATTAACACCCAATGACTTAGGTGCGTCAGATGGCAACTCCCGGAGTCGAACTCTCCCGCCGCGAACGCAAGAAGGACGAAACCCGGACCCGGATCTTCCGGGCCGCGGTCGGGCTGTTCCGCGAGAAGGGGTTCGAGGAGACGACGATTGACGACATCACCGAGCGAGCCGATGTCGCCAAGGGGACCTTCTTCAACTACTTCCCGAAGAAAGAGGCCGTGCTGGGCTACCTCTCGGAAGAGCAGCTGGCCGAGGCGGACGAGTTCGCGGAGACGATCATCGCCGCGAACAAGCCCGCCCACGTGAAGCTGATCGAGCTGCTGCAACGTATTGCCTCGGTGTACGAGGAGGAGCCGGAACTCTCGCAATACGTCATGCGGGAATCCATGAAGCGGGCCTACACGCCCACGGATGCAGTCCACATCCACTGGCACAAGCTGCTCACCGGCCTGTTCGGCCAGGGGCAGCTGGCCGGCGAGTTTCGCCGGGACGTAGACCCGAACCGTGCGGTGTACGTCATCGGCAGCGTCTACATGGGCACCGTGTTCATGTGGCTGTGTTGCCAACCGGGTAGCCTCGGCTGTGAGGGGATGAGCTTCGGCTTGCAGGACGAACTGGCGGCGCGCCTGTCCCTGGTTCTGGACGGGCTGGCCGCATGATGGGTGGAGGACACGTGCGATATCTCAATCTCGCGGTAGCCGCCGCTCTCGCGGCCGCTCCCGCACGGGCGCAGGGGCCCACCGACACGCTGCGGCTCACGCTGGACGCGGCGATCGAGCGCGCGCTGGGGCAAAGCGAAGAAATCCGCCTGGCGAAGTCTCAGGTGGCGGAGATGAACGGCCAGGTGCGCGAGGCCTTCGCCGGTGCCCTGCCCCAGATCAACGGCAGCGTCACCTACACCCGCCAGTTCGCCTCGATCTTCCAGGGGCTGGGCGGCGACAACAACGGCGACACCAGTTTCACCAACATCTTCAAGAACTCGCCGTTCGGGGCCCCCAACGCGTGGGCGTTCGAGGTCACCGCCTCCCAGCTCCTGTTCTCCGCGGGAAAAGTCGGGGCCGGACTGGCGGCGGCGAAGTCCGCTCGACAGGCGGCCGAGCTCAACCGGCAGGAGAGTGCCACGGACATCGCGGTGCGCGTGAGACAGGCCTATCTCGACGTTCAGTATCGGCACCGCTTGCTGGGCGTCGCCGCGATCGCGATCGAAGAAGCCAGAAAGCAGCTCCGTCAGGTGCGCCTGTTTCACCAGGCCGGCACCCGGGCGGAGTACGACCTGCTCCGGGCGCAGGTGGACGCAGCGAACCAGGAGCCTGCCGTGGTCGCCGCGGCGAACGACTACGAGGTGGCGTTGCTGGAGCTCAAGCGGCTGATCAACGTGCCGTTGGACCAACCGGTCGATCTGAGCACGCCGCTCATTCCTGAAGATGGCACCATCCCGGTGGTGGTAGAGGAGGAACTTGACGCCGCGCAGCGGCCTGCGGTGGCCGCGGCGGAAGCGAGCGTCCGGGTCCAGGAGCAGATCCTGCGCGCGGCCAAGGCCGACCGCTGGCCCACACTCTCGGTGTCGTCCACATTCTCCGAGCAAGCCTTCCCGACGGAGATCTTCCCGTTCGGCCAGCAGTTCCGGCGCAACTGGAACGCCGCCGTGAAGATCTCAGTCCCGCTGTTCAACGGTCTCCGGACCGAGGGGACGGTAGCCCGCTATCGGGCCCAGCTCGATCGCGCCATCGCCAACCGCGACGGGGTGCGGGAGCAAGCGACGCTCGATCTGGTGCAGACGAGAGGCGAGTTGCAGCGGACGCAGGTGCTGCTGTTGGCGCGCCGCGAGACGGTCCAGCAAGCGACGCAGGCGCAGCACATCGCCCAGGTCCGCTACACCAACGGTCTCACGACCCAGCTGGAAGTCTCCGATGCGCGGCTGTTGTTGCAGCAGGCGCAAGTCAACGAAGCGCAGGCGATGCGGGACTATCTCATGTCCATTACCCGGCTCGAGCGGGCGCTGGGCCGACCGGTCAAGGTCGAGCAGCGGCCTCTGGAGCAGGTACGCAGAACGATTCGTGGTGAGGAACCCAATCCATGACGATGCAACATAGATCCGTGACGTTGGCGTTGATCGGTGCCGCCGGGCTCGCCGGCCTGGCCGGTTGCGGCGGGGAACCCGGCAAGGCGGAGACGGCCGGCGCGGCCGCGCGGCCGGCGTCGGTGCTGGGACCCAACGACGTGTGGACCGTACAGCGCGCCGACCTGATCGCCGGCGTGCCGGTCTCCGGCACCCTTGACCCGGCGGTGGACATCCGGATCAATGCGCCCACGCCCGAGGTGCTGGAGCAGGTCCTGGTGGAGGAAGGACAGGCGGTGGGCAAGGGACAGGTCCTGGCCCGTCTCGCGACCGCTGAGCTGGCGCCCCAGGCGTCCAGCGCCCGGGCCCAGCGCCGCATCGCCCAGGCCGACTACCAGCGGATGCAAAGCCTGTTCAAGGAAGGCGCGGTGGCCCAGCGCGACGTCGAAGCGGCGGAGCTGGCCCTGCGCAACGCCGAGGCCGCCGAGGCCGGCGCGGTGAAACGACTGGACGAAGCGACGGTCCGCGCGCCCGTGGCCGGCGTGATCGCCCAGCGGTTCCACCAGAGCGGCGACCGCGTCAAGGACGGCGACCCGTTGTTCCGGCTGGTGAACACCCGGGAGCTGGAGTTCGAAGCGACGGTGCCGAGCGAGTACGTGGCCGACGTGAAGGTGGGCACCCCCGCGGTCCTGACCGTCACCGGGCTCGCGGGCACGGGCGCCACCGCCCGCGTCGCGCGGGTCAACGCGACGGCGGACGCCGCGACGCGGCAAGTCAAGGTGTACGTGAAAGTCCCGAACCCCGATGGGCGGATCGTAGCCGGGCTGTTCGCGTCCGGTCGCGTGGTGACGCGTGAGGTGAAAGGCGCGTTCGCGGTCCCGCAGGCCGGGGTGCGGCGCGACGACCAGGGAACCAGCTACGTGCTGGTGGTGGCGCAAGGGCGGGTCGAGCGTCGCGACGTGTCCGTCGGCGTGTTCGACGAGGTGCAGCATCTGGTGGAGATCACCGGCGGCCTGCAGGAAGGCGACGTCGCCATCGTCGGGCCGATGGAAGGACTCCAGGTCGGCGACCTGGTGGAAATCGTGAGCCGGGAGGGTTGAGCCCGTGTTCCTGAGCGACCTGTCCATCAAGCGCCCGGTCCTGGCCACGATGATGATCATGGCCCTGGTGGTCCTGGGCCTGTTCTCGTACCGCCGGCTCAGCATCGATCTGTTTCCGGACGTCGAGTTCCCGTTCCTGGTGATCCAGACCCGCTACCCGGGCGCCAGCCCGGAGTCGGTGGAGCGGGAGGTGACCAAGAAGATCGAAGAGGCCGTCAACCCGGTGGAGGGCGTCAAGGAGGTCCAGTCCACCTCCACGGAGGGCTTCTCCACCATCTTCGTGCAGTTCAATCTCGACACCAAGGTCATGGACGCGCAGGCGGACGTGCGCTCCAAGATCGACGCCATCCGGCTGGATCTCCCGCGGGACATCGACCCACCCATCATTTCCCGGGCCGACCCCTCCCAACAACCAATCATGAGCCTCGCGGTGCGGGGCGAGGGATGGCCGCTACGCGAGCTCACCCGGTTGGCGGAAGAGGTGATCAGCCGCCGGATCGAGAACATCCCCGGCGTGGGCAACGTGTCCATCGTGGGGGGGTTGAAGCGGGAGATTCACGTCCTGCTGCTGCCCGACCGGATGGAGGCCCTCGGCGTCTCGCCAGACATGGTGGTGAGCGCCGTGAGCCGGGAGAACGAGGACGTCCCCGCCGGCCGGGTGGAGCGCGGCAACAACGAGAACCTGGTGCGGGTCCAGGGCCGGGTTCGGAACCCGGCGGACTTCGCCAGTCTGGTCGTCACGGTGCGCGGCGGCATCCTAGTGCGGCTGGGGCAGGTCGCCCGGATCGAAGACACCCAGGAAGAAGCACGGGACGCGGCGTTCATCGACGGCCAGCGGGCCGTGGCCCTGGAAGTGCGCAAGGTCTCCGGCGCCAACACGGTGGACGTCGCGGACGGCGTGAAGGGCGTGATCGACGAACTCAACCGCACCCTCGCGGGCGGCATCCGGCTGGACATGATCTACGACAACTCCACCTGGATCCGGAACTCGGTGGAGGACGTCCAGGCCACCTTGGTCGAGGGTGCGGCCCTGACCGTCCTGATCGTCTTCTTGTTCCTCAATTCCTGGCGCTCCACGGTGATCACCGGGCTCACCCTGCCGGTGTCGGTGATCTCTGCCTTCGTGGCCATCTACGCGTTCGGCTTCACCCTGAACACCATGACCCTCATGGCCCTGTCGCTGGCCATCGGGATGCTGATTGACGACGCGATCGTGGTGCGGGAGAACATCGTGCGCCACGTGGAACGCGGCGAGGACCATTACGGCGCCGCGCGCCACGGGACCTCGGAGATCGGGTTCGCCGTGCTGGCGACCACCTCCTCGGTCATTGCCGTGTTCATCCCGGTGGCGTTCATGGAAGGCATCGTGGGCCGGTTCTTCTACGCGTTCGGCATCACGGTGGCGTTCGCGGTGCTGGTCTCGTTGTTCGTGTCCTTCACGTTGGACCCCATGCTCTCGTCGTTGTGGTACGACCCGCAGGCCGAGGGCGGCGCACCGCGCGGGCTGATCGGGCGCGCGCTGGAGCGGTTCAACAACTCGTTCCGCGCCATCGGACGGCGGTATCGCGGGTTGATCGCTTGGGCGCTGGATCACCGGCTGCTGACCGTAGGGATCGCGACCGCGTCGTTCGTGGCGGCGATGAGCCTGTTCGCGCTGGGGCTGGTAGGCGGCCAGTTCATGCCCCAGTCCGACCAGGAGCAGGCGGCGCTGGAGGTGGAAACGCCGGTCGGCTCGTCGCTGAGCTACACGGAATCCAAGACGATCGAGGTGTCGCGCTGGCTCGCGACCCAGCCCGAGGTGACCCTGACCTACGGCACGATCGGCGGGGCGCAGCAGAACAACGCGGTCAACAAGGGACAGATCTTCATCAAGATGACGCCCAAGAACGATCGCAAGCGGTCCCAGCAGCAGTTCGAGTCGTTCCTGCGCCAGGCCGGGCCGCAGTTCAAGGGCGTGACGCTGCGCGCCGCCCAGATCGGCATGGGGGGAGGACAATCGCCCATCCTGATCAATCTCCAGGGGCCGGAGCTGTCCCGGCTCCAGGCGATGTCGGACCGCGCGCTGGAAACCATCCGTGACGTCCCCGGCCTGGTGGGGCTCAAGTCCAGCCTCGAAGGCCGCAAACCGGAGCTGGTGCTGGACGTCAACCGTGATCTGGCAGCCGACGTCGGCTTGGGTATAGGAGCGATTGGCGGCGGCCTGAGGCCGGTGCTCTCGGGGCAAAAAGCCGGGAACTGGGAAGACGAGACCGGCCTGTCACACGACATCATCGTGCGGCTGGCGCCGGGAGCGCGGCAATCCGCCGGCGACCTGGGGCGCATTCCGCTGGCCTCGAGTCGGATGGACGCCCGGACGGGCGGGCCGGTCATGATCCCCCTGGCCCAGGTCGCAACCATCCGGCCCAGCGCCGCACCGGACCAGATCAAGCGGCTGAACCTGGAGCGGGTCGCGACGATCGAGGGCAACTACGAAGGGCAGCCGCTCACCGAGGTAGTCGGGGAAGTGCAGACTCGCCTGGCTGGCATCGAGCTGCCCAGCGGCTACCGCTTCAACTTCGGAGGCGAACAGCAGGATTTCGTGGAGACGGTGGGCTACATCCTGGAGTCCCTGGTACTGGCGATCCTGTTCATCTACCTGATTCTGGCGTCCCAGTTCGGCAGCTTCCTGCAGCCGCTGGCCATCATGATCTCGCTGCCGCTGTCGCTCGTCGGGGTGATGCTCGCGCTGATGCTCACCCGCGGGACCTTCAACATCATGAGCATGATCGGGGTGATCATGCTGATGGGCCTGGTCACCAAGAACGCGATCCTGCTGGTGGACTTCGCCAACAAGGCGCGCGCGCGCGGGTCGGACCGGCGGCAGGCGTTGATCGACGCCGGCGAGATCAGGCTCCGGCCCATCGTCATGACCACGCTGGCCATGATCTTCGGCATGCTCCCCACGGCGCTGGCCCTGGGCGCCGGCTCCGAGTTCCGGGCCCCCATGGCCCACGCGGTGATCGGCGGGCTGATCACCTCCACGCTGCTCACGCTGGTGGTAATCCCGGTGGTGTACACCTACCTGGACGATTTCGGCGCGCGGGTGAGTGCCCTGGTGAAGCGCTGGACCAGCGCTCCGGAGGAGCGCGCGGCGGCAGAGGCCGCGGCGGACTAGGTTGTGAGTCAGGATTCGTTCTAGGGTCGCTGCGCGGGGGCGGGGCCCGGACGGCGCGTTGGTGCGGCGTGGTCACGGCGCGCTAGGCGCTACGACAATCCAAGGGCGATGGAACCTCCAGTGGGTCCCTCCGGTCGCTGTAGTGCTTGCACCGGACTTCGCCCCTCGGGCAATGCCCGCCGCACTAACGCGCCCTTCGGGACCCACTGGAGGTTCCATCGCCATGCCCCACTGCGCCCAAGCGTCGAGTCCACGCCGCACCACAGCGCCGGGAGGACCCCGCCCTCGCGCAAAGCGACTCCGAACGAAGCCTGACTGGCAACCTCAGGACTTTGCCGCGGCCTTCTTCCGCTTCTTCCGCGGCCGCCGCTTGCCAAACGACCCCCGCCACAACTTCCCGCGCCGCGATTTCCGATCTCCCTTACCCATCGTGCCTCCCTGACGGCTGACGTGATCTTCAGGAGCCGTAGCGACCAGCGATCTGATACCCTGCGTAGAGCCCGACTCCCGTGCCGACCATGCTCAGCACAAAGGCGGTCATCACCCCTACGCGCGCTCCCAGCCACCATCCGATCGCGCTACCGAGGGTGGCGCCGACGATCCCCAGAAGCTTCCGCATTGAGCAGGCAAGCTAACGCCGTAGACGCCTCCCGTGACAGGCGTTCGCTTGACCAATCGCACGCGCCGAGGAGCACTAGCTGGCGTGGGCGCCCCGCCCGCAGAAGCCCGATCGCGCCGAAACCGGGATCTACCCGAGTGCCGCCGGGGTCTCCCGCATCAGGTCGTCCAGGTCAAGCGGTAGCGTCTGCATCGCGAGCGCGCCGTCGGATGACCGCGGCCAGCGCTCGCGCGGCGCCTTCTGGCGACCCGCTGCAGGCCAGTCCGTGGCGGTCGCAAGTGCTTTCGCGGGCGCGGGA